>Ga0207701_10000147_pt1 | contig 66285 bp, 52 predicted proteins | sample KBSSwiSSwithPhiX_FD_184294 | JGI IMG/M metagenome (GOLD analysis project Ga0207701, IMG submission 184294) | Switchgrass rhizosphere bulk soil microbial communities from Kellogg Biological Station, Michigan, USA, with PhiX - S5 (SPAdes) (version 2) | ecosystem: Environmental > Terrestrial >... | reverse complement strand
GTCAGAGCGGCCTCAGGCGCGCGGCTCGCGGTCTCGCGCGAGCCAGCGGGCACGAGTCCTCTCTTCCGCACCATCCTCATTCTACCGGTCGGGACCAGACTCCCTAGGTGCCGCCGTCACGGGTTCACGCCTTCGATGAGGAAGAGGGCATCGAAGGGCTGCGACGTGTAGTACGCGTAGTGGCGGCCATCGCGCGACACCTGAACCAACAGCACCAGCGGAGCACCCTTCGGATCGGCCAGGCCGACCACGCCTACTGGCTGGCGGCGCCCGGTTGTGAGATCGATCCTGAACAGCGGGACCTGACGAGCGAGCGTACGGCTCCTCGCGAAGATGACCTCCGAACTCTCCCCCCACCCTATTGGCATGAGGTCGTTCCCGAGTGCGGCGATCGGCTGGGGGGCGCCACCAGCGACGGGATAGAACGCAGGCTGCTGATCCGGTCCCACCGCGATCACGAGCCGCCCGTCGGGCGAGACGACCCTGGGCAAAAACGTCATGAGGTGCACGCCCTCACCGCTGAAGGCCCGTGGTTCGCCACCGGCAGTGTCCTGGAGATAGAGTCGCGTGCTGTGACCGGGCTCGGTTGCCGCAATCACGACACGACGACCGTCTGGCATCCACGCCGCCGACGTATGACCCTCGAGCCGACCGCGAGGCAGCCTCCGCGTCGAACCCGGTCCGGTCGGAACAATCGCGATCGTCGTGGGGACTCCGGGCGCGAGCGCGAGCACGGATCGGCCGTCAGGCGAGATCCCCGCCGGGATTCCGTCTGCGAGCCGGATCGGGGGGCCGCCGTCCAGCGCGCGAAGATTGACTCCGTAGTCTAGACTCTCGAACAGAAGACGCTTGCCATCAGGGCTGAAATCGATGGGAAATGCGGCCTCCTGCCACGAGAGGTCGACTTCGCGTCCGCCTATCTCGCCCGCCACCTGTGCCCCGTGGATGCTGAACATCGAGGCGAGCATCCGGCCGTCGCTGGCGATGTCGTGGAGCACGACATGCTGCGCTCCTCTCACGACGACTCGCACGTCTGGTTTCTCGATAGCGGCGCACCGGATCGTGACGCCGCTCGCGAAGCAGACTTCCTGACCGTTCGGCGCCCACGCGAGACCCAGGAGAGAGTCGTTCTGTTCTGGCATCAGATTCCGCTTGACCCTGGTCGCCACCTCCACGACCGCGGGCCACCCACGGTCGTCGTCGTGCAGAGGGTGCTCGTGGAAAGCGACGCGGTTGCCGTCAGGCGAGACACGCGGCGAAGACAGCCACCCCGTTGTCTCGTAGAGCATCGTGCCGATCGGGAACTCGAGCCGCGTGCGACCGCGGTCCGAACGGACGACCGCGACGCGTCCGTCGGCGGCGTAATCAGCCTGGATCACGTCCTCCAGGAGTTCGCGAGGTGCACCGCCGCTCAGAGGGATTTGCGCCAGCGTCCCACGCTCGAGGAAGAGACTCTCGCGACGCGGGTTGGTGGCGATGGCCATGTCGCCCGTTCGTGAGACCGCCAGCAGGGCGGCGTCCGCAATCGGCGGGGCATCCGCGCGCGGACGTTCGAGGCGAGCGGGGTAGACGCGATGGGGCTCACTGTCCCAGACCGCGCTATAGACAATGCTCTGGCCGTCGGGCGCGAAGCGCGCGCTTCGGATCTCGCCTCTCCGGAACGTCAGTTGACTGAAGCGCGGCAGTTCGGCGGAAGCCGTGGCTGGCGTCCTCATCGAGGCAGCGAGGAATCCCGACGCGGCGCCGGCGAGAAGCACCGCGAACCCCAGCGCGATGCGCCGCCGTGACCCGTGGCCTGTCGTCCCCGATGCTAGAGTGCCAGGGAGTCCCGAGCTGTCGCTGCCTGACACTGCCTCGAGAGCGATCGCGACGTCACGAGCCGCCTGCAACCGTTCGCCGGCGTTCTTCTCCAGGCACCGCCGGACGATGCGATCGAGCGGCAGCGGGATTTGGCGACCGGTCGACGAGAGTTCCGGAACGTCCTCCCTCATGATCGCAGTCATCGTCTCGGCGGCGGTCTCGCGCTGGAACGCGCGTCGTCCCGTGAGTAGCTCGAAGAGCACGGCACCCAGGGCGAAGATGTCTGTCCGGTGGTCCACCTTCGAACCGCGGACCTGCTCAGGTGACATGTAGCCGACGGTGCCCAGAACGACGCCGGGCTCGGTGCCGGCAGCCATCGTTGGCGAGTCGGCATCGCCCGCGTTCGCCGAAAACTGTGCCGCCAGCCCGAAGTCGAGCAGCTTGACGCGGCCGTCACGCGTGACGAAGACGTTTTCCGGCTTGAGATCGCGGTGCACGATGCCCTTCTCGTGCGCGGCGGCGAGGCCGCTGGCGATCTGAATCGCCATTTCAACGGCCTTGCGTGGCGCCACGGCCCCGCCTCCGAGGCGCTGCCGGAGCGTCTCGCCCTCGAGCAATTCCGTCACCAGGAATAGCGTGCCGTCGTGCGAGCCCACGTCGTGAATCGCGAGGATGTTCGGGTGCGTCAACGCGGCGATGGCGCGCGCCTCCCGTTCAAATCTCGCGCGCCTGTCGGGACCCTCCGCGAACTGCGGAGGCAGGACTTTGATCGCGACGTCCCGTTCGAGTCTGGTGTCGCGGGCACGGTACACCTCTCCCATGCCGCCGACACCTATGAGATGCGTGATTAGATAGGGTCCGAGACGGACACCTGACGCGAGGCTGCTCACGCCGCCTGCCACTCGCCGGACGTGCAACGAAAATTTCTGGCGAGCGTGCTGGGCGGCGTCATTGAATCGTGAAATCGTAGCTGAGCTGGCTACGAAACGCTAGGGCCGTTAATACTCGATGACTAGAGAGTCGACGCCATCCTGTCTGTGCGAGAAAGTGCGACACCGTCAGTCCAAAGAGGCTCAACGACTCCAGTTCTGCATAGAGAGCGGTTCGGTCGGAGTAGCTCGAGGCGGGTCCGACCGTCCGATTCACACGACTCAGGAGCTAGTGGGCGCAAGGTCGTGGAGGTTCGAGCGGCGTCGCCTCCGGCGCCGCCAGCGGGCACGAGTCCTCTCTTCGGACGGCGGCACCTCTCGAGCTGCTTTCTGCGCTGATCTCGTTGACCTCGGTCGCTTTCGACACTATTGTCGCTGGGCCGAGGGTCGCCTCTCGTGTTTTGGAAACCCCTTGAAGTCTCCAAACTCCGATTCCCGCCGTCACCTCATCGGACCGCCGCTGGCTGCCCGCCAGGCAGGAACATCAGCGTGCCAAACGCCTCCGGCACGTGGTTGGGATCCCGGTTGACGACGCATGTCGGTTGCCAGCAGAGGAAGCGCCGCACCGAATCTGGTCCGTCGCCGTCGATCCGATACAGGTTCATGCGCCAGCGCGTTGACGCCACCACCGGCGACGTCGACACCGATGCCAGAGGAATTCTGGCGGACGCGTACCAGACCTTCGCGGCGTCATCGATCCTGGCTCGAGTCTGCCAGCCCGAGTTCCAGGCTCTCCCCTCGCCTCCTCCGTCCAGGTTGATCGCCAGATCAACCCGCTCGCCTGTCGGAGCGATCTCGTACTCGCGATAGTGCCGGATGTTCTTCCAGTCGTCGCCCAGAAAGACTTCCACCACATCACGGTCCCAGAGTTTCTCTCGATCAGAACCGTTGCCGGCCGGCGGGAAGCGATTCAACGATCGATAGGGACACGCGAACAGCAAGTACAGGGACTGATCGGTCCAGAATCCTCTGACCGTAGTGTCGAGGTCCGGGTAGTCCAGCATTCGAGAGCAGTCTTTGAGGATTTTCGCAGTACCAGCATTCTTCCACGTCGCGGAAGCGGGGTCGACATCAAGTGTCGGCTCGCCAGGCACGTAAGGAACGGACAGGCTTGCCGTGGGGAGCGTCACCTGACACGGGGCCTGGGAGAAGAGAGCCCGCGACAACGCGACGCACGCAAGAATCGCGACGAATGGGGTGACTCGACGGGCCGATGTGCGCATGAAGGGACCTGACGCAACATAGCATGGCCCGCCGCGGCGGACACGGAGAACACCGAGAGTCATCCGGGCTGTCGCGCCACCACGCGAGTTCATCTGCCACGGAGGCGCGGAGACGCCGTACGTTGAGCGAACGGTCCCTTCTGCATCCGAATCGAAACTATGTACAATTCGCACGTGCGAGGAATACCCTGGAGCACAATTGCGCTCGGCTCGCTGTTGCTCATCTCGGCCCGCCCAAAAGGAGGACAGGAAGTGCAATCTCCGCAACCTGAAGAGTCGAAGCCCCCTGTCACAATGGAGCAGCGCGGCCGCATCCTCGGAATCGGCGGTGTCTTCTTCAAATCCGCCAATCGTGATCAGATGCGCGAATGGTATTCGAAGCATCTTGGACTCGCTGACAAAGGCGAAGGCGTGATGCTTCCGTGGCGCGAACACGACGACCCGCAAAAGGAACACGTTACAGTTTGGACTGTTTTTCCGGCCTCCACTGACTACTTCAATCCGAGCCACGCACCGTTCATGGTCAACTACATCGTGGACGATCTGGATGCCTTGCTCGACCGCTTGAAACAAGAGGGAGTCAAGATCGACGCCAAGCGAATGAATGAATCCTACGGTCGCTTTGCCTGGATCTATGACTTCGACGGGAACAAGATTGAGCTCTGGCAGCCGCCGTCCGCAACGCCCTGACGGCTTTCCACTGCACTTGCTCAATCGGCTTCTGTAACGACGTTCTCCGCGTCTCCGCGGGCAAAACTTCTCCGTGGCGCATTTGCTCGGATAAGATGACCCGGCCACGCGGCTGTGGCACGTGCGAGGTGACGCCATGCATCGTCGAACCTGGCTGAAATGGCTGGCTGCCGCTCCTGTCTACGGCGTGATTGCCACGCGAGCGGCCACGGAATCACTGGCCGCCGCAACTGGTGCGACAGCCAGCGGCGAAGTCTATCGCCGTCTCGGCGTGCGGCCCTTCATCAACGCACGCGGCACGTGGACGTACTTGAGCGGCTCGCTGGAACTGCCCGAGGTGAGCCGCGCAATGGCGGACGCAGCGCAGCACTTCGTCGACATCTTCGAGCTGCAGAAAGCCGCGGGGCGAAAGCTGGCGCAACTGTCGGGCGCCGAGTCGGGCATGGTCACGTCCGGAGCCGCCGGGGCGATGGCGGCGGCGACCGCGGGCTGCATGGCCGGCACCGATCCCAACAAGGTGTGGCAACTGCCCGACACCACCGGCATGAAGAACGAAGTGGTCATGCTGGGCGGACGGAGCGCGTTCGATAGCGCCATCCGATTGGCTGGTGCGAAGCTGGTGGTCGTCGGCAGCGTCGACGACCTCGCGGGCGCGCTCACCGACCGTACCGCGATGGTGTACACGACCTGGCTCGGCGACCGGCTGAAAGCGACGCTGGCGGTGACGAAGAAGGCCGGCGTGCCGCTGTTGCTCGACGATGCCGCGGGGATTCCGCCGGTCGAGAACCTGAAGACATACGCGCAGATGGGGATCGACCTGTTTTGCTTCTCCGGCGGCAAAGGGCTGCGCGGGCCGCAATGTTCGGGCATTCTCCTCGGAAGAAAGGATCTGATCGAGGCGGCGCTCGCGCAGTGCAGTCCCTGGGAAGGAGCGGTCTGCCGCGCCATGAAAGTCGGCAAGGAAGAGATCGTCGGCGTGCTCACGGCCGTGGAAACGTGGTCGACACTGGACCTCGCCGTTCTCAACAAGCAATGGTCACGGCGCGTCGAGCGCATCGCGAAACTCGTGGAGACCGTGCCAGGCGTCCAGACGAGCATCAAGATCCCCGAGGGTGGCAACAGCTACCCGACTCTCACCGTGTCGTGGGACCAGGAGGCGTTCAAGTTCACGGTGGCCGACTGCGACCGTGAGCTGCGCGCGGGCGAGCCGCGCATCGAGGTGCTCACGTCCAGCAACCCGAGCTTCGTGCCCGCCGCGTACGAGGGCATGCAGGCGGGACGCAAGCCCACCGAGCGCAGGCCCGATCGGCTGCAGATCATCTCCATGACGATGAAGGACGGAGAGGAATTGATCGTGGGGCGGCGCCTGCGCGACATCCTGAGCGCCGCCAGCAGGAAGGCGAAGGCATGAAGCTGCTGCTAGTTGTCCTGACACTCGGCGTCGGCATCGGCCTCGGTGCGCAGCAGAAGGCCGTCGTTCCGGCGAGCGGGCCGGCACCCGTGGGGCCGTACACCCCGGGCGTAATCGCGGACGGGTACCTCTATGTCTCTGGCCAGGGAGCGAAGTCGGCCGATGGCCAGATGGCCGCGACATTCGAGGCGCAGGCGCAGCAGACGCTGGAGAACGTCAAGGCGGTCGTCCAGGCCGCGGGCTTGACGCTCGACCACGTCGTCTACACGCACGTCTATCTGGAAGACATCAACAACCTGGCGGCGCTCGACCGCGTCTACGGGCGGTACTTTCCAAAAGATCCGCCCGCGCGCGCGATGATCGGCGTGGCACGGCTACCCGGTACGCCGGTGGAGATCAACGCGGTTGCCGTGCTCAACCGCGAGGGTCGAACGCCGGTCCGCCTACAGGGCTGGGACCGAAGCCAGCCGTTGTCGCCGGGTATGCTCACACGCGATCGGCTGTTCATTTCGTCGCTGCCGGGCCGCACGGCTGGCGGAAGCGTCCCGGACGATCCCGGCTCCGAGGTAGACGCCGCGCTCGACAACTTCAAGGCGGTCACGGAAGCAGCCGGCCTGACGCTGGGGCATGTCGTCTTCGTGAACCCGTACCTGACCTCGTCGATCCCGTCGAGCGTCATGAACGAGCGGTACGCGAAGCGGTTCGAGTTCGGCAACACGCCCGCTCGCGCCACGATCTCCGTCTCCGCGCTTCCCGAGGGCCACATCGTCTACACCGGTGTGGCCGTGCGAGACCTGTCGACGCGCAAGGCGATCCGGCCGAAGAACATGGCGCCCAGCCCGACGGCGAGCCCGTGCGTGTTCGCCGGCGACACGCTGTACTGCTCGGCGAAGAGCGGCTTCATCCCAGGTCCGCTCTCGGGCGTCTACGCGGCCACGGTGGAGCACCAGTTGCGGCAGACGATGCGCAATCAGCTGGACAACTTCGAGGAAGCCGGTCTGACGTTCAACAACGTCGTCGCCGCGAACGTGTATCTGGACAACGTCGATGACTTCGCCAGGATGAATGCCGTCTACGCGCAGTACTTTCAGGGGCCGGTGAAGCCCGCGAGGACGACCATTCAGCAGGTCGCGCCGGGCAAGCGCGATGCTGATGCCAACGGGAGCTATCCCACGCTGGAACAGGTGTCGTTCGTCGCCGTGCGCTAAATCGGGGTCGGATACATTTCCCGGCCCAGATTTACTCCTCGAACCACACGATGGCGCCCTTCTGAACCTCGGGCAGCACGAACACGAGCCTGCCGCTCTGGCGTTGGCCCTGGAGTGGGACGGCCTCTCCCAGAAATGGCAGGAACCAGGCCTTGCCGCGGCCGGCGGCAGCGAAGCTGACGCGGATTCCCTGCTGCGGCCTTTGCACGGCGTTCTGCCCGGCGACCAGGCCGTCGAAATTCGCGAAGAAGATGTGCAGCTTCCCGCCGACGCTCGCGATGTCGGTGGCAACCGACGGAGACGCTTCGACGCGAACGCCTTCATCCGGAGCGATCGCCTCGATGACGTCTGACGCTGCAGACGGATTCGTCTTCTCGAAGTCTGTCTCGAGGCGTTTCAGGTAGGCGCGTCCTGGACAGTCCGGGAACCGTCTCACGGCATCGGACGAAAGGCCGGTCGCATCCGTGCCTGTGACGATCAGTCGAGCGCCCCTCGACACCTGGGCGCCAAGAGCGGTGCGCTCGACGTCTTCGAGCACACGCACATCAGGAAGGATCAGCGTCGATCCACGGAAGGCCGTGAGCGTGCGCGGCGTCACGATCTGGAACTCCCGGTGCGCCTGCAGCAACAGGATGACCATGCCCTGATAGGAGCGCATGAACTCGTCCGGAAAGTAGTTCCGTGTGGCCGGAGAGAAGTACACCCCGACCGGATGAATCGGCGCTCGTGGTTCGTAGAGGGTCTTCTCGTGTTTCTCGATCCACTCGAAGATCCGCTTGCGAGTGGGCAGGTCGTTCGAGCCCGACATCACGTGGGTGGCCGCGTCCCAGGAGTTCGCGCCCACCATGACCACCGACATGGCGAGGTTCATCATCGGCTCCGGCGGAGCGATGTTCTTGTCACCGTCCCAGGAGTAGTTGAGGATCCAGCTCGCCTTGCCCTGGGCAAACGCGCGGAATGTGCGCATGCCCACCTGATACCGGAACCAGTCGAGTTGTGAGCGGGAGGTCGCCACATGGTTCCCGCCGCCGCTCGCGTACTCGTGCGCGATGGCATCGGTGACTCCGTACAGCTGGTACACGTCCGCGCCGACCACCACCGCCGCTCGTTCGATCCCCGGATAGATCTCGGGAATCGTCATGACCATGGGGTTGACAGCCTTGGCATTTCGATCGATCTCTCGCATGAAGTCGGTGATGGTCTCGATGCGGAAATCGATCCACTGGCGGAAATGCGGATCCGCGAAATTGCCCACGTCCAGATCCCGGCGGGCATCGAGGCCTGTCTTCCGACGGAAGGCCTCAACGGTGTAGTCGTCGAAACTCGCCCACGAGTCCTGCCACCCATCGAAGTGCGTCATCCAATACGGGATGTCCACGTAGATGCCATCGATACCGGTCGCCGCAATCTGACGCACCCGCGTCATGTACTGCTCGCGCCAGGCAGTGGCGTACGGCGAGATCCAGACGTCCTCGTCGCCCTTTCTGATCCAGAAGGCCGCGCCGCCGGTGAAGATGGCGGGTTCGCCACTGCGCTTGCGCTGGAGCCAGTCCGGATGATCCTTCGCCAGCGTGTGCGGGTTGCTGTCGGCGTCCTTCGTGATGCACTCGGTCCCGGCGATGTACACGAACGCGCGGTTGCCAGCCGCGTGCGCCTCGCTGGCGAGTGCGCGGATGTCGGCCAGCTTCACGTCTGGATCGAGGAAGCTCTCGTAGCGGCCGGTGATGTCGTTGTCCACCTCGATACCAAAGACATGGCTGTCCGTGGCATCGCGCACGATCTCGGAGGGTGGGCGACGGCCCAGGCCGTAGCCGGCAATGCGCACGCGCCGGGTCCAGTTCTGTCCTTCGGGCGTGGTCCCCGCCGACGGTTCCTGCCTGGGGTGGAGGGAATACAGCGCGAAAGCGCTCCCGACCAGCAGCATCGCAGCCATGTGGTGTCTCACGTCGGCTCCTTGTCGAAGGCCGCCGCGATCTTAGGCCACCTTCGGCATACGAGCGGTGCGGCGGACTGGAGGCCGGCCGCTCCCGCGCCGATAGCTCCGGAAGACCCTCCATGTCTTCGCCCGTCGCGAACCGCCAGACCGGGGTCCGGACCGATCCGCCGGGGGGCACCCCCCAGTCCGGGATCGATCCGGTTGTCACGGCCCTGGCCCGTGCTATCCAGCGGCACCAGGCCTACCCCCCTGACAGCCCGCTCTGCGCCGAGGCGGTCGCCTCCTGCACACGCGCGCTGCAGGCCCTCGCCGACCGCGAAGCCATCACGTTCCGCTCACAGCTCGGGCGGCTCACCGTAGACGACGACCCGGTGCAGTCCTCGCCGCTGGTCGCCGGAGAGCTGTCACGTCGCTTCCGCCGCGCCGGCATCGCCGCCGCGACCTTCGATCGCGAGACCTCGGCCCGCGAGATCGCGCGGTTCTGCCGCGAGCTGGTGCGCCGCGACGATCGGCACGCCGCCTGCGAGCCGCTGCAGGACGCGCTGATGCAATACGGCGTCGAGCGCATCAGCGTCACCACTTCGCCTCGGGCGGAGATCCTGGAGCTCGGCGTCCCAGCCCCGTCCCGCCTCCCGCTCCTCGCGCACCAGCGCGCGCGGCAGGCCGAGGCCGTGACGACCGGACCTGCGGTCCACCTCTACCCGCAGGACAAGGGGTGGGTGCGAGTGGACCCGGCCTCGTCGCTGAAAGAGACGTCGCTGCTCGACCTGGTGCTGCTCGTCGAAGACCCCGCGGCACTGGCGGGCATGCTCGTCCAACTCTCCGAAGAATCGCCGATGGCAGACGCCGCCGACGCGCTGGCGGAGAAGGTGGAGGAGATCTCGGGGCTCATCTCCCGGCTCGAGCCGACGCTGGTCGAGCAGCTCTTCGCGCGCCTCGCGCGGTCGGTGCTCGCTCTCGACTCACAGCGGCGCCAGCAGCTGCTGCGGGACACGGTCCTGCCAGGCCTGCTGGAGGGGCGCGCCGACGGCCGACTGCTCCGCCACTTTCCCGATCTCGAGCTTGCCGACTCGCTCTCGCTGCTGCTCGACCTGCAGGTGGCCGCTCCCGAGATGCTGCGCACGGCTTTCGAGCGGCTCGATCTGCCGTCCGAACGGCAGGCGCGGATGAAGCCGATCATCGACGAGCGCGTCGCCGCGCGCCGCCGTGAAACGCGCGCCACGGACGACCTGCGCCCCGGTGCCATCGACGGGCTCGCCGACGGTGGCATCCGCGTCGAGGGCACTGGCAAGGACTTCCGCACTTTCACGACCTTCGATCTCTCACTGGACGCCGCTACGCGGACCGCCCTCGGGAACATCGCCGCCGGTGTGGACGCCACGGACCTCACGCTGGCGAAGCTCACCTGCGTGCGCGACGTGCTCGGCGTCGAAGCCAACCCCGAGGTGACCGCCGCGCTCGTGACGCTCGCCGGGGAGCTGCTGGCCGAAATCGAGAGCCGCAAGGACTGGCTGGCCTACGCCGAGCTCGTCAGCTCGTTCGGCGCGCTCGCGCAGTCCGCGCAGGAGGAGCGGCCGGAGGTGGCCGATCAGGTTCGAGGGATGCTCGCCGCGCTGGCGACGAGCGACCTCTGCCTCCAGCTCGCGCACCTGGCGGAGGCCTCGCCGGACTTCAGCAGCCAGGCCGCCGCGATGTTCGCGGCGCTGGGCCCGGGCGCTGGTCCTGCGATCGCCGGGGCGCTCGGCGGCGCCGACGACCGCATGCGCCGCGCGCTGGTGAAACTGGCGGCCGCCCAGGCGCCGGCCCTCACGCCGGCGCTGCTGCCGGCCCTCGCCGCACCCGACCCGATCGTCGTGCGCCACGTGGTGCAGATCATCGGGCACGCCGGACCTGGCGTTGAATCGACGCTGGCGCCGCTGGTGGCACACGCCGACGAATGGGTGGCGCGCGAAACTTGCCGCGCGCTGGCGCGGATCGGAACGGCCGAGGCGCTCGCGGCGGTGTCCGCAGCCCTCACGCGCGGCGGGCGCCATCACGCGCTGGCCGAAGAGGCGCTCTGGAGATTTCCCGTTCCCGCGGCGCGCGACGAGGCGCGGCGTCTGCTCAGCGATCGCGACTTCGTCCGGCGGCAGCCGGGCGTGGCCCGGGCCCTGCTCGTGCGATTCGCCGAGGGCGATGCACGCCAGGCCGCCGCGCTCGCCCGGCCGCTGGCGTCACTGCGGTTCCACCTGTGGCGGCCGTCGCTGATGAGGCTCGGACAAGTGGCTTCGGCCGTCGCGAGGCGGACATGACGACACCCTCCGCCATGCCCGCGGTGCGCCAGGGCGCCACGCGCGACGATGGCGTCGATCCGATCGCGATCGTCAAGAACGTCACGGCGCTCGTGCGTTCAACAGGCCTCTACCCCGCCGGACACACTGTCGTCCAGCAGGCGCTGCAGGCGCTCGACGAAACGCTGCGGCCCGCGCTCGACTCGGATGGCACTCTGCGGCTGGACGTGATCGGCGGCGACGTGCACCTCGACGGGCGGGCGTATCGCCAGGAGAGCATGGCGCACCCGCAGGCCGTCGTGGACTTCACCTCGCTGGGGCTGGACAGCCTGCACGTGGAGCGCGGTGTCACCCGCGACGAGCTGGCCGCGATGGCCGCCGTTCTGGCTGGCCGCGACGCGGGATCCGCCGAACCAATCGCGCCGATGCTCGACGCGCGCGGCGTGAGGCACGTGTCGGTCGGGCGCCTGATTCCACTCGACACCCGCTGGCGTACTCCGGAGTGGCCCGACCGGCCGCAGGGCCCGCTGGACCCCGATTACGCCGAATCGCTGCGCATGGCGGAGGAAGCCATCGGTGGCTTCGCCGAGGGCCGGGCGCCGGGCGCCCGCGCCGTACGCGATCTGCTGCAATTGCTCGTCGCCAAGGTCGCGCACAGCCAGGCCGCGCTAGGCCAGATTCTTGCGGTGAAGCAGTACGAGAACCACACGTACTGCCACTCGGTGAACGTCGCAATCCTCAGCCTGCTGCTCGCCCGCCACGCGGGACTCAGCGAGACGAGCGTGGCAGCGGTCGTGGAAGGCGCACTCCTCCACGACGTGGGCAAGACGCGCGTCCCCGTCTCTATCATCAAGAAGCCCGCGGCACTTTCGAAGCGCGAGCGGCGCATCATCGAACGCCACCCCGTGATCGGCGCCGCGATGCTGGCCTCGGTCGCTGGCCTGGGACCGCTGACGCCCACCATCGCCCTCGAGCACCATCGCTACTGGAACGGCAGCGGCGGCTACCCGGAGGTCGGCGCTCACCCGCCGCACCTGCTGAGTCAGATCGTGATGATCGCCGACGTATACGAGGCCGCCACCGGCGCGAGAAGTTATCGTCCACCGGTGCTGCCCGAGCAGGCGTGCCTCATCCTCGCCAAGCTGGCGGGCGAGCGGCTGAACCCTCACCTTGTCCGCGCGTTCCTGAATGCGGTCACGTTCTTCCCGATCGGCTCCCTCGTCCGCACGACGCTCGACGAAGTCGGCATCGTCGTTCGCACGACGCCCGGCGATCCGCTGCACCCGGTGATTACGACAGTGCACGAAGGGAACCCGTCCCTGGCTCCCGGCCTCGAGATCGACACGAGCCGGCGCGACGCGACGGGTGCCTACCTCCGCCACATCGCCGAGACGCTGCGTCCATCGACGCCCACTGCCATCTCCCCGGCCGCGTAGCGCCTTCTCGCATCAGACGCGTTGACGATGGCCCGAACCCGGCATAGGCTTGCCGCACTCATCGCCACACCCACGACGATCTGGAGGCCGAATGCGGATTGTGACACTGCTGTGCAGCGCCATCATGGTTCTCGCTCCCGCCGTCGGCGGCGCGCAGACGCCTCCGCCCGATTCGGTATCCGAGGTGCTGCGACAGAAAATCCGGCCGGGCACCGTGCAGGACTACGAGGCAGCGCGCAAGAAGCACATGGCCTGGCACAAGGCGCAGAACGACCCGTGGGCCTGGGAGGTGTTCGAAGTCATGACGGGTCCCGACACCGGCAGCTATCTCATCTCGTCTGGCGACCATCAGTGGAAGGACATGGAGGCGTGGGTGGCGAAGATGGCCGACGCCGATGCGGCTGATTCGCAGACGTCGATGGGCCCGTACATCGCCGGCACACAGCGGGAGTACTGGACCCAGCTCAATGCCATCAGCCGGTTGCCCTCGTCCGACATCCAATACCCGCTCATCACGGTCACGACCTATCACGTGAAGCCTGGAAGCGACGCCGCGCTGCGAACGGCTATCACGAAGGTCAATGCCGCCCTCGATGCCGGCAAGTTTCCCCTGCGCACAATCTGGTACGTGCTGACCAGCGGCGGTCCCAGCCCCACCTACGCCGTCGTCGCACCACGAGAGGGCCTGGGCGCCATGGCGCCGTCGCCGTCGCTGCTCGAGGTAATCGAGAAGCAGCTGGGCAAGCCTGCCTCCGATGCGCTGGTCAAATCGTTCTACGACAACGTCGTCGCCGCGAACACGGAACTCCTCCGCCTGCGCACCGACCTCAGTTATCTGCCGAAGTGACGCGATGAACGCCGGTCGGGCGAACGCCGGCTGCAGGCTGGCTATCGTGTGGCGCTGTAGATCCGTCCGAGTGCGGACCTAGAAGCGTACTCTGGCGCCCACTGTGAACGGAAGCGTCCAGCGGCCACTGTTGTCGTTCACCTTCTCCAGGCCCGTGCCCTTCAGGCCGTCGATGGGCGACAGGCCACTGACGTGGCGGAAGCCGAGCTCGCCCTTCACGTCCACCCGCTCGGTGACGGCGTAGAGCACGCCGCCGTTGAAGCCGATGGTGAGGGCGCCGGTACGGTCGTAGAAGTCGGTCGCATTCAGCGTCTTTCCGAGGTCGGGCGCCGCCAGGTCGGCATCGATCTCGCGGACGATCGCGATGCCGAGCGTGCCGCCGGCAAAGGGACGCAGGCGCTCGGCCGAGTCCGCAAAGTAGCGGCGATAGCCGCCCTCGATGCTGATCGACTTGTAGGGATCGAACGTCGCGTAGAGCGGCGCGTCGCCGGTGCTGCCGATCTTGCTGAGATCAGCGCTCACAGACTGGAATGTCAACGAACCGCGCACCTCGCTTCGTTCGTCGAGCCGGTAGCCGACGCTGAAGCCGTACTTCACGCCCGTACCGTAAATGTCGCCGTATGATTGCGAGTCGATAATCGTGGCCTGGTCGAACACCTGGCCAATCGCCGCCGACAGGATGTTGCCGCTCACCGGGAAGTCCCAGCCCACGTCGCCTTCGACGCTCCAGGTTTCGTGCGACGGCGTCTGCGCCTGCGCGCGGATCGGGAGAACCAGGAGAGCCAGCGCCGCGAGGGCGCACATCGAACCACGCAATCTCATGAAGCAACCTCCAGCATTCAGACGAATACCGCTTCATGATAGTTGCAACGCGCGTCGGCGCGCGGCTACCTGATCGGCACGCGAAGCACGGCTATGGAGTTCGGTGCGAGCCCATAGCTCATCGTTGTCCCGCCCGACGCGAACGGCGCAGTGGCCGGCGCAACCGCCCTCGGCGCGGTCAGCGAGTTCTCGCCATCGGCCGGGCCTGCGAGCGTGATGACGCGGCCACCGGATGCTGCCTGCCCACCATCGAGCGACAACGTGATGTCGCGCGAAGCCGGGCCCGGGTTGACGAGCTTCACGATCACTTCCCTGGTTCCTGCATCGAGGGATGCGCTGGAGAAGAGGCCCGCGTGGCCGTTCTTCGTGTCGCCGTCGATCGTAACCGGAAGAATGGTCGTGCCCCGATTCTGGCCAAACGTCTGCTGCGCGTAGTAGCTGGGCGTGCCGAACGACTCGAGATTGTCGAACCAGATCAGGTTCGGCGTCCATTGCCACGCGTCCACGTGCGCGAACAGCGGCGCATAGGACGACATCTCGACCAGGTCCGCGTTGCGCTCGAAACTGGTCATGAACGCAGCTTCCGCGACCGCCGCCGTCAGCGTGCTGGGCCGCATGTGCGCGTCGCCCCTGGCCGGCAGGTGCGCGGCATACTCGCCGACGAAGATCTTCGGTCCCGTGCGCGGATAGGTGTCGTAGCGGCCAACGTTGGCGAAGAACCAGTCGGGTGGCCGGTAGAAGTGCTCGTCCACGAAGCCGGCGCCAATCTCGCGCAGGCCGGCCCACTGCGTCTTGAAGTTTTCGCGCTCGGTGAACGGATCGGCGCTCGCCACCAGGCGAATCTCGGGGTGTTTCTGATCGAGCACCTTCTTGAACTGCGCGTAACGCTCCAGGTACTGCGGCCCCCACTGCTCGTTGCCGACGCCCAGCATCTTCAGGTTGAACGGCGCGGGGTGCCCGAAAGCGGCCCGTTTCGCGCCCCACCCGCTCGTCGCCGGCCCGTTGGCGAACTCGATGAGGTCGAGCGCGTCCTGGATGTAGGGGTCGATCTGATCGAGCGGCGCCAACTCGCCGGAGTTGAACTGGCAGGCCATCCCGCAGTTGAGAATCGGCAGCGGTGAGGCGCCGATGTCCTCGGCGAGCTGGAAGTATTCGTAGAAGCCCAGGCCAAACGACTGGTAGTAGTCCGGCGTCGCACGGCTCGAGAACTCGTCGTTCCAGCGGTTGACGAGCAGCTTGCGCTCGGACGTGTCCCCAATCGTCGTCTTCCACTGATAGCGCCCCTCGAGATACCGCCCCTCGACGATGCAGCCGCCGGGGAAGCGGAGAAACCCCGGATGCATGTCCTTCAGCAGCTGCACCAGGTCCGGGCGCAGGCCGTTCTCGCGGTTCGCCCACGTCTCGGCGGGAAACACCGAGACCATGTCCACGTCGATCGCGCCCGGGCTCGTCGCCAACACCCGCACGAGAGCGTGAAGATCGGTCGCTTCCGCCGTGATCGTGCCCGTCACTCTCTTCCACTCCGGCGTCAGTCCGTCGATCGTCGTGCCCCCCTGCGGCTGGTTGCGCACGTTCTCGAATTCCACGCGGAGCGACGATGGCCCGCCTCCTGCGCGGCGCGCGAGGAGGCGCACGGTGTAGCGCGCGTCCTTGCGGATGCCGATCCCGCGATAGCCCTCGTTGCTGACGCCGTACTGCCCGGCGGTCGACGTGATGCGCAGGTAGTGCTGATTGGCAGGGCTCGGCGGGTTCTCCGTCTGGACGGCGAAGCGTCCCGCGCTGCCCTCCACCATCGCCCTGCGCCATCCCATGAGCGGATCGGGGAACTCGAACGAGCGGTTCTTCACGCGCTCGGGATAGATGCCCCCATCGGCGGCGAAGTTGATGTCTTCGAAGAAGATGCCGAACAGGGTGGAAGGAATCGCCGCGCCTGGCTGATTGACGGCGACGCGCACTGCCAGCGGTGCCGCCGACTGTGCACGCCCGCGCGCTACCAGCGCGCCGGCGACGAGGATTGACAGCGAGACGAGCAGGACTCTGGTGCGCACGGCGAGACCTCCAGCCGGTGCATGCTACCAGACCCTACTCGTATCGGAGAGCTTCGGTCGGATCGACGCGAGCCGCCCGCATCGCGGGCGGTACGGCAGCAGCGATGGCAACGAGAGCGAGCACCGCCAGCGGCAGGGCCACGCTCGCAACATCGTACGGGGTGACCTCGAAGAGCATCGTGCGGACGAGTCGCGCCAGTACGACTCCGCATCCGAGCCCGGCGACGACACCGCCTGACGTGAGCAGCAACAAGTCACTGACGATGGCGCGGACGACGGCAGTGGGCCGGGCGCCGAGTGCCAGCCGAATCCCGATCTCGCGCTTTCGCTGCACGACCGAGTAGCTGAGCACGCCGTAGAGGCCGACGGCGGCCAGCACGAGGCTCACGACGGCGAAAAAGCCGGATAGCAACGCGAGGAGCCGCTCCTTCAGCAGCGTGTTATCGACGAGCGTGGCCTGCGGGACGACCTCAGTGAGCTTGAGCGACGGATGGATGCGGGCGAGCAAGGGGCGAAGCCGCGTCGCAAGCGAGTCAGGAGAGAACCCGGAGCGCACCTGAAGCGCCATCCGCTCCACGCCGTGCTGCAGCGGCAGATAGACCGTCGGCGGGGCTGGCTGTCGCAGGTCGCGATACTTGGCATCAGCCACGAGCCCGACAACCGACCCCAGCTGCATCGAACCGGAGCCAAGCAGGCGGTTGAACGACTTGCCGATGACACCGCCCTCGGAGAGGTATCGCTTCGCAAACGCCTCGTTGATGATGGCTGACGTCGGCGTCGCCGGCTTCTCCGGATGCATGTCGGCCGGACCCAGGTCCCGCCCATCGACCAGACGGATCCCCATCGTCTGCATAAAGGCAGGTGAGACCTCGAGAAAGTACACGTCAGCAAAGTCCGACTCGCGGCCCGGCATGGCCACATAGCTGGTCCAGCCGGACCCGCCGAATAGCGCCCACCCGGACATCGAGGCCGACTGCACCCCGTCCACCTGTCGCGCCTGATCGAGGATCTGGTCGGCAATCGCCTGCGTCGAACCCGGCAGCTGCTTCTCCCGGTCGGACAACTCGTCAGAATCGATGCTCACCAGCGTGAGGCCCGCGCTGATAAAGCCAGTGTCGACGCTCGCGAGGCGCACGAACGAACTGACCAGCAAACCGGCGACGAAGACCACCGCAAGGCTGAATGCGACCTGCGCCACGACGAGCGGCCGCAGCAAGCCGAGCCTGCGGCCCGCACGGGCGCCCGTGGCCTTCAGCGCATCGCCCGGGGAGAAAGATGACGCGCGAAGCGCGGGCGCCAGGCCGAAGAGCGCTGTTGTGGCGCCGAGCGTCACGACGAGAAACGCGAGTACGCGCCGGTTGAACTCGAGCTCCAGGTAGACAGGGTCAGCCGCCGGAGCCAGCATGCCGACGATCACTGGCGCGGCGACGTACGCGAACACCACGCCGAGCACACAGGCGAGCGACGCCATCAGACCGCTCTCAACCAGAAGCTGCTGTGCCAGCCGCACACGTCCGGCGCCAATCGAGAGACGCAGCGCCATCTCACGGTCTCGCGCCGCGGCACGCGCGGTCAGCAGGTTCGCCACGTTGGAGCATGCGATCAGCATGACGAGCCCCACAACGGCGGCGAGGACCCACAGCGGACGCTCAAATCCGGTTCGGATCTCGGATGGCCCGTTGGAGGCGGAGGCGACGATGAGCGGCGCGTCGATGTACTGCCGCACCATGTCTCGCGGGGCCGTCGCCGGAAACTGACGTGCCCGCTCGCGCCTGAGGGTCGTGAAAGCCGGCTGTAGCGCGGCGCGAGTCGAGGCGGCATCGGAACCGTGGGCCAGCCGGCCGACGATCTGCAGCCACTGCCAGCCGCCGCTGGTCAGCGCCTCGGCGTGGTACATCGTCATGGGCACCCACACATCTGTGCGGATACCCGGCGTAACGCCGGTGAATCCGGGCGGAGCGACACCGACGATCTGTACACGCGCGCGTGCGACGGTGATCCAGCGGCCCACGACTCTCCGGTCGCCGCCGAAGCGACGGGTCCAGAACGCGTCGCTGATCACGGCCACGGGATGCGCGCCGGGCGCGCCGTCATCGGAGGGCACGAGCAACCGGCCAAGCGCCGGGACCAGGCCCAGCTCGGCGAACGCATTGCCCGATAGGTACTGCGCGTAGACCCGCTCGTCGCTGCCGTGAGGGTCTCCAATTGAGAACGACTGCAGGCCCTGGAAGCTCGCTGCGAACAGCCCCGCGCGGCCGGATGCCGCCTTCTGGAGGCTGATGAACGTCGGATAGCTGAACCAGGGGATCTCCCTGCGATCGCGGCGGCTCGCGCCGTCGTCCGTGGCGAGATAGACAAGCCGTTCCGGCTGAGGGACGGGCAGCGGCCGCAGGATCAGCGCGTCGATCAGGATGAACGCAGCGGTCGCCGCACCCATCGCCAGCGCCAGGGAGGCGACGGCCGCACCGGTGACGACGGCGTCCTTGCGGAGCATACGCACACCGAAGCGGAGATCGCGCAACAGCGCGTCGAGCCACGACAGGAGCCGGACGTCCCGGCTCCGCTCGCGGAGGTTGACAGCGTTGCCCAGACGCAGACGCGCGGCGCGCCCGGCCTCCACCGGTGTCAGGCCCTCGCTGAGCAACCGGCGTGTCTGCTCCTCGACATGAAAGCGCAGTTCCTCGTCAAGCTCGTCGTCGCGCGCGTCGCTCCGAATCGCGTTGACGATGCGAGAGAACAGGGACATGGCGCTTACGCGTGCTTCAGCACGTGCCCAACGGCGGCGGTGATGCTGCGCCAGCGAGCCTCTTCGGCCTGCAGTTGGCGGCGGCCGGTCACAGTGATCTCGTACTCGCGGGCGCGGCGGCCGGCCTCGCTGGTCACCCAGCGGGCCTTCACCCAGCCGGCCTCTTCCATGCGGTGCAATGCCGGATAGAGAGAGCCTTCCTCAACGCGAAGAACGTCGGACAATCCTTCGATATGCGCGCTGATGCCGTAGCCGTGCAGCGGCCCGCGGCGTTCGAGAACGGTCAGGACGAGCAGTGGCAGCGTGCCCTGGAGGGCATCACGAGGCGGCATGCATAGACATCTTAGTAAGATGACTGGGCACTAGTCAACTCCCAACTCCCAACTTCAAACTGCCAACTCCACTTGGCACTTAGCACTTCCAACTTGGCGCTGTTATAGTTCGCCCAATGCCCGTCACTGCCCGCGCGCCGGTCGCGTCCGAGGCGCCCACGAACGCGCGGCGGACACTGCTCTGGTACTCTGCGTCATTGGCGGCGCTGCTCTATCTCGATCGCGTCTGCATCTCGCAGAGCCAGAGCGCCATCAGCGGCGAGCTCGGCCTCAGCAAGAACGAGATGGGCACGATGATGAGCATGTTCTCGCTCGCCTACCTCCTCTTCGAGGTGCCGGGCGGCTGGCTGGGCGATCGCATCGGACCGCGTGCCGTTATCACGCGCATCGTCATCTGGTGGTCGGCGTTCACGATGGCGACGGGACTGGCGACGGGCTTCTGGTCGCTGTCGATCGTGCGGTTCCTGTTCGGCGCCGGCGAGGCGGGCTGCTTTCCGAACCTGACCAAGGCGTTCTCCAACTGGTTCCGCGGCGAGGACCGCACACGGGCACAGTCGCTGATGTGGCTCGCGGCGCGCTGGGGCGGCGCGCTGGCGCCGCTGTTGGTAGTGGCCGCGCTCGAGATCATGACGTGGAGGCAGAGCTTTTATCTCTTCGGCGCTATCGGCTTCGTGTGGGCGTTTTTCTTCTTCCGGTGGTTTCGCGATCTCCCCGCGAACCACCCCGCCGTGAACGCCGCCGAGCTCGCGCTGCTCCCGAAACCAGAGGAAGTCGTGGCCGGCCGGGAGCCGGCCGTGCCGTGGGCCGCGTTCTTCGGCAGCGGATCGATGTGGCTGCTCTCGCTCCAATACCTCTGTATCAGCTACGGCTTCTGGTTCTACGTCACCTGGCTGCCCACGTACATCCGCGAGGCGTTCCACATGAAGGACGCCGACCGCTACCTGGCGGCGTCGCTGGCGGGGCTGCCGCTCTTCATGGCCGGCATCAGCGTCTACCTCACGGGCAAAGTCACGCCATGGCTCGTCGCGCGCATCGGCAGCGCCGCCACGGTTCGGCGCATGCTGGGCACGGTCGGCTGCGGCATCGCCGGCCTGATGCTGCTGGTGTCGATCACGTTCAAGGACCCGCTGTGGGCCATGGCCGCGATGGGCGTCTCGTGCTTCGGCAACGACATGGCGATGCCGGGATCGTGGACGGCCGTCATGGACCTCGGCGGACGCTTTGCGGGGACGCTCGGCGGCATCATGAACATGATCGGGATGATCGGCGGGCTTCTCGCGCCCTACACCATCCCGCGCATCCTCGAGGCCGCCGGCAACAACTGGAATGCTCCCATCGTTGTGCTGGCTGCCGCCTACTTCGTCGGCGCGATCGCCTGGCTTGGTATCGATCCTGTTACACGATTGGACACCGCAGACAACTGAAGACGTTCTGCCCCTCCTGCAATGCCCGCGGTCCGAGTTAGAATCGCCGCTCGACAAGGCGCGAAAATTTTCGCTGATGAGCTTTTAACTCATCAGTTGTCGCCGTGTAGCGAGCCTCTTCCCCATGGAGCTCAGCGACGAGCAGCACCGGCTGCAGGAGTCGGCCATCGCGTTCGCGCGACAGGCCCTCTCCTGCGACGTGATCGCGGCGGACGCGGCCGAGACGTTCAGTCTCGACGGCTGGCGGAAGTGCGCGGAATTCGGCGTGCTCGGCATGCCGATCCCCGAACAGCATGGCGGTCTCGGCCTGGGCCTGTCGGCCCTGCTGGCCGTGATGGAGGGCCTGGGCTACGGCACGCGTGATCAGGGCCTGCTCTTCTCGCTGAACGCGCACCTCTGGACCAACTCGATCCCCATCCTTCACTACGGCACGGACCGGCAGCGCACGGCGTACCTTCCAGGCCTCAGCAACGGCAGCCTGATCGGGGCAAATGCGGCGAGCGAGCCCGATGCCGGATCCGACATTTTCAGCCTTCGCACGCGCGCGGTCCGCGACGGCGATTCGTACGTGCTCAACGGGACGAAGATGTTCGTCACCAATGCGCCGGTCGCGCACCTGTTCGTCAGCTACGCCACCATCGATCCGGCGCTCGGCCCGATGGGCATTACCGCGTTCATTGTCGAGCGCGAGACGCCAGGCCTGACGATCAGCCGCAAGCTGCACAAGATGGGCCTGCGCACGTCCCCCATGGCGGAAGTGATCTTCGAGGACTGCCGTGTCCCGGTGGCGCAGCGGCTCGGTCGCGAAGGGCGCGGCGTCGAAGTGTTCGAGTGCTCGATGGAATGGGAACGCGGCTCGATCCTCGCAAGCTGCCTGGGCGTCATGAGGCGCCAGATCGAGGAATGCGTCCGTCACGCCAGGGAACGCACGCAATTTGGAAAACCCATCGGCAAGAACCAATCGGTCGCAAACCGCATTGTCGACATGAAGGTCCGCCTCGAGACGTGCCGGCCGCTGGTCTACCGGCTCGGCGAGCTCAAGGATCGACAGCAGCCGGCGATGCTCGAAGCCGCCATGGCGAAACTGTACGTCTCGCAGTGTTTCGTGCAGTCGAGCCTCGACGCGATCCAGATCTTCGGCGGCTACGGCTACATGACCGAGCAGCAGGTGGAGCGGGACCTGAGGGATGCCGTCGGCAGCGGCCTGTACTCGGGTACCTCGGAGATCCAACGCAACATCATCGCCAGGGCGCTGGGGCTCTAGCGCGGGAGCAGTCGTGATGAACGACATGAAAGAGACAATCCGGCAGTTCATCCTGAAGACGTACCTTCCCGGTGAGTCGCCGGCGAACCTCCGCGATGACACGCCGCTGCGCACCAGCGGCATCCTCGATTCGCTGGCCACGCTCGGGCTGGTGAGCTACGTCGAGAAGGAGTTCGGCATCGAGCTCGAGGCGCACGAGACGGGCCTTGAGAGTTTCGATCGCATCGAAGACATCGCGGCGCTCGTGGAGCGCAAGCGGGCGCAGTGATCGCGGAGACAGCCGTCATGAGCACGCTGGTCGACTACCTGTCCTCGAGCAGCGCGCGGTGGCCTGACCGTACCGCGATCGTCGACCCAGGCGGCGACGCGCTGACCTATGCGGAACTGGATCGGCGCTCCAGCGCGCTCGCGGGGTTCCTGGCGGCGCGCGGCGTGGCGCCAGGCGATCGCGTGGGCGTCGTGCTGCCGAAGAGCGCGACGACGGTGACGGCGCTCTTCGGCATCATGAAGGCCGGCGCCGCGTACGTGCCCATCGATCACTCGGCGCCCGCGGAACGGGGACGGGGCATTCTCACGGACTGCCAGGTTCGCGCGGTCATCGTGGACGCGCACTCTCGCGCCCTGATGCCTTCCGCCAGCGATGTTCCGCTGGCGGCGTCGCTCGTGGTCGGTGAGTCCTTCGATGCGGCAGTGGCCGAGGCCCGGCCGGCGCCAGACGTCGCGCGGGACGCGTCGGCGCTTGCCTACATCCTCTACACGTCGGGCTCGACAGGCATTCCGAAGGGCGTCATGCTCACGCACGACAACGCGGTGAGCTTCGTCGACTGGTGCTCGTCGGTGTTCACGCCGAGCGAGCAGGACCGCTTCAGCAGTCACGCGCCGTTCCACTTCGATCTGTCGGTCCTGGATCTCTACGTCGCGATCAAGCACGGCGCCGCCGTCCATCTCATCTCCGAGGAGCTCGGCAAGAACCCGCGCGAGCTCGCCCGCTTCATCGCTGCAAACCGCCTGACGGTCTGGTACTCGACACCGTCGATTCTCACGCTGCTCGAGCAATTCGGCCACCTGGAGGCTCAGGACTGTTCCTCGCTTCGGCTGGTGCTTTTCGCCGGCGAGGTGTTCCCGGTCAAGCACCTGCGCCAGGTGCAACGGCGTTGGCCGGGACCGGACTACTACAACCTGTACGGGCCCACCGAAACCAACGTCTGCACGTTCGCGAAGATCCCGCCGGGAATACCTGACGATCGCGACACGCCCTACCCCATCGGGTTCCCCTGCGCGCACTGCGAGCCGCTGGTCCTCGAGGCTGACGGACACGAGGTGACGCCTGGCGAGGAAGGGCTGCTCTACATCGCCGGCCGGTCGGTGTTCCAGGGTTACTGGAATCGCCCGGTCGAGAACAGCGCGGCGTTCCTCTCACGCGATGGCAGGCGCTGGTACAACACCGGCGACGTGGTCCGCTGGCATCCAGACGATGGGTTCATCTATGCGGGGCGGCGCGACCGCATGGTCAAGAGACGCGGGTACCGCATCGAGCTCGGCGAAATCGAACGCGGGCTCTACCTGCACCCGCGGATCCACGAGGCTGCGGTCATCGCGATGCCCGACGCTGACGCCGGCGTGACAATCACGGCGTTCCTGTCCTGCCATCAGGACGCCGGCCGGGCACCGTCGATCGTCGAGATGAAGACGTTCTGCGCGTCGCATCTACCTGGCTACATGAGCCCGGATCGGTTCGTCTTCGAAACCAGCCTGCCGAGAACGTCCACCGACAAGGTGGACTACCAGTCGCTCAGGCGCCGCCTGGCCGGCCAGGGGGCCGCGTGATGCAGGCCTCGGTCTCCGAAGTGCTTCTCGAGACGCCACGCGCACGGGCACAAGGCGCAGACGCCGGAGGCGTGCGGGATCTCATCTGGCTCGCCTCGCCGCTCGCGATGCTGTGCCTGCTGGTGCGGCACTTCGATCTGGAGAGCCCCGCCTTCCTCACGTTGATGGCAGTGAGCACGGCCGGCTTCGTGGTGCACTACCTCCTGCCGTTCCCTTATCGCCTCAAAGCCTTTCTGCTGCTCTCGCTGAGTGCGTGGGCGTACATCCTGGGGCCGCTGCCCGCTGCCTGGCTCATCGGCCTCGGACTGTGTCTGGTCGTGCTGTGCCGGCTGCCGGTGCCGTTCTGGCCGAGGGCCATGGCGCTGATTGCTGCGGGGCTCGGGCTGCTGGCGCTGCGCTCCGGCTGGGGCGAAACACCGTGGCCCGTCGCGATCTGGCCGATTCTGGGCTCGATGTTCATGTTTCGCCTCGTCGCGTACGAATACGACGTGCGGCACACGCCATCGCTCGCCTCACCACTTACGACGCTCTCCTACTTTTTCATGCTGCCGAACGTGTGCTTCCCGCTCTTTCCGGTCGTCGACTACAGCACGTTCTGCCGCACGTACTACAACGAGGATCGGCGTCGCATTCACCAGGTAGGCGTGGAGTGGATCTTCCGCGGCACGATCCATCTCATCCTCTATCGTGCGGTTTACCAGTTGCTCGTCAACGATCCGGCCGAGGTCGTGACAGCCGTGGACCTGCTGCGTTACATGACGTGGCCGTTCCTGCTCTACCTGCGTGTGTCGGGACAGTTCCACATCATTGTCGGGATCCTGCATCTGTTCGGCTTCAACCTTCCGGAGACGCATCACGCCTATTTCCTGGCTTCGAGCTTCACGGACTTCTGGCGCCGCATCAACATCTATTGGAAGGACTTCATGATGAAGCTCTTCTACTACCCCGCCTTTTTCGCGCTCAGGAAGCGCGGGGCGACCCAGGCGCTGGTCGTGTCCACGATTCTCGTGTTCGTCGTCACCTGGGCGCTGCACACCTACCAGTGGTTCTGGATACGGGGGACGTGGCTGCTCGCGTGGAACGATGCGCTCTTCTGGGGACTGCTCGCCCTGCTGGTGCTCGTCAACTCTCTCTACGAGTGGAAATTCGGGCGCCAGCGATCGCTGACCGCGCGCACGGCAGGCTGGACTGACACGGTCAGCCTCACGATCAGGACCGTCGCCATGTTCGTGACGATGTCACTGCTGTGGTCGCTGTGGAGCACCGAGTCGGTGACAACGTGGCTGTCGCTGTGGTCGGCGGCGCGTAACTGGTCGACGAGCGGGCCCCCGTGGATGCTGCCCGTCTGCCTCGCGGTGCCATGTCTCGTCGCGCTGTGCACGATCGCAGCATCCAGGAACTGGCTCGCGTCGCTCGCGACGATGGGGTTCGAGCTACGGTCGGCAGCCATCGTCGCCGCCTGTGGGTTGCTGCTCGCCCTCAGCACGTCGATCGTCTACAAACGGCTGGGGCCGGCGGGAGACATGATCGCCGCTCTCAGGTACGGCGGCCTGAACCAGGGAGACCTGTTCGGTCTCGAGCGCGGCTACTACGAGAACCTCGTGGGCGATCGGCTGAACGGCGACCTGTGGTCGCTCTACATGAACAGGCCCATCGACTGGACGCACGGCCTCGTCGAGAGCGGCGTCGCGCGCCGCACTGGAGGGTTCCTGCCCTACGAGCTGCTGCCGTCGGTGCAGGGGCGATTCAAGGGCGTGACCCTGCAGACGGACCGGTGGGGGCTGCACGACAAGGAGTACTCGCTGCTGCCAGCACCCGGCACCTATCGAATGGCCGTGCTCGGCGCATCGCATGCGATGGGCAGCGGCGTGGTGCGCGAAGAGACTTTCGAGGCCGTGCTCGAGGATCGACTCAACCGGCACACCGACGGCATCCCGGCAAAGCCATACGAGATCCTCAACTTCGCGGTGTATGGGTACACACCGCTGCACCAGATCGCGGTCCTCGACGACAAGGTGCCGCGATTCCATCCGAACGCCATGTTGTACGTCGCGCACCCGGAGGACGCGCATCGAGTGGTGTACCACATGGTGCAGATGGTTCGCGACGGCTGGCCGGTCCCAGACGACTTCCTGAAAGACGTCATCCGCCGTGCAAATGTGAACGGCACGATGCCGCAGCGCGTCGTCTCACAACGGCTGACGCCCCATGGCGACGAGGTGCTCGCGTGGCTGTATCACCGCCTGGTCGCCGACAGCCGGAGCCGGGGCATCTGTCCCGGCTACGTGTTCATGCCGATGGTGCCCGAACTGTCGTACCGGGCCGATCCTCGAATACAGCTGCAGCTCGCGCGGGATGCGGGATTCACGGTGTTCGACCTTTCGCACGTGTACGACGGCGCCGACCGGAGGACCCTCTGGGTCGCCGAATGGGATGCGCACCCCAACAGGCGCGCACACGCGATGATGGCCGACATGCTCTACGGACAGCTCCGAGGCGAGGAGCGCTCGATGCTGTCGTGCAGTCCCGGGAACTGACGCCAGCAACCGGACCCGACATCGTCAGTTCCAGCAGGACTCGACATTTCGTCAGTGCCAGAGCCGACATCGTTCAGTACCGCAATATCAGTCAGTCCCCCGCGCGAAGGTATCGCACGTGTCGAGATCGCCGGACTCGAAGCCACGCTTGAACCACTCCACGCGCTGCGCGGACGAGCCGTGCGTGAATGATTCCGGCTGCACGCCCCGACCGGACATGCGCTGAATGCGGTCGTCGCCGATGGACGCCGCGGCGCTGAGCGCCTCGTCGACGTCGCCGGCCTCGAGGATCTGCCGCTCCGCGGTCGAGTGGCCCCAGATTCCCGCGTAGCAGTCCGCCTGCAGCTCGAGCCGCACCGAGAGCGCGTTGGCCGCCGACGGCCGCGCCTCCTGCGCCTGCCGGACGCGTCCTTCGATCCCCCGCAGGCGCTGGATGTGATGCCCCAGCTCGTGCGCGATGACGTAGGCCTGCGCGAAGTCGCCCGAGGCCCCGAAGCGTTGCTTCAACTCGTCGTAGAACCCGAGGTCGATGTAGACCTTCTGATCTCCCGGACAGTAGAACGGCCCGCTCGCCACCTGGCCCATGCCGCACGCGGTGGGCGTCGAATCACGAAACAGCACCAGCGTCGTCTTCTGGTACTCGCCGGGAAGGAGACGCGCCCAGGTCGCCTGCGCGTCATTGATGACGAACGTGACGAATTGCACGAGCCGGTCCTCGTCGGGTGAGCTGCTCACCGGACCGGAACTGGACGGCTGATCGGTCCCCCCGACCGCGTTCGGGTCCAGAAGCGACAAGAAGTTACGCCCGGTCAGCAGGCTGACGACAAGCAGCACCAGCACGACGCCGATGCCTACCGGCCCGCCGCGAAACCCCCCGCCACCCTGCCCTCGACGATCCTCGATATCCTCTGTCGATCCGCCCGGCGTCCATTTCATTTACGTGACTTCTCCATGGCTTACGTGAATTTCCTCATTATGGGCAAGCCAAGGGCCTGTTGTCGCCTCAAAAGCCACGTTTTCCCTAATGGATGAGCAAGTTGCAAGGCTGGTCCCGGGCTTGCAGATTACCGGCTCAACCAGTATCGTGACACCGATGGGCCGTCCTCCCTCGCCAGCCATGCCCGCCATCGAGCGCCTTGCGTCGATCGTCGACGCGCGGCGCGGAGTGGCCGGCGGCGCCTGGCTGATCGCGCGGGGCATCGCGGCGATCACGGTGACGGTTCTTGCCGCGTTCCACGCGCGGCTGCTCTGGGAGCGGCTGGCCGCCGGGCAGATGCTCGAACCGGCGGTCGTGTTTCGCTGGAGCGGCGCGCTTGCGTTGCTCGTCGGGCTTGGGCTGCTTCGGCGCGCCGGAGTTTCGCTCGCCCTGGACCGCCGCTCGCTGGCCGTCTGGCTGCTCATCGCGCTGCTTCATTGGAACGCGGGGCCGCTGCCAGCCGGCAACTCGACGACACCAGCGGATTCATCGGCCATCCTGCTCGTTCTTCCGTCGACTGCTGCCGCACTGATCGGCATGGGCATCGCCCTCGCAAGCCTCGCGACCCCGCGCGGGACTTTTCCCCTGCTCGCGTGTCTCTGTACGGTGGGCCCGCGAGCGACCGGGCGCCTGGTAAATGGATGGCGCCGCGGCGGCCTCTCTCGCGCTCCCCCTCACGCCATCGTCTGACTCCCGTGCCGCAGGACCCTCGCCTGCGGTTGGTACGGATGCCCGCGGACCATCGGTCCCCTCGGCAGGCCACGGGGGCCTGAGCCGACGGTCGCGGGAGCGCGGCGCGGCCGTCAATGGCCGGCGGAGCCGCGTCGCTTCCGGCATGAGGCTGTGATGGATCTCCTGTTGCTCGGCGTGAACCACCGGACGGCGTCGCTTCCCGAACGCGAAGCGCTCGCGCTGGACCCTGACGCGACGGCGAAGCTGCTTGCCGACCTCGTCGGCCGCGGCACAATCGACGAGGCGCTCGTCCTGTCCACGTGCAATCGCACGGAATTCTACGTGGTGGCCGACAACCTTGCGCACGCCGCCGAGCATGTGCGCGCCAGCGTGGCCCGCGTCAAGGGCGTGCGGCTGGCCGAGCCGGGCGCGTCGCTCTATCAGCACGCGGGAACCTCAGCCTCCCGGCACCTGTTCCGCGTCGCGTCGGGCCTCGACTCGATGGTCGTCGGCGAAACGCAGATTCTGGGCCAGGTGAAGGACGCCTTTGCCGTCGCGCGCGACGCGGGCGCAACGGGCCCGATGCTGGATCGGCTGGTGGAGTCGGCACTCCGCGCGGGGAAACGGGCACGGACGGAGACCGGGATTGGCACCGGCGTGGTGTCGGTCGCCTCGGCGGCCTGTGAGCTGGCGCGACGCAGCGTCCCCACGCTGGACAACTGCCGAGTGGTCGTCATCGGCGCCGGTGAAACATCGCGCCTCGCCGCTCAGCATCTGGGACACTACTTCCCCGGCGCGGTCACCATCGTCAACCGCTCCCGGGACAGGGGCGCGGCTCTCGCCGCCGAGATCGGCGGCCGCGCGATGACGCTGGACCAGCTCGCGGACGCCATCGCCGACGCCGACCTCGTCGTTTCGGCCACTCGCGCGCCGGCCACGCTGCTGAGCGCCGCGACCGTGGCCGAGGTCATGGCGAGCCGGTCGGGCCGGCCGATGACGATCGTCGATCTGGCCGTGCCGCGCGACGTCGAGCCCGAGGCTGGTGCGATTTCGTCGGTGACATTGCACTCGATCGACGCCATCCAGGGCGTGGTGGATCGCAGTCTTGCGCACCGCGCGTCGGAAGTGCCGCGCGTCGAGGCCATCGTGCACGAGGAGGCGCTGAAGTTCGACGGCTGGAAGCGCAGCCTCGACGCCATGCCGGTGGTGCGCGACCTGCGCGAGCACTTCGAGCGCGTGCGGCTCGAGGAGCTGGAGCGCGCGCTCGGCAACGCAAGCGGCGAGGAACGTGCGCGCGCGGATCGCCTGACGCGGGCGCTCGTCAACCGGCTGCTGCACCTGCCTACCGTCCGGCTGAAAGACGTCGATCCGGCCTCCGATGAAGGCGCCTCGCGCCTGCGCGCCGCGCGCGAACTGTTCGCGCTCGGCGCCGAGCCCGTGGATCATGTCCACTGACACGGAGCGGCTGCGCGTCGGGACACGGGCGAGCCGGCTGGCGCTCTGGCAGACGAATCACGTCATCGCACGGCTCGAAGCCTCGTGGCCGGGCCTGCGCGTCGAGCGCGTCCCGATCACCACGCTCGGCGATCGCATGACGACGGTGGCGCTGTCCCGGATTGGCGACAAGGGCCTGTTCACGCGCGAGCTGGAGGACGGACTCCGCAGCGGCGAGATCGACATGGCCGTCCACAGCCTGAAAGACCTGCCGACGGAGCTCTCGGATGGCGTGGCGATCTCCGCCGTGCTGCAGCGCGAGGACGCGCGAGACGTGCTGATCTCCCGAGACGGCCACACGCTCGACGGCCTTCCGCGCGGTGCACGCATCGGCACGTCGTCGCTGCGCCGGCAGGCGCAGGTCGCCGGGCTCCGGCCGGATGCGGCGCTGGTCGATCTGCGCGGCAACGTGCCCACGCGGCTGGACAAGGTGGCAGCCGGTGAAGTCGATGCCGCACTGCTCGCGTACGCCGGATTGCGGCGCCTCGGACTGGAGTCGCGCGTCGCGGAGGTCTTCGACGTCGGGCGGATCGTTCCGGCGCCCGGGCAGGGCGCGCTGGCCGTGCAGACGCGCGCGGGTGACGATCGACTCGCCGCCCTGCTGCGGCCACTGGCGGACGAGAAGACGTGGCTGGAAACAACCGCCGAGCGGGCATTGCTCGGTCACCTCGAGGGCGGCTGCCAGGTGCCGGTCGGTGCGCACGCGACGCTCGACGCGACCGGGGCCTTCCATCTCGTCGGGCTGGTTGCGAGCCCGGACGGGCGGCGATCGGTGCGCCGCGACATCCGCATGCAGGTGACCACAGCCGAAGCCGCGCGAACCTGTGGCGTCGATCTGGCGAAGACGCTGCTCGACGCCGGCGCGCGGGAGATCCTCTCGGGGATTCGGCTGACGCCCCTTTCGCGCGCGGCGCTGGAGGAGACAGGGCGATGAAGAAGCGGGCGCTGGTCGCCAATACCCGGAACGAGCCTCCGGGCGGGCCGCTGGCGTCGGCCCTTCGCGCCCGTGGCCTCGAGTCGCTGCACTGCCCGACTGTGGCCTTCGAGCCGCCGGAGAATCCTGGCGAGCTCGCCGAGGCGCTGGGCGCGCTCGAGCGCATCGACTGGGTGATCTTCACCAGCGCGCACGCCGTGGACGCGACGTGCTCGCAGGCGCAGTGGCGCGCGTCTGCGGCGGCACACGCGCTGCCTCGCCTGGCGGCCGTCGGGCGAGCCACGGCCCGCCGCCTCGCCGAGCTCGGGTATCAGGCGGACATCGTCCCTGAGGTGGCCGGCGCGCACCCGCTGGCGTCTGCGGTCGCCGTCGCGGCCGGCACGCTCGAAGGGGCGCGCGTGCTCTGGCCTCGCGCCGATCTCGCGCGGCGCGATCTGGCGGTCGCGCTGTCACGCGCTGGAGCGACTGTGATCGCGCCGATCGCGTACCGCACGGTGCAGGCGCCGCCGGAATCGCTCGTGCCGCTGAAGCACGCGCTCGAGAAGGGCACGCTCGATGCCATCGCGTTCTGCTCGCCGTCGAGCGCGCAGAACCTGGCTCGCGGCCTCGGGTACGACGGGCTCACGGCGCTCTCAGGAAAACTGGTCGTCGCCTCCATCGGACCGACCACCAGCGCGGCGCTGGCGACGCTGGGGTTGCCCGCGGACGTGGAGGCCCCGGAGCCGTCGACGGCTCAACTGGCCACGGCACTCGCGGCACGCCTGCGTGAGGCAGCCGGAGGGGCGGCGTGAGCTTTCCGCAGCAGCGGCCCCGACGGCTCCGCCGGACCGAGACGATCCGGCGGATGGTCCGCGAGACGCGTCTCGCGCCCGACAACCTCGTGGCCCCGCTGTTCGTCTGCACCGGCGCTGGCGCCCGCCGCGAGATCGCGGCGATGCCGGGGTGCCATCAGCTCAGCCCCGATCTGATCGTCGAGGAAGTACGCGAGCTGGTCGGCATCGGCGTCCCTGGCGTCATCCTGTTCGGGATCCCCGACCACAAGGATTCCGAGGGCCGCAACGCGGCAGACGACGAGGGCCCGGTGCCGACGGCATTGAGGGCCCTGCGCAGCGAGTTTCCCGGCCTGTCGCTCTGGGCGGACGTCTGCCTGTGCGAGTACACCGATCACGGCCACTGCGGGCCGATCGAGATGGGCGTGGACGGGCGGCCCGAAGTCAGCAACGATGCCGCCCTGCCTCGGCTCGCTGATGCGGCGCTTGCCTACGCGCGCGCCGGCGCCGACGTTGTCGCGCCCTCCGACATGATGGACGGCCGCGTCGGCGCTATTCGCATGGCGCTCGATGCCGCCGGCCGCGATGATGTCGTGATCGTCTCGTACGCGGCGAAGTACGCGTCGGCTTTCTACGGACCGTTCCGTGAAGCTGCCGGCTCAGCGCCGGCCTTCGGGGATCGGCGCAGCTACCAGATGGATCCGGCGAACGCGCGCGAGGCGCTGAAGGAAGTGGCGCTCGACCTCGACGAGGGCGCGGACATCGTGATGGTCAAGCCGGCGCTCGCATATCTGGACGTCATCTGGCGCGTGAAGGAACGCTTCGACGTGCCGGTGGCCGCGTACAACGTGTCCGGCGAGTACTCGATGGTGAAAGCCGCCGGACGCCTCGGCTGGGTGGACGAGGGCCGCGCGGCGATCGAGATCCTCACGGGCATCAGGCGCGCGGGCGCGGACGTCATCCTGACCTACTTCGCGAAGGAGGTTGCGCGGCTGCTGGCCTAGCGCGATGTCCATGCCCGTCACCACCGGCGAATCCACCGTGAACCCCGTGAGCCGCGCGCTGTTCGAGCGCGCCGAGCAGGTGCTGCCGGGCGGCGTCAACTCGCCGGTGCGCGCCTATCGCGCCGTCGGAGGTACGCCGCGCTTCCTCGCGCGCGCTCAGGGCTCGCGCGTCTGGGACGAAGACGGCAACGAGCTCATCGATTACGTCGGCTCGTGGGGCCCGATGCTGCTCGGCCATCGGCCGCCCTCGGTGATGGCGGCCATCGAGCGACAACTCGCGTCGGGGCTCGCATTCGGCGCGCCGACGTCGCTCGAAGTCGAGATGGCCGAAGCGATCGTGCGGCTCGTGCCGTCGATCGAGATGGTGCGGCTGGTCAGCTCGGGCACCGAGGCGACAATGGCGGCCGTCCGGCTGGCACGGGCTGCGACGGGCCGGGCGCGCATCGTGAAGTTCGAGGGCTGCTATCACGGGCACGGCGACAGTTTTCTGGTGAAGGCCGGCTCCGGCGCCGCGACATTCGGCACGCCCGACAGCCCCGGCGTCACGCCGGCGACCGCGCGCGATACGCTCACAGCGCCTTTCAACGACGCCGGCGCCGTCCGCGAGCTGTTTGCTGCCAACCCAGGCGAGATCGGCGCCGTCATCGTCGAGCCCGTCGTCGGCAACATGGGCGTCGTCGCACCCGCGTGGGGATTCCTCCAGGACCTCCGCGACCTGTGCACCGCGGACGGTGCGCTGTTGATCTTCGACGAGGTGATGACCGGGTTCCGCCTCGCGCGCGGCGGGGCGCAGGAGAAGTACGGCGTCACGCCCGACCTCACGACGCTGGGAAAGATCATCGGCGGCGGCCTGCCGGTTGGCGCGTACGGCGGACGAAGAGCGCTGATGGCGCAGGTCTCGCCCTCGGGCCCGGTCTACCAGGCCGGCACGCTGTCGGGACATCCCGTGGCGATGGCCGCGGGCCTGGCCACGCTGAACGAGATCGCCCAGGACTTCGACCTCTACGATCGTCTCGACGCGCTCGGCGCCGCACTCGAGTCCGGCGTCTCCACGGTCACGGACGACTCCTGCCACCTTGCGCGTGTGGGATCGATGTGGACGCTGTTCTTCGCGCCTTCGCCCGTGACCGACTGGACGAGTGCTGCCCGCGCCGACCGCGCCCGTTACGGCCGGTTCTTCCACGCGATGCTCGACGCGGGCATCTCGCTCGCGCCGTCGCAGTTCGAGGCCAACTTCATCTCGACGGCGCACACGCAGTCGGACATCGCCGCCACGGTGCAGGCCGTCGCGCGCGCGATCGAGGCGAGCCGTGCATGACGCCAGCGTGCAGCCCGTCGCGGTGCCGCCGCTCGCGGCCGCCACCGACGCGCTGTTCCTTCGCGCGTGCCGCCGCGAGCGCGTCGAACGCACGCCGGTGTGGATCATGCGGCAGGCCGGCCGCTACCTGCCCGAGTACCGCGCGATCCGTGAGCGATACGACTTCCTGACCAGCTGCCGGACGCCGGAGCTGGCATGCGAGATCACGCTGCAGCCGGTCCGGCGGCTCGGTGTCGATGCGGCCATCCTGTTCTCCGACATCCTGGTGCCGCTGCCGGGGATGGGCGTCGATGTCACGTTCAATCCGGGCCCGCATCTGGCGCATCCCGTCCGATCGGAGGCCGGGGTCTCGCGGCTGCGCGTGCCCGATCCGGTCGAGTCGACAGGCGAGGTGCTCGACGCCGTGCGCCTGATTCGGCGCGAGCTTTCCTCCGGCGTGCCGCTGATCGGGTTTGCCGGGGCACCGTTCACCGTCGCGACGTATCTGGTGGAAGGCGGCGGCTCGAAGTCGTTCAGCGCCATCAAGCGGCTGCTCTTCGCCGAGCCGGCGCTGGCACATCGGCTGCTCGACGTCACCACCAGCACTGTCGGCGCGTATCTCGCCGCCCAGGTCGAAGCCGGCGCCGACGCGGCGATGCTGTTCGACACGTGGGCCGGGCTGCTTGCACCCGAGGACTACGAGGCGTTCGCCCTGCCGTACATCAGGCGTGTGTTCGACGCGGTCGCAGCCGCGGCGGCGCGGACAGGCCGCGACGTGCCGCGCATCTACTACGCCGGCGATGCGGCCGGGTGGCTCGATCGCTGCCCTCGTCTCGGCGCCACGGTGATTGGGCTCGACTGGCGAATGCATCTCGATCGCGCGCGCGCCGTGCTCGGGCCGGCGCTTGCGGTGCAGGGCAACCTCGACCCCGCCGTGCTGCTGGGAGCACCGGAGCTGATTCGAAGGCGGGCGGAGACGGTGCTCGCACAGGCCGGCGAGGTTGGCCACGTGTTCAACCTGGGCCACGGGATCCTGCCCGAGACGCCGCCGGATCACGCGCGGCATCTCGTGGACAGCGTCGCCGAGCTTTCGGCACGGAGCGCGTCATGACGCCGGCCCCGGTGGACTTCGAGGGGCTCGTCTCGCTGATCGAGCGCTACGACCGGCCCGGCCCGCGCTACACCTCGTACCCGACGGCCGTCGAATTCACCGACGCCTTCGACGAGAGCGCCTACCGGCGGCACCTCGCCGACGCAGCCGCCGTCGATGCCCCGCTGTCGCTCTACCTGCACCTGCCGTTCTGCCAGGAGCGCTGCTCGTTCTGCGGCTGCTCGGTGATCATCACGAAGAAGCACGAGGTCGCGCAGCATTACCTCGACTACCTTCACCGCGAGATCGACATGCTGGCCGCCGCCCTCGGCCGGCGACGGCGGCTCGTGCAGTATCACTGGGGCGGCGGCACGCCGACGTACCTCAGGCCTCCGGAGATTGCGGCGCTGCACGAACGAGTCACGCGGCACTTCGAGATCGAGCCCGGCGCCGAAGTCGCGGTGGAGGTGGACCCCAGGGTGACGACGGTCGAACAACTGGCGCTGATGCGAGCGCTGGGATTCAACCGGCTGTCGATGGGCGTCCAGGACTTCACGCCGATCGTGCAGGAGGCCATCAACCGCATCCAGCCCGAGGACGCCACGCGCGCGCTGTTCGACGAGGCGCGCCGCCTCGGCTACGGGTCGATCAACATCGACCTGATCTACGGGCTGCCGTTCCAGACGCGCGAGTCGTTCGCCGGCACGCTCGACGCCGTCATCGGCATGCGGCCCGACCGGGTCGCCGTCTACTCCTACGCGCACGTGCCGTGGATTCGGGGGAACCAGAAGCGCATCGATCCTGCCGACCTGCCGCCAGCCGGGCGGAAGATCGAGCTGTTCGTCGAGGCGAAGTCGCGCTTCGATGCAGCCGGCTACCGCCAGATCGGCATGGATCACTTCGCGCTGCCGGACGACGAGCTGTCGCGGGCCTCGGTGGAAGGCCGGCTGCACCGGAACTTCATGGGGTACACGACGCGCCCGGCGCCCGACATGGTGGCAGCGGGCGTCTCGGGCATCGGCGACGTGCGCGGGGCGTTCACACAGAACACCAAGAAGCTCTCCACCTACTACCAGGCCATCGACGCCGGACGGTTTCCGATCGAGCGCGGCTACGTCCTCGACGCGGACGATCACCTTCGCCGGCATGTCATCACGACGCTCATGTGCAACTTCAAAATCGACGTCCCGCGGATCGAGTCGCAGCACGGGATCCGCTTCGCCGACTACTTCGCCCGCGAGTTGTCGGAGCTCGCCGATGGCGCTGCCCGTGACGGCTTCGTTCACCTGGGCGGCGCCTCCGTCGAGGTCACGCCCGTCGGCCGGATGTTCGTGAGAAACGTCGCGATGGTGTTCGACCGGCACCTGCGCGAGAAGGCGAACGACACCCGGCCAGTCTTCTCCAGGACAGTGTGACGGACATGTCCGTCAATCGCGTGCGCCACCTCGCGCTTTAGCCGTGCCACGCGTAGTCATCGTCGGGGCCGGCATCGCCGGCCTCGCCTGTGCGCATCGCCTCGCCGCCGCGCCGGGCGGCTGCGACGTCGTGGTCCTCGAAGCCTCCGATCGCGCAGGAGGCCACCTCCGCACGGAACGCATCGACGAATTCCTCTGCGAGTGGGGTCCGAACGGGTTTCTCGACAACGCGCCCGACACCCTGGCGCTCGTCGACACGCTGGGCCTCCGGGCGGAGGTGGTGCCGAGCCAGGACCAGGCGCGCCGCCGCTTCGTCTTCCGGGGCGGGAGGCTGCGGCTGCTGCCGGGATCGCCGGCGGCATTCCTCACGTCGGACGTGCTGTCGTTCGGCGCGAAGCTCCGCATCGCACGCGAACCGTTCGCGCGGCAGCGACCCGACGGTGACGAGACGATTCACGCCTTCGCCGCACGGCGCCTCGGGCGAGAAGCGGCCGACATCCTCGTCGACCCGATGGTGTCGGGCATCTTCGCTGGCGACGCGCGACAACTGTCCCTGCGGGCCGCCTTCCCGAAGATGTGGGAGCTGGAGGAGCAGCACGGCGGCCTGTTCCGTGCGCTGTTGGCGCGGCGTCGCAAGGTCCGTTCGTCGGGCGCCCCAGTGGGATCGCCGCTCGGCCGGCTCACATCCTTCGCGAACGGCATCGAGACCCTGCCGAAGGCGCTCGCCGCGCGCCTCGGGGGCCGGTTGCGGCTCGGGAGCCCGGTTTCGGGCCTGACGCGTGCGGCTGGAGCGGCCGCGCAGTGGAAGGTTGCGCTCGAGACGGGCGAGAATCTGACCGCCGACCACGTAGTGATCGCCGTGCCGCCGCCGGCGGCCTCGGCGCTTCTCGGGCCGGTTGACGCGACGCTTGCCGCCACGCTCGCGACGATTCCGCTCGCCCCGCTCGTCGTCGTCGCGCTCGGCTTCGACCGTGGGGCGCTCGGCCATCCGCTCGACGGATTCGGCTTTCTCGTGCCTCGCGGTCAGGGAGCGAGGATCCTGGGGGCGCTCTGGGAGTCGAGCGTCTATCCCGGGCGCGCGGCCTCCGGTCACGCGCTCATTCGCGTGATGACCGGCGGCGCGCACGACCCCTCGGTGGCCGACCTGACCGACGACCAGCTCCTCGCACTCGTTCGGGGCGACCTCCTGACGACCATGGGGATCACGGTCGAGCCCGGGATGGTGCGCATCATCCGCCACCGGAATGCGATCCCGCAATACACCGTCGGCCATCTCGATCGTCTGGCCTGCATCGACGCCGCGCTGAAGCGCCTGCCTGGCCTGCACCTGACCGGTCACGGCTATCGAGGCGTCGGGATCAACGCCGCAATTGCCGATGCCGTCTCACTTGCCGCCCGCCTCGTCGCGGTCCGCCCGGACGGTGCATAATACGCGGCCGTGCGCTCTCGTCCCCTTCTCTCCGGAGATCCTCGTATGAGTTCGCGTGCACTCTCCATCGCCGCGGCAACCTTGGCCCTGTTGCTCGCCGCGGTTGTCACGACCGAGACCGCTCCCGTGCCGGCGCAGGCGAAGCTGCTGGCGTTCGACACCCGGGCCAAGGCCCTTCTCGCGAAGATGACGCTCGCCGAGAAGATCGGCCAGATGACCCAGCCCGATCAGTTGTTCATCAAGGACCGGGCCGACATCGAGAAGTACTTTTTCGGGTCGGTGCTGAGCGGCGGCGATTCCGATCCGAAGACCAACACCGTCGAGGACTGGGGCGCGATGTACGAGGACATCCAGGCCCATGCCCTCAAGACGCGTCTGAAGATCCCGCTGCTCTACGGCGTCGACGCGGTGCACGGCCACAGCAACGTGATTGGCGCCGTGATCTTTCCGCACCACGTGGGCCTGGGCGCCACGCGTGACGCGAAGCTGGTCGAGCAGATTGGGCGTCTGACGGCGCTCGAAGTCCGCGCGACGGGCATCAACTGGGCGTTCGCGCCGTGCGTGGCCGTGCCGCGCGACGAGCGCTGGGGCCGCGCGTACGAAGGCTACGGCGAGGACCCGACACTGGTGGCCGAACTGGGCGAGGCCGAGGTGCGCGGGATGCAGGGGCCGAACCTGAGCGCGCCCACCAGCGTGCTTGCCTGCGCCAAGCACTACGTCGGCGATGGCGGCACCGCGTTGGGTACCGGCATCCCCAACGCCTCGGAGCCGGGCGGCCATTACCCGCTCGATCAAGGCGACACGCAGCTGTCTGAGGCCGACCTGCGGCGCGTTCACATGCAGGGCTACGTGACGGCGATCCGCGCCGGCGTGGCGTCGATCATGCCCTCCTACAGCAGCTGGAACGGCGAAAAGGTGTCGGGCGACAAACGCCTGATGACCGACATCCTGAAGAAGGAGCTCGGCTTCGAAGGCTTCCTCATCTCCGACTACAACGCGCTCGACGAGCTGCCCGGCGACGTCTCGGCGCAGATCGAGCGGTCGATCAACGCCGGGATGGACATGGTGATGGTCCCCGAGCGGTACGTGCGGTTCATGGAGACGCTGACGGCGCTCGTGAAGGACGGCAAGGTGCCGATGTCGCGCATCGACGACGCGGTGACCCGGATCCTGCGCGTGAAGTTCGCGATGGGCCTGATGGAGCCGGGAAAGAGCTTCAAGGTCGACAAGCAGTTCCTCGACGCCTTCGGCGGCGCGTCGCACCGCGCCGTGGCGCGCCAGGCCGTGCGCGAGTCGATCGTCGTGCTCAAGAACGAGCACAACGCGCTGCCGCTGGCCCGGACCGCGAAGCGGATCCACGTGGCGGGCGTGAGCGCGAACGATCTCGGCGACCAGTGCGGCGGCTGGACGATCAAGTGGCAGGGCCAGAGCGGGTCGCCGACAGCTGGCACGACGGTGCTCGGAGCGATCCAGCAGATCGCCGGACCCAACGTGAAGGTCACGTACTCGCAGGACGGCACGGGCGCCGACGGCGCCGACGTCGCGGTCGTCGTCGTCGGCGAGACGCCGTATGCCGAGATGCTTGGCGACCGGCGCGATCTCTCGTTGTCCGAACGGGACAGGTCCACGATCGCGAACGCGAAGAAGGCCGGCATCCCCGTTGTGATCGTCCTGTTCTCGGGACGCCCGCTCATCATCAACGACGCGCTCGCGCAGGCGGACGCGTTCGTGGCGGCGTGGCTGCCGGGCACCGAGGGACTGGGCGTGGCCGACGTGCTGTTCGGCGACTACAAGCCGTCCGGGAAGCTGCCGGTCAGCTGGCCGCGATCGATGACGCAGATCCCGATCAACGTCGGTGACGCCACGTACGACCCGCTGTTCCCGTATGGATTTGGTCTGACCTATTGATGCGGCTAAGGCTGGAGTCCCTTGCCGTAGCTCGGCCAAGAGGACTAGGATGAGCGTGACACGTTTGTACCCCTCAGGGAGGCACCGTATGTTTCGTTTCGCAGCCGCTCTGGTCGTGCTCGGTCTGGTCGCCGCACCGCTCCACGCGGCCGACAAGACGATGACGACCAAGGGCACCGTCAAGACGGTGGCGGCCGACAGCCTGACCATCACCGACAGCGCCGGGAAGGATTGGACCTTCAAGGTCGACACCAACACCAAAGTGGTCGCCAGCGGTGGCAGCCACAAGACGGCTGATACGAAGGCGATGGGCAAGACGCCGATGATCACCGACGAGGTGAAGGCCGGAGCGAAGGTGTCGGTGAAGTACCACGACATGGCCGCGCAGGGCATGCACGCCGCGGAAGTCCGCGTTCTCTAGCGCTCGCAGGACCGCCGCGCGTGCACGCGCGGCGGTCTCTCTCTTGTTCGTCGTTCATCCTCCCGGCCTCAGCATGCAGGGCTGAAGCCCCGCCGCCACATCGTCGTAACATCGCTCCTCGCGCACCCTGCGCACCCTGCGCACCTGTCGCACCCTACGCACCTGTGGTACGCTCGTCTGTTATGGATCGCTACGCAGGCATGCCACCGCTGCCCGATCGAATTGGACGACTGCGCGAGCTGGCGCTCGACGTCTGGTGGAGCTGGAACTTCGATGCGCGCGACGTGTTCCGTTCGCTCGATTACCCGCTCTGGCGCTCGACCTCGCACAACCCGGTGCGCATGCTCCGCACGATGCCGGCCGAGACGCTCGAGCGCGCGGCGGCGACGCCGCGATTCCTGGAGATCTACGACGCCGCCATCGCGCATCTCGATAGCGCGCGAAGCGTCACCAACACCTGGTGGAACCGCAGGTTTCCCGATCTGGCGCCGCAGTCCATCGCGTATTTCTCCGCCGAGTTCGCGCTGCACCAGTCGCTGCCGATTTACGCGGGCGGCCTCGGCGTCCTTGCGGGCGACCATTGCAAGGAAGCGAGCGATCTCGGCGTGCCGCTCACGGGCATCGGCTTCATGTACCCGCAGGGCTACTTCCACCAGCAGTTGTCGGCCGACGGATGGCAGGAAGAGACCTACGAGAAGCTGAACTGGGCGGATGCCCCGATCGAGCCGGCGATGACGCCGTCCGGCTCACCGTGCATCGTGCCCGTGCCGCTCGGCGATCGGTCCGTTCTCGCCGCGGTGTGGCGCGTGCAGCTCGGACGCGCGCAACTGTTCCTGCTCGACACGGATCTGGAAGAGAACGCGCCGTGGGACCGGCAGCTCTCCGCGCGCCTCTACGGTGGCGACCGGGAGACGCGCGTCCAGCAGGAGATCATCCTCGGCATCGGCGGCGTCCGCGTCCTGCGCGCGCTGGGCCTCTTCCCGGGGGTCTATCACCTCAACGAAGGCCACGCCGGCTTTGTCGTTCTCCAGCGTATCCGCGAGTTCATCGACGAGGGGCGCTCGTTCGACCAGGCGCTGGAAGAGGTACGCCGGACGACGGTGTTCACGACGCACACGCCGGTGCCGGCCGGCCACGACGCGTTCCCGTTCCAGATGGTCGAGAAGCACCTCGCCGGCGGCTGGGGCACGCTCGGCGAGCATCGGTCGCGCTTCCTCGACCTGGGACACTACGACAACGGCGGCGGATCGCAGTTCAACATGACGGCGCTGGCGCTGCGCTCGTCGGGCGCGGTCAATGCCGTCAGCCAGCTTCACGGACAGGTCACCCGATCGATGTGGGCGCCGATCTGGCCGGGCGTCGCGGTCGACTCCACGCCGGTGGCCGCGATCACCAACGGTGTGCACGCGCCGACGTGGGTGTCCTCCGACCTGTCGCAGGTGTTCGCGCGGCATCTCGGCAAGGACTGGATCGAGCGACACGACGACCCGGCCCTGTGGGATCGCGTGATGGAGATCCCGGACGAGGAACTGTGGGCCGTGCGAGTGTCGCTGCGCAACCACCTGTTCGCGTTCATCCGCGATCGAGCCCGGAGGCTGTGGTCCGAGGACCGCGCCGGCGCCGGTCGCGTGCTGGCGGCCGGGCCGATGCTGGACAACCACACGCTGACGATCGGCTTCGCGCGGCGGTTCACCGGATACAAGCGCCCGTCGCTCATCTTCCGGGACCCCGAGCGCCTGGCCGGCATCCTGCGCGCGCCGGGCCGTCAGGTGCAGATCGTCTTCGCGGGCAAGGCGCACCCGGCGGACGAGCCCGGCAAGCACATGCTGCAGAACATCTACCGCAAGGCCCTCGACCCGGCCTTCGGCGGCCGCGTGGCGTTCGTCGAGGATTACGACCTCCACGTCGCGCACTTCCTCGTGCAGGGCTGCGACATCTGGCTGAACAACCCCCGCAAGCCGCTCGAGGCGAGCGGCACCAGCGGCATGAAGGCGTGCATGAACGGCGTGCCGCAGCTCAGCATCGGCGACGGGTGGTGGGCCGAGGGGTACAACGGCCGCAACGGCTGGCTGATCGAGAGCCACGCGCCGGCCGAGGACGAGAACGCCACCGACCAGGCCGACGCCGAATCGCTCTATCACCTGCTGGAGCACGAGATCGTGCCGGCCTTCTACGACCGCGACGAGAAGGGCATCCCGCGGCGGTGGGTACGCGTGGTCAAGGAAGCCATCCGCTCGGTGGCGCCCGCCTTCTCGACCCGCCGGATGGTGAAGGACTACGTGGAGCGGATGTACGTGCCGGCCATGCGGCAGCCCGCCGCACGATAGGGCGGGGCAATTGGGAGTAGGATCGATCTGATGTCACGCAAGTCCGTCGCCAAGTCCCGGTGCGCCCTCTGCGGCGCCAAGGAAGTCTCGGAGCCCCGCGGCGAGGAGAAGTACTGCCACGACTGCTGGGACAAGAAGATCGCCGTCGAAGAGATCGTGGCGCGCGAGTTCGCGCTCAAGCGCTACATCCGCGCGCACAGCGCGGAGAAGTACCTCGTCTACCACTCCACGCTGAAGCGCCCCTGCGGGCAGCTCATCGTCATCGACGATGGGTACGACCTGTTCCTGTCGCTCGTGCTGTATCCGAGCTTCGCCTGGGACGAGGCGGCGTATCACCTCGAGGGCGACCCCGAGGGACGCACCTTCGCCGAGATGCTGGTGGACGTCATCGCCACCGAGGTCATCGAGCCGTGGGGCGGGGGCAAGTGGCATCTCGAGATCTTCCGGTCCGTCGGGCCCGACCCCGAGGACTGGAACGGCGAGATGTAAGCACAGGACTAAAGTCCTGTGCCACTGGTGTCTCTGTGCATGCAACACCACTGACGGCTGTGGAGCAGAACGTCAGTTCTGCTTCGCTCAGTTCTGCTTCGCTTCCGCAGTACTAGCCAGCCGCGCAGCGACGTTGCCGGCCCACGGCAGGTGGATGTCGATCCCCCGCGCGACCTGGACGATGCAGACGGCCCAGATGATGACGCCGGCGGCCAGGACGATCTGGGCGAGCTCCTGAAGCAGGAAGAACAGGTCGGACGATCCCACCAGGGCGAGGAAGCTCCCCACCCAGCACGCCGTCCACGCGCCGAAGATCGCGCCGAAGGCGACCATCGACTGCATCGCGTGGAACCGGACGGCCGGGCGATCGCGATCGATGAGCCAGACCAGCGCGCCGGTCGCCCACCACGCCGAGTAGGCGATCACCGACGCCACGCGTGGGTTGGCCCCGAGCGCCGGTGGCTGCTCGCTCATCCGCGGATCCGGAACTGAACGCTGCGCGAGGTCGTTGCCGGCGATTTGCCGGTGCGCGACTTGGCCTCGACCGTCAGCACGTACGTCCCCGGGGCGAAGTCGGTCGTCGAGAACCGCGCGGTGTGGCCGTAGCCGCCGGGCTTGCCCTGGAGGTCGCTCGACTGCCGCTCCTCGTGCGCCGTGAAGACGGTCCTGCCGTCCTCGGCAATGACCGTGGTCGTGATGTCCACCGTGTGCGGCGTCTTCACGTCGTTGTCGTAGACCTCGGCGAACAGCGCCATCTCGTCGCCCTTCGGGAAGTCGCGGACGGCGACCGGAGGCGCAGGCAGCGCCGCCTTCAATTCCTCGTCCGGCTTCACGGTGGACATCCGCACGCTCGACGCCGACGTGATGGCGATGCCGCTCATCATCAGCGGGTCCTGCGTGAAGTCGGGCACGTCGATGTCGTAGTTGATCGTGCCGACGCGGCTCGTCCCGCCTTCCTTGGCCGCGACGCGAATCTGGTAGCGGCCAGGCGGCAGGTGGAGCCGTGTGGCCATGCGCACCCCGGTGGCGACGAACGTCGGCCTGTTCTCGGGCTTCAGCGCGAAGTTGACGAAGTTGCGATCGCCGCCGCGGATCTTGCCCTGGTAGTCGACGGCGATGGTCGACACCTCGAGGTCGCTGAAGAACTTGCCTTCCTTCTCGACGAACCCGAACGAGCGGCCCTCGGCTTCAACCGTGATCATGACGTCGGTGTTCGGTGCGGTCCCCTTGAAGGGCGCGGCGAAGGCGTGGAGCCGCAGGCCCGAGAGCGGCAGCGGGCTGTCGAGCGCGTCGCGCACCTCGGCCGACGTCTGATCACCCCCGACCGCCTTGCGCTCGGCGGGCGCCTTGCCGCGGGGCGCCGTGTAGCCGCGGCGGCTGCGGACCTCGAGCCCCTGCCGGTTCACCTTCACCTGGATGCGGCGGAACCGGCCGTCGCGGCGCTCGTCCTTCGGGTAGTACCCGAGCACGTAGTAGCCGCTGTTGTCCTTGACGACCCGCGTGAACGCGTTGGTGAAGTCGTTGCTGTTCACCGCCGCGAAGCCGCCGGTCTCCTCCGAGAGGCTGCGCAGGCTGTCCTGCGACCGGCGCAGCGAGTCCTGGAAGGACTGCATGCTGAGATTCAGCAGCGGATCGCTGGGGAATCCGCCCGCCACGTTGATCGATTCGTCGGCGAGCGAGGTGAGGCCGCGCGGATCGATCGAGTAGATGCTGACGTCGGACCGCGTGGCGCTGGCGATGACGTCCTTCATCTTCTCGGTGATGGTGGACGCCTCGCGCTTCTGGAAGTTGTAGATGTCGTAGTCGATGCCCTCGCTGAACCACACGATGGCCTTGCGGCGGCCGCGGATGCTGCCCACCCAGTCGGAGATCTTCGCGATGGTCTCGAGCGCCATGCGCGCGTCGTAGCCGCGCTCCATGTCTCGCGGGTCCTCGACGCTGGTGATGTTGCTGCCCGACGGTCCTGTCGGCACGCTCGACTGGCGCTGGTATTCGTCGAGGCGCTCCTCGGTCTCGGACCGGATCTTCTGGCCCATGAAGTTGTTCACCGCGCGCAGCAGCAGCCGCTTGTTGCTGGTGAACTCCTGCGTGGCCTGCAGCTGGCCGCCGGTGGTGATGACGGCTGCCATGTCGTTGGCCGCCATGTACTGCGAGATGAACTGCGCGGCCGCCCGCTTGACCTGCTGCGAACGCAGGGCCAGGGTGTGCTTGTCGTCGAGGATGATGACGTAGACGCGTCCCTCGAAAGGACGGACGTTGTTCACCACGTCGGGCTCGATGACCGTCTTGGCCTGGAGCGGCGGCGGCTCGGGACGCTCGATCGGGATGTTCACCTGCGTGAACGCGGTGATCTCCTGGCGGACGCCGTCTTCGAGGACCTCGAAATCCTCTTTCTTCAGGTTCGGGACGAATTGACCGTCCCGGTCGAACACCGAGGCGTCGACCTCCACGTAGTTGATGGCCACCTTGAAGGTGACGGCCGGCTGGTCGGGCGGTGTGGGCGGCGCCTGCTGGGCCGCGAGCGCGGCTATGGCCGCGAGCGCAACCACCGCTCCACTGACGAAACGGCGCATGAACATGATGGCGTGATTCCGAGTGTGCACTGGCAACCGTAAATTATTTCACATTCTTCTGACGATCGGCGCCTCGTCCCGGCCGCAGGCCGAATCGCCCCGCCATGCGTCCCAATTGAATCGTGCGGCGCGCGCCCGGGGACTCGCGTCTGGGGATTCTCCCCAGTGCGAACGCAATGGGGACCGTCCCCGGAGCCCCCGGAGCCCCGGAGACGGTCAGGACGCGAGCGTATACTGATGGAATGGCGCTGGACATCGCCGCAGTGCAGGCGGCGCTCACCGAAGACGGCCTCGACGGCTGGCTTCTCTACGACTTCCACGGATCCAACCCAATCGCGCGCAGCCTGGCCGGCTTGAACGGCTCGGGCAAGATGACCACGCGCCGCTGGTACTACATGGTGCCCGCCACCGGGGAGCCGCGCGCGCTGGTGCACGCCATCGAGCCGTCCACGCTCGACAGCCTTCCGGGGCACAAGGACCTCTACGCGGGGCGCGAGGCCCTGGCCACGGGACTGGACGGCCTGGTGCGCGGTCTGGCACGCGTGGCGATGGAATACTCCCCGGAGAACGCCAACCCGTACCTCGCTCGCGTCGATGCCGGCACGGTGGAGTCGATCCGGCGTCGCGGCGTGGACGTCGTCTCCTCGGGCGATCTCGTGCAGCGCTTCGCGGCGCTCTGGGATGCCAACGCGCTGGCCACTCACGTGAAGGCGTCCGAGGCGCTCTACCGGATCAAGGATCGCGCCTTTGGGGCCATTGCCGAGCGAGTCAGGGCCGGCCGGGCCGTCACCGAGTACGACATCCAGCAGCTCATGGTGGGCTGGTTCCAGGAAGAGGACCTGATCGCTGACGCGCCGCCGGTTGTGGCAGGGATGGAGCACGCCGGCAACCCGCATTACATGCCGGCCCCGAGCGGCAGCCGGTCGATTGGCCGCGACGAGCTGGTGTTGCTCGATTTGTGGGGTAAGTTGCGCGAGCCCGGCGCCGTCTACGCCGATATCACCTGGGTGGGCTTCACGGGACCCCGTGTGCCGGAGGAATTCGCCCGCGCGTTCGACAGCATTGCCCGCGCGCGTGATGCGGCAATCCACCTGGTGCAGGAGGCCGCCACGAACGGCACCACGCTTCGCGGCTGGCAGGTGGACCGGGCGTCCCGCCAGGTGCTCGAGTCGGCGGGCTACGGCGCGCACGTCCTGCACCGCACGGGCCACAACCTCGGCGTGGAGGTCCACGGCAACGGCGTGCACATGGACGACTACGAAACGCACGACGACCGGCGCCTGCTCCCCGGCACGGGATTCACCATCGAGCCGGGCGTCTACTTCGCTCACTTCGGCGTCCGTACGGAAGTCAACATGTATGTCGATATCCGGGAAGCTCGCGTGAGCGGCCCGGCGCAGGCAGCCATCATCACGCTGGTGTAAGGCGGGCGGCGGGGCCCGCGGCCCTCGACACGAGGGCGGGGATTGGGGAGGAAGCTGGCAATGTCAACGCGCAAGACCACAGTGTTCTATATGGCGCTCTTTGCGGTCGCCGGGCTGGCCGTGGGCATGGTGCTCGCCTCGCGGTTCGACCTGTCGTCGCAGTCCTCGGCGCAGACCATGCTCGCCGTGCCGGCCGCCAATTCAGCGCCGATCTCGGGACCCGTTGACGCGGTGACCTTCCGGACCATCGCCCGAACCGTCTCACCGGCCGTGGTGAACATCCGGACCGAGTCGCACCAGCGCGAACAGGAGTTGACCGAGTTCTATGGTGGCGACGACATGCTGCGCCGGTTCTTCGGGCAGCCGAAAAAGCCCGAGGGCCGAAACGCGCCGGTCACGGTGGCGGCCGGCACGGGCTTCATCATCGCGAAGGAGGGCCTCATCCTCACAAACAACCACGTCGTCGAAGGCGCGGACAAGGTGGAGGTGTCGCTCTACGGTGAGGAGGACGATCTTCGCTACAAGGCGCGCGTCGTCGGGCGCGATCCGCTGACCGACAGCGCGCTCATCGAGCTGACCGAGAAGCCCGACCACACGCTGCCCGAGGTGAAGTTCGGCGACTCGAGTCAGATGGAGCCGGGCGACTGGGTGATGGCGATCGGCAACCCGTTCAACCTCTCGCACACCGTGAGCGTCGGCGTGATCAGCGCGCTGAAGCGTCCCTTCCCCGTCGCGACCGGCCGGACGATGGACATGCTGCAGACCGATGCGGCCATCAACCCCGGCAACTCGGGCGGGCCGCTGCTGAACGTGCGCGGCGAAGTCGTCGGCATGAACACGGCGATCTACGCCGACGCCCGGCAGTCGGGCAACATCGGCATCGGGTTTGCCGTGCCAATCAACACCGTGCGGAGCCTGCTGCCGCAGCTGCGCGGCGGCAAGATCACCCGCGGCATGATTGGCGTCCAGGTGCAGCCGGTGCCGCGAGACATGCTCGACGACTTCGGCTTGAAGGAGCGGAAGGGCGCGCTCGTCGCGACCGTCACCGGCGACGGGCCGGCGGACAAGGCCGGGGTGAAGGCCGGCGACGTCATCATCGAAATGAACGGCAAGCCCGTGCCCTCGCGCGACGAGCTCGTGCAGACGGTGATGGGGCTGAAGCCCGGCACCACCGTGCCGATGAAGGTACTCCGCGACAAGCAGGATAAGACGCTGAACGTGACGATCGGCGAGCTGAACCTCGACGCCGAGTCGCAGTCCTCCGAGGACAGCGACGAGCAGACCGAGGACACCAGCGCCGGCTTCGGGATGACGCTCGGCAACCTGACGGCCGATCGCGCGCGGCGGCTCGAGCTGCCCGCCGGCACCACCGGGGCGGTCATCACCGACCTCGATCCGTCGGGCACGGGCGCCCGCGCCGGCCTGCAGGCTGGCGACGTCATCCTTCAGGTGAACCGCAAGAAGGTGGAGTCGGCTGGCGACGCGCGGACCGAGCTGCAGAAGATCAAGTCGGGCGGCACCACGATGCTGCTCATCTGGCGCCGGAACCAGGAGATCTTCGTGACGCTGAAGAAGGAGTGACTTTCGCGGAACTTTCGGCCTCGCGCTCGGGTTTGCATTGTCAGAGACGGCCGGGTTGGAGTACATAGAGCCGCCTATGGCCATGTCCACGACGCTCGAGCGCGAGGTGAAGCTCCGGTTCGGGTCGGTGGAAGAAGCGCGCGCCGCGGTGACGGCGCTCGGCGCCGCGCCGCTCCGGTGCCGGCGCCTGCAGGAAGACGCGCTGCTCGACGATGCGCGGGAATCACTCCGGAGCAGGCGCTGCGTGCTCCGCGTGCGGGTGGAGTCGGGGCGCAGCCTCCTCACCTTCAAAGGCCCGGTTCAGCCCTCCCCGGTGAAAGTCCGCGAGGAAATCGAGACGGTCGTCGGCGACGGCGAGACGATGCTGCGCTGCCTGGAGCAGCTCGGCTTCGCCGTCTGGTTCCGCTACCAGAAATACCGCGAAGAGTACGCGCTCAGCGACACCATCGTCGCCATCGACGAGACGCCTATCGGCGTGTTCGTCGAGATCGAGGGCGACGAGCACGGCATCATCGAAGCGACGCGCGCGCTCGGCAGGCAGCAGGTCGACTTCGTCCTCGACTCGTACCGCTCGCTCTTCATCGAGCACCGGCGCGCGCGGGGCCTGCCGACGACCGACATGCTGTTCGAGGACGCGTAGCGTCTGGCATTTCCCCACAGAGCGTGACCTCACGCGTTTCGCCATCCACGGCGCTCGTGCTCGCCGCGGGTCTCGGCACGCGCTTGCGGCCGCTGACCCTCGCTCGCGCCAAGCCGGCGCTTCCAGTCGCCGGCCCGTCGCTCATCGAGCGCATCGTTGGGTGGCTCGCGGGCCACGGCATCACCGACCTCATCGTCAATCTGCACTACCGGCCGGAGACGATCACGGCGCGGCTCGGCGACGGCACAGAGCTCGGGACGCGCGTGCGCTACTCGTGGGAGCAGCCCGTGCTCGGATCGGCCGGCGGCCCTCGACGGGCGTTTTCGCTCGCACCCGACGAGCGGCTGTGGCTCGTGAACGGCGACACGCTGGCCGACGTGCCACTCGGCGCGATGGCCGAGGCGCACCGCAGTTCTGACGCGCTCGTGACGATGGCCGTGATTCCGAACCCGGATCCGTCGCGCTACGGCGGCGTCGTGGTCGACGATGGTGGCGCCGTCACGGGCTTCTCGCGCCGCGGCGCGACGGGCCCATCGTGGCATTTCGTCGGTGTGCAAATCGCCGAGCGCGCGGCATTCCAGCGACTTTCCGACGGGATGCCGGCGGAGAGCGTCGGCGCGCTCTACCCTTCGCTCATCGCCGAGCGGCCCGCGAGCGTGCGGGCCTTCAGGTGCAAGGTCGCCTTCCGCGACATCGGCACGCCAGCCGACTATCTGGCCGCCTGTCTCGCCCTGGCCGACGGTCCGGCGGCGCTACGGGCTCCGGACGCCCGCGTCGCCGCGGATGCCAGTGTGGAGCAGTCCGTCCTGTGGGAGGATGTGCAGGTCGGATCCGGCGCTCGGCTCTCGGAATGCGTCGTGATGAACGGCGCGCGGATCCCGGAGGGATTCCGGGCGCGCCGCGCCGTGATCGGCGCGGACCTGGTGCAGACACCACTGGAGTGATCGCCGAATGAGGTCGACCGCCGGCACCCCATTGCCCGATCGCATCACGACATATCTGTCGCGATCGGGGCTGACCGACACAGTGACTGCCGTTCTCCCGCTGACCGGCGATGCATCGGATCGGCGTTACTTCCGGGCGCGCCGGAAGCAGGCGCCGTCGATAGTGTTCGCATTGCACGCCGAGCCGTTCGACGACGATCGCCTGCCGTTCGTACTCGTGGCCGGCCTGTTCGAAGCGATGCCCCTGCCGGTGCCGCGCATCCTCGACCGTGCCGGCGATCTGGGAATCCTCGTCCTGGACGATCTCGGGGACGTCACGCTCCAGGCGCATCTCGGCGCCGCGCCGGCCGCCGAGCACAGCCGACTCTATCGGCAGGCCGTTTCGTTCATCGAGATCATGCAGCGCCGCGGCGCAGACCTGACGTCCAGTGACTACCCGCCGTACGGCATCGCCTTCGACGTCGAGAAGCTGCTCTGGGAGCTGGAGTTCTTCACGAAGCACTTCCTCGAGGCGTACCGCGGCGCCGTGATCTCACCGGCCGCGCGTGAGGCGCTCACCGGGGAATGGCGGGCGCTCGCCTCGGACCTCGCCGCGGAGCCGCGCGTGCTGTGCCATCGCGATTACCACAGCCGCAACCTGATGCTGCACGACGCCAGGCTGTACATCATCGACTTCCAGGATGCGCGACTCGGGCCCGACACTTACGACATGGTGTCCCTGCTGCGCGACTCGTACGTCGACCTGCCCGACGCCACCGTCGAGGAGCTCGTCGCGTACTTCATCGCGCTGAAGCGGCCGCAGGGCACGCCGCCGGCCGGCTGGCTGGCGTGGGAGCACGACTACCGCCGGCGCTTCGACGTCATGGCGCTGCAGCGCAACCTCAAGGCGCTCGGCACGTTCGGGTACCAGACGAGCGTTCGGCGGAACTCGGTCTACATCCAGTACATTCCGCGCACCATTCGTCACGTCCAGAAGAATCTCGCCAGTCATGCCCGATTCGGCCGGCTGCGCGAGCTGCTGGCTCCTTTCATCACCGAGTTGCGCTAAAGAAGACCCCGGACCGTGCCTGGTGCTGGGTGCCAGGTGCATGCACCCGGCACCAAGCACGGACACCTCCCTGAACCTGCTAAACTGTGGGTTTGCCCCCATGCAGTTCGGGATCTCGACGCACCTGTACCACGGCTCCCGGCTGGACCGCGACCACCTGGTGGAAATTGCCGCGCACGGGTTCGAGGCGGTCGAGATCTTCGCGACGCGCACGCATTTCGACTATCACGACGAGCGCGCGGTCGCTGTCATCGGGGAGCACCTGGCCGACGCCCGGCTCCGGCCGCACGCGGTGCACGCGCCGACGAGCGAGGGGTTCACCGCAGGCGTGTGGGGACCGGCGTACTCGATCGCGCATGGCGTCGAGGCCAACAGGCGTCGCGCGGTTGACGAGACGCTGGCGGCAATAACCGCCGCATATCGACTCGGGGCGGGCCTGGTAGTGCTGCACCCCGGGATTCCGACCGCGCAGGGGCCCGAGCCACGCGACAATCGGAGAGACGCCTTCATCGCGAGCGTGGAGGAGTTGCAGCGGGCGGCCCAGCCGCTCGGTGTCCGCCTGGCACTCGAGGTGATCCCCAACCCGATCGGCGATGCAGAGACGCTCGTGAGCCTTCTCGAGGACGAGCTCGAGATCGACGGCCTCGGCATCTGCCTCGACAGCGGGCATGCCCGCATGCTCGGTGACGTGACCGAGGCAGTGGAAACGGCCTCGGGGTACCTGGTGACGACGCACCTGCACGACAACGATGGGCGCCGCGATGACCACCGGGTGCCGTTCGACGGGGCCATCAACTGGCCGTCCGTGATGATGTCGTTCAGGAAGATCGGCTACGAAGGCACGTGGATGTTCGAGCTGGCCGGCGATCGGCCACGCGACGTGCTGGAGAAGGCCGCGCGCGCGAGACGCAAGCTCGAGGGCCTGTTGACGTCATGACCTACATCCAGGACATCGCGAAGCACGAGGGCCAGCCCGTCACCATCCGCGGCTGGCTTCACAACCGCCGGTCGAGCGGAAAGATCCACTTCCTGCAGGTGCGCGACGGCAGCGGATTCATCCAGGCGGTGATGTCGAAGGCTGCTGTCGGTGAGGAGCTGTTCAAGGCCGCGGATCACCTCTCGCAGGAGACCTCGCTCGACGTCACCGGCACCGTGCGCGCAGACCAGCGCGCGCCGGGCGGCTACGAGCTCGATGTCACGGGGCTCAAGGTCAATCACGAAGCGCACGACTTCCCCATCACGCCGAAGGAACACGGCGTGGACTTCCTGCTCGACCGCCGCCATCTCTGGATCCGCAGCCCGCGCCAGCAGGCCATCCTGCGGGTGCGGCACGAGGTGATCAACGCGGTCCGCGACTACTTCAACGAGCGCGACTTCATCCTCGCCGACACGCCCATCTTCACGCCGGCCGCGTGCGAGGGTACGACGACGCTGTTCCCGGTGCAGTACTTCGAAGACACGACGGCGTACCTCACGCAGAGCGGGCAGCTCTACAACGAGGCGAACGCCATGGCGCTCGGCCGGGTGTACTGCTTCGGGCCGACGTTCCGCGCCGAGAAGTCCAAGACGCGGCGCCATCTCACCGAGTTCTGGATGGTGGAGCCGGAAGTGGCGTACGCCACGCTGGACGACGTCATCGAGCTGGCCGAGGGGCTGGTTGTACACGTCGTCTCGCGCGTGCTCGACCGGCGGCAGAAGGAACTGAAAGTGCTCGAGCGCAACACGTCGAAGCTCGAGGCGGTGAAGGCGCCGTTTCCGCGTGTCTCGTACGACGATGCGGCAAAGCTCCTCGTCGAGAAGGGCCTGCCCTTCGAGCACGGCACCGACTTCGGCGGCACCGACGAGACGGTGCTCTCCGATCAATTCGACCGTCCCGTCGTCGTGCACCGGTATCCCGCGGCGATCAAGGCGTTCTACATGAAGCCGGATCCGCAGCAGCCCGACAAGGCGCTGTGCGTCGACGTGCTTGCGCCCGAGGGCTACGGCGAGATCATCGGCGGCGGCGAACGGCTCGACGACTACGACCTGCTGGTGCAGCGCATCGAGGAGCACAAGCTGCCCCGCGAGGCGTTCGAGTGGTACCTGGATCTCCGCAAGTACGGCTCCGTGCCGCACGGGGGGTTCGGCATGGGCATCGAGCGCGTTGTCTCGTGGGTCTGCGGCCTGGAACACGTCCGGGAGACGATCCCGTATCCGCGCATGTTGTACCGACTCTATCCATGACACTGACCGTGCTGGGTGGCACGTGCTGGGTGCCTGGTACGGTGCCAGGTGCCCAGTGCCGCGTGCGACGCACGAAGAAACCAGCACGAAGCACCGCACGCAGCACGGAGCACCAGGCACGAAGCACCGCACGCGGCACTGAGCACTCAGCACCAAGCACGGGCAGCGCAGACAGACAGGTCTTATGAAAGTAGGAATGATTTCGCTGGGGTGTCCGAAGAACCTCGTCGATTCCGAGGTGATGCTCGGGCTCACCGAGCAGGCGGGCCACACCATCACTCCCGACGCGAGCGAGGCGGAGGTGCTCGTCGTCAACACATGCGCCTTCATCGATCGCGCCAAGCAGGAGTCGATCGATGCCATCCTCGAGATGGCCGCGCTCAAGAAGACCGGGGTCTGCCGGCGGCTCGTCGTGACGGGCTGCCTGGCCGAGCGCTACCGCGACGAGCTGCGCGAGCAGATCCCGGAGATCGACGCCGTGCTCGGCACGGGCGAAGTCCCGGAGATCCTCGGTGCCATTGCACCCCACGCACCCAGCGCACCGCTCGCACCGGGGACTGTGCCCCTTACCCTTTACAGGGGGGACAGGCCCCGTAGACATCAGCCGCTCGGATCCCGCACGGAGCTCCCGACCTATCTCTACGACGCCAGCACGCCGCGCCGGCTCGCGACGCCTGGACACTACGCGTACGTGAAGGTGGCGGAGGGCTGCGACTACAAGTGTGCCTTCTGCATCATCCCGCGCCTGCGCGGGCACTACCGGTCACGATCGGCCGACGAGATCGTACGCGAGGCGCAGGGCCTGTCAGCACGCGGCGTCAAGGAACTGCTGCTCATCAGCCAGGACACGACGTTCTACGGCAACGACCTCGGAGAGCGTGGCGCGCTGGGCCGCCTGCTCCGCCGGCTGAACGCGGTGGACGGCCTCGAGTGGATCCGGCTGCTCTACCTCTACCCGACCACCATCGACGCCGACATGCTCGAGGCCATGGCCGACTGCGAGAAGGTCTGCAAGTACATCGACCTGCCGTTGCAGCATGCCTCGGATGCGGTGCTGAAACGCATGCGGCGTCCGGGGACGCGGCGCGCCTACGAGCAACTGCTCGATCGCATCCGCACGCGCATCCCCGGCGTTGCGCTGCGGACCACCTTCATCGTCGGCTTCCCGGGCGAGACCGACAGCGACTTCGACGTTCTGACGGAGTTCGTCGAGCAGGTGGGCTTCGACCACGTCGGCGTGTTCACGTACTCGCACGAAGAAGGCACGGCCGCAGGTGAATTCGACGACGACGTGCCGGCGGCCGTGAAACGGAAACGGCGGGACCGCCTGATGGCGCGGCAGTCGGAAATCGTGGCGACCGCCCAGCAGTCGCGGGTCGGCCAGCGGGTCCGGGTGGTCGTCGACGGCCCGTCCGCCGAGCACGACCTGGTCCTGCGCGGCCGGCTGTCGTCGCAGGCGCCCGACATCGACCCGATGGTCTACCTCACCGAATGCGATCCGTCGGCCTACGCGACGGGCCAGTTCCTGGACGTCGAAATCGTGGGGGCGCGAGGCTACGACCTGCTGGTGCGGCCTGTCTGATGCAGGGTTTTGAAGTGTGCTACCATCAGTAGTTCGATACGTCCCGAAGGGCAACCTGAGTGGGCTTTTGGCCCACTTTTTTGTTTTAGGGGATCTTCCGGCGGGATGGACGCTCTCGCGCAAATCCGGGCCAGCGCCGAACGGGTGGCCCAGGCCCACGGTCTCGAGCTGTTCGACGTGCAACTGGTGCGCGAATCGCCCGGCTGGGTGGTTCGCGTGACCATCGACCGGCCCGGCCCCGGTGCGACGCCGGAAGACAGCGTCGGCATCGAGGACTGCGCCGTCGTGAGCCGCGAGCTGGGCACCATCCTGGACGTCGAGGATCCCCTGGACCGGGCATACACGCTTGAAGTCACCTCGCCGGGCCTGGACAGGCCGCTGCGGCACGGGGCGGACTTCACGCGGTTCGCGGGCCGGATGGCCGCCATCGTGCTGGAGAAGCCGATTGACGGGCAGTCGTTTTTCAACGGCCGTATTCAGGGCGTCGACGGCACCGACGTGGTGATCGTGGTGGGCAAGAAGAACCGGATCGAGCGGCTTCCGCTCGCCGGCATCAAGCGAGCGCACCTCGAAGTGGAGTTCTAGTCTTTCGACCAGAGAAGCAATGACAAGCCCCCTGCAGCAGCTGATCGAGACCATCGCCAAGGAAAAGGGCATCGAGCCTTCCATCATCATCTCGGCCATCGAGGATGCGGTCCTCGCCGCCTCGCGCAAGGCCTACAAATCCAACGAGAACCTGAAGGCGCGGTTCAATGCCGAGTCGGGCCAGGTGGATCTGTTCGCCGTCAAACAGATCGTCGAGTCGGTGAACGACCCGGCGCTCGAGATTTCGCTCCAGGAGGCGCAGCAGCTCTACGGCGAGGAAGCGGAAGTGGACATGGAGATCGAGTTCCCCAAGCCCACCGACGTGCTCGGACGCATCGCCGCGCAGACCGCCAAGCAGGTGATCTTCCAGAAGGTCAGGGAGGCCGAACGCGAGAACATCTTCGCCGAGTACAACCAGCGGCTGGGCGACGTGGTGAACGCCACGGTCAAGCGCTTCGAGACCGGCGACATGATTGTCGAGATCGGCAACCGCGTGGAGGCCGTGCTGCCCCGCAAGGAGCAGTCGCGCGCGGAAAGCTACAATCCGGGCGACCGCCTGCGCGCCGTGATCAAGGGCGTGAACCGGTCGGCCAAGGGGCCGCAGATCGTGCTCTCGCGCACGGACCCGGCACTGCTCATCAAGCTGTTCGAACAGGAGGTGCCGGAGATCTACGACGGCACCGTGATGATCCGCGGCGCCGTGCGCGAAGCCGGCGATCGCGCGAAGGTGGCTGTCTACTCGCGCGAGCGCGACGTCGATCCGGTCGGCGCCTGCGTCGGCATGAAGGGCACGCGCGTGCAGGCGATCATCCGCGAGTTGCGCGGCGAGAAGATCGACATCGTCGAGTTCTCGGACGACACAGTCAGCTTCGTCACCAACGCCCTCAGCCCCGCGAAGGTGCAGCGCGTGTCCATCACGGACGACCGCGAGAAGGTGATGGAAGTCATCGTCGAGGACAAGCAGTTGTCGCTGGCCATCGGCAAGAAGGGACAGAACGTCCGGCTGGCTGCCAAGCTGACGGGCTGGCGGATCGACATCAAGAGCGAGGAGGAAAAGCGGCGCGAGATCGAGGCGCAGCTCGAAGGTCTCTCGATTGGCGCGCCGTCGAGGGAGGAGCCGTCGAGCGACGAGCCGCCCGCCGAAGCCGCGCCTGAAACGCCCTCGCCCAGCGAGGGCCCCGACGGGTCCGTGTCGGACCTCTCGGCTGCGGAGGAGCCGATCGCGGATGAGCAGCCCGTTGCCACGGCCGAAGCGGCCCCGGAAGCGGTCGCCGAGCCTGAGGAACGCTAGAAGGCGGCGCAGCGCGCCGGCAATTGGGGGACTGTCAGGGGACTGTCCCCAACACGAAGGGTCATGGGGACAGTCCCCAAGGTAACCCGAGGTAAACCGTTTGGCCACTGTTCGGATCTACAAAGTCGCGGAACTGCTGAACACGACCAGCCAGGAGGTGATGGCGCTTCTGAAGCGCGATCACGGCATCGACGTGAAGAGCGCGTCGAGCACCATCGAAGAGGTCGTCGGCCGGCAGTTCGTCGAGCGTCTGGCCCGCCAGCGCGGCGTGACGCTGCCCGGCGGCGATCTGTTCGCGGAAGGGGCCGCCGCCAAGGCGCCCGCCCGGAAGCCTGTCCTGGCGAAGAAGGCTGGACCCGAGCCCGCCAAACCCGCGGCGCCGACACTGGGCCCGCCGCGCCTGAACAAGGCCGCGAAGGCGATTCACCTGGCCGAGCGCGCGGCCGCCGCAATTCATGACGCGCCCGAAGAGGTCGAGGCCGCCGAAGCGGAGGCCTCCGTCGAGTTCGCCCCCGCCGAGCCCGTCGAGCACGTCGAGCCGGCGGCTCCGGACGTCGAGGCCATCGGGCACACGCCGGTGGAAATGGAACCCGCCGAGCCTGGCGAGCCACAGGCCCCGCCGGACGCGGAAATCGCGGCCAGCGCGGCAGCCACTCCCGGCGCACCCGCCGCATCGGCAGCGCCGGGCCGCGTCATCGGCCCCAAACTGCGTCTCCGCGTGGAGGAAGCTGGCGCCGAGGGCGTCACCGTTCCCCCACCCAAGCCGACGCTGCCGCGCGTCGCCAGGCCGGCGATGCCGGCCGCGGCGAAGCCCGGCTCGCCTGCCGGCATCGTTGGACCTGCGGCTCGGACCGGCACGCCGACAGTGGCGCCGCCGCGTCCAGGCTCGCTCCCGGCGCGTCCAGGTGGACCGACGCTGCCGCCGCGGTCCACGTATCCGCCGGCGCCGCTCGGCGGCCCACGCCCACTGCCCTCGCAGCCGATTCGCACTCAGCAGCCTGGTCAGCCCGGCAGCTACGCGCGGCCCGGCATGCCGTCACGTCCAGGCATGCCCGGCGGTCAGAGACCCGGTCAACCCGGTGGCTACCGTCCACCGGCCCCGCGTCCATCCGGCGGAAGGCGCCAGTCCGGGCGACCCACGGACCGCGCGTCGGCCCCTGCGCCCCTCGCACCGCCGCCGGTCACCAAGGCCATCACGCTGGCCGAAGGCATGACGGTGAAGGACCTGGCCGACAAGCTCGAAGCCAAGGTGAAAGACGTCCTGAAGAAGCTGATCGAAAAGGGGAAGATGATGACCATCAACTCCACGATCGACAGCGACACGGCGACGGCCGTCGCGCGCGAGTTCGGCGCCGACGTGCAGATGCGCACGTTCGAACAAGAGCTGGTGGACGTCGAGGCGACCGACAGCAAGGCCGAGGACCTGGTGCCCCGCGCCCCGGTGGTCACCGTCATGGGCCACGTCGATCATGGCAAGACGACGCTGCTCGACGCGATTCGCGAGACGCGGGTCGCCGAGCGCGAGGCCGGCGGCATCACCCAGCACATCGGCGCGTATCACGTGCAGGTGGGCGAGCGCCAGGTCGTGTTCCTCGACACGCCCGGACACGAAGCCTTCACGATGATGCGCTCGCGCGGCGCGAAGGTCACCGACGTGGTCGTGCTCGTCGTCGCGGCCGACGATGGCGTGATGCCGCAGACCAGGGAGGCGATCAACCACGCGAAAGCGGCAAACGTGCCGATCGTCGTCGCGGTGAACAAGATCGACAAGCCGGGAGCGAACCCGGACAACGTGAAGCGCGAGCTGGCCGATCTCGGCCTGATGCCCGAGGCGTGGGGCGGCACGACGGTCACGGTGGACGTCTCAGCGAAGAAGCGCCAGAACCTCGAGCTGCTGCTCGAGATGATCCTGCTCTCGTCGGACATCCTCGAGCTCAAGGCGAACCCGAAGAAGGCGGCCATGGGCACGGTGCTCGAAGCGAAGCTGGATCGCGGCCGCGGCCCCGTCGCGTCGATCCTGGTGCAGGACGGCACGCTCCGTGTCGGCGACAACTTCATCGCCGGCTCGATGGTGGGCAAGGTCCGCGCGCTCATCGACGACCGCGGACGCCAGGTGAAGCAGGCCGGCCCCTCGACGCCGCTCGAGGTCCTCGGCTTGACGGGGCTCCCCCAGCCCGGCGACACGTTCCAGGCCGTGGCCGATCCGGCCAAGGCGCGCCAGATTGCGCTCTTCCGTCAGGAGCAGGCCAAGAACAAGGCGCTCGGCGCCAAGGGTGGCCGGCTCACGCTCGAATCGCTCAAGGAGCAGATCGCCGAAGGCGGCGTGAAGGAACTGCCGATCATCGTGAAGGCCGACGTGCAGGGCTCGGCGGAAGTGCTCGCCGACTCGCTCGACAAGCTGAGCGACGATCGCGTGAAGATCAAGATCATCCACTCCGGCGTCGGCGCCATCAACGAGTTCGACGTCCTGCTCGCCTCGGCGAGCAACGCGATCGTCATCGGCTTCAACGTGAGGCCCGATCGCAACGCCGCCGACGTCGCGGACCGGGAGAAGGTGGACGTGCGCCTCCACTCGGTCATCTACACGGTGACCGACGAAATCAAGAAGGCGATGACCGGCCTGCTGGATCCGACGCTCAAGGAGCAGCGGCTCGGCGCGGCGTCGGTGCGCGAGCTGTTCAAGGTGCCCAAGATCGGCACGATTGCCGGCTGCCTGGTCACGGAAGGCCGGATCACGCGGTCGGGCGACTCGCAGGCCCGCGTGCTACGCGACAACGTCGTGGTTTTCGAGGGCAAGATCACGTCGCTGCGCCGCTTCAAGGACGACGTGTCGGAAGTGAAGTCGGGGCTCGAGTGCGGCATCGGCATCGATCGGTTCAACGACCTCAAGGTCGGCGACGTGATCGAGGTGTTCGTCGTCGAGAAGGTGGCGGCCACCGCGTAGCCTCCTGCCGATGGTCGTGGCCCTGCTGTCGATCGAGTGTCACCTGCCGGCGGCGCGATCTCTGAAGGACAAGCGGATGGTGCTGCAGAGCGTCAAGGGACGCCTGCGGAGCCTGAACGTCTCGGTGGCCGAGGTCGAGCACCAGGACCTCTGGCAGCGCGCCGGTATCGCGGTCGTCACCGTGGCGGCCAACGAAGAGCTCGCCGAGAAGGCACTCAACGGGGTGCTGGACGACATCGAGCGCCACGAGCCTGGCCTGGTGACCCGCAGTGAGATCGAGTTTCTAGCCTGAAATGTCCCGCACAATCCGTCTCGGGGAACAGATTCGCGAGGAAGTCGCCGACATTCTCGGGCGCGAGGTTCGCGACCCGGGTATCGGGTTCCTCACGCTCACGCGGGTGCGTGTCACCGACGATCTGTCGCAGGCGCGGATCTACTACACGATGCTCGGCGAGCCGGCCGACCGGAAGAAGACGGCGCGGGCGCTCGAGCGCGCGCTGCCGTTCATCCGGAGGGCGCTGGCCGAGCGGCTGCACGTACGCCGAATGCCGGAGCTGGCCTTCCAGTTCGACGAGTCGGTCGCCCACCAGGCGCGGGTCGAGGAACTGCTCGAGGAGATCAAGCGCGAAGACCTCGAGCGCGCCGCCGCCGCGACGCCGGACGCTGGGGACTCTCCCCCGCCAGACGCGGGCGGGACAGAGGGGGACCGTTCCCCACAAGGCGCGGGCGAAACAGAGGGGGACTGTCCCCCGCGAGTCGCAAGGGGGACAGTCCCCAAGGATGAGCATGAGTAGTCACCAGCAGGCGATTGCCGGCATCGTCGACGCGATCCGGACACGCCAGCGGTTCGTGTTGAGCTCGCACGCGCGGCCCGACGGCGACGCCATCGGAGCGCAGCTCGCGATGGCCTACGCCCTCGATGCGCTCGGCAAGGACGTGGTCCTGATCAACAAGGACCCGGTGCCCGGGCCGCTGCGCGCGTTCCCCGGCGCCGAGCGGATCGTCGTCGCCGATCGCGCCGATGAGACCTACGACGCCGCGATCATCATGGAGTGCAGCACGCTCGATCGCACGGGCGTGACGGGCCTGGACACGTCCTTCGTCATCAACATCGACCACCACCAAGGCAACACGGGGTACGGCGCGCTCAACTGGTTCGACGAGTCGGCGGCGGCGTGCGCCGAGATGGTGTACGACCTGGTGGTGGCGCTCGGCGTGCCGATGACCAGGACCATCGCCACGCACATCTACGTCGGCATCCTGACGGACACCGGATCGTTCCACTACTCGGCGATCTCGGCCCGCACCTTCGACATCTGCCGCGCGCTGGTCGAGGCCGGCGTCGAACCGCCGCGCGTGGCGCGCGCCGTCTTCGACAGCAATACGCTCGGGCGGCTCCGGTTGTTCGGGGCCGTGCTGAGCGCGATCGAGCTGGAGCAGAACGGCCACCTCGCGTTGATGCGCGTGGACGAGGCGATGGTCGCGCGAGCCGGCGGCACCTACGACGACACCGAGGGGCTCATCAACCTGCCGCTGACGGTGAAGGAGATCCAGGCGTCGGTGTTCTTCAAGGCGCTGAGCGCCTCGTCGTATCGCGTCAGCCTGCGATCGAAGGGCGCGATCGACGTGGCCTCGGTGGCCAGACGGTTCGGCGGCGGCGGGCATCGCAACGCCGCGGGCTGCACGGTCCCTGGCGACTACGCGACAGCCCGGGCCGCGGTGCTCGAAGCCATCGCGCCGGTACTGGCCTCCGGCCTCGCCGAGGCCGAGGCGTCCCCTCCGGCATGAGCCGACGACAGGCCGCCCCCGGCGCGCCTGAAGGCGGCTTGATCGTCGACAAGGCGCCAGGCCTGACGTCACACGACATCGTCGCCATCGCGCGCCGCAGCCTTCGGCAGCCGCGCGTCGGACATGCCGGCACGCTCGATCCGATGGCCACCGGCGTCCTCGTGCTGCTGCTCGGCCGCGCGACGCGCCTTGCGCAATTCCTCGGTCAGGACGAGAAGCGGTACGAAGCCGTTGTCGCTTTCGGCCAGGCGACGTCCACGTACGACGCCGAAGGCACGCCGATCGGCCCGCGGTCGGACACGCGCGTGGAGCGCGGCGCGCTCGACGCCGCAATCACGCGGTATCGAGGGCCGCAGATGCAGACCCCGCCGGCGGTGTCGGCCAAGAAAGTCGGCGGCCACCGCGCCTACGACCTGGTTCGCGCGGAGAAGCCCGTGGCGCTGGCGCCGGCGCCCGTGGAGCTGCACGAGGCGGAGATCGTCGAGTTCGACGGCCATCGCGCGACGCTGCACGTGACCTGTTCGGCCGGCTACTACGTCCGGGCGCTGGCACGTGACCTCGGCGAGGCGCTGGGCGTGGGCGCGCATCTGCACGCGCTGCGTCGCACACGGAGTGGCCTGTTCGGCCTCGAGGGGGCCGTCACCGTGGATGCGCTCGCCAGGGGGCCGGCCGACGCCCTCGCGCCGGCAGTCCTGTCTCCGGCCGACCTGCTCGCGCATCTGCCGGCAGTTGTGGCCACGGACGAAGGCTGCGAGAGACTGGGACATGGGCGCCCCCTCGAACCGGTGCACTTGATTGGCCGCTTTCCCGGGCGAGGCGACGCCCGGATTGTGGACCAGTCCGGGCGTCTCGTAGCCGTGGCGAAAGTCGGATCCGGAGCTTTGCATCCCGTCGTGGTGTTGATGTAAACTGTGGTGTTTCTGATTGTGCAGAAACGGCTTACGGCGGCCTGGTCACGACTGGGCCGTGCGTGGAGGACAGCAACTTGGCCCTGACGAAGGATCGGAAGACCGAACTGATTGGCTCCTACCGCACGCATGAGTCCGACACCGGCTCGCCTGAAGTGCAGGTGGCCATCCTCAGCGAGCGCATCAATTATCTGACCGAGCACTTCAAGAGCCACGCGAAAGACCATCACTCGCGGCGGGGTCTGCTGAAGCTGGTCGGCCAGCGGCGGCGGCTGCTCGACTATGTGAAGCAGAAGGACGCGGAGCGCTATGCGGACCTGATCCGCAAGCTCGGAATCCGCAAGTAGAACCCTTCCCTCCGAGTTACCTGGTCTTTTTATGCATACGCGTGAACTGCAGATCGGCTCCAAAACCCTTTCCTTCGAAACCGGCAAGCTGGCCAAGCAGGCCGACGGGGCCGTCCTCGTCCGCTTCGGCGACTCGGTGGTGCTCGTCACCGCCTGTCGCGCGGCCAACCCGCGCGAGAACATCGACTTCCTGCCCCTGACCGTCGACTACCGCGAATACGCCTACGCGTCGGGCCGCATTCCCGGCGGGTTCTTCAAGCGCGAAGGCAAGATGGCGGACAAGGAAGTCCTCACCTCGCGCATGATCGACCGGCCGATCCGGCCGCTGTTCCCCGCGGGCTGGCGTCACGAAACGCAGATCATCGCGCTCGTGCTCTCGGCCGACAAGGAGAACGACCCCGACGTGCTGTCGATCACCGGCGCCTCGGCGGCACTGGCGTTGTCGGAGATTCCGTTCCACACCACGATCGCGGGCGTCCGCGTCGGCCTCGTGGATGGCGACTACGTCATCAACCCCACCTACGAGCAGCGGAAGCGCAGCCTGGTGGACATCATCCTGGCGGGCAGCAAGGACGGCCTGGTGATGGTGGAAGCCGGCGCGAACCAGGTGCCCGAGGAGCAGGTGGCCCAGGCACTCGAGGCCGGCCACGCGGCGATCAAGAAGATCGTCGCGGCGATCGACTCGCTGGCGAAGGACGCCGGCAAGCCGAAGCGCCAGGTGGCGGTCAAGGACGTCGACCCGGAGCTGGTCCGCGACGTCGAGCAGAAGGCGCTTGCGCCGCTCACCGAGGCCATGCGGCTGCGCGACAAGCTCACGAACTACGCGCGCGTGGATCAGGTGCAGGAGGAGTTGCTTGCCACCTTCGACGAGGTCGACGCCGTGCGCAAGGCCGAAGCCAAGAGCATCTTCAAGGGCCTGAAAGAGAAGGTCCTGCGCGACGAAGTCCTCGATCGCCGCGTGCGGCTCGATGGCCGCAAGTTCGACGAGATCCGGTCGATCTGGACCGAGGCCGGCGTGCTGCCACGCACGCACGGCTCGGTCGTCTTCACCCGCGGCGAGACGCAGGCGCTCGTCACCTGCACGCTCGGCACGGCCGACGATCAGCAGAAGATCGAGCACGTGGACGGCGAGTACTACAAGCGCTTCATGCTGCACTACAACTTCCCGCCGTTCTCGGTCGGTGAAGTGCAGTTCATGCGCGGGCCTGGCCGCCGCGAGGTGGGCCATGGGGCTCTGGCCGAGCGCGCGCTGGCGCCCATGATCCCCTCCGAGGAGAAGTTCCCCTACACGATCCGCCTCGTCTCGGACATCCTCGAAAGCAACGGCAGCTCCTCGATGGCGTCGGTGTGCGGCGGCTCGATGGCGATGATGGACGCGGGCGTGCCGCTCGGCGCTCCGGTCGCCGGCATCGCGATGGGCCTCATCATGGACGAGGCCTCCGGCAAGTACGCGATCCTCAGCGACATCGCCGGCGCCGAGGATCACTACGGGGACATGGACTTCAAGGTCGCCGGCACCGCGCAGGGCATCACGGCCCTGCAGATGGACATCAAGGTCACCGGCATCACGGCCGAGATCATGCGCGAGGCGCTCGAGCAGGCCCGCGCCGGCCGCCTCCACATCCTGGGCAAGATGGCCGAAACGATCGGGGCGTCGCGCACCAACGTGTCGTCCATCGCACCCCGGATCGTCACGATCAAGATTCCGGTGGACAAGATCCGCGACGTCATCGGGCCGGGCGGCAAGATGATCCGCTCGATCATCGAGCGCACGGGCGTCAAGATCGACGTCGAAGACGATGGGCGCGTGAACGTGGCGTCGGCCGACGAAGCGGCGGCGCAGAAGGCGATCGGCATCATCCAGGAGCTGACCGCCACACCGGAGCTGAACAAGACCTACATGGGCAAGGTGCAGCGCATCACCGACTTCGGCGCCTTCGTCGAGATCATGCCCGGCACCGACGGCCTGCTGCACGTGTCCGAGATCGCCAACCACCGCGTCAAGGACGTCCGCGACGAGCTGAAGGAAGGCGAACAACTGCTCGTGAAGGTCATCAACATCGACCCCACCGGCAAGATCCGGCTCAGCCGCAAGGCACTGCTCAACGACGGGGCTGCCCCTGAAGCCGGCGCCGAGCAGGCCGCCAGCGCACCTTCGGGCGGTGGCGGACAGGACCGGCCCCGTCGCGACGATCGCGGCGGCCACCGCCACTGACGAGCTGCCGCCCCTGTCCGCGAAAGCCGCGGCGCCCGATACAATCGAGAAGACCCCCGGCCAGTCCCTGGCCGGGGCCGTCTCAACGGGCGGAGATGCTTCGATGGTACGGGCGACGCGAAGTTTCCGGCGGGCCCTGATCAATGCGCTGCTGCTGGTCGCAGCCCTGCCGCTGGCGGGCTGGGCCGTGGGGCGGACCGCTCAGGATGCCGCGCAGCCGCAGCGGGCCTTCACCCTCACCGCGTCGAAGTACCGCTTCGATCCCCCTCGCCTCGAAGTCGACCAGAACGACCTCGTGAAGATCACCCTCAAGAGCGCCGACATCGCCCACAGCTTCACGGTGGACGGCTATCGCATCGCCAAGCGCGCGGGCCCGGGCCAGACGATCACCTTCGAGTTCCGCGCCGATCAACCCGGCACGTTCCGCTTCTACTGCAATCTCAAGCAGGACGAGCGGTGCAAGGAAATGCAGGGCGAGCTGGTCGTACATCCGAAGTAGCGGGCAGCAGGCAGCCGGTTAGCCGCCAGTGTGCTCATAGCCACGGACCGCCCAGACCACGACCTGCTGCCGGCTGCCAGCTGCCAGCTTACGAGTTCTCAGCCGATCTCCACGCCCTCGCCGCGGCGAGCCTCTCCTCGAGCGGCGGGTGACTGTAGAACAGCCATTGCGTGAAGCGTGAGGGGTGCTCCTCGGCCATGTTCTGCGCGCCGAGGCGGCGCATCGCGGTAAGGAATGCGGCGGGGTTGCCGGTGAGGTCGAGCGCGAAGCGATCGGCGCGCCGCTCGTGACGCCGCGAGAGCGCCAGCCCGATCGGCATCAGCACCAGCGACACGGCTGCGGCCGCCGCGACGATCAGCGGCAGGCCCGCGGCATCTTCACGTCCCCGCAGGCCGAGCACGGGCCCGAACGCCGAGAGCGCGCGGTCCGCGGCGAAGAAGCCGAGCACGACGACCAGCGACTCGAGCGCGATCGCCCGCCAGATGTCGTGATGCACGTGATGCCCCAGTTCGTGGGCAAGCACCACCTCGATCTCGTCGTCCGAGTACTGCTCCAGCATCGTGTCGGAGACGAGAATTCGCCGCGTGTGGCCCAGCCCGGCCAGCGCCGCGTTGGCCTTCCGCGTGCGCGTTCCGAGCGCCCACTCGTACACCCCGACGATCCGCGTGCCCGCGCGGGACGCGAGCGACTCGAGCCGCTTGCGCAGTGACTCCCGGT
>Ga0207701_10000146_pt1 | contig 66354 bp, 69 predicted proteins | sample KBSSwiSSwithPhiX_FD_184294 | JGI IMG/M metagenome (GOLD analysis project Ga0207701, IMG submission 184294) | Switchgrass rhizosphere bulk soil microbial communities from Kellogg Biological Station, Michigan, USA, with PhiX - S5 (SPAdes) (version 2) | ecosystem: Environmental > Terrestrial >... | reverse complement strand
TCATGTGCGCTCCCCGATCTTGTACCCAAACCCGCGCACCGTTTGGATAAGCTTAGGTCCGGTAAACGGTTTATCGATTTTGGCGCGTAAATACGTAATGAAAACTTCGACTGTGTTGGGTAAAATATCGGCGTCAAAATCCCATACGTGCGTCATAATATTATTTTTACTAAGCACTTTTTCTTTGTTGCGCAGCAGATATTCAAGCAGGGCGTATTCCTTGCTCGACAGTTGAATGTGCGTGTCGGCGCGGCGGACTTCTTTGCTGAGGGTATCAAGGGTGAGGTCGGCTACCGATAATGTTTCACCTAATGAATCATGTGGGCGGCGAAGTAGCGCCTTAACCCGGGCTAATAATTCTTCAAACGAAAACGGCTTTACCAGGTAATCGTCAGCACCAGCATTTAAACCCTCAACGCGGTCGTGCACGCGATCTTTGGCAGTGAGCATTAACACCGGGGTATGTTTGCCTGCTCCCCGTAACTTTTGGCAGATTTCAACGCCATCCATACCGCCAGGCAACATGCGGTCTAAAATAATCAGATCGTATTCTTCGAACAGTCCGGCATTGAGCCCTTCTTGGCCGTCATATAACACATCGACCGCAAACGATTCGCTCAACAAGCCTTCGCGCACGGCGTTGGCAATTTTATGTTCGTCTTCGATAACGAGTATTCGCATGGTGATAGTGTAGCTGGCAAAGCTTTAGATTTAGCTTAAAGGTTAGTAAAAGAGGCCGGTTTGCGATAGACCGGCCTCTTACATGTACCCAAGCTTACGCAGCCATGCCCGATGCAGATTCCGGCCAGACATACCGCACCAATTGTCTTCCTTTACTTGTTAAGCGAATCCAGGGCGAGGATCCGTGCTGGTTAAAGGCAATCAAACCTTTGTGCCGAAGCGCTTGTACGATGTGCTTCAGTCGGTTGCGGTCAAAGCGCATGGTTTCGGCCAGAGCATCGAATTCTTCTTCCCCGTTTTCTTCTACTTGTTGCAAGACGAGCGCATAATCTTCGGGTAATCGTGCTGTTTTCATATTGTCCCTCCTTATCTGTTACGAGCTTAACCTCTCGGCTGCATGCGTGTCCGAAAAGGTACTTTCATCGTAGCGCTCAAGGCTTTAGAAAAACCTTAAGCCAAGCACTTTAAACATGGCAAACGTAACTTCTCCAGCCAGAAAGCAGGTCATGAATATAGCACTGACGCATATTTCTCGGCTGACTTCGTTTACAGCGGCGTGACTTTATTATGCTCGGCGCACGCGTCTTTGGCAGTGGTTGATTCAAGCTGCAAACAGTTTATTTGAGAGTTACTAATATTGATTAAGTGTTTCAGATCCGCTTTTTGCTGATTGGACTGATCATGCAATTGACCATAGGCTTGCTCTTGCTGGCCAAGTTCATTTTGAAACCCGAGGTTGTCAAAAAAATGCGTTACCAGTACCGTCAAAACAATAATGCAGGCCATAAAAATTACGCGCCTCGGTGTCACTTTGCGGCGGAAAAGCGGCGGTAATACCGCATTGATTTTTACCTGTCGTTCACTGAGACGTCTTCGCTGAGCCATAGCATTATTATCGCACATTCTCGGGCCGATGAGCCGGGCAAATCTAAAGTGTTCTCGTGCTATACTAAGACCATGAAACACAAGAAAAACCACCGGCGGGCTTACGCGGGGGTAGTGCTTATTATCCTCATCATTATTGTTGGCTTTTTGTGGGCGAACCACTCGCACCAAAGCGCTTCAAAAAATCTCAGCGCGGGAGTTACGAAAGACCCAGACCACATTCGTATGTTAATTGCCGGTGATTTTATTGCGCATGATTCGGTGAACGCCGCGGCAAAACAATCTGATGGTTCGTACGATTACTTGCCGCTCGTGAAAGACTTCCTCCCGATTTTCAAAAAGGCCGACATCCGCTTTTGTAACGATCCGATTTTAAACGGCGGCTCGCAGTACGGTATTTCCGGCTACCCGAAGTTTAATTCACCGACGGAATTTGTGACCGACATGGGGAAGCTAGGCTGCAATTTGGTGAACACAGCCTCGAATCACAGTTTTGATAAGTCACAGGGGGCCATCGCCGCCTCGGTTGACGCCTGGAGTAAAGTACCAAACATGTTGGCAGTTGCCGGTGAAAATCGCTCAGAGGCCGAGCACAACGCCGTGCATTACTTCACCATGAAGGGCGTAAAATTTGCGTATCTGGCTTACACCACCTACCAAAACACCGACGCACCGGCACAAAATAATTACGGCGTAAATGTGTTTAGTCAAAATTTCGCTAGCCAGCAAATCGCCGAAGCCAAACAGCAAGGTGCACAGATTATTATTGCCAGCATGCGCTGGGGCACCGAATATTCCACTACGGTTGATGCCGAGCAGCAAAAAGATGCGCAGTTTTTGGCCGATCAAGGGGTAAGTTTGGTGCTTGGCCACGGCTCACACGAACTCCAGCCCGTACAGCAATTGACCGGCTCGGGTGGCAATAAAACCACTGTTTGGTACAGCATCGGCAACTTTTTAAACACACAGGAACCGCCCGAAACACTTTTTAATGGCTTGCCTATTCTAGATATCGACGTCAACACCAAACAGATCACAGCCATGCAACTCCTGCCCACCTATATGCATTACACCTGGACCGCAGCCCAAGCCGCAGCCGACGATACCAATGCCCGCAAAAACGTCCAGATCTATTTGCTGGAAGACGCCACGCAAGATATGGTCGATGGCCAGCAGCTCAAGACTACCATCAGCGCCCAAAAACAGCGCATCGTGAGCACGCTTGGCGCATATGGGCTACAAATCCCCTTAATCACTTCGAAGCAGCTCTAATAACCAGAGCTCAGAAGCCTAAATATTTAGTAATTTTTGCCGCCAGAGATACCGAAGAATTCCTCCAGCGTTTCAACGTGCTTGTTGTGTAGTTCGGCGGCAAGCTCTTTGCCGATGTAGCGCACGTGCCAGGGCTCGTACTCATATCCTGTCACATTCACTTTGTCGGCAGTGTAGCGAATAATAAAGCCGTACTTATAGGCGTTTGCGGCCAGCCATTTGCCTTCGGGCGTGTCGGCAAAACATTGCTCGACCTCACACTTTTGCGTGCTGGGTTCGATATCGGCCGCAAGGCCCGTTTGGTGTTCGCTGTAACCGGGGCGCGCGCTTTGGGTATCAGCCGTTGCCTGGCCATCTGTTTTTACATAGCCTTTATACAAATTGACTTGGTAGGCGTACGAGCGGTAGCCGCTGGAAAGCATCAGGTTCAGTCCGGCTGTTTTGGCGTCGGCAAACATGGCTTCAAGCGCAGCAGCGGCGGGCTTACGCACTTGCATGGATTCGTTGCCCGGCACGCGCAGTAGGACATTCGGTACGACGAGGTCGCTCGGCGCGTCGTCTTTAGGACTCAATACATGCTGTTTGTTTACCACCACCCAAATACTCGTGGGATCAGTAGTCGAGTACTGCTTCTTGTTAAATCCGTCGGATGTGTTAGCGGTCTGTCCCGTGCTTTTCGTGCGCGAGCCCGACTCATCCTTTTTAAACACCAGCGTCACCGCGCCCACTATAATAGCTAACAAAACAACAATATATAAGAATTTTTTCATACTTCGATTATACCAGCCCCTCGCCGCTACGAGACGAATATGATCTCTCCGCAGGAAATCTCAGCATAAAGAAATCCCGTCTTTGGAATACCTGACGGGATTTCTTGGACTGACACTCTAGCTAGAGTATTGATAACTTCTGTGACTTTAAGAGTTTAAAACTCTATCGATTCGCAGAATTTTTTTGTCCTTGGTTGGAGCTAATTCAAACGCAAGGCCGCTTTTGGTGAAAAAACTCATGGGCTTCTCCTTTTTGGTTTTAGTTTTTAACGTGTTTGTTTTGTGATCACAACATTGATTATTATATACAACTTATGCTTTTTTGTCAACGTCCTGCTCGTATCACTAGGCTCAGTGTAGCAAACCAAAATTGCCGCCTGCAATATTGAAATGTTGCAATTTTAATGACGAAATACCGGTGTATAGTATGCGTATTCTCCTAGAATCCCCGAACAACTTGCTGGCAGTCCCATTTGTCGTCATCGCTGTTGTAGATGAAGCGAACGTAGTCGGTTTTACCGGCGGCGGTACTGAGTGTAGGACGGGGAATATCGGTTGAAAATCGGTATTTCGTATCCCAGGTGACGGTGCGGGAACCGGTGGCGTCTTGCTTGAGCCGCAAACGTAATTCCTGGCCTGCAGCCGCTACGCCGCTGGGGTTGGCGATGGTGCGATTTCCGCCTAAAGTGACCACGCCGAGATCTGTTGTAGTGCACTTGGGCGTGATCGTGACCGCATCGGTAAGAGCCACTACACGCGTACTTCTTGCCGTTACCGAACTACCGAGCACCTTCCAGCCGGAAACCGTGTCGCTCAAAAGCACCGCAAAATCGTTTTGATTATTAAGAACCAATGAAGTTTGGTTGACGTCGATCGGCTGCGCACTGGTGGCCGCGATAGTGACAGGGTTGGTTGTGCTATCAACTTTCTTGATGATATACAGCCGAGCGCCCAAGCCGCTGTAGCTAGGGAGCGTCACCGTGAAGGCGCCCGAAGCACTGTTGGCAAAAATAATACCATCGGTTGCAGTGAGGGTGGTGGCCGTACCCACGCTCCGCGCCGAGCCAAAGCCAAACGAGCCGTTCACCGTATGCGTCGAAGTCGAAGTTACCCCGCCGACTGATAATTTTTGATACGCGGTCGTATTGCCGTTCTGGTCGATGGTCACTGCACTCGAGCCAAATTGTGTTTTTACGACCAAACCGTTGTTGCCGGTCCCAGGGTTTATGGTAAGCGGGCCGGTCATAGTATCGCCGGCTTTTAAAAGGCGCGCCGCAAGATCACTCGCTAGCCCGAATATGGCAGTTTCGGGAAATGCATTAGTCGGCACAATAGGGGCAACCGAAAAAGTTTTCGTCCCGGCGATCGTTTCGTCACCAGTGGCATGAACATAATCCGCTGTCATGCTTTGCATCTGGGCACTCGTAACCGGTGTGATCGGGCGCCAGGTGCCGCTATGCTCATGGTAGCCGAGCACCTGTGCGTCTTGCACGGCCGTAACCGCAACATCACTCAGCCCGGCCAGGGTGTTGGTAAACGTTTCGGCATTCTGAATTGCCGCTTTTAACTGCGGCGACAAATCGGTCTTAGGAATGCCGCCTACCGGCAGCTCGTATTTTTTCGCCAAAGAACCGTCAGTCCGTAGCTTGCCACGCTCGTCGTGCTCGACCAGTAAAAAGGCATTCAGAATATCACCCCAGGCGTCGTCATCGCCGCCGGGTTCAGGTAGCCGAACCATTAAAAAACTCCTTATTCTGCGAGTATCTTCCAGCTGCAACACAATCCATCAGCCAAAAGTCACGTCACACGGGTTACATACATTGTGTGTTGCACAAAGTCTAAGCATAAGGGCTACGGCCCTATCTGTCAACGCTCCCTCGCATGCATTTGCAGCTTTTACTCAGTTTTTTAGTCAAATAAATCGAGCAGTTTGGTAGCCGTGCTGTAACTACGAATAGTCATACGCTTATAAATAGAATTGCTGGCAAGCTTGCCACCAGTGGTACGGCCAAATTTTTCCCATAAAAGCGATTGGTAGAGCACGCCTTCCCCGGGTGCCATGGTTTCGATGTCGGGCTTGAGCGCCCCCACGGCTTCTATGACTTCTGCTGTCGTGCACGGCTGTAATAGAATAATCAAATTGTGTTTCCAGTTACTGTCAGCACCCCAGCTTTTCGGTGCATGTGCAATCACGGCTTGCCACATTGATCTCGAGAACACTGCCACGCCGACGGGCAACTTAAAATCATGTTCAAGCACTTGTTCGACTTTTTTGGCAAGTATCAGCGGATCTTGCGGCACGGCGTCAAAAAACACATTGCCGCTCTGAATATACGTGCGGACATTTTTAAACCCTGCTTTTTCAAGTGCCGTGCGCAACTCCGCCATTTTAATAATTCCTTTGCCGCCAACATTTACGCCACGGAGTAGAGCTATATAGGTTTGCATGGTTTTAGTGTACTACGCCTTTTTGGAGATATTTATGACTATTACAGCCCGGCAATCCAAGTTTTGAGCAATCGTTTGAGTTCAGCGCGTTCAGACGGTTGTAGAAATGTATGCTCCGCGCTGTCAATAATATGCATTTCTTTCTTGCCCGGCAGTTTATCAAACAAAATCTGTTGATGCACCGGCGGTGTCAGAATATCTTTGGTGCCAGCAACTAAAATAACAGGCATAGTGAGACGATCGACCCGAGGCAATAAGTCATACTTGAGCCGGTCTTCGATGTGCGACCATTTGAGCCGTTTGGCGCGGGTACCATCACGGCTGTACGCAATTTTAACACCGTCGCGTTTCCATTTTTCTAGCGTGGCGCGATCACGAAACATATCGTAGGTATCGACACTAAGCTGTCCCGAAACCACGGTCGAAATTGGCGCCAACGCTTTTACCCGCTCGGGATATTTCTCGGCAAATAATGCTATAGAAATGCCGCCTAAACTATGCCCGCAAAGTACAAATGGCTCGCTGTACCACGGTTGTTTTGCGGCCCAGACGATCACATCTTCCAGATCCGCGTAGTAGTTGGTAATGGTCGCGTCGGGATAATCTTCGGTGCCTTCACTTTCGCCAAAAGTGTGCGTGGTGTCAAAACTGACGACGGTGTACTTGTTTTCGAGGAACGCTTCTACCATGGTACGGATGTGTAGCTCATCCTTATGACCGCTCAAGCCGTGCATGACAAAGGCAAGCTTTCCGGGTTTGGGTGCGCCCTCAACCACCACGCACATTTTTTTGTCTTCATGATTCTTAATAAATAATTTCGTCCGGGCATACTGCAGATGCTGCGGGACGGGCGGTGAAAGCTCGAGCGTTTTTGCCGTAACTCCGACTTCCTTCAGCAGCATTGAGAGCAAGGTTGTCGGCAAACCAATCACCGTGTCGTAATGGCCGTCGATTTCTTTGATGAGCGGCGCAGCGCCACTTTGAATACCGTAGCCGCCGGCTTTGTCGGTCCAATCTTTGGTAGCAAGATAGGTCTTAACGGCCGTATCGTCATACGGTTTGAAAATGACTTTGGTGGTATCGACACCGGTCAATTGTAAACCATCGGATTTCCGCACAATCGCAACACCGGTCGAAACCAGGTTTGTTTTGCCAGCCAGCATTTTCAGCATCTCGTGCGCCTCTTGTTGGTCGCGTGCTTTTTCGAGCTGCTTGCCGCCGATCGTCACGATTGTATCAGAGCCGATCACCAGACTGTCGGGATATTGCTCGGCTACATCGAGCGCTTTGCCCAGTGCCAATTCCATAGCCACGGTCTCGGGTGAACGACTGTCGTCGAGTTGTTCATCAAAATTACTGGCGACGACTTTAAAATCGACCTGCATTTGGGTGAGAAGCTCCTGGCGACGGGGAGATTTACTGGCAAGAATGATTTTCATCCCTGCAGTATAACAAATGTGTCGTTTTAAAAACTAATACCCGGTGAAATGATCGGTCTTGATGTTCGCTCGCGGGACGCCAAGCGTAATGAGCACGTGTTTGTAATGACTTACCAGCCCGTTTGGCCCAGAGATATACACGAGGCTTTGTTTGAACAAGTCCAGATGATCGCGCAAGTTCTGCTCCTCAAGTTTTCCGATCACGTAGTTGGTTTTTACCCCGACACTTTCAGCGGCGGTCAGGTCGTCTTGGTATACAAAATCTTCGGCAGTATTCGCCAGATAAAACAACGTGATATCGCGTGTTTCGTTTTTGTCGGTTAGGTATTGGACCATACTATGAAATGGTGTGATGCCGATACCGCCCGCAATAAACACAAGCTTGCGGTCGGTCTCTTGCGGCAGGGTGAAGTTGCCCGCCACATGAGCGACGCGAATCCGTTGCCCGGGCCGCATTGCCAAAAGCGCCTTTTTAAAGCTACTACTCGGCTCGTACGTTTTAATCCCAATATGCACTTCGGGCTGCGTGGGCGATGATGCAATGCTAAACATCCGGCGATTGCCGCGCACGTCCGCACCTTTATGTTTAAGAGTCCACTCCAGATATTGTCCGGGCATAAAGGTGAGATGCGGTGAACGTTCAAACGCCAGGTCGTATTGATTTTTCCCGATCGAGGTGATCTGCTTCAGGCGCAGCATTGCACCGATAGCCGGAGCAAATAGTAGGGTCAATATATTACCCGCGAGTAAAGCGTTTTGCGGCGTAGCCGACAACTGTCCCCAATGTAACTGCGACGAAAACAAAACACCTACCAAAACTGCAAATAATAGCTGGTAATAGCGCCTCGGCGGAAAAGTGCTAGGCTCGATCAACATAACACTTCCCATAAAAATGACGGGCCACGAGAGTACTGCGCTCTTGAGTGTGAGACCAAGACCTGCACCTTGCAAGCCCGTATTGACATAAACCAGCACAGCTAAAGCAGCAGCCGCAAAAGCAAAAAAGATTGCGAACTGCCGCTGTTTGCGCAAAATGATAAGTGCCAAAATCGCCGCAAACGGCGCTAAATACGGCGTTGCGACCCACCAGGTTGCCGGTAATAATCCGGTAATGCTCATAACCGCGGCGGCTAGCGCGGCCGGATTGAACACATGGGTACCACGAAACACCAGCACGAACTTCGACGCCATGGCGATAGCGCCACAGAGCGCCACTAAAAGAGCTCGGTGCAAGCTATCGATGGGTGGCAGCAAAAACACCAAAATGAGCGCGGTGATAATCCAGGATTCGGCGTTAACCGTCGCCCGCCAGATGCGCGCAAAAACCTCATTTGTCATGTAACAAACAGCACATAACACCACTACCGATAAAAGTAACCCGAACGGACCTACCGAAACTGCGCCCGTAAAAGCTAGTACATCGGCCACCACAAACAAACCTATCAAACCCCACAACAACACCTTGTACATGGTGAAACGGTTTAAAATTCCGTCGATAATTTGCAGGGGATATTGCATGTTATGATTCTTCGTTAAAAAGTTCGCCCGCATAGTCTGCTGAATGCACTACACTGCCATCAGCATAAACGATTACGTACGAGAATGAAAAGTCGTCTTGTAGTTTTTCAGGGGTCACGAAAAACAGGGCAGTCGTGAGGCCATCTGCCACCACTGCCGAGTCGGCGATCACCCAAACCGCGGCAATATGCCGGGGCGAATCCAGCAATGCCGGATCCATAATGTGATGGTACTTTCCCCAAGCGCGACGATTACCCGCCGATCCACATAACGCTCTATTTTGCAGCAGTGCCACACCTACTACCTCAGTAGTATCGTGAGGATTTTCGAGCCCAATGCGTAATGGTTCGTCCAGCCCGGCGCACACCATGTCGCCGCTGGCGTCGATACAATACTTCGAAATGCCCTGCTTTTGCAAGAGCTCGGCCACTATATCAACCAAGTAGCCTTTTCCGGCGGCACCGAAGTCTAATAACACCGGTTGTTTTGCCGTAAGCACGCTGGCTTTGTACGCCATCGCCGTGTCCCACGCCGGCGGTTTTACCAAGGGCTTACTTTGCAAAGAATATGCCGCGTCATACCCGGCATCCGATAACACTTGTCCAATTAAAGGTGTAACCGCGCCGTTCGTCGCCTGATATAACTTGGCGTAGAGTGAAAACAGCGCCGCGCTGTCAGGCGGTAAGCGATACGTACCGGCTTTGTGCGAAATCGCTGTTACCAATGAATCGTCGCGAAAGCGCGAATACGTTTTATCAAACGCTTCGATGCGATCCTGGACGAGTGCTTGCAGCGCTTTCCAAACCGCATCGCTCACCGGTTCATACACGCCAATCCACCACGAAGTCCCGATCGCCGCAAACGACCACTCTCGCGCTACATGAGGAATCACCGCTACGCCTTTGCCTGTGATTTGATCTGATTTATGGCGCTATTAAACCCGATCGACGTCAGCGAAGATCCCGACACGCGGTTCAAGGTAACATCCGAAATGTTTTTACTGACTACGAGAGCTTTATAATCGTTGATAAATTTATTTTGATATTCTTCCGCTTCGGCGTCGGTTGCGCCGGTTTTAGCAGATGTTTCAGTGATAACGCCGTTCTTAAGTGTTATCGTAACACTGATTTCTTCTGAACCGCCAGGTGATTGGTAACTACCGGTTGCGCCGTATTGTCCGTCTTTGAAGCTCGCACTGGAAGTTGCGGTGGTAGTATCGGTGGAAGTGGATGTCGTCGTGGCCGGATCAGCCGTGGTCGTACCAGGCATAGTAGTGACGCTATCAGCAATCTTTTTCTTGTGCGTCACGGTTACGGCGCCTACAATCGCCACAATCACGAGCAGTACCGCGAGCGTAGCGACAAGCTCTCGTTTACGGCTGATAGGCGACTCGTCCATGACATCCCTTTCGTTCTATATCAAAAGTATAGCAAGTCGAGACTAAAGAAGCAGCGTAAACAAAATGCATCCCGCGTGGGCTACGCTATACTAGACATATGAAAAACCCCGGCTTCAGTCTTGCCGCGCTGCACCGCCGCCTGCTCCCACTCTATATTTCTGCGTTTTTCCAGAGTTTTGTGCTGTGGTATACCATCGAAAAACTTTTTATGCAGCACATCGGGTTCAATAACGCCACAATCGGCTTGATGGTCGCGTTATATTCGGCCGTGATGTTGGTGTTCGAGATTCCGTCGGGTATTTTGGCAGATCGCTGGAGTCGCAAGGGCGTGTTGATCATTGCTAGTTTTTGTTTGTCGCTGAGTGCACTAATTTGCGGTTTGAGCAATGGGATCGGCATCTATTTGGTGGGCGCGATGTTTTGGGGCGTCTTTTTTGCCTGCTATTCGGGCATGTACGATTCAATTATTTACGACACCATTATCGAAAGCACTGGCAAAAGCAAATTATACGACCACATCTTTGGTCGTGTACAGGTGATGGAAAGCATTGCACTGATCACCAGCAGCATTTTGGGCGCCTTGCTTGCCGCCAGGTTTTCACTCCGTGTGCCGTATTATTTCACCATTGTTCTTTCACTCGTACCGGTGCTGGCTTTGCTGAAATTTAACGAGCCGACGCTCCACAAACAGCAAACCGTCTTACCATTTACCCGGCAACTACGTGACACCATTCGCGCCGTCACCAAAGAGCATGCGTTATTGCCGGTAATCATAACACTGGTACTGCAATCAACTATCACCTATTGTATCTATGAATTTGCCCAATTGTGGCTGATCGCGCTCCACATGCCCACGGCGTATTTTGGCGTGGCCAACGCGGTGCTCTTAGCGTCACTCGGTGCCGGTGGAATTTTGGTGAGCCGCCTGCACTTGTACCGATATGTTCGTATGGCATACGCACTTGTGCTGCTGCTCATTAGCGCTGTCGGTTTGATAACTTTACGCAACACCGCCCTGATTGTGTTGGCACAATTTGGCATTACAACCGGTTTGGTCTGTATTCACATTATATTCAGCCGAATTTTGCACGATAACCTGGCGCCAAATATTCGCGCCGGCGCATCGTCGGCAGCAGCAACCTTGGGCCGATTGCTGATTATTCCAGCCGCTGTGCTGATTGGCTACGTCGGTGAGCGGTTTAGTATTTTTACTGCGGCGTATATTTTGCTCGTGCTCACGGCGCTCATGAGCCTATTTGTGCTCGTCGTAGCCAGTCAAAACGGCCGCACCGGCCTCCACCATCAAGAAGACAGTCCAGCGACGTAAACAAAACCGTTACTCGTGCATGTGCTGCATACTACCCGAAGCAGCAGTGCCCGAATAACCCCAGTTGGCTTGCCAGGTTTTCATCCGATCAATCTCTTTTTGTTGCGCAGCAATAATGTCGGTTGAGAGCGTTTTGATCTCTTGATGTTTCGCTCGGGTTGCCGATAACTTTGCCATATCAACCGCAGCTTGGTGATGGGTAATCATTTCGGCAATGAAGGTCTTGTCATACTCATCGCCCATTTTCGTTTGCAGCGAAGCCGTCATGTTGCTCATCGACATTTCGTTATTTTGCTTGGGTTTGTCAAAGGTAGCTGCCGCGATCGAGACCAGCAATCCGCCCACTATAAACCCGATAATCCCAAACAGTAAAGCTTTTGTGTCCTTCATATTCCCTCCTTATTCTTTAGCAATTTTAGCGTGATAACATCCTGCTGATGGCGCCCACAAGTTCGTCGGCTTTTTGGGCTTGATCGTTCGGGCTGGTACTCGAGGCCATGCAATGTTTGGCATGGTCACGCATAAGCTCGATGGCAACCTTGTCGAGCGCCGCCTGTGCTGCGTTTACCTGAGTGAGAATGTCGATGCAGTACGTATCTTCCTCAACCATGCGAGCAATGCCGCGCACCTGCCCTTCAGCCCGTTTGAGTCGTTTTAACACCGCATCTTTATTGTCGCTATAGCCGTATTTCATGATTGCTCCTTGTGATTTTCGTGCATAACCGCATGGCCTTTGCCGCGCCGTAACAGATATAAATTAACCGGAACGGCCACCATAAACGCCACCATGAGTGAAATGGGCATCGTGATCCAGTATTTTGGATTTACGAGGTTTGCGTTCATCGCACCGGGCACGAGCACCATCACGGCGTTATCAACAATTTCCATAGTAAGAATCGAGAGCGTGTCCGCCGCCAAAACCAGGCTGAGCGCTTTGCGCAGCGGCATTCCACCCGAGGTAAGTGGCGAAAGCGAAAGCGCGTAGCCAAACACAAACGACAACGCCACCGAAAGTACCACATTCGTAGCATTCGACAAATTAGCGATACTGCCGATAGTGAGCCCCAAAATTTCACCGATAGAACAGCCCACCAAACAGTGGAGCGTGGCGCTTACCGCCATAGATTTGTGGTCAGCATTGTGATTAGTCATACCCCCCTAGGGTATAATCTAACTGCGTCGGTGTCAACGTTTTTGTATGATTATCTACAACTGCCCTTTGGCGCGAAGTACCAACGAACCAATAACTTCACGCGGCACCCATAGCGCACGAGAGCGCGTCCAGGCTTGCTCGGAATCCTTATCAAAATACGCAGGTAAAACAGATGGAATAATTGTCTCAGGCATATTCTCAACCTTGCTCGCTTGGCGTACCACGCGGCCGATATGACCAGCGTGTCCGACCATCATGGGACGGCTTAAACCATATTGGAGCATGTAATCACGTGCTTCCAACAGCACACCCCAGGTCCCCCCTTTTGTGCCTAAAGTATCTGAAATTTCACCACCGACTGATAACGCGACCTTGTCCCGTTCATCTTCGGGAAAAGCGTCGACAAGCATTTGGTCGGCTATAAGTGGTACCTCGCCGGCGATTTTCTGCTGCCAACCAAGCATTAGCTCAGCAAGCGCGGCGTTCACACCTTCCCTCCCCGTTTCAGTACCAAACGAATGCCCGATGATACAATCTGCTACAAACGGATTACCTACCGGTTCAAAACGGCCAAGGGCTGATTCTACGATATTCATGTTGTCTCCTGCTGCTGTTTAGTTACATTCCAGCATACTACAGCTGTCACTAATAAGAAAAGTATACCTAGAGCCTGCCCCACATATCTTGCAGCATTTCCAAAACTTTACGCTGTGAGGCCGGTTTTTTGCGGACATTTTTGAGTTCAACACGATCTTTGGTTACATCGTCGTGCCGAGGAGGTGCCCGATGCCATACGTGATCGCCATGGCTACACCGCCACCGATAAACACACGCAGTGCGGCACGAACGCGGTGCCCACCCCCGATAATTGCGCCGATCGCTCCCGAAACGCCCAGCATAATAAGCGAGGAAATCACAATAGCCGCGGCACTCGCGCTTTTGGTTGTAATCACCGCAGCGAGCACAGGCACAACGGCACCGAGTGAAAAAGCGACTGCCGAGGCCAGCGCGGCTTGCAGCGGATTGGCTAGGTTTTCGTGATCAATGCCAAGCTCGTCGCGAGCATGTGCTGCAACGGCGTCGTGTGCGTGCAATTGTTCGGCAACTTCGAGCGCTAAGGCGGGCTGTAAGCCGCGTGATTCATAAATTGCCGCGAGTTCGGCCAGTTCGGCATCGTGATTTTTGGCCAAAGATCGTTTTTCGATCGCGATGTCTTCCTGCTCGGAGTCCTTTTGTGAACTTACCGAAACATATTCGCCGACGGCCATTGATAACGCGCCGGCTGCGAGCGCCGACACACCCGCTGTAATAATCGTAGCCTCGTTCGCTTTGGCCGCCAAAACCCCGAGCATCAAGCTCGAGGTCGAAACAATGCCGTCATTGACGCCTAAAACTGCGGCACGCAGCCAACCGGCGCGGTGCGAACGATGCATTTCATCGGGGTGCGGATCAATCATAGGTAAAGTATAGCAAGGCGAATGGTGTTACGAGATATGAAATACTTGTCCGGGGTCTCAAGACCAGCCATGCGCCCCAAGCCCAGGATTACGATAAGCTTATCAAAATAACTCCTAGGATCATGACCCCAGAAACTATCATCTCTGCCCGCGTAAGCTTTTCCTTGAAGAAGTAGGCCGCCAAAAGCGTAGAAAGCAGAGCAACCGAATTGCCCAGAGCAGCGACAATCCCTACATTATAACGACTCACGCCAACCGTAAATGCTATGGTACCAACGGCAATACACAGACCGTTCCCTGCGATTTTAGGTGACAACGCTTGCCTAAGAGCCGTCCTTTGTTTACTGACCAGAAGATGTACGCCAGCCGCAAGAACTACACCAAGTTCGACAAAAAATGATGTCAACCAAGGCCCAATCGCTTTGCTCGGATAAATAAGAGCAAAAAAGAATAATCCCCACCCAAAAGCGGCTATTAATGCAAATGGTACGCCGCTGGTTAATTTAGTAATGTTAGAGTCTCTGAAATTTTTCAGATTTATAGATACACATACATTAGCAAGAATAATCAGCACTATCGCCACCCACTGAATGCTTTTGATTGGAACGCCCAGAACAGCAAAAGCCAAAATAACCGTCACCAGTGGTGAGCACCCTGCAATTGGCGACACAATGCCAATACGACTCACTTTTATACCATGCGTAAATGCCAAAAGCGGTAAATACCCCGCCATGCCAAGAAATAATGAGAACGCTACTTGAGAAATATTTTTCGCATTATGAATACTGGGAATAGCCAAAATCGCTAAAACTAAGACCACGGTTATTCCTCGCAAAAATAGAATTTGCGCATTACCAAGCTTTTTAGCAAGCGGCTGCGATGAAACATTTGCAAGTGAAAAGCCAGTCATTGAAAGGAGCCCAAAAAGTATAGCTAAAAACATAGAGCAAGTGTAACAAAGCTGCGCAAAATATAATAACCAATCGCTTTTTGCGAGATATCCTGTTTGAAAACAAAAAGACGCCGAAGCGCCTTCTGAGCCTGATTTGGTTGCGGGGACAGGACTCGAACCTGTGACCTCGTGGTTATGAGCCACGCGAGCTGCCGCTGCTCCACCCCGCATATCTGTTTCCGTAGAGCCTCATGGCTATCACGAATTTACCGCATAACTATACCAAACAGAGGTACTACTGTCAATGCTCGAAGCGTGCAATCGTTGACAAAGTTAATGATTCGTTTTACTATCTTTTGATGTCAGATCCCGAGAAGCCCCAGCTCCCACCTTTAGAGGTCCAGATTGCGGCAGCAGTCGCCCAAATACGGGATGAGATGGAAACTGCAGGAGCACGGCTCGAAGCCATGCACGCAGCAGGCAGCCTATGGGGAAGCCCGCCAGCAAGAGATCTAGAGGTGGAAGTGCGCACTACGCTCTCGGTAGCATGCAAGGCCTTCTCTCTTTTAAGCGATCTGCAAACAGCTGCGGCTCAAACCCCTGAACCCCGCCCCGCCGATCACCAAACCCTGCCACCCGAACAACCTCCAGCTCCTCAAGAGACGCCACCTGAGTCATCTGATAAAGTAACGGCAGCCGCCGATCATTTGGGTGATTTAGTGGTTGTGCGCATTGTCGCCGAAGCAGTAATTCCAGACACAAGCACAGAGGACGTTGAAGCAGAAGGACGTTTGCTCGAGGAACAACTCGGTAGCATTGCCGCCGAGGGCAACGTCCAGGTAGATGTCACCACTAAAGAATACCTGGACCCCGAACAAGAACGCCGGGAAAATATTCTCTCCAAAGACTTGGCTACCCTGTTTAGCGACCTTAAATTAGCTTGGGATGACAATAAAATTATCCGTAATAAAATCGTTACTAGATTGAGGGACGGGCACGGCATAACCACGCTCCGTGATGTGTTATTACACGGCGAAACGATAATACGAAAAACACCTGCACTTGGCGGTGGATGCATCGATTATCTGAAGATGGTTATTTCCCGAAGCGGACTCGGGCTCACGCTTTCAGAAAACCAACTACAGATGTCGGAAATTATTAAAATTTGTCCGACACTCGCCCAATTACCGGCGAAATTCTATTACAAAGATTTGGCAAGCAAACTTGGGAACCGCTCGGTGACTGAAATTATAGGAATGAACCGGGGCGTACTAGCAAATCTGCTCGCTACTGATGGAAAACCGGACCTTGGCACCGCTTTCAATCTACAAAGCCAGTTGCCGCACATTGCATCGACCTTTGCCAAAGCGGTGGCCGAAAAGGCTACGTCGTAATTACTGTACCGGCTGACGATGTAAAAAGAAATTCATCCACGCCTGGAAATTACGCTGGTATGCCGGCTGGTGATTAACGGTGGTGGTTTTGGCCTGTTGATCGAGCGAGGGGATGTCGGCGGTGTGCATGAGCGCTACATTTCGCGGCACCACGAGTGATTTTTCACCGGGCGCTGCCAGACCGAATTCTTGCCGCGCCGTAACGTCCAAATATTGGTTGGTGTTGAAGTACTGGTTTTGCAGTTTCAGGTTATTATCTTCCAGTTCTTGCAAACGGTTTTGCTGCTCTAGACTATTGATCTGTTTTTGCAGGCTGTAGTTGGTATCGATCACTTTGATGCCGCTCCAGCTAATCAGTAAAACGACCACCACGAACACCGCGAGGCCCGCCACGCGCACGTCGCGCAGATCACCGGCATATTCGTAAGCTTTCTTTTGGTACGCTTTTAGTTTTTCTTCCACTGCTTCTATTGTATAACTTGCTTGATAAATCTGCTATACTCAGCGGTGTTAACACTGATACGGGGGCGTAGCTCAGTGGTTAGAGCAGTCGGCTCATAACCGATTGGTCGCTGGTTCAAGTCCAGCCGCCCCCACCAAGTTTTGGATTTATAGCCGATTCGTCGGCTATTTTCTTTGCTAGATATGATCCGCCATTCGGGCAGTTCCAAGACCTTTCCCGAATTCATGGATAATTCCATCAGGGGCAACAAGATCCTGGAGCGTCTTTGTAATTCAAGAGGTGCGATGCGTCAATAACCTCGGTAAAGTCTACTATTTATTCAGTAGTTTTTTGAGTTTGTCAAAGTGCTTGCTTGCTTCTTCCGGTTGATACGACCACTCTTTTTCTATCAACCAATTCAATTCCTTAATAATATCTTTGTTCTTTTTGCTCGCTTTAGCAAGCAGGAGTTTATCTCGTGATTGTTTGATGATAAGCTTTGCATCGTATACAAATGGCTTAATGGTTAGCTCATACTCGGTTCCCTCATCATATAAGTTGATGATAAGTTCTAGCAATTCATCAACAGACATGCTGCTCAAATGTTGATTACGTATCTTCAAACCATCCTTTGCAAGCGTGTTACCGATACCTTCTTGCGCCTTAGTGCTGTCCTTCAATGACTTAGCAATATCCTCTAATTTTTTGACTGCGTCATGCATGTCATACCTAGATATAGAGTGGAGATCAAGATAGTCTCTCGGGTCAATAACGAAGCTCTCCTCATAATCTTTGGCCGCAACATCCTGATACTCTACTGCCACTTTAAACTCTCGTTTAATAACAGACTCGCCCATTACTGAGCCGAAGAAGAATCTTAGGTCTTTATCGGGCGGTAAAAATTTAAGATTTTTGAGGAAATTTAGATCATTTATCTTCAAATCACTGTTATAGGGTTTGATATTTGGTTTAAAAGTTACACGGATATTTTTAGCAACCGACTTGCCAATATTCCTAACAGAAATATCGAACAAACCCGACACAACTCGTTCAAGATCAACAATTATGTAAGGTCTATTCTGCTCATCGTGGTTTTTCTTCTGCCTTCTATACTCAATAACAGCCACGATAAACGCAGCAGTAGTTACGGTCGCAATTACTATATTGGAGAGTTTTTCTGAATGACTCCATAAAAATTGCAAGATATTATCGTGGTGCACCATGTCTCAACTATAAAGCAATGAGGGGTTCTACTCTAATCTCGCAATTGCTACAGATGTACCAACTGCACTGCGTTCCTACCAGGCGCATTATTGCTGCGCTAGCCTGCGAAGCAACTTTCGGCGTTCGATCAGAAAGTCCCGGGCAAACATATCAGTCCTTTTCTGGAGGGTACGGACCGCTTTTTCGACCATATATGCTGGCGCTGCTGGATTGAAGTCACGCATGAGTCCCTCGAGATCTGCGGTCGATGCAGTAAGCAGATCCTGGAGCGATCTGGCTTGAGTCAAGACGCCAATATCTAATTTGGCACATACTTTGCCGAAAACGTGTGCCGGCACTTCGCTCGGTGTACGGCAAATTTTGGCAGTCAGTGCCATTGAGGCGTTTCGCGGCCACTCAAATTCGCGGTCAATCCGTGCTACCGTTCGATACATGGCATTAAAACCAGGCAGGCTGCCCGCGCCCGAGAAACCTTCCGTCCCTCGCATTAAAACATCAGCCAAGGTATATAAACCCTGTTCTGTGAGCCCCTGTTGGATTTGTACTATTTCCAATTGGTGCACATCGCGTTGTTTATAGATATCGACCAGTTCAACCATGGGCAAGGTAAGGTGCATTGCAAGTTGTTTACTCACCCCGTACGCGCCGCCATAGGCTTCATAATCCGGTTGGTGGTTCGGACCTAGCGCGAGCTCGCGGTATCGCCCCCACTCCGGCCCGAAAATACAGGCCGCCATGGTGCTGGATTGATTAAATTCTTCCACGAGATCCGCGTAGTCGTTTTGGAGCACTTCTATCGTTTCTAGTGTTTCTGCATCTTGGACGTTGTCTTCGGCGTTAGCACGTGCCGCAGCAAGTTCCTTGGCAGCAATGCGTCCGAGCTCACGCGCATCATGCGCCCGCCAGGCAAGATCTTCAGCAATCTCACTTATAGGAGGAACAGGGGCCGATTCTGACATCGGCTTATCCTACCATCGTAACTGCTTTATGTCAATCTAGTTGGCGTCGCGTTTTACAAAGAGTGTCCAGGCCACAATCCAGCCCACGACCATGTAGATCAAGAACACTAGCGCTGCTTTGGTCGCGGTTATCGCACCGTTTTCAGGTGGTGCAAGCGTTTCGCCGAGCGCACTAAAGGGCAGGTAAATCGAGTTATGTTTGAGCAGCATGCTCAAAACACCTTCGAGTGTCGCCGGAATCACGAACAAACCAATGATCGAAATGATCTGATTGCGCATCAGCGTGACAAAGAGTAATCCAATCAGTGCATATCCACAGCCGAAGAACAGTAAACGCCACCAAAGGTCGGCATACGGGATGGTTTGTGAAATCAACGTATGGTGATTCAACTGCAAACCGAGCTTCGTAATAAGCAGCGACGCGGCGGTCATGAGCACAGTAAACAGCACCGCAAAGACCAGCGTGACAAAAATTTTAGCCACCAGCACCTTGCTTCGGCTGTTGCTGCTCGTGAGCGTGTACATGATGGTATTGTGGCGATATTCGTTCGCAAGCAACAAAACTGCAATGATCCCCGCCGAAAACGCGCTAAAACTAACACCAGTGGTCACGTTCCCCACAATAAAATCATGATGGGCAAGCGCCGCCGCATCCCCCTTGTAACTGGCGAGGAACGAGAACAAACCATTGATAGCTAACCCCAGTAATATCAATCCATACGTGGTACGCACGGTGAGTAACTTGCGGAATTCCGCTTTTATGGTCGCCATCATGACTTCGTCTCCTCTTTCTTCTTGGCGTCAACATGCGCCTGGTATTCTTCGCTGCCCTCGGTCAATTCCAGAAACGCTTCTTCGAGTGAGGCGGCGTGGTTAGCGAGCTCCAAAACGGGCAATCCGGCCTGGAATGCCAGCTTCCCGATTTCGTCGGTTTTTACTCCGCTCACGCGCAGTCCGTTCTCGGCTTTTTCAAAGGTGAACGATTTTTGCTTGAACAGTTTTTCGAGTTCGACAAGCTTTTCGACGCGCACGAATACGTTCGATGATTTGCTGCCGGATAAAATATCGGAGATCGAAGCACTGGCGATCAATTTGCCTTTACCAATCACGATAACGTTGTCGGCCATTTGCGACATTTCACTCAGTAAGTGGCTCGAGACAAACACTGCATTCCCCTGGTCAGCGTAGTCTTTTAAGAACTCGCGAAGCCAGGCGATTCCCTCAGGGTCAAGACCGTTCGCCGGTTCATCCAAAATGAGGTATTTTGGTCGCCCGAGCAGTGCCGCCGCGATGCCAAGCCGCTGACTCATACCGAGCGAGAACTTGCCCGGTCGTTTTTTGGCAACGTCTTTAAGTCCCACTATGTCGAGCGCTTCATCAACGCGCGAATCAGGCACGCCACCGGCTGCCGCCAAAACCTTGAGGTGATTGCGCGCCGTTCGTGTCGGGTGAAAAGCTTTTGCCTCAAGCAAAATACCCACCATCTGCGATGGCTGCTTGTACGAGTGCAGCGGCTTGCCGTCAAAAGTGGTGCGCCCATGACCATTATCAAGTCCGAGCATCAAACGCATCGTGGTCGACTTACCGGCGCCGTTCGGCCCAAGAAAACCCGTGACCTTACCGGTTTCAACCGTAAACGAAATATCATCGACGGCGACTTTTTTCTTATATGTTTTACGAAGATTCTGCGCTTCAATCATAGACTACGGCCGTTTCGCTTTCGTAAAAATTTTATAAAGCCCAAACGCGACGAGCAGTCCAATCACCACACCGACGCCAACCAAAAACTTGACTGTGCCGAGGATAATGCCAGCGAATAAATGCATACCACCTCCTTAATTTACTGGTATAAGCATACCATCTTAGGTGGCCAGCGGCTAGTTTGGCAGCATGCTCAGCAAGTGTTCGGCGGATTCAGCCTGCATAAGTTGCTCGCGTAACTCCTTAGCGCCGTCAAAATCGCTTATGTAAATCTTACAAAATTTGTTAAGCGTGTAGATTTTTCGTTCATTATTGGGCCAGGTTTTGGCGAACAATGCTACATGTTTGCGGTAGAGCGCGATGCGTTCTTCTTTGGTTTTTTGCACCCAATCGCTGTTTTTCGCAAACACAAACGGATCATGAAATATACCACGGCCGATCATAATCCCATCGAGTTGGTATTGTTTGACCAGTTCTACGCCCTGTTCCCGTGTTTCGACGTCGCCATTACCGACAATCAAGGTGTCTACGCCCGCCTGATCGCGCAGGGCTCGCGCTTCGCCGATCAAATCCCAGTGCGCCGGCACTTTGCTCATTTCTTTTCGCGTCCGGCCATGGACCGTTAACATGCTAAGCTTTTGTTCGAGCAAAAAACTGATCCAACTCATATCGACTTCGTTAAAACCAACGCGTGTTTTCACGCTGAGCGGCAGCCGTCCTGCAAGGCCATCTTTGGTAGCATCGATGATTTCTTTGGCAAGGGGGCGATTTTTGATAAGCGCGCTACAGGCGCCGTTCTGCACTTCTGACTTTGCCGGACAACCCATGTTTAAATCGACACCCACAAAATTACAACCTTCGGGTAAGCCAAGTTCGCGGACCATTGAGCCGTCGGCGATTTGCGCCGCAATGGCTTTAAAGTTTTCCGGCTGCAGCCCCCACAGCTGTGCAATAAGTTTTGTCTCCCCTGCCACAAAACGTAACTTGTTAAGTAATTTCGGACGGCCCGGACTTTGCAAGCCATCGACATTTACAAACTCCGTAAAAAACAAATCGGGCTCGGCGCAATTACCAACAATCTGCCGAAACACCGTATCGGTTACATCGTCCATTGGCGCCAAAATAAAAAACGGCTTTTTGAGCTCGCTCGGGTAATCCATATCTTTTCAATTATAACTTTTTATGAGGTAATATGCTAGTTTCGCGAGACATTTTGGCGTATGCTACTTAGCATGCAAACAGTAGCTCAGATCATTCTGGTTCGTAGAGACGGCGCGATCATCCTGCAACACCGAGATGACAAACCGGGCATCACTAACCCCGGGGCCCTCTCTGCATTCGGTGGCAATGTCGAGCCCGGCGAAACACCGCTTCAGGCAGCTTACCGCGAATTACAGGAAGAAACCAATCTTGTTGTGCAGTTATCTGAGTTAGAATTTTTTGGCGTTTACGCTAAAACTCGAGCCAAACATGGTGAAGATCGGGAAGTTCATTACTTTATCACGCGTAACGTCGACGACACCGGCTTTAAGGTATATGAAGGCCAAGGATTTTATGTGATTCACAACCTGGCAGAACTCCGTGCCGCAAATACATCACCGCTTGTGCGCGAGGTATTAGAAGATTATTACGCGGAGCTGTAGCACAAAAGGGGCTGGCTGATTACAGCGGCTTAGGTTGTGGGGCCCTTCCTTGGCTCGGTAGTTTTATCAAGCGCGCTGATCGTCCCATACACGCCGTCATAACCGGGTTTGCGCACTACTTTTCCCGTCCGAATATTTTCTATGGCCACTGCGAGCTCGGGCGAAGCCTTTGCAATGGTCGCGAGCGGAAGGGTGCGGAGAATCGCAAATTCATTGCCCAGCGCAGTAATAACACGCTCATATTCCGCCAAAACACGCTTGCTGGTCGTGAATTTTACCTGAAACAGCTCGGCGATGACCTCCGGCAGGGGGATGATATACTCGGTAGTTTTCGCTTGATTAGCTTGCACGAATTCCCTGTCCGCAAGTTCACTCACCCGATAATTTACGCCGACCACGAGTGGCTTTTTACAAACCGGGCATATACCGCCGTGCGCTTTGGTTTCCTCCGGCGTAAAACAAACATCGCATGTCCGGTGCCCATCTGCAAAGTATTTGCCTTCCTCTGGGAAAAATTCGATCGTGCCGACGAGTCGCTCATCGTTAGTCTTCAACGCTCCTATAATGTCTGCATAGGTGTTTTGCGCGTGTAGCACGGTCGCTTCCCGGCCCAATTTTTGCGGCGAATGCGCGTCGGAATGACTGGTTATCGCAACCCCATCAAGCTGCGGAATACGCGCGTTCATGGCCGGATCACTGCTTAAACCTGTTTCAATTGCCCGAATATGCGGCGTAAGTTCCTCATAAGCTTCTTGCAGCGAATCAAATCCCGATTTACTACCAAAGAGCCCGAACCACGGCGTCCAAATGTGGGCCGGAATGTACAAGCCAGCCGAATCTACTCGAAGCAAGAGCGCTAAAAGCAATTTGGAATCCAGGCTCAAAATCGCCCGACCATCAGCGCGTATATTACCGATCTTACTCAGTTCCGCCTGTAATCGTTCTGCCGCTTCGAGGCCGGAGAGCACCACCAACTGATGCAGTTTCCGCGTCTTGCCGCTCTTTTTGTACACCGTGGCTATCTCGGCGGTGGGCACAAAATATACTTCGGCATTTTGCACGCTCGGCGGTAACAATGCGTCAATATTTGCTGCGAGCTCGGGTTTTAATCGTAATAATCCGCCTTCGCAAACTTCGAGTTTGCCGCGACATTCCGCAAGCCATAGTGGATGCACGATGTCACCCGTTCCCAGCACTGAAATACCCTTTATTTTGGCCGCGGCGTACAGACCTTCGAGCGTACAATTTCGGCTCGTTGCCCGCGAATAGTGCGAGTGAATATGCAAGTCAACAACGAGTTCGCGCGTCGTCAAATCTGCTAGAGAAACCGCCGCCAAAACCTATTTCCCCTTTGGAAACAGATATCGCACGGCAGCAAAAAGCATCCCGGTAATTTGCAAAATTGTTGCCGTGACGAGGGTGCGAAAACTCCACTCTTCCAATTGGAAGCCATGAAAATGCAGCGCCTGCGCAAAGGTAAACAAGAAAATCAGCGCGGTTTCGACCGCCAAAAACAGAAACAGCAGCCGCAGCGTCAAACGCTTCAAAGCAATATCTTGCTCGGCATTATCGTTCTTGATCTTTTGCTCACGAGCAATTTCCTGTTCAATATCGAGCTTTTGCGCTTTTTCGGCCGGCGGTGCGTTTCGTTGCTGGATCTTGTCGAGAACGTCGAAATAATGCTGGACATCTGCGCGAACTGCGGGGGTGTGCGTATCCCTTCGTGCCATATTTATTCGCCTATCAGCCCTAGCTTGGTTAGTCGGACGCTCATGGCGACAGCCGAAACGCTAAAAATACGGGCGCATTCTTGGATGCTGTGCGTTGCCTCCCAGGCGCGACGAACCAGGTCGGCTGGCATGATCAAACTGGCTGCAAAATTGTTGGCTTCGATTTCGAGGTGTTTGGTTTTGTTATCGTCATCACGATATAAAATACGGGGGCCGTCGAGCGTATCTTCGCCGTCCACAATCGCTTGTTCACCTTTTAAAATATCTTGGTGCAAGAAATAATGCCCGAGTTCGTGCGCCAGCGTAAAATGCTGACGGGCCAGGGGCTTGCTGTTGTTGACCAAAATATTATACTGACCATTTTTGTACAAAATTGCACCCGAAACGTCATTGTCGTCGAGCGACGTAAAATAAACCCGAAGATCCTTGTGCTCCGCGGTAACGTTTTCGTACGGGAACGGTGCGAGGTTCTTCGGGTTGAATTTGGTGGCGTATTCTTCGGCCAGTGCGCGAACATGGGTGAGTTTCATGATCTATCTATTGTAGGCAGGAGTGCCCCACTATTGCAAGCGCGGGGGCTGCAAGCACCCCATATCAATGCCAACGCGCGCTAGTCTTGTGGTATTTTATCCGCAGTGTTTGAGCACAGGCATGATATGGGATGCTTGCGAAAACAACTACTGCCGACAGTGGTAAAGCACAGGCAGATGCGGAATGCTTTCGGAAAGCGACCATTTATTCCCAACGGAACACGCGGAAAGCGATGATGTAAATCACGACCACCCAGATCGCCATAACGCCGAGCTGCGGTCCGAGGTCGATCAAGTGCTTACCTTCGGTAGCCATCAAACGAGCCCCATCAATCACCGGTGAAAGCGGCAGCCATCCCGAAATGTTCTGCAGCCACTCCGGCATCAAAAATCGGGGGAAAAACGTACCCGACAAGAACATCATCGGAAACGTAATGATGTTTCCCAGCGGCGCGGCTTGGCGTTCGTTCTTCGCCCAACCACCAAGTGCCAACCCGATGCCCAAGATCAAAATGATGCTAAACACCAGGAAGACCGCGATCTCCAAGTAATTGCCCACCACATGCAAGTGGAAGAACTTCATGGCCACCAAGAACATAATGGCGAGCGAAATCAAACCGATAATCGCCTGTGAAAGCATCGTCGATAAGAAATACTGCCATACGCGAAGCGGCGTAGTGTGAAAGCGACGCAAAATCCCCTGCTTCTTGAGTTCTGGAAACACGTTCATCGGCCCAAAAATACCAAGACCCAAAATCGAGAATCCGAGCAAGCCCGCAAACGTGTAATCAAACTGGGTGAGCGCTTTGTCGTTGGTCTGTTTGCCGACCACGCTAAACGGCGTTTCCGTGTGGACATACTTGGCATTTATGCCTTTAAATTCGCTTTGCAGCACCGTTACCAAAGTGGTTCCGGCGGTCTGATTGTTCTGGGTGTAGAGCACCTGCGCCTCACCAGATGGAAACTTTTGCCCCGGCTTCATTTCGCCAAAGCTTGCCGGCAGTATGATCGTGCCGTCGAGCTGACTCTTGTTCATCTTGTCTTTAGCGGCTTGCAAAGTGGTGATGTCTTTATGCACCTTAAACACCTTGCTGTTACTGATGTCTTTTACAAACTCACCCGAAAAAGTGCTCTGCGATTGATTCACCACGGCAACATTGAACGATATATCCTTCCCGCTGCTGCCCGAAATCCCGCCGAAGACAAACAGAAAGATGATAGGGAACAAGATACCGAAAAAGAGTGCCAAACGGTCGCGGAAAAACCGGCGTGTGTTTAGTTTCGTAAAAACGTAGACGGTAAATAATTTGCGTTTCATGCTAACCTCGCAGTGCCTTTCCAGTCATTTCGATAAATACGTCCTCAAGGTTGGCCTGCTCGACATGCTGCTTCTTTTTGAAACCCCGTCCAAGCAAATCTTTGATGAGTTTTTGTGGCGTATCCAGCGCGATGATCTTGCCGTTGTCCATAATTGCCACGCGGTCACAGAGCACTTCGGCTTCGTCCATGTAGTGCGTGGTGAGGATAACGCTGATGCCGCGGTTACGAACTTCTTCGACTAATTCCCAGAGGTTGCGACGCGCCTGCGGGTCCAAACCAGTGGTTGGCTCGTCCATGAAAAATACTTTTGGATTGTGCACAAGCGCTGCGGCAATACTAAAGCGCTGCTTCTGGCCGCCCGACAAGGTTTCAACGTAACTATTGGCTTTTTCGCCTAAATTAACTTCATCTAAAAACTTTTTAACATTAACTTTTTCGCCGTAGGCAGCGGCAAATAGTTCGATTAATTCTGATAACTTCGTTTTATCTTGGAACGCTGGTGTCTGGGGCTGTACACCGATAATGCTCCGAATTTTATAAGGGTTATGGGCAACGTCGATGCCATCGAGTGTAGCCGTACCACCGTCGATAGGGCGAAGCGCCTCAATCATTTCAAGGGTCGTAGTCTTGCCAGCGCCGTTCGGGCCCAAAATTCCGAATACTTCGCCTTTTTTGACCTCAAAGCTTATGCCGTCAACGACTTTTTTGCCGCCGTAGGACTTTTGCAGATTATCAACTTTTAAAATTATTTCCATGCACCTACTGTAGCAAATACTTAACAAGTTAATCAAATTAAAAACGCCCAATCGGTTTAGGATCAGACGTTTTTAGGTAATGACTATTTGCGCTTCAGCGTCACAAAGCCGTTGCGTTCGCTTTCAATAACTTGAAAGCCATCAGGCAAATCGGCAGCACTGTCTTTGCGCTCGTCCTTGCTGAAGTAGTAGATTACCTGTTCTTTACCACCACGGAGTGTAACCTTCTTGGAGTTCAAGTAGTAAGTGACACCCTTCGAGTTTTTGTGAGTATATCCCATTAGATAATCTCCCTCTCTTATGATTTAGTAATGGTACCCCTACCATACTCTTATCGATTTTTATTTGTCAACTAGTTTTTAGCCGGGGTAGTTGCATGGTAAGCCGCTTATGTATTACACTGACAGATATACCATTAGCAACATAAGAAAGTGAGCCATGAACTTTACAAATCGTGACAACAACACGCAATCAGCTCAGCAGACACGCAGCAACTCCGGAAATTCCAGCGTGAATGTTGCGGGCCCTCTCAACAATGCACTAAAAAATGGCCGCAAGCATGGTCGCGACTGGATGAAGGGCACCTTTGCCATCATGCTTATTTCGCTGACTATTATTACCTTGGGTACGGTGTACTTGCTGCACAGCAACCCGAGCGAAGCCAAATATGTCAACGGCAAAACCTTGCAAGCAGTCTTTTTACAAAACGGCCAGGTGTACTTTGGGCATATCAAATCGATCAGCCAAAAGTATATTGAGCTGCAGAACATCTTTTACCTGAACAACCCTTCTTCAAGTAGTGCCAATAGCAGTGCAAACAACAACAACACTTTGTCGCTCGTGAAGCTCGGTTGTGAGCTCCACGGACCAACCGACCGCATGGTCATTAACCAAGAGCAAGTTACCTACTGGGAAAATCTCCGCACCGACGGCAACGTTGCCAAAGCAGTCGACCAGTACAATCAAAAGTATCCGAAGGGACAAACCTGTACCGATAGCAACTCGACTAACTCAGCCACCCAAGCTGCAGGCACTACGCCAAGCGCAACTGACACCACGAAAAAGCAATAGCTATCAAGAAACGCCGCACCTAAAACCTGCGGCGTTTTCTTTTATCGAGTATACGCTTGTGGCTAAATCGAGTAGAATAAAAGCAACATGAACAAGCGGTATCTGCATCACCTTTGGACCTATGTACGGCGCGTGCGGGTTTGGCATTTACTGCTCTTGTTTCTGCTATTTGCAGTGGTTAGCGTATTTGCGCTCCGGGCCAACAATTTGGGCATGGTCCGCTTGCGTGATGCCGTGTACACCGCCGACAAAAACGGTACCAATGTAGAACAATCACTCCAAAACTTACGGGCTTATGTGCAAACCCATATGAACACCGACTTGAGCGATGGTAATACCGGTGTTTACCCACCCATTCAACTCAAATATACCTACGAACGCCTGCAGCAAGCCGAGCAACAACGCGTCACCGGCGCTAATGCCGCCCTCTATCCGGCCGCCCAGGCATTCTGCCAAGCGCAAAATTCCAGCGATTTTTCCGGCCGCAACCGTATTCCTTGTATTGAAAACTATGTGAGCCAATATGGCACTAAGGCTCAGACGATCCCTGACAGTTTATATAAATTTAGCTTTATCTCGCCCTCGTGGTCGCCGGATCTGGCCGGATGGTCGCTTGTCTTTAGTATTTTGTGTTTGGTGCTGGCGGTTATTCGACTCATCGTGGCGCGGTGGGCAAAACGCGTCCTCAAGTAATGTGCACATAAACCATGCTAGACTAACAGTATGCATATCTTTTTCTCGGGCATTGGTGGCGCGGCGATCGGCCCGCTCGCACTTATTGCAAAGCAAGCCGGATTTTCTGTATCGGGATCCGATAAACAAGATTCTCAATATATTGCGTACTTAAAGAAGCAGGGTGTTACGGATATTTCTATTGGTCAGACGCGCAGAGCGATTTCGACAGCGCATGCCCGCGAACCGATCGACTGGTATGTGTATTCGTCAGCGGTGATTATAGAAAACCCCGATGCGCCGGAACTGGCATTTTGCCGCGAACAAGCCATCAAAATGAGCAAACGCGATGAGCTGCTCAACCAGATTTTACAAGAGAAAAAGCTTAAACTTCTGGCAATTGCCGGGACGCACGGCAAAAGCACTACTACCGCGATGGCGATCTGGCTGTTCAAGCAGCTCGGCGTACCGATAAGTTACTCGGTTGGCGCCAAACTGTCATACGGCGATATGGGTCACTACGACGAACGATCCGAATACTTTGTGTACGAAGCCGATGAATTTGACCGCAACTTTTTGGCGTTCGAGCCTCGTTTGAGCATTATCACCGGGGTCAGCTGGGATCATCACGAAATTTTCCCGACGCGCGAAGATTACCAGGCCGCCTTTCGCGAGTTCATTGCACAGAGCAAACACACGCTCCTCTGGCAAGAAGATGCCGACTACGTAGGCCTGGAGTCAGAACGCGCGCAGGTGTTACCGAGCGACGACCCGCGGATCAGCCAATTACAATTAAAGGGGCTGTACAACCGGCTCGACGCATGGCTTGTGGTGCAGGCGATGCATGAGATTACCGGTGCGAGCATAGAAACACTCATACAACACATGAACAGTTTCCCCGGCTTGCAGCGGCGCATGGAGCAAATTGCGCCTCATTTGTACAGCGATTACGCCCACACCCCCGAAAAAATCCGCGGGGGCATGAGTGTAGCGCTCGAAATGGCGGCGGATGCCGAGCAAGAGTTGGTGATTGTCTACGAACCGCTCACCGACCGGCGACAGCACTACATGATCGACGACTACAAAGATTGCTTCGCTGGTGCCAAAAAAGTATATTGGCTCCCGAGCTATTTAGCGCGCGAAGATCCGACCCAAACAGTGCTTACGCCCGCAGAACTTATCGCACATTTGAGCGATCCGAGTATCGCTACACCTATAGAGCGAGGTGAGCAGCTCAAAACTGTCATTATTCAACACTTGCAACAAGGTGATATGGTAGTGTGCATGGCAGGCGGTGGCGGCGACAGTCTGGACGAGTGGCTGCGGCGCGAGTTTCAGACCTAGCTCGCTATGACGGGACCATGGAACACCCGAAACTCACTGACGAAAACCAGATTCAATAACTCGCTAAAACCTCGGTTTAAAATCCTAAAACCAAGCAGCTGCAAAAAATACGATTAACAAAAAGATAAGCGCAACCCAAAACCATGGACTTGAGGGAGCACTGGCGATTTGTTGCGCGGTGGTTTTTTGCGCAGCACGCTGGCCCTCGAGCGGGGGCATGGGCATATTGGAAAGAATCGCCTGTCCCATCGCACGCTGCTGTGCTGTCGGCGAGCCAAAAGCTCCGCCCACCGCACTGCCCGGTCCGGCGATCGGCGCCCCGCCCGAGCCGCTCTGCTGCGTCTTTTGCGCATCATCAGCGATACGATCTTGTAACTGCTCGCTCTTGAGCTCTCGCTGGAGCGCAGCACCATATTCAAAACTGGTCGGTTTTTCAACAACTTTACCCGTCGTTTTATCACGCTCGATACTGTGCCAACTACTGCGAACAATCTCGTGGTTTTGGGGAAGATTATCGAGGGTTTCCTGGCGAATCGCTTCCTCTTGCTGTGCCTGCGCCAAACGTGCGCGTTCGGCTTCGACTTGTTCGGCTTTTGCCGCTTCGGGCGAGTTTTTACGGCGAAGATGCGGTGCCACAATCGGTACCGGAACAGGCACGATGTTGCCGCTCGCGTTGGTTTTTTTGTTCGCCTGGTTTTGATTGTTCTGGTTGGCCGTTGCAGCAGCCGGCGCCTGATTTGGATTCGCCACCGTAATTCCTGGCTGTGCGTTCATGTTTTGCTGAGCCGCAGGAATCACCGGCAAGGCATTCATGTTTTGTCCTCCAGCTGTACCCGGGCGAAAACGATTCGGAGTAGCAGGCTGCGCTGCTTGTTGTTGCTGTGCACGGACCAATCGCTGCTGCTGTTGCGTCAGTTGATTCTGTTGCGCAGCCGTTTGCTGATTGAGTTTTTGCTGAGCCGTAAACTGGTCATCGGCTTCTTGTTTGTGGCGGCGGATCATAGTGCGATCACGGAAACTGCGCAGTAACGCCCAGCCCGCAACCATACCAACTACGGTGTCGCCACGCATACGCGCCAGCTCGGCACGCTGCAATTTATTGTTAATGTGTAACATCTCGGCCGCTGCGAGTGGCACGGCCAACTTGTCCATGAGACTTGAACGCGGCCGTTCGTAGGGAGCACTGTCGTGTGCGGACGCTTCCTGCGCGAACGATTCACCCTCATTTTCGGGGTGAGGACTTGAGCCGGGCATTTCGCCGGAAGCGCCAAATGGCGGAACTGGTGGACGATTCCCGCCTCCGCCCGTACCGGCTTGTTCTGGCGGTGTGTAATCTTCGCTCTGATGTGTTCCTTCGACGTTTTGGTAGGCCGCCATCTCCGCCTCCCAAGCAGCAAAATCGGCAGCATGATCCGCATTTTCAGCACTCGCGACTGGTTGCATATGTTCAGCGCTCTGCGCCGGTTTTGGCAGTGGCAATTCAGCCGAGGGTTCGTAGGCAATCGCTTCGGCATGGGCAACCGACGGATCCAACGCCTGGGGTTCGTGCTCGACATCAAGCTTTTGCAAATCCTGCAAACTTACCTCAACAACTTGCTGGATTTCTTCGTCGGTCATTTCGGGATGAATCTGCGGCGTCGATTCGACCGAGGCGGGCTTACTCGGCGTTTCCCCTGCGGCAATATGCTCGGGAATCTCAAGTGAAGTCAGCTTGTGAAATGGCAATTCGCGAGCAAGGCGCGCATGCCCTGTAGGTTCAACCGATGTATCATCTTTATCTTCTTTTTCATCGTCTTTATCTTTGTGGTGTTCGTGGTGCTCAGTTATTTCGCGGCGTTGTTTTTCTACCGTGAATAAATCTTCGAATTTAGGAGCCTTGGCGCCTTCGTGGCCGATGCCGTGAAGCGCACTTGCAGGTAGCGGTACACGTCGAACCGGCTGCGTAGTATCGGTGCTCGATTCGCGTGAATCCTCGTCGGGAAATAGTGATTCAGAATTGAGGTTTTCCATAATGGCTCATTTGCAAGTATTCTTATTATACCTTTTCTGGCTCAGTTTCAGATAGTTGCCAGGTCTGCAGGGGATGTTCGGGGAAACTTTCGGCGTCGAACAGGGTGAATGATTCCGGTTTGAGCTGGTACAATCGGTGCGGCGTAGTTTCGTTAATGATAAATTCGCCAAGCGTATAAACACTGTAGCGCTCGGCGTAAGCTTGCACAAGCTCGCGGATTTCATCGGTGTCGGTTATCTGGCGGGCTGTTCCATGCACTTGCAAACCATGCGTCGGATCACCATAATCCTGTGGCAACACGATGGTTCCCGCGACCTTGTTGTTGCCGGCGATTTCTTTTGAATGCCGGCTGGTTGGCAGGGAGATCCAGTATAAATTGTGGGCGTTATCGTGGGCAAAATAGACGGCAGCACAGTGTGGCGTATCGCCGTGAACCGTCGCAACAGTGAGGATGCGCGCCTTGTCGAGATATTTAATGATTAGGTTTTGTGGGCTCATCGGTTATCCCCTTTGCCTTTAATGGTACCGCGCGTTTTGCGACTTTTGAGTTTTTCGACATTTACCTGCATGACATCTTCGAACGAAAGTCCGAGCTCACTCGCAAATACCGCGATGTACCACACGACATCGCCGAGTTCTTTGGCGAGCTCCGCTTTGTCTTCAGCCGTGACCACACCGTCTTTGTAGGCGACAATTTTCTTCCATTTTTCGACGACCTCACCGGCCTCACCGGCAACGCCCATCGCCCAAATAGTTTTGGCCATGAGTGGTTCGTAGCTGTTTACGGCAGTGGTCAAGGCTTGTTTTTGGTATTCGTCGAATGTCATTTATTTGCTCCTTGCGAGGGAAGCGTTACCGCCCCTTGGCGTAAAATTTCAATACGATTTTGCTCGTCTAAACGGATGAGGGTCGAGGGTGTCGGCTGTTCGGTTTGACCACCGTCAACATAAAAATCAACGCTGCGGCCAAAATAAGCTTTGGCTTCAGTAAGATTGGTTGCCGGTGGCTCGCCCGGTAAATTGGCGCTGCTGGTAAGCAACGGACCGGTTTCGGTAAGCAAATCGCGCAGTTCTTGTTGGGCGGGGACGCGCACGGCCAGCGAATTCAGTCCTTGGTGCAAATAGTATAAGTCCTGTCCACAGGGCGCCACTACGCTGAGCGGACTGGGCCACCACGGCGCAACCGTCTGTAAAACTTGTTCGTCGATGCCCAGGGCAATGAGTTGTGCAATCGAAGCCGCAATAATAGTTCCCGGCTTGTGATCGCGGTGTTTTGCCTCGTACAAACGCGCCACCGCCGACTCGTTTTTTGCCGAGCAAACAATGCCGTACACCGTATCGGTCGGCAGTATGCCTACCGCACCTTGGGCCAAGGCACGAGCAAGCTGGGAATCGGAAAGTGAGCTATATACGTACATATCTTATTTCGTGACAATCGGTGATTCAACAATTGCCGGTTGTGTTCGCTGCTGATAATACACGCAGGTCGCCACGGTAGCAAGCATGAGCATTACGAGTACCGTAGCTACAATAACACCGGTCGCCGTGTCGCGTTTTGGACGCGGTGCAATTGGCTTGGCCGGTTTGGAGGAAGCGGAGGGTGCTGCGGATGCGAGGTCGTCTGCCACCCGTGAAGGATGCGGCTTTTCAGAAGCCTCGGCAGCCGTTATTGGTGCGGGGGAATGAACATCCATAACCGGGGTGGCGGGTTTTTGCGTTTCCATAAAGTACTCGTTCGGATCCCCCTTATTTTATCATGTGTTGGCCAAATGATATCGTGCGCGTTGGTTTTCGATAAGTTTTTCGCTTGCGAGATCGGCAAGCACGGCATCGAGTCGAGGATCGGTGATAAGCAGAGCCAGTTGCGATTTAGTACGCGGTCCTCCCGTTAATTCCCGAATCACTGCACCGCGAATTTGGCGTAGCGACCCTTGAAACGTACTCTGTTTGGCATAACTTTTACTCCGACGCGAGACATTTCCAACCGATTGCTTCAAATGCACGCCGTAATCCATGAGCGCCCAATACCACTCACGCGGGTGCTCCCGATCGAGCGTATCGGCCACAAGTTTTTCAAGCTCGGCGTCGGAAACCGGCTCATTTTCATCGGCAAAAAAGTGATGAATAAATACCGTGCGAATATTGGTTTCGATAAACACGATAGGCAAGTTGTAGGCATAAGCCATAATGGCACCGGCGGTGTTCGCACCGATCCCCGGCAATGATTTGAGTTCTGTTATCGTTGCCGGAATGCGTCCTTCGTGCTCTGTTACAATCGCTTGCGCCGCCTGCCACAAAAACTTTGCCCGGCGATTATAGCCCAAACCGTTCCAGGCAATCAGTACCGCAGCCAGCGGAGCTTTTGCTAGTGTTGCAACATCAGGAAACTCCCGTAAAAAAGCCTTGAACTTTGGCACCACCCGAGCCACCTGCGTTTGCTGCAGCATGAGCTCGGAAACCATAATTTTATAGGCGTCGAAGTTCCCGTCCGCATCCGGCAGGCGCCAGGGCAGATCATGGCGGGCATGCTCACGGTAATAATTCCACACGGTTTCCTGGAACAACATTCGCTGCTGGTCGGATATCATACGAACACCGAATTAATTACCCTGTGTAATGCCATAGGTGTGCGTAACGTCGGTGATTTTATGCGGTTTTCCGCCGTCGAGTGCCAGCACATATTGCGCAGTTTCTGCTCGGTTGGCTACACTATAAATAACCGTGTTGGCATTAAGCCAGCGAACCGGGTACGTCAACCCGTCGCCGGTCTGCACAATACTATCTTTGGCGTCTGCCAGCTTGTACACCAATAAGGCGCCTTGCCCATCGCGCGTATCAACCCACAAACTTTGGTTGCCATCCGGCGAATCATTATACAGCCGGCTCACAAAACTATTGGGTGGATCGGCATGCGCTACAATGCCGGTTTGTAAGGCGTAATTCGCCCAACCCGCCGGTGTTTGCATGGCAATCGTGTTGTAATCGGTACGAAACAAGCTCCACACCTCTTGGTTATACACGGTCTGGCGACCGGTGCCATCGGGGCGAATTTTGGCAAACACCGGCTTTGCGTTCGGATCGTTGCCGGAAGTAGCAAAATAGATGACGCTGTTCGCGGTAAGCACACCATTGAATTGATTGGCCGTCGCCAGCTGAATGCGGCTGCTCGACACATAGTCGTATGAAAGTAACTTATAGCGCTGCGAATTCGCGGCACTCGCGCCCGCTGAGGCCTCCTGATACACCAACCGTTTGTCGATCCAATCAATAATCTGAATCTGTTCAGCATGATCAAGCGTTACCGACGTGCCCGCCGCAACGTTAATAAGGGTGAGCGTGGTGAGCAGATACCCGTCGCTGTCGCGCATGTTGTCGCGAGTCGAGACCAGCGCCGCTTGGTCGCCATTCGGACTGACCACCAGGGAAATATTTTCGTTTTCGTTGCCGGTTGCAGCCAAAAGTACCTGTCGGTTTTTGCCGTCGACATCAATTTTATAGACATCGTAGTGACCGCTTTGTTTCGATACAAACACATCTTTGCGGTCGGTTACTAACTGCACACTCGTTGGTTTCGTAACATCCGCGGACACGTTTAATTGCTCGGTGCGATAGCCGCTCAGGATAATTGCCACCGGAATACTTGAGGTATCGGCATCCCCGGTGTCGATGGTGAGAGTAATTTTGCCGTTTTTGTCGGAGAGCGCTTCGATGCCGTTGCTGGTGGCCTCGACATTTGCGAGCGGTTTGCCCGACAAATAATCAGTGGCATTTATGGTGTATTGCACACCGACCGCCTTGAGTCCGATGTTGCCGAGCGGGTTACTTCCCCAGCCCAAAACCACCTGTTGCGTGACCGTTTGAAAAGCGATGCGCTTAATAGTTACCGTCTGCGATCCTAATTTGAGGTGATCAATCCGCGCAACGCCATTGATATCGGTCGTCGCCTGGTGACCGGCTACCGAGACCGTCACGTTTTTGAGCGGTAGCTGTGTGCCGTCATCAACCGCAACTACGGTAACGGCGGCGCGGACTCCGACCGCATTGAGCACGGCATAGCGCGAAGCCGGAATGGCCGCTGCCGCGCCGATTGCCGCTACAATAACCAAAATTGTGATCCAGCGCGCTTTTTTGTTGTGCCACCACGCTGCAAAAAAATCTTTAAGCTTCTGGCCGAAAGTTCGTTGTCCCGTGGTATCGGGCTCGTGTTTAGCGTCTTCGGCGGCTAGCAGCTCATCGCCTTCTTTGGCAATGATGTCATCGACAGCGCGATCAGTTTCGGGGTCGTCGGTTTCAGAGTCGGCAGTTCCGGAATCTGCCGCAGCCGTATCAACCACTGCCTGCGGTCCGGTAGCGATATGTCCCATCGTTTCTTCGTCCGCGGCAGCCTTCTTGCCTTTGCCGGTTTTTTTAGCCGCTTTTGGGCCCTCGGTTAGCTGGCGTAAGATATCGGTTGGAACCGCGGGCGCTGACTGCGCAGGGTCGGTTTCGGGGGTTGCAGGTGTTTGTTTTGCCGGCGTTGGTTCACCGGGTGCGCTAGACTTCTCCATTACTTCTTAGTGTATCAAGCGCTCGTCCTAGAAGCCACCGTAACCGCCACCGTAGCCCTTGATGAAGCCGCCCGAACGATAGTAATCACTTACTTTCAGCGGCCCTGTGCTACCGTCGACCGGTAAAATGTATAGCTCGCTGTTATTTTTGGTGGCAAACACGTAGTTTTCGCCGTACCAGCCAAAGGCCGAGTAATCGCTCAGCGATGCGACTTGCTTGGGGTTGTTGCCGTCGCTATCACCAGTAAAGAGCAAGCTTTTTCCGTCGCGCGTCTCACTCCAGAAAGTCTGATTGCCGTTCGGTGAGAGCAAATAGTTGCTATATGGTGAGAAGAATTTCTGGCCCGTCATGCTGCTGTCAGCTTTGAACTGGCCGTCTTCGTACTCGTAGAATGTGGTCGATGTGTATGGGTCTTGTACATACAAGCTACTCGGACCATCAGGTGCGGTCAAAGCATTTGCATAGGTGGTGTACGAACTGTCGGGAACAGGGAACGCCTTGATTGTTTTCTTGCCCGCACCATCGTCGTTGACGCTTTGTAATGCTACCTGTTGACCTGTCAAACCACCGGGATGACCCTGGCCGGCATTCATGCCTTTAACAAAGATGATCTGGCCTTTCGGGAAAATATATACGTCGCCATAAAATTCGTGTACCGCATCGAATGCTGAATTACCTGAGCCCGCGGTTTGGTCAAGCTGGTTGAGTTTTTTGCTGGCGGCGTTATAACCTTTGAGTACTTGCTGGCCTGATTGCCACGTGGGCGCATTTTGACGATCAACGGTGTATATAAAGGTATCGTTGCTCCAACCTTTTGCCGTGAAGTCAACGTTGGCGCCTTCATCCATAGTCGTCAATACGTCGCTCGCCGTATCAATCAAATACAGTTTTTCGGCGCCGTCGCGGTTGGCCAGCAGTGCCAGGTATTTCCAATCACGAGAGGCCAGTAACAGTGTGCTTTGTTTGTCCTCTTTGCCTGTTCCGGCAAGTACCGTCTTACGGCTGCTGCCATCGAGATTCGTTTTAACCACGTCGAGTTTTCCGCTCAAGTTAGACAAGAAGTACACCGAACCGCTCGGCGTCATCGCAAAGGTATTGGCGGCGACCGTTTCGGTTATCACCTGAATTTCAGCGGTCAGCGTGTTGAAGCCGCTGGCGGTAATCGTAGCTGGCCGCGTAGCTTTTTCGGTCGGTACTACCAGCGTTGCGTGACCGTCTTTGTCGGTCTTGGCGTCGGCGTCGAGCACTTTTACCACGGCATTTTCCAGTGGTTTGCCGCTAATCTTGTTCGTAACCGTCACCGGTACCTGCCGCCCGGTTGCTTTTACCGCAAGCGTGGTAGTGGCGGGTTTGCGGATCGGCACAAACACTTTTTGTGTTAGGGTTTGATAGTACTTTTTGGTAATCGTAACGGTTTTACTGCCAACGGGAACTTTGATGCTCGCCCGGCCCTGGCCATCGGTTTGTGTCTTTTTGCCCGCAATGACGAGCGTGGCATTCGAAACGGGTTTATGCGTGTCGGTATCGGTCAACGCAAAATTCATGTTCTGTTTATAAAACGTGCCGAGGATGGGGTAGCGCGTCCAGGGCAACGCACCGAGCACAATCAAAATCAATAACAAACCGAGCACAACGCTGGTTTTTTTGTGTCCGCGCATCCAGTCGGCTATGCGGCCAAAACCGCCGCGCTTCATAACTACTGCCTGATCGGGAGGCATCGGTTCGTTGGGGTTGGCAACTGGAGATTCTGGAGACTCAGGCGTTTCGCTTGGCTCAAAATTCTCCGTAGTCTCTCCGGCTGAATCTTTTACTGAGTCGTCGGTTTCAGTGGTTTCGGATGCGGGCGTTCCGCCGGCTGGCCCGTCCCCCGTTTTGGATTGTTCGGTTATTTCTGGCGTTTCCGCTTTTGCGGATGCTTCGAACTCATTGTCGGCGCCCTTGCTTTTACCGGTGCCGTTTTGGTCCCCATTCGTGTCATTATTTTTTGCCATTGCTATCCCCTTTTTCAAAGTCTCGCAAAAAAGCTCACGCTTGGCAAGATAATTGCAATTTATTGCAACGCGAGCGAGGTCAAAATGGTTTTAACGGGCGCTGAAACTGCCGTGTCAGACCAAGCAGTTGCCGCCAAGCTCAGTGCTGTGCCACCGCTGCTGCACGCCGTATCCGCGCACTGCGTAAATGAAACGGTGATGAGCGGATCGGTTTTCAATACATCGGATTCCGGAATCGCCTGACCCTTCTGATAACCGTTGTCGCCGGTCACAAAAATCGCATCGAGCCCGCTGCCTTTGGTGGTGGCGTAACTCAAAAAACTAATGTAAGTTTGCGCGCGCTGCGTGCTGGTAGGGTGTGTGTAACTGATTTTTTCCGAGTCGATCGCCGCAACCGCGCTACCCGTTTTAAATTCCGGCAGGCCCGTTGGCCTATTTTGAATAGTCACCACCGCTCGCGCTGCGACCGATCTACCGCTCATATTCTTGAGCTGCAAAACCGGTGAGGTAACGGTAAGTTTGCCATTACCCGAATCGAGCACGCCCCAGCTTTGTGGATACGAAAGCGACAAATTAAAATTAGTAGAGGTATAATCTTTGGTTTTTACCGCCGTTTGCGCCGGCGTATTTACTTTTACGGGTGTCGGCTTGGCTGCGTTTTTTGATCCGAAGTGCACATGTTTGGCCGCATAAAATCCGCCCGCCACTACCGCAATCACGAGGATCACGATCGCTGCGCCGCGAAACCATTTGTGTGACCGCTTGGCTGGCGCGTAACCCATCAGCCGCTCGACACGCGTGTACTGCACATCTTTGTCGTGTTCCGGCTTTGGAAAATCGTCGTCATCGTCGTGATTTGGTTCGGGACTGGTAAAATTCGGATCTACTGGCGATACCATATATACAACCTTTACTAGGTACTGCTTTTATTATATACCACCACAGCAACAAGTACGCGTTTCTTGGTGCTACAATAAAAATATGAAAAAGCTTACGGTAATTTACAAACTTGGTTTTCCTCTGTTAGTATTCGCGGCAGTGATCGGCGAGTTCAAAGGCGTCGAGCACAATGCTTTCCGAATTATTAACTTTTTCAGTTATTTTACGATCGAATCGAACATTTTCGCGGCGCTTATTATGCTTGCCTCGATTGTGTATGTCTGGAAAGGCAAGAACAGCCAAACCTTCAGCCACTTGCGCGGGACAGCGACGCTGTTCATGGTCATCACCGGCATCGTGTACACTTTATTGCTTTCCGACAGCGGGCATTCATGGATGAATACCGTGCTGCATTACATCTTCCCGATCGTCATATTTTTGGATTGGCTGATCGACCGTGCACAGCCGATCACCTTCAAAAACTCGCTGTGGTGGCTGGTTTTCCCCATCGTTTTCTTGGGCTACAGCCTTATTCGCGGCAGATTCGTGGATTGGTATCCGTATCCGTTTCTTGATCAGCGCACTCAGGGGTACGGCAAGGTCGCGCTTACATCGATATTTATCGCCGGCGCCGGCGTGATTTTAACCATCTTGCTGGGGCTTTACACCCAAATTGGCCGCTCCAAACAATTGACTCGCAAGCTGTAATTACAAGCGAGACTTACGATTTTATCTCGGGATAGCGATCGGGATTCGCACGAAATGTGTCGCTATATTATGGCGTTAAGCGGTTGATGTCGCGGGGGAACAAAATTGCTTCTTTGATGTTGGCCAGGCCAATGGTTTTTTCAACAAAGCGGTCGATGCCAAAGCCGCAGCCGCCGTGTGGCGGCAAGCCGTGCTTAAACGCTTGCAGGTAGTATTTGAAGCCGGGGGCGTCCGGATCAACACCTTTGGCCTGCATTTGCTCGACTAATTTGTCGTGGTGATATTCGCGCATCGGCGCAGTCGAAATCTCGACGCCACGGAACAAAAGATCGGCAGAAAGCGTGGTTTCGCCGTCGTCTTCGGGGTTGAGCATTTGGTAAAACTTGTGCGTTTCTTTGGGGAACTCCGTGGCAAACACCGCTTCACACCCGTCATGTTTTTTGGCGTATTCGCAGATCCACTTTTCTTCGTCGGGAGTTAAATCTTTTTCGGTGGTCGTGTCGGTGCCGGTGCCTTTGGTGTAGAGTTCATGGATTTCGGCCACGGTGTAGCGCGGAAACTTCTCTTGCAAAACCAGGTCGGGCGCGTTCAGACTCTTGAGGTCAGCGCCGTGTTCTTCGTATAATTTACTCAAAACGTAAAACACCATGTTTTGCACCATATCGAGCACTTCTTCGTGGTTTTTTACAAAGCCAAACTCGATGTCGAGCATGGTAACTTCCGAGACGTGTCGGGTGGTAGCCGAAAGCTCTGCCCGAAATACCGGCGCAATCTCAAACACCCGCTCGAACACGCCAACCATAATTTGTTTGTACAGCTGCGGGCTTTGTGCGAGCGTTGCTTCCTGGCCAAAGTAATCCAGTTTGAACACTTCGGTGCCACCTTCGGCCGCACCACCGACCAGTTTTGGCGTGTTGATCTCGGTAAATTCGTGCTGGGTCAAAAAGTCGCGGAAGTAGCGCAAAGCTGCCGCGCGTATCTTGAAGATTTTCTGCTCCTGCAAGTTACGGAGGCCCACCACGCGGTGATCAAACAAGGTGTCGAGATTGTCGGATTTGTGGCTGAGCGGCTTGTCGATTTCGATTGGTGGCTCGTCGAGTACAGGTACGATCACCGTAATTTTGGCATCATGCAGCTCTGCACCACCGGGAGCACGTGGTTCTTCGACTGCCGTACCGCTCACCTCAAGCACGGTGCCAATTTGCATTCCGCGCAGCTTTTCGACTTCGTCTTTGTCTTTTATCACCACCTGCACGAGGCCACGGCGGTCGCGGACGTTAATAAAGGTCAAGCCGCCGAGTAATCGCTTTTTGTGCAGCCAGCCTTCGACCGTTACTGTTTCGCCGATGTGCGCCTGCACTTCGTTGCTTAATGTACGCATAAAATTCTCCTATAGATGTAAAGAGGCTAAAACTAGGGCCGGGTAACGCAGCTGCCGTCGCCATTGGCGGCAGCTACCGACCCGAGGATTCATATTGGTATGCGTGTATCTTACGCTCATATGTGAGCTATTTTACCACCTCTGGACTTTCAGAGGTAGTGTTTTCTTGATTCGCACGGCTGATACTTGGCTGCACATACACTTCGGTCACTTCTTCGTCGGCTTCATCGATTGGTTCTTCGATAGTTTGGGGCACTGGCCAGCCGGGCAGGCCAACGCCGTCGAGAATGCTTTCGGAAGCTTTTGTTTGCTCCGCTCCCGCCTCATTTGTTAACTCGCTTTTGGCCGCTTCGGAAGGTTCTTCCGATTCTTCCGGCTCGGGCGGCTGATAATTAGCCACCGCGCTGCGATCGGTATATATCAGTTCCTCGGAAGCTTCGGTGTCTACCAACTGGTTCAGGAGATTATCAATCGTCACCACGCCCAAAAATTCCTCGGCGTTGTTAATAACGGCGAGCACTGATTGCTTGGTCGTACGAAACGCGTCGAGCAACTGCGGCAGTGAGAAATCCTCCCGCACAAACGCCACAGCCTCATCTGCCACGGTTTTGACAGTGCCGCCTTGGCGCGCTTTGACTAAATCTTCGAGCCGCACCGAACCAACAATCCGCTCCGCTGTTTCGTCGGTAACTAAAAACGACGGCTGGCCGTTTTTGTGCAGCTCGTCCATCAGTTTCGGTCCGATTGTTTCGTTGATGCGCACGGTTCGTACTTCTTTACGCGGCGTAAGAATATCGGTGGTCGATTTATCGCTAAAAGCCAACACACGTTCAATCAGCCCTAGATCACCTTGGGTAATCCTGCTATCAATCTGAGTTTTTTGCTGCGAAAGCAGTTCCAGCATATCTTGCTTTTCGTACAATCCGGTGTGATCAAGCACGCGGCGATGGCGGCGGACTACCTTGCTCGGCCCTTCGAGTGCAATATGCGTGTGACTCAGAATCCAGGCGAGCGTTGGTGAAATTGCTGCGGTAAAGCGCACCATGAAGCTTCGCGGAAACGAGCTCGCCACCCAGCTAAAGCCGAGCCAGAGCAGAGCCATCATTGCAACAACTGCCAAAACCAGCGGCAACGTCATTGCGAACAAGGCAAAACTGAGGCCTGCAAACGCACTGGCTAACAGCCACAAAAGCACCGCCAAGCTGCCATCAAACGCTACCACTTTATATAAAGTAGAACCAACTTGGTCACGCTCGCGCGCCAACCGCTTTAATTCCTTAACCGGAACGCAATAATATACACGGCGAACAGCCATCGTCAGCAGAAAAAGCAGGGCGCACAGAACGGCAAACACAAGCTGTATCATGCTTCCATCTTACGGCGAGCTGCGAAAAATGCAAAGTCTTTCCGTATTCTTGCTCGTCATAAGTCACCGGCGCGTTGTATACTTGGTAGGAATAAGGAGTCTTACAGGATATGAGTAAAGGTTTTTGGGCAATCATCGCCATCATCGCCATTGTGTTCGGAGGTATTTTGTTCTTTAAGGATCATAATAAAGCCGACGCACCAGCTAGTACGCAGCCAACAAATCATGTTGAAGGCGCCGGGCAAAAACACGTCACGCTCGTAGAATACGGCGACTACCAATGTCCGTTTTGTGAGCAATATTATCCGGTTGTAAAGCAAGTCGTTGAGAAGTACAAGAACGACATCACCTTCCAATTCCGAAACTTGCCGCTCACGCAGGTACACGAAAGCGCACTGGCCGGAGCTCGCTCCGCCGAAGCTGCCGGACTCCAAAACAAATATTGGGAAATGCACGACTGGCTGTACGAAAACCAGCAGACATGGGTTGGCGCCAAAGACCCGATCACCACTTTTTCAACAGCCGCCAAGCAGTTTGGCATGAATGTTGATACCTTTAAAAAGGACTTTGCCAGCAGCCGGGTAAACGATTTCATCAACAATGATATTGCCGAGTTTAATAAGACGAAAAACAAGGTTGAGACCCCGACCTTCTTCCTTGACGGCAAGAAAATTACGCCAAGTCTGAGCTACACCGACAACACACAGCAAACCGTCGACGTACCTGCGAGTGTTGCGACATTTAACAAAGTGCTCGACGATACGATTGCTGCAAAAACCAGTACTCCTACCAGTGCGCCCGGCGGTTCGCAGCATCCACAATAAGCCAGCAACTTACGAACAGTCTTTGAAAACTAAAATGACCCCGAAACCGGGGTCATTTTATTAGTAGTGCAAGTACTCCCGCCAATTTGGCCGTTGTACCTGCACCACTACTCGAGTGGCGCGCGATGGCACCAATTTGATTTTGACTGGCATGACTGCCCTCCACCGTAATCGTGCTCCCGGTACAAAAACGTAAAAAGACCGACGCTCGGCGATTACCCTCACTTTTATTTTTTAACTTTTTGTCTCTAAAAGGCCACCTCGAAAGCCCTCAAGAAGTGGTCTTATTGTAGACTATACGGCTTATGCTTGTCAAATACTGATTACCATTTTAAGCACGATGCCCTGGCCTTTCGTTGGATCACCACCTTCATTGTAGATCTCCTGGCAGCGCCCCATGCAGACACCGCAAGGGCCAAGTTCAACAACACCGGGACGAGTCGGGCACGATTTAATTGCGCAAGCACCCCTGGTTTTTTTCCATTTTTTCTGTTCGGCGCGCATTTCTGCCGTACTTTTTTCTTTATTGTCGAACAGGTTGCGCTCTGCCTGGAATTGCATGTCGTTTTCACCGGGACAGCCACCACCACTGCCTTTCATGTTTTGACCCGCAATATGTTGGTTGTTGATCACCTCAAGACGATTCGCTTCCTGCATCTTACCGGCGTCGTAAAATTGCTGGATTTTCTTGGCGCGCTCTTGAATGTCCACTAAAACTTCGGGTTCGAGCTGTTTCTGGGCATGACGTTCACCATTTACAATCGACGCTTCATCACGGAACAATTTTTGCTTTGCCGTTTCAAGCAGTACCGCAAGTTTACGCGTCATGCGTAAGCCCCCGTCATCGAGTTGATGTTGCCTAATTACCGCGGCGTGCTCATCAGACCATTTCTCGCTCATCTGGTATGCAAACTTTGCCACCTCACTACTAGGATTTACCCAACCCTGGAACAAACCATCCGACAGCGCCATCTCAAAAGTACGCCAACGCTTGGCAATACCTACCGCTCGCTCATGCTTGAGCGCCTGATCTTTTTGGAAATCTTCGTATTGGCGGACGACTTTAGCTCTTGTATCTGGGTCCTTCACATAGGGAATTACTTCTTTCACATAGGTAACGACGCCTTCGGGTAATTTTTCGCGTGGCAATTCTAGTTCGCGGAATACCTTCATGACCGAGAGTGCGGATTTTGGATTTTCCACCGGGATTGCTTTGCCAAAAATGTTATGGGGATCGGCCAGCAGCGACACCCAGGCCTCAAGCGGTACATCGCTCACCAAGATCGACTGCATGTGACGACCCTTGATCTTGCCTTTACCGTCTACATCAAGCCAGTACATGCGTAGTGAATCATCGTTAGCTAAGTTTTCAGCCTGCGCCGTTTCGCGCGAGGCATCGGCTTCACTCATTTTTGGCGACCAAAAACTTTTAGCATAGCCAGGACACATCGAGATGTCACCGTCTTTTGCTTCTTCGATTTCGACGTCGACGCGCTTATGAGCCTCGGGAGCTTTATGGAAACGTTTACCACTTACCGCTGTTTGTAATGCTGTTTGACCAAGCCACATAAAAGTGTTGCGGCGCCCGTGCTCGTCCTCGTGATTTTCAACGTAGTTTTGATAAACTTCCGAAACCGCCGACGGCATGCCGGATTCTTTGACATACGGCACAAGATTTTTGAGTAGCTCATCGAGCACCCAGGGGCTATGCGACCCATCAGGCAAACGATTGCGGTTGAGATTGTCGGCCTCGGTAAGCACGCGCTCTTGTACAGGAAGATCGGTAGGAATTTCAGCCTTGCCTACTACTGTTATTTCCGGTTTCGAAGCTTGATTCTGGGCAGCCTGATCACGCAAAAAAGCTTCAGTCTCTTTGACTAATTCCCCTGCTTGATACTCCCTGAACGCTTCCTGCGGGGGAAGCGTCGCTATCTCACCCATAAAAATACCCTCGGCCGGGCAGGGGCGAGGGGTGCTAAAAAGACCGCCAGAACTCCTGCTCGGGATTTTGGTTTTGTTGCTGTATCGGACTTACGTTGTCATGGTGACAGAATATATCTGTCAGCCCTCTAACGATCACCGTTGCGGCACAGTGCTAGACTTAAGTTTTGACACCCTCACTAGCTTCCAGCATGTTCATTGTTAATATGGATATCATACCATGCCGGTGCGCTACATATGGCGTAATTTTGCCTACATTTATACACCACAATCATAAAAATTTTTTACACACTGTGTATGTATGCTACGATGGTCAGCATGTTTAAACCACTCTCACCTGACCTCAAACCTCAAGAAGTTACCGTAGCGCTACCCCCTGGAATCGAACTACCGGATTTTGACGATCCTGCAATCTGGAATTATTTCACACCATTTAGCGTGAAGGCAGTCGGTGAAGATGTGAAGTTTCATGCCGCATTGCTGCTTCCCGGTCGCAACCAAGAAGCGCTATCGGAACATACTTTGCCCCATGTACACTGGCAAAGTCGGGATGCAAAACATCCCGATGACTGGCGCATCATTCTGAATCTTGACCCGAGAAAACCACTCTTGTTCCGATACCTCAATGCCTACATTGACGAAGGAAACGATTTCGCGCTCGATGAGGCGCCCGGCGGCCATTACATCGATGACTCACCTATCGAAGTGCCGTCGCAAATGCGCGTGAAGACTTTTCAAAACCATATCGCAAAAGGCATTGCATTCCGGGCCGGTGAAGTTGCACACACCGGTTGCGCGGCAGAGATTTTAGGTAACAGGGCAGTTATTTTTGCGCAACAGCCGTACTTGCCAGACTGCGAGGACAGGTTTGCGAAGGGCGCGGCGTTCCTTGACGCCGAGGCCGCCTACGAATCCCGGCTACAGCCCGCGCTTCCGGAGCAAGGTTAAGCGCGGCACAAAACTCTGCGCGGCGCCTTCCAGCCCAAGTACCTTAAGCGCGGCGACTAGCACTTGCAAGCGATCAAGCGTCGCCGGGTCGATCTCGCCCAAACTGTCGGCCTGCGTAAAAAAGTGCTCTACTTTTTCGATCAGCCATTTTTCTTCGTCAGGCTTGATGTCGTTGGTCGGAATTTTGTCGACTTGTTTGGGCGCCACAACCTCGAGTGAACGCGCCGAACCGTCGCGCCGCTGTAAATGTCCCCGCTTGATCAAATTGTTCACATGCAGCGCCACCGTGGCGACGGAAGTGTACTCGAGTCCGGTCATGATCTCGCGGTAACTGGGGCTGTAGCCGTGTTCGGCAATAAAGGTTTCGATAAACCCGAGCAATGCGCGTTGCTTTTTGGTTGGGCGAATAGAAGTTTCGGGCATATCGCTATTGTAGCACCGCGAATTTCGTGTGGTGAGCTACTCGGCCAAAGATTTGCCCGGCTTTTCCGGGAACACCCAATAGCGATACCAGAAATAACTCCAGACCGTAAAGAATCCGGCCGAGATGAAAAACCCGGCGTACGGAGTAATACCCAAATGGCTCAGACCGCCGACGATGGCGTAATCAAGCACGAAGCCGATGCTTTCGATGATGACGTAGCGCACAATGTGTTCGATTTCGCTCAGTTTACGGCCGGCTTTGGCAAAGGCCCAGTAGCGCTGCACCACATAGTTGAGCGTCCAGCCAACAGCGTCGGCAGCAATTTTGGCAGGCAACCATTTCCAGTGCAAACCGCTGTAACAGAGAGCAAATATTCCGTAACCCACCCAAAAGTACAGTGCGCCGCCCACCATATATTCGCCGAATTGCACAACACGGGCACGAAGTTTTGCACGGATATGCACTGCACTACTCCTTTGTTTTCAGACGAGGCGCTACTGCGGCTCCGGCCAGCGTCCACCACAAAATAGCGATTGTTTCGTCGGTCCAGGCATGCGACAGCAGATTAATTACCGTGAGGCCCACCAAGCTCGCCAGCAGGATGCGCGCCAATGGTTCGCCGCGCCGTTGCCATAAATGCAGCGCCAAAAGCGCATATATGCCCACAAACAGCACCAGGCCGATCCATCCCACCTCTTGCCCGATTTGTAGGAAGTAGTTTTCCGAAATCCGCGTCGGCTGGCCGGTGTTATGCGCCGAAGCCGGGCCGGCCGTGCCCGGACCGCGTCCCAGTGGCTCTAGCAGTGCGTCGTGCGCGCCTGTCTTAAGTGCCGAGCCGCGCGCATCATTCGAGCTTTGTACCGAAGTGGAGTGACTATCGGTATGGAAAAACGTGTTCTGGAAGCGGTCGTTATGGCGTAGCGCCACCAGCGCCACCGCGCCGACCACTACCACAACCACCGCACTCATAGCCGCAAGCTGTTTAAACCGCTTGCTCGTGATCGCCCACCAGGTAACAGCTGCGAGTGCAAGTACCGCGCCGATATATGCACTCCGTGAATAGGTAAACGTCAAAACTACAGCGGTACCGATCCCGGCGAGCACCATCGCAACTTTTGCCCACGGCTTTCGTTTTATAAACCCAATGCCGGCAATCCCTGCGAGCACCACTACCAAGTACGCGCCCAGTGGGTTCGCCCCGCGCAAGGTCGATTGCACGCGCACATACGCCAGTTTTTGGTCGACGGTTTCAAAGGGCATGATCGTCCCCGGACCGTAGCCAAAGTGCTGCAAAAAACCATACGGCAATACAAAAATTTGCAGTAAGCCCACCACGACCACAGCTAGCGCCGGCCAGATCAAGGCCTTACGCCAGTTGCGTGCGACCCAGTTATCGCGCGCCAAAACAACTTGCGCCGTCAGGAAAAACAGCGGCAAGCGGGCATCCAAGATGAGCCCGTCGGCCAGTGCGGTTTTCGTTACATGATGCCGCAAATACGACCAGCCCGCCATAACAACCAACCACGCCACGTACGCCAGCACTAACCACGTCAAACGGCTTTTGAGTATCGTGCGCCGCAACACCCCATCTTTCCAGAGCAATAAAGTACTCACTACAACCAACAAAAACAGTAATATCTCCGGCCCCAACCGCCACAAGGTATAGTGTCCGAACAATTTGGCTGCAAACACGGTCAAAAACGCATGAAACGGCGCCAGCACCACCAAAAGCACGACCAGTGCCAGCCCAAACCGATGTAATTTTTGTAATTCAAGTGATTTCATGAGTGTTACAATGCTAGTATACCTAATGCAAAGCGGCTTTGCGCCAAAGATTACCCGCACATATTATGAAAAACAACGCCTCACTTTTATATAACCTCTTTTTGATAATCGGTGACTTCCTGGCGTTGATCGCCGCATTTGTCGGCGCTTACATCTTGCGCGTGACCCTGAGCCACGAAGTGCTCGCCCATCAAGTAGACAGCCGCACGTACTTCTTCGCTTTTTTGGTGCTCATGCCGTTTTGGATCCTCATTTTTGCCCTGCTCGGCCTCTATAACAGCAATATTTATGAAAAACGATTTAGCGAACTGGGGCGTTTGCTGGTCGGATCGTTTATCGGCATGCTGTTCCTTATTTTTTGGAGCTTTTTGTCGGTTAAACCGATTTTTCCGGCAAAACTGGTGCCGATTTATGGGTTTGGGCTCGGCTTTGTGTTCTTGGTTTTGTTCCGCAACATCGCGCGCATGGTCCGGACCATGCTGTTCGGCTATAATGTCGGCCTAACCAAAGTAGTGTTGGTAGGAAACACCACCATGACCGGCGAACTGGTAAAAAGCCTCATCGACAGTCACCGCTCCGGCTACAAGATTATGGCGGTGGTTGGCGGCAAGCGCCACGTAGGCGACCGCCCTATTCTCACCTACGGCAACTTCCGCGAGTTTTTACAGAGCGCTCCGGCAGAGCTTCACGGTATTATTCAAACAGAGTTGTATGCCGATGAATCGCGAAACGCCGAAATCCTTACCTATGCCCAGGAACACCACATAAATTACCGGTTTGTGCCCGGCAACTCCGAGCTGTTCGTAGGAAATATCGACGTCGAATTGTTCCGTAACAGTATTCCGGTAATCAACGTCCGCCACACCGCGTTGTTTGGCTGGGGACGCATCGTAAAACGCCTGACCGACATTTTACTGGGCGGCATTTTACTTATTCTCAGTTCGCCACTGTGGCTATTGATTGCCCTTGCCGTCAAACTCAATGACCCGCGCGGCCCCGTTTTTTACCGCGCCAAACGCCTGACACGCTTCGGCAATACTATCCGCATCCTTAAATTCCGCACCATGAAACATGCGTACAACAACCTCACACCCGAAGAGGGATTTCGTAAAATGGGCCGCCCTGAGCTCATCAAGCCCTACCGCCAAAGCGGCGACCAGCTCGCTGTTGATCCCCGCGTGAGCGCCGTAGGGCGGTTCCTCAAAGCCACCTCTTTCGACGAAATACCCCAGTTATTCAATGTGGTGCACGGCGAAATAAGCCTGGTTGGGCCCCGTGCTTTGGACGTCTTCGAGCTTGAGCAATTCTCCAAAAAGAACCTTATATTGAGTGTAAAATCGGGGCTCACCGGCTTGGCGCTCGTATCTGGCCGGCCCGGCATTAGTTTTGAAGAACGCCGCAAACTTGATCTGTATTATGTGCAAAACTGGAGCTTGTGGCTCGACTTGATCATTCTCGTAAAAACGGTACGTGTAGTGTTCGAACGGCTGATGCGGCGCGGAGCTCGTTATTAGCATGCCGGCCAAAAACCGCGATTTGTCTACACTAAAAGTCGCCATTGTGCACGACTGGCTCGTGGGCGGCGGCGCGGAACGTGTGGTAGTCGAACTGCACAAAATGTTCCCGGACGCGCCGATTTATACTTCGTACTGCACGCCCGAATGGCGTAAACAGCTCGATAACAAAGTGGTAACCGGCTGGCTGCAGCACTTTGGAAGATTGCGGAAGTTTATGGTGATTGGCCGCATCCGCTGGTTTAAAAGCCTGGATTTTTCGGATTATGACTTGGTGATTAGCAGCTCGGGCAACGGCGAAGCCTTCAGCGTGCAAACCGGCGAAAACACTACGCACATCTGTTATTGTCACACGCCGACGCATTATTATTGGCGGCACTACGATCAATATGTCGAGCGGCCCGGGTTTGGCGTTTTGGATCCTTTGGCGCGGCTTGGGTTAAAACTCCTCGTTGGCCCTTTGCGCAAATGGGATTTACGCGCCAGCAAACGACCGCAGTTTTATATCGCCAATTCCAACCACATCAAGGCCGACATCAAGAAATATTATGGTCGTGACGCAGTGGTGATTCATCCGCCGGTTGACGTTGAAAGATTCAAAGATGCGCCACAAGGCGATCGCCACGGCTTTGTGGCAATGGGTCGACAAGCCGCGGCGAAACGTAACGACATTGCGGTGCGAGCCTGTAACAAGCTCGGCGTGCCGCTCAAAGTAATTGGCCGCGGGCCGGACTTGCCCCGACTTAAAGGCATCGCCGGCCCCACTATCACATTTCCCGAAAACGTCAGCGACGCCGAAATGCCCGCGCAACTTGCGACTGCGGAAGCGTTCCTGTTTGCCAGTTTTGATGATTTTGGCATTTCGCCTGTTGAGGGTTTGGCCGCCGGAACACCAGTGATCGCTTATAAAGCCGGCGGTGCACTCGATTACGTGGTGCCGGGTAAAACCGGCGAGTTTTACACCGAACAAACCGCCGAAAGCATGGCCGAAGCCATCAAAAAGTTTGACGGAAGCAAGTACGATCACAAAGCAATTCAAACCTTCGCCAAACAATTTTCGCCTGAAAACTTCCGCAAAAATATGGAAGCGTTCATCAAAACCGTACTAAAGTAGTTGGCGGTAAACCACCGTGTTCGTGCCTTTTAAAAATATCGTTTCAAAGGTTCGTAAAAAACGTTGTCTCGAGTCTTGGCAAATGCACGGGCTGGATTTTCGCGATCAGCATCTACGAAGTGTCTCATCACGGCTCGCACCACACCCGCAGTGCTTGCCAGTTTATAAGAACTATCCTCCGGCTTCCCGCTAACCTTCACCCGATCGCCGAGATTGAGACCTTCGCTAATCTGACCGAGTGCATAAATTGCGCGCGCATCACTGTCTGCAATATCGGGCCGACGGCAGTGGCGACCAAACACGCAACTAGCACATATGGCATCAGGCTTCATGGTGAAAGTGACCGTTGCCGCATCGGCACAATCAGTCAGCCGATTAATGGATTCGACCGTTTTTCCCCGGAACGCCTCGGTCTGCCGTGCATTGTCACCAATAAGATCGACCGCATAAACGGTAGGGTACGCAGGATCGTCACGAAAATCATTTTGTGCAAGCCTATCCAGGTCCACCGTGTTGCTCGTATTATTGCCACGAGCGCGTTCCAGCTTCGCAGTAAGGTGATCAATCACTGTTTCGGCCCCATAACACGCTACATCCAGCACTGTAGAAAAATGATGTCCCCGAAGTTCTAAGTCTTCCGCTGAAACCGGTGAACCAGAGTCCCGTTCTGTCATTAATATATTATGCCATAAGCTCTTATTTCGCGCAATGTAGTGCTCTTTGAGTAGCGGGTGCTGCAAAATATATCAATTCGTTGTATTATTGTAGTCCTAGGTAGGAGGTCCTATGGGGAAAATTAAAGACAATTTTAACAAAGCGACGCCGTTCATGACATCAGCCGGCTTTTTGCTTGTCGGTGCAGGACTTGGTTTTATGGCTGGCCAGAGCAAATTTACCGGTGACAGCCACCCGCCCTGTTTCAATCCTACCGTGCAAGAAGTTGGGCATTTCGGTATTACCCGAGCGCAAATCGACGGAGTCGAATCTCCCACCCAAGCCGGCGACCACCGCGTTGCTGGATTGCAGCCCGAGCTCGTAGGAATGCTTGGCGGTAAAGGCTTAAAACTCGTTGACATTACCGCTCATCTTGAGCCTTTTAACGGTGATGCAGCCAGCTCGGAACGCAATGCACGACTCATGGGCGAAGCAGCGGAGCTTGAGGGACAATTAGGGACATTAGTGGCTCGCAGCGATTTCGCACACATTGGCATGCATGAGTCTTACAGAAGCGATGCGTCAAATGCGCCTATCACCGTAGCCGTCAGCCAACCAACCTGTTAAATTCCCTACTTTTCCAGAGAAACAAGGTATAATAAGAGCATGAAAATTATTGTTACCGCCGGCGGGCAGGGCACCAAGTTGTGGCCTTACTCCCGAAACGACAAACCGAAACAGTTCCAGCCGATCATCGGCGACACCAGTTCTTACCAACAAACGATCGAAACGTTACTCACCAAATTTGCGCCGGAAGACATTTTTATCTCGACCAAGCACAAATTTATTAAATATGTTTCCGAGCAATCGCCACAGATTCCGCTCAAAAACTACATCGTCGAACCCGATACCGCCAAAGACACCGGCCCGGCGCACGGTTTGGCGTTTTTGCGGCTCGACTTTTTACACCCGGATGAACCGTTCTTTTTGATCCAGGCCGACTGCATGCGCGAACCCACCGAAGCATTCCTGAAGATGATTGAAGACGCCGGCAACATCGTGAGCAAAGAAAAAAAACTGCTTACCGGCGGCATTAAGGCGACCGAACCAAACATCGGCGTCGATTACCTGCAACTGGGCGATCACATCAAAAACGAAGGCAAGCAAGACCTGTACGAAGTCGATAACTTCCTCGGCCGCCGCAAAACATACAAGGAAACCAAAGAACTCGTCGAAGGTTTTAGCGTGGTGACGCACAGCAACCACTACTGCTGGTTCCCGAGCTTGATGCTCGAAGCCTACAGGCAATACCGCCCCGACTGGTACGAAGCGCTGCAAAAGATGCGCGACAGCTTCGACAAACCGGGCGAAGACGCCGCTATCAAAGAGATTTACGAAACCATGGAAAAGGGCTCCACCGAAGAAGTCACCAAACACGTCATGGAAGCCCGGGACAGCGCAGTGATTTTGCTGCCGTTCAAGTGGACCGACATCGGTACCTGGGGCTCCGTGTACGAATTCTCCACCCTTGAAGACGAAAACTTCGAAGACGGCAATATTATCACCGTTGACACACACGGCTCATTGATTAAATCGAACTACAAAAACAAACTCATTGCCGTTGCCGGCGTCGATGACATGGTGGTTGTCGACACCGACGACGCTTTGCTCGTAATTCCAAAAAACCAGATCGAAAAGATTAAAGAGATCCAAGCAAAAATCGCTGAAACACAGGGCGAAAACAACTATCTCTAGCTAGCAATAGCGGTGATGTAAATTCCGCTGTTTACATTTTTCGCACAATCAGCGAGACTGACAAAAGTTTAACAGCTAGGTAGATGTATGACGCAGCGGAAGCACGAGATTCCAACTCCACTCCCATCGCCACACGCCGAACTTGCTCAGGAAATTCTTGGCGGCGTTCCTTTGTTGCTCCCTGCCGAAACAATTCACGCAGCAATAGAAGATGATCGTACAGGGGCAGGCGAAGTAGCACTCGGATATATTTCGCAAATGGTACAACACCATACCGGTATTGACCTGAGTAAGCAACGTACACCTCACGGACTCACCCAAACTGATATCAACGAACTCGCCACCCTTCCCGATGCCACCCTGCTTGCTCGCGAGCTGCGTATTGCCAACAATTTTGGCAATAACATGCCCAATATTGTCCTGCCGGCAATGGCCGACAAACCTACAACGAAACGTTCAATATTGCAGGCCACGCTGCTCGACCAAGTTGCCGCGCATTACCAGTCCCTGCCAGAAGGACTGATTTATATGCCCGACGACCCGCTGGTAAAACGGTTTTGGGACCCGTACCTCGCAATAGGCAAAACCGGCGTTGGCAAAACCGCCGTAGAAGCGCTCGCTTGTTTTTTGGCAGGAGTTTCGCCCGACAAAGATAAAACCATAAAAGCCGCGCTTGCAACAAGCACCCAGCGCTTGACCGAAGAATTCGCCGGCCGGCTCGGCACCAGTACCTTCCACGAATTTTTGGGTAAAAAAGTGCCTGTCAGCATTTTTTACCAGTACGAACAAGATACTTCCGGCCACGTTGTTGTGGGCTGCCTGCCAAGTGCCAAAGAGTTTGTGACGGGCAACGAGGACTTCGTTGTGGTTGACGAAGGACATAACATACTTGGAGAAAAATTTATGAGTTGGCTGGTTTCTTTGCGTAACCGCCGTCCCCTTATTGCAACCGCCACCCCGGCATATGACACCGAAAAGCCCACTTCGCCAAACCAATTGCCGCGAGATTTACGCCGCATCTGCCGCAGCTCCGACACAAAGTCAATCGCAGAGCTCATGGAAGATGAAATTTTAAACCCGACCCGGGTGGTCGAATTCGCATTCGACGACGATCCGGTCCCCCTGGCCTGCGAACTGGCCATTGGGCTTTTGCGCCGCGGGCACCGGGTGGGCGTTTACTGCGAGCCTGGCAAGGGACAGCCCGAAATGATTGCGCAGCTCATAAATAAAGAGCTCGGCAAGCGCGTCGTGGATTGGATTGCAAGCGCTCGGATTGGCAGCCGGGACGTCGAAGTAGAGATCATTAGTGGCACCCTCCAAGGCTTTACCACCTGCAAAAAATTGGGCGAAGGCAGTAATATTCCGGAGCTTACCGGAGCTGTTTTTATAAATCCGGGCAGTGCGTTAGCCCTCGAGCAACATGCCGGCCGCTTTTGGCGCCCCAGCAAACGTATTACCGAACTTTACCACCTTATTAAGCGCGGAAGGCGCAACGGCCCGCGGCTGCCAAAAATTATTGGCGTCGAAAATGCCGACCCCGACAGAATTATTGGCTTGCCGCCCGACGACCTGCCCGAAAACCGCACAGGGCCCGCCGCATATAACCATAAAGACGTGCTCCCCCTAAGAGACCTCCCCGCACTTTTTTTGGACAGGCTCATCCTCCCGCAAAAAGAGGCGCTTATTTCTGGCGAGAGACGGACGCCGAGCGAAGGCTACACCCGCCTTGCCTCTATTGCTGCAACGCATGACATGCCGGCATTGTGGCTACAATCGGTTTTTGATACAGCAGGGCTCCGCCACGAAATCGTTTTGACCGAACAAGAAGATAGCACCATCGATTATGAACGTTGGTATGCGCCAGAACTTGACGATTGGCTCCGCGAGTATTCCCTGCAAATGATAGCGGAGGCCACTAAAATGAGCGGCCTGGAGCTTGCGAGAATAGGTAGCACTACTGAGGAACATATCAACGAGATCCTCGCTCACCTCGGCATTGAAAGCGACGTGACACAGCCGGCGAACAAGCGTTCTTTTCGGTTAAAACATGACTTTGACGTTATTCGCGGTGTTTTGCACCAAGTAGAAACCCTCGAAGTCGCCGATAGAACCGACATACCGATCGGGGAGGCCTACAAAGAATTCGGCGGCGACCTGGTCGCGCTTGCAATCGCAGCACCGGCAGTCCCCTGCAGCATCAAACATGTCCGGCGGCATCCGGCGCATGGCATGAAAGGAATTACCGCACATTTGTCTCAGGAGAGCATTAACGTCATCAGAGCCGCACATGCCCGTCTCCAGGCAATTCCGCTGGCTGTCCCGCATGTTGATCGGCCGCTTGCAATTGTTGCCCGGCATACAGGCATTAATGTCAAAACCCTCCGCAAACGCCTTACCGTCGAAGAAGCCGCGGCTATTCAGGTTATGCGTAAAAATGACCGGAGCCTGCCGGGTGAATACGTCATTTCCGGTGAAGCCGATACCATAACCAAGCGGCTCAGACCCAAGCCCTTGCCAACTTCGCTCGTTCCCCCTCGTTTTTACAAAAAGTACTTTGGCGAGGCCAACAGCGCCCGGGCAATCGCTTGGCTCCGCGAACAAGGACAAGAGCTCATACCGTTTTCGATGATTGGGTCACTGCGCGAAACGCTTTGTATGACCTGGAAACAATTACAGACCGCCGACGCTGAGTTTGGCCGGGCAAAATTGGTGCAAACGATCGATTTTAACCAAATAGATGGCGTAAGCGTGCGTAACCCCCAAAATGCACCCGACAAAGAAAAGGCCATGGCCTATCGCCGCAGCGTACTGCGACGGTATGTGGAGGATAACGCCCTCCTGGCCAAGCCCGCCTATGACGCCATAGACCCTCCTTCACCGGTAGTGATCAAAGAACTAGAGGAATTCGACGTAGTGCGCCTGCTTTTTGCCGAAACAGCCGTGGCCGAGGCTGTTCCTGTACCAACTCCGGAACCCGAACTTGAGCCAGAGCCCAAGCCGGTGCCAGAGCCAAAATCGGAGCCCGCACCCAACCCAACGCCCAAAGTAGAAAAAGAAATCCCGGCAGTGCCGCCTGCCATACCGGTGGTTCCAATACCCTTTACAGCAGAGCCGGCGGCGGCGCCCGAAGCCATACCTCAAGCCACTATTCCTGCAATCATCTTTGCCGAGCCTCGTTACGAACCGCCTGATACGCCGCCAAAACCCGAAGCAAAGCCGGCACCCGAGCCAGCGCAAGCGCCGGCGCCCGAACCGCAACCTAAGCCAAAATCGGAGCCCGTACCGGAGTTAACGCCGGCACCCGAGCCCGTCAAACCAGAAACTTCGCCGCCAGAAGCGAAGAACCAACCCGAAGCGCCTCAAACAACCGCCGCCGATTTGGCCGCCCGGCAACAGCCTGCCCGTACCGCCGCCGAAGAAAAGACAGCAGCTCCAGAACCAATACGTCCCGTGGCGCCACTCGAGGTCGACCCACGCGTTGCACGTCGTCGGCGCGCTCCCGAAGCTCGTGAAGCCGCAACCCAAACATCGGCAGCCGGCGCCCCCGCCAAACCGGCAACGCCAAGGGGAACTATTCCCGCTCACTTCGTAGATGCTCATAGAACACTGGGTCCTATTTGTAGCGGACCGGCGCTCAGCATGTTACTCCGGCGAGAAAAAGTTCAGGCGCGCATCGAACAGGAAGGTTCAAAACGAATTTACTGGATAGATCCGGATGATGCCGAACTCCTTAAACTCACCATCGAGAGCATGCCCATCGCACCCCCTGATTACAAAACAGCCGCGGCAATTGCCGAATTGTACCGCAAACAAATTCCACATCTTGCCCCCCACCATATTCAAAATCTTGTCGGGAGACTCGTTTCAGACGCGACACCATACATGAGCCTTCGCCGAGAACGGCTTCCCGACGGCCAACCCGGTAAGTTCGATTTCCACTATAACGACATTTTGAGCGACAGAATCGAGGGTGCGATTGAGGAAGCCATCCGCAGAGGACGAATATCTTCACTTATTCGCAACAGCTTGCGTTAAAGGCTTGCCGCATTGACTTTCAGAGGCACGAGCGGTACTGTGAATGCAGCTAGTGCCTGTTTTTGTATGGTATTAGTTGAGACGCATTAACGTAAGCAAAGGAGAAATCCCCGTGGATGCTATCAACAACATTTTTAAGGCGTATGACGTCCGTGGCAAAGTTGGCTCGGAATTAACGCCCGAAGTCGCTAACATGATCGGTCTGGCATACGCTCAGTGGCTTCCAAACGAAGGCGCAGTTGCCGTAGGCCGCGACATGCGCCCGGACTCAGCCGAGCTCGCCGACGCGCTTATTGCCGGTTTGACCGCGCAGGGCCGCGAGGTGCTCGACATCGGTCAAGTAACCAGCGACATGATTTATTTTGCCGTCGGTCACTACAAACTTGCCGGTGGCGTAATGATCACTGCCAGCCACAACCCTGGTGAGTACAATGGCATCAAATTCTGCCGCGATGAAGCCAAGCCGGTCGGTCAAGACTCCGGGTTGTTCGAGGTACGCGACGCTGTAGCCGCCATGGTTGCAGGCAATAAACCTGAACCTGCCCAAGCACCCGGCCAAATCACTCAAAAAGACATCGTCGAAGATTGGCTCACCCACGTTATGTCATTTATCGACGCCGCCAAGCTCAAGCCGCTTCGCATTGCAGTAGATGCCGGCAACGGCATGGCTGGAGCTATCTTCCCCGAGCTTGAACCCTATGTTCCGTGGGAAGTCACCGAAATGTACTTCGAACTCGACGGCACATTCCCCAATCACGAGGCCAACCCTCTCAAATTCGAAACTTTGCAGGATCTAATCGAAGTCATCAAAAAAGACAAACTCGACGGCGGCATCGCTTTTGACGGCGACGGCGACCGGGCCTTTTTGGTTGACGAGACTGGTGTTGTCGTACCCGGCAACGTCATGAACGCCATGATGGCCGAGTACTTTTTGGGTGAATACCCCGGCTCGGCAATTCTGTACGACTTGCGCTCCAGCCACGTTGTGCCCGACACCATCACGAAAAACGGTGGGACACCGGTGCGAACCCGCGTCGGCCACTCGTTCATCAAGCAAATTATGCGGGAAAAGAACGCTCCGTTTGGCGGCGAACTGTCCGGACACTTTTACTTCCGCGACAACTTCTTTGCCGACTCTGGTTTGATTGCAGCAGTTATTGGTTTGTACATCGCCGGGCTTCGCGGCAAATCGCTGTCAGAGCTTCGCAAAATGTACACGCCGTATTGCAACATTCCTGAAACCAACTTTGAAGTTGCCGATAAAGCCGGCGTGTTTGAGCGCTTAAAACAAACTTATCCCGACAAAGACCACGACGAGCTCGACGGGCTTACCATCGAAGTCAGCGACGGCATGTGGTTCAACGTCCGCGCCAGCAACACCGAACCAGTCATCCGTTTGAACGCCGAAGCCAAAAGCCAGGGCGAACTCGACCAATTAGTTGCCAAAGTAACAAAACTCATCACAGCATAAGAGGACAACACCATGAAAATGCTCATCACCGGCGGCGCAGGCTTTATCGGTTCAAACTACGTACATTTTGTGCGGCAAAATCACCCCAATTACCAGATCATCGTCGTCGACAAACTCAATCAGCAAGGTAACAAAGAAAACCTGAAAGACGTCATGGGCGATATCGAATTCCACGAATTCGACCTGGTTGAAGAAGACAAATTACGCCCGATTTTTGAAGCCGGACTTGATTACGTCGTACACTTCGCCGCCGAAACCAACGTCGACCGTTCCATCGAAAACCCCGATGCGTTTGTAAGCAGCAACGTGCTAGCCACCAACATTTTGCTGCGCTTGTCACGCGACCACAACGTAAAGCGCTTCCATCACGTCTCGACCGACGAAGTGTTCGGCAGCCTGGAGCTCGACACTACCGACCGTTTCAACGAAGACACACCATACGACCCGCGAAGCCCGTATTCGGCCACCAAAGCAGGCAGCGACCACTTGGTTCGATCATACTTTCACACCTACGGGCTGAATGTTACTATTTCGAACTGTTCAAACAACTACGGCCCATACCAAGTGCCAGAGAACATCGTACCGGTGTTCTCGTTGATGGCTATCAACGAGAAACCGCTCACCATTTACGGCGACGGCAAAAGCGTGCGTGACTACCTATTCGTGCTCGACCACTGCCGCGCGATCGATCTGATTTTGCACGAAGGTAAAGCAGGCGAAACGTACTGCGTTGGTGGTGGCGAAGAACAAAACGGCATCCAAATCGCCGACCAAATTTTAAGCATCACCGGCAAGCCCGACAGCCTGAAACGTTTCGTAACCGACCGCCCCGGCCACGACCGCCGCTACGCCATCGACTACAGCAAGCTCAACCGCGAGCTTGGCTACGAACCGAGCGTTACCTTCGAAGAAGGCCTCCGCCAAACCATCGAATGGTACCAAAACAACCCCGAGTGGTGGCAGCCGTACATGGAGAAACTCTATGTGCCGAAATTCATGCAAGCCGACGCCGAGAAACTTAACCAAGAGCAGTAATGGCCGACTGGAAAACCCTCAGCTCCGAAATCGTGTACGAGACCAAGTGGTTTAAAATCCGCCGTGACGAGGTTTTGAACCAAAATGGCACGCCCATCACCTACAGCTATCTCGATTTAGCCCATCCGACCGTCATGATTATTGCGGTAAATACTGAGGGTAAAATCCTCATGCTGCAGAATTACCGTTACACGGTGCGCAAAAAACTGTGGGAATTCCCTGCCGGCCAGCGCGACGGGCAAGGCCCGATTGACGCCGGTAAACGTGAACTCATGGAAGAAGCGGGTCTCGAAAGCGACGACTGGACCAACCTCGGCTCGCTGTACAGTGCCAGCGGCACCACCAACACACATCGTGCCGTGTGCTTGGCGAGAAATGTCCGCCCCGGCAAGGGTGAACGCGACCAAGAAGAAGATGTTAGTAACCACACGTTTTTCACGCTCGGCGAAATAGAGAATATGATCCGCGATGGAACTATTGACAGTTCGGGTGTACTCGCGGCACTATATTTAGCAAAGTTACATGGGTTGATAAAGGAGTAAAGATGGCAGTAGCAACAACAGAAGTAACCGGACACGAAACCGATATTCCCGGCCTCATCATTTTTGACGTCACGCTTGTCGGGGACGAGCGCGGCTACTTCCAGGAGAAATTCCAAAAAGCAAAGCTAGTAAAAGCTGGGCTGCCCGAAAGTTTCAATGTGGTACAAAACAGCTTGAGCTACAACAAAGAGGCGGGTGTAACGCGCGGCCTGCACGCCGAGCCCTGGGATAAGTACATCTCGGTAGTCACCGGCAAAGTGTTCTGCGCCTATGTCGACCTGCGCAAAGGCCCGAGCTTCGGCAAAGTTGTCACGGTCGAATTAACACCTACGAAAGCGGTCTTTTTGCCGGAGGGTGTTGCAAACTCATTCCAAACTTTGGAGCCCGACACCTATTATTTGTACAGCGTGAACGCTCACTGGAGCGCCGACAATTACGACAAATATTGTTTTGTGAACTTAGCCGACCCGGCTTTGGGCATCAAATGGCCAATCGCATTCGATAAAGCCACCATGTCCGACCGCGACCGCAATCACCCGCTACTCAAAGATATAACACCGATGGAGGTCTAGCCTTATGGACGACTCACGATTTTTGATTGTTGGCGCAAACGGCCAGCTGGGCATTGCACTGGGCGAGCGATTTACCCAGGCCCAGAAAGCCGACCGCGCGGAACTCGATATCTCGGACTGGGAATCTGTAAAAAATTATGACTGGTCTGGAGTAAGCGTAATTTTGAACGCCGCCGTATACTCTAATGTTGATGGGGCCGAAACTGCCGAAGGACGAAAAGACGCCTGGCTGGCCAACGCCACTGCCGTCGGCTACCTCAGTAAAGTCGCCGCCGAGCACGACATCACTTTGGTGCATGTTTCGAGCGACTACGTCTTTGACGGTACCGCCGAGCCACATGTCGAAACCGAAGCTTTCACACCGCTGAATGTTTACGGGCAAGCAAAAGCCGCCGGCGACATTGCGGCCAGTGTGGCGCCAAAGCACTACATCATTCGCACTTCGTGGGTGATCGGCGAAGGCAAAAACTTTGTCCGCACTATGATGAGCCTGGCCGAAAAAAACATTTCGCCAACAGTGGTCGGTGACCAAATCGGTCGCCTTACCTTTACCGGGCAATTGGTTGACGGCATCGAGAACCTCCTCAAAACCCAAGCCGCTTTTGGTACCTACAATTTGAGTAATGACGGCGATCCGGTTTCTTGGGCCGACGTAACCCGTACTATTTTCCGTGAACTGGGCCGGGAGGACCTCACCGTAACCGATACCACCACCGAAGAATATTTTGCCAACAAACCCGAAGCCGCACCGCGTCCGCTCAAAAGCGCGTTTGACCTCGGTAAAATCAAAGCGACCGGTCTCGAAGTCCGCGACTGGCACGACGATTTGCACAAATACATCTTAAGTGAAAAGCAGAAGGAGCAATAAGATGAAGGGAATTATTTTAGCCGGCGGTTCAGGGACGCGTTTGTACCCAATCACCAAAGGGATCTCGAAGCAGCTCATGCCAATTTACGACAAGCCGATGGTATATTACCCTTTGAGCACGCTGATGATGGCCGGCATCCGCGAGATTTTGATCATCACCACGCCCGAAGATTCTGAATCATTTCAACGCCTGTTGGGCGACGGCTCACAGCTCGGTTGCCGGTTTGAATACGCCGTGCAGCCGCAACCAAACGGTTTGGCCGAAGCATTTATTATTGGCGAGGAGTTCATTGGTGAAGACAAAGTTGCGCTTGTTTTGGGTGATAACATCTTTTACGGTCACGGCTTTGGCAACAGCCTGAAGCGCTGCACCAACCCCGAAGGCGGTATCGTGTTCGCCTACCAAGTTTCCGACCCTGAGCGCTACGGTGTAGTAGAGTTCGACGAAAACCGCGTAGCTATTTCGATCGAGGAAAAGCCCGAAACACCAAAGTCCAACCACGCTGTGGTAGGGCTGTATTTTTACGACAACGACGTGGTAGAAATCTCCAAAAGTATCAAACCAAGCGACCGCGGCGAGCTGGAAATCACTACTGTTAACGAAGAATATCTCAAGCGTGGCCGCTTGAAGGTACAGGCCATGGGCCGCGGTTCGGCCTGGCTCGACACCGGCACATTCGGCTCGATGAACGACGCATCGCAATTCGTAGAAGTTATCGAAAAGCGCACCGGTTATAAAATCGGTTGCGTCGAAGAAGTTGCTTTCCAGGAAGGTTTTATTACTGCCGAACAGCTGCGCGAACTCGCCGAACCACTCAAAAAATCCGGTTACGGCAAATATTTAATCAGTTTGCTCGAACAATAAAATCTGATTAAAAATTAATCAGAGCATAAGCTTTACAAGCCTACTTTTTGATAGTAAGCTAAGTTTGTGACGTATCAAAACAAAAAGTACGGAACCAAATCAGCTCCCAAAAAATCGAAACGCAAGTGGTGGGTAGCGAGTCTCCTCGTTGCCGTTATTTTACTGCTCGGATTTGGCGTGTATTGGCAATTTATTCGTGATCATCATAAAACACCTGCAGTAAGCGCTACCGGTGACACCAAGGGCGACACTGCGGTGCAAAACAATAACACGGGCACCAAAACCGACTCAACCGTACCCGGACATACCGTCAACCCCACACCTTCAGACCAAACAGGTAAACAACAAGTACCTCCCACCACAGGGGGCGCAGCGCCGCTTGAACCGACCGGCGATTTCGTAAGTAGTCACGGCACAAACCAGCCCGTACCGCGCTCCGCCGCTATGGAATCGGTTTGTACCAGCACGCCCGGCGCAAGCTGCGTCATCAGCTTTACCCAAGGAAGCGTCACTAAATCACTGCCAGCGCAAACGACCGATAAAGGCGGCAGTACCTACTGGAACCAATGGACACCACAAACTTACGGCTTAACGGCAGGTAGCTGGACAATCACGGCTACCGCTACACTGAATGGTCAAACAAAAAGTGCCACCGATGCACTACCCCTAAAAGTAGCCCCCTAATGAAACTAAAACGTATCTTTGTAATCCTCCCTATCCTCGCAACGCTGTTCGCTAGCCTAGCTCCCGCCCAGATGGCGTCGGCACAATACATGCCAAACCGCATTATCGATGACGCAGTGTTCGACAACTCAGGCTCTATGAGTGCCCCTCAAATCGACGCCTTCCTAAACAACTTCCCTAACAGTTGTATCGCGCAAAATCGCGGCTTTACTTTTCCTGATCCCAACGGGTATTCGCCGAGTACCGGTTATACCTTTGGGAGCAATGTGAGTGCCGGCCGCGCCATCTCCGACGTTGCAGTGGCCTATGATATAAACCCACAGGTGTTAATGGTCACGCTTCAAAAAGAGCAAGGTATGATCAGCGGTGGGCTCGGCTGTGGCCCCACGCGGTACGCCGGAGCGTTTGGTTTCGGCTGTCTCGACAGCGGCACCACCTACAGCTATACGGGAGTCAACCTTTACACCCAGAACGGCACGACCGTTACCAGCGTGAATGGCACGTGTGTGAACGGCGCTGCCAAAGTCGGCTTTTCTCAGCAATTGGTTCGCGCCGCATGGCTGCTTAAATTTGGAGAGCAGCGCTCCGAGGGTAACATTGGTTGGGCGATCGTCCGGGGCAGCTGGAATAACAGTGACGACCCGCAAAGTTGCTATGGCGGCCGCATGACGCAAGGTACCTTTGCCCGTTGCCCGAGTGGCGGCACCGCCTACTACGACGGCTACAGCACTATCGACGGGACTGCGGTCCACATGGACACTGGCGCTACCGCTACCCTGTATTGGTACACACCGCACTTGCACGGCAATCAGGTATTCTACGAGGTCTTCAGTCAGTGGTTTGGCGATCCAACGCTCGTCTGTAGTGGCTCCGAGCAAAGCATGCCACAGGTTGTGAGCTTGTATAATCCGCGTAGCTACTCGCATTTTTACACGAGCTACCGCTGCGAGGCCAACGCTGTCGGCTTTAACGCTCACTATAACTACGAAGGCGCCGCTTTTAACACCACCGATCCGAACATTCCTGGTGCAATGGCTATTTGGCGGCTCGCGAACAACCAGACGGGTGATCATATGTGGACGGCTTACTCATCCGAGATCAGCGCACTCGTAAATCGCGGCTATCATATCGAAGGTCTGGCGTTTTACACCGCGCCCGCTAACGCTGCTACGCTTGCCGTTTGGCGTCTCTATAATCCCAGCACCTACCAACACGTCTGGACCTCACAGCAAGCGGTTATTAACGCCATTACGCGAAATGCTGGCTTCCAGATCGAAGGCGTCGCGTTTTACTCACAGTAGTATCCCAATAGATAAAGATCGACACGATTGCGCCGATCTTTATACGGTCATCTCGCCCATGAAAACTATTTCTTTAGCCTTCGATTGTTTTTTTGATGCCTTCCTGTAACGAGGTAAAGCTCTGCTTGCCATATTCTGACTCGTAGCGGCCAATACTTACTCCGGTGCGTTGCAAAAATGTACGCGGCGTTTCTTCATAATTAACGGTCACTTCGGCGTGCGAGAGTTCGCGCAGCGTATCGATGATTTCATTCAAGCTCGTTTGTTCGCCCCGACCAATGTTGTACACCGAGTACACATTATCGCGCATAAAACTCGTCGCGATCATATTGGCGGCATCTGGTGCAAAGATATAATCACGCGAGCTCGTGCCGTCGCCGTACACGGTTAAGGGCTCGTGATTACGGATTTTGCCCAAGAAGGCCGGAATTACCCCTTGGTTATTCTTGAGTAACTGACGCGGACCATAGGGATTACTCAACCGATATACCACATATTTGGTACCGTATTTGCGTTTGAAAAACTCCAGGTAATACTCAATCGCCAGCTTATTAATGCCGTACGGTGAAACGGGCAACGGCGAGTCCTCCTCGCTCATGATTTTTTCTTCACCCACACTGCCGTACACTGCGCCGCCAGACGAGATAAAGCCGATCTTTTTCACGCCCGCCTGAATGCACATATCAAAAATTTGCACGCTGCGGAGTAAATTATTGGTGATGTCGAGGTACGGGTTCTTATCCGACACAAAAGGATTAGTGGCCGAAAAACTGTGCAGCACCATGTCTACGCCTTCAAGCGCGCGTTTTATATCGTCATCGCTGAAGAAATCGCCCTTAAAAACCTCAATGCTATCACCTTTGATGAACTGCGGATCGCGCGAAAAACGATCAAAGGCGCGCACGGTAACATCAGTTTGCGCCGCCAGACGCTCTACAATATAACTGCCCACAAACCCGTTAGCGCCCAAAACCAGACAGTGTTTCGTATCAGACATCGAGCGCCTTTCTTGTTTCCTCTACAAAGGGTGTGTAACTATGTTCTTCTTGCGCGTCGGCGATGCGGTTGGCTTCAACCGACATTTTGGCGAGTTGTTCGTCGGTGGTTTTTTCA
>Ga0207701_10000145_pt1 | contig 66394 bp, 36 predicted proteins | sample KBSSwiSSwithPhiX_FD_184294 | JGI IMG/M metagenome (GOLD analysis project Ga0207701, IMG submission 184294) | Switchgrass rhizosphere bulk soil microbial communities from Kellogg Biological Station, Michigan, USA, with PhiX - S5 (SPAdes) (version 2) | ecosystem: Environmental > Terrestrial >... | reverse complement strand
GGACGACGGCCAATCTCGGGCTGACTTGCGAACGGTTGTGAGGCGCTCAGCTGTTCTGGCCATCTCGCCCTGCCGCTGTGCTCGGGCCTGCGCGCGGTCTCTGGCCGACACCAGCCCATGACGCAGGATCTTGTAGGTGTGGTTCGGCAGCTGCTTTGGATAGTGGCGGCGAAGGCGATCGAACGTCTCGATGATCGCGGCGCTGTCGCGGATTCGGGACAGCGCAGCGGCGGCGGACTTCAACCGTTTCCGGTCCTTTTTTGGCACCTTCGCGCCGGCTTCCTCCAGCAACGCCACGACCGCGCGCACTTTCTTGAGCCGCTTCCGCGACTCGTGCACAGCGTTTTCGAATTCGTCGGCACCGGTCACGGTGAGCGCCTCCGCCGTCGTCCGCAGCTCCTTACGCGCTTTCTTCGAGAGCTCACGCTCGATGTGCTTCCGTCTCTGCAATTCGAACGACATGTGCATGATCGGTGCACGCAGGATGCCAGCCATTGCGATGGCGGAACGGCAGACGCGAACCATCGCGTTGACGATCTCCCGCTGAGGCTTAGAAGGCTTGGCCGATGCTGAAGTAAAACCGACTGCGCTTCTCCCCTGGACGCGGGTCAAGCACAAAGCCATAGTCGGTGCGCAATAACACCCACGGAGTCCTCAGCCGAAGGCCGACGCCGGCTGATTCGCGAAGATCGGTAAACGAAAAATCCTTGATGGTCGGATAAACGTTCCCGACATCGAGGAAGACGACACCATCGAGGATCCGGACCACTGGCATTCGCAGCTCGTTGTTAAGAATGAAGACCGCGTTGCCGCCGGCGGGTATGTTATTCACACCGATGGGGCCGACCGCATTCTGTTCAAAGCCCCGCATCGTCGTGCTGCCGCCGGCGTAGAAACGCTCGCTGGTCGGCACATCACCGCCAATGCCGTTCGCGAGGCCAATGCGCGCCCCCGTCGCGAACACGAGTCGTGGCCGGATGATTTCGTTGGTGAAGGGCTTTGGCCTTTCTGGACGCAACGGAAAGTAATGAAAGTATTGGCCGTAGTACTTCAAATAGGGACGATCTGATCCGAGCCAGCTCGGAGAGTACGCGAACGCCTGTGAGAGAAATGTTCCTTTCGACGCGTCAAGCACTTCGTCCCGCGTCTCACGCGTGAAAGTGCTGCTCACCGGCGTCACTCTCACCGTCTCGGTCACCCCGACACCGAGTGACGGCTCGAGAGTCTTCGACAGCTCGTAGCGATAGCCGTAACTCCAGACGTAGACCTTGCGAAACTGTGCCTCCTGCTGAATCGATGCACCCTGGCGGCTGATATCGAACGGGTCAGTCTGCTCGGTTGGCGGGTTCAGATCCTCCCGGAAATACACACTGGCCGTCGTCTTTCGAGGCCATGAGCGGAGCGATGGCTGGCTGACATACATCCGCGCTTCATGAATCTCGCTGTCGTAGCGCCCCTGCGCCCCGAAGACTCTCGCCTTTCTCAGCACATTGTGAACGGAGAAATCGAGAATTCCTCCGAGTCCGCCCTCCGTGTCGTACGACAGGCCGTAACGCAATTGCAGCGGCTGGACTTCTCGCACCGACACGTTGAGGTTGACAGCTTTCTGGTTGCCGATCTGACGGTCCTGCGAGTTCTGAGCCCCGCCTGACGCGATCGTCTTGTCGGTGACGGCTTCGACGCGAGTGATATCGGCAATCGAATACGCACCGGTGCTGTAAAGATTTCGTCGTGAGCGTGCCAGAACGGCGAGATCAAGTGGCTGCGACGGGATCAGCTCGATTTGCCCGCGAACCAGCTTTTCGCTCGTCCGACGGTTGCCTTCAACATCAATACTTGCGACGACGTTCTGGCGCCCTTCGACGATGGTGAACGCGACGTCGACGCGGCCCGCCGGGGGATCGAGGACGAGCGCGTACTCCGAGCGCATGTCGTTATATCCCTTGCTCCAATAGAGATCTCGAATGCGTTCGAGCGAGTGCTCGGCTCCGGCTGAGATGAACGGCCCGTTTCGTGCGATCGGAAGCTTCGCCACGATTTCTTCGGCGGTGTAAACGGTGTTGCCCGCCATAGAGATCTGCCTCACTTGAAAACGCGGTCCCTCTCGAACAGGTACGACGACGCGGGCAGTTGTTGCCTGAAACTCGTACCGGGGAGCGTCGACCGCGGCCGACAGATATCCCTGTTCGTGGTAATAGCGTTCAAGCAGGCTGGTGACTTTCGCCGGATCGGTGAACAGCTGACGTTCGAGCCGTTGCTGCTCGATGATCTTGTTGAGACGACCCGGGCCAATCCCTGAGGCTCCTTCGAAGACCAGGACCACGCTGTTGTATCTGGGACCCGGCTGGGTGCTGAACACGACCTGCCGCCGCTGGCCGCTTTCTTTCACGTCGTAGTCGACTTGAGGCTGGAGGTATTTGTCGAGCATCAGCCACTCGCGGAGTGCGCGGACGCTGTCATTGCCCCGCTGTCGATCGAACACGCCGTGATGCCACGCTGTTTGCACTCTCTGCTGGATTTTCGACGGCGGTGTCGTGCCATCGAAACGCAATTCCACTATCGGGCCGCTGGTTACGCGTAGTGTCAGATTGGCCTTGTCATTTTCGACCTGACGATCGAGCCGGACGCGTGACTGCAAATAGCCCGATTGCATGCAGAGGGTTTCGATTCGTTCCAGCCCGCTGCGCGCCGCAAAGAAGTCGTACGCGTCTCCCTCCTTGAGCTTGAACAGCTTGCGCAGCCTCGCCTCATCAAACGCGCCGTCGCTCGCGACAGTAAGGCTCGTAATGGTTGGACGACGGCGAACCTCGCGCCGTGGCGCCGGGCTGCCGCCGAACCGCACATCGTGCCGGAAGTCGACGCGGTAGCTGTCGTCCTCTCGCTCACGGACACCGCGCATCTGAAATCGGCGAGTGACGTCGTACTCGGCCACCCAGATTTGATCTTCGCTGTCGGCAAGATTGGTGGAGTACACCAGCTTCACCTGGTCGGTCACATTCTGGCCGACCGTCAATCTGGCAGTCGGGTCGGTTTCGTTGGCGATGAGCACCGGCTCGATTCGCACTTCGCTGATTCCGGTCGCGCGTTCGAGGTTGCGTCCGAACTTCGAGCCGACGCGGCCAGTAAGGTAGGACAGCGCCTGAACGCGCGCGACTTCAGATTCCTCACCACGCATTTCGTCAACGGTGCGCCCCGTGACGACGAGCGCCATGATGTCGGGCTCGGGAAGCGGCGGGTCCGACGTCCAGTTCGTTTCGGTCTTGCCTGGTGTGCCCGACACCGAGATCCGCACGTCGTAGTTGCTCGCCTTTGTATTCAAGACCAGGTCGACAGAGGGAACAATGCGACGCTCGTCAACGAACGTGATGATGCCGCGCTCCACTTCGTAGCGCCGCGCGTTCAGCGTGACCTGCCCGCCCTCGGCAAGCGTCAGGCGCCCGGTCAAACCAGGCTCGTACGGCGTGCCAACAATACGCAGATCCGCATCGACTTCGGCCGTCGCCAGGTTGTTGTCGATCATCACGGGTGACGCTGTATCGACGTCGACGCCAAATCGTACGCGTTCGAGAATGGGATTTCGTGCTTTAGTAAGGTCCAACTTCCTTGGCGCCGTGATGGCCGCAAAGAGTCCCTGATCGAAGTTGATATCGCTCGTGAGGCCGGCTTCATTGATCGTGACTTGCCCCGCGACGACGAACTCGTCGTCGCGCCGGTTCACACGAATCGTCGCACTCGACAGACTTCGTAGATCCAGAGGGGCGTCGTAGGCGAAGTCCTTGGCCGACACCTGCAGATCGACATCGCTAACGGTTCCGTTCGCGAGCGTCACACTACCGGCACCACCGAGAACGCCGCCGTTCACCTCGCCGCTGAGCTTTGTCAGTTCCATGCGGGTGCCGGCCAGGTCGACGTGCGCGTTGACGTCCACCGCTGCGACGCCCAGCTCATCGCTGGCGATGGTCGCGTCGGTCAGATCGAGCGTGCCATCGAATTCGGGCGCGGTGATGGAACCGTGCGCGCCGAGCGTCCAATTCGCGACGCCGTCAGTGCGAACCTTATCCGAAAGCACGGACAGAGCCGCAATCTTCAGCGAACCGTCCACTTTCGCATCAACGCGCCGCTCTCCGACAAGGCCCACTGTGCCGCTGGCCGTCAGGTTACCGGCCGTCCCGCTCAGGGCCAGTTGTTGCAGTGTTGCCTGACCTGAGCTGATGGTGATCTGCGACGGCTGCTGCTGCGCGAGCGTCAGGCGTTTGAGCGCGAGCTCGAGTTGGGGAAACTCGAGACGCCCTTCCAAGCCTGCGAGGTCCCCACGTCTCGCCGACGCATCGAGGTTCACGCTGACACGGCCGGTCACTCCGGCGGGGACCCCCGGAATCGTCGAGGGATCGAGATCCCGCACCGATGCTTTGATTGTCGCGGGACCGGTTCTCCGCGGAATCTCGACGGGCAGGGGCGGAAGGGCCTCGAGAGGGATCTCTCCGGATGCCTCGATCGTCGCTCCTCCCCAGCGGCTTGTCAGACGCTCGATCTCAACCGCGCCATCGACGACGTGAGCGCGCATTTGAATGTTGGAAGCGCCTGGCCCCAGCTGTGGAGAGGAGACGACACCGTTCTCAACGGTCAAGGCCAGATTCGGAACAACCGACTTGAGCGTTCCGCTGAGCGAGCCCGCAAGTGTGATCGCGCCGCCGCTGGTGACGTTCAGATCTGCCGGCAGGAATCGCGCCAACGTGGAAAGATTCGCGTGTGCGTCGATGTTGAGATCGCCACTGCCGGCTGTGGCGGTCAGTGGCAACTCTCCCTTCACGACGGCCGACGACTCCCCCGCCGTCAGATCGAGCTGGGCGATGTGGAGGCGCTCGCTCTCGTACTGCAGGTCCGACGGTGCCTTCACGCTGAATGGCTGGCCGTTCCACGAGGCCGCGACAGTCTCGATGGTCGCCGTAGCTCGCGCCTGCTTTGGCTCGATCAGATTGCCACTCGCATCGACCGAGGCGCGCAGTCGGCCGGCAATTGGCGCGTGCCCATCAAGAGAGAGCCTCTCGAGGTCGAGATCATTGGCGCGGACAGTCAGCGTCGTCTGCCACGGCCGTGCGAGAGCGACCTGCGCCCTGGCGTCGAGGTTGAACCGGTCGGCCGACGCGGTGATTTCAGCCTGATGGTTTGCTGCACTCGCGGCGATGACGATGCTACCCAGTTGGACGGGAACAGCCGGCGCACTGACGTCTGTTGAGCGGTTCTCGTGATCGATCTCGATGGCATCGACGAGAAGCTTCGCCGACCCGGCAGGTGAAGCGGATGTACCAGCTCCGTTTCCGGCGATTTCGACCCTGCCTCGCACGCGTTGCCCGCCCGGCAGCGTCAACGTCAGCAGTTGCAGGTGTTCTGAACGAAGATCGAACGTGTAGCTCTTTCGATTGAAGTTGAAGGAACCGGTCGCATTGATGCGCCCAGGCACATCAGGCTGCGGCTTGTCGACAATCAGCCGCGTAAGAGTCACGTCGCGGCCGTCGAGATCCGCCTCAGCATCCAGCGATCCCAACCGTTCGCTGAATGCGACGATGTCGTCGCCGCGAACCCTGACGTTCGCGAGCGGGCGCACCAGCGTGCCGCGAATGGTGCCGTTTGCAGTGACGACGCCGGAGACAGGTACGTCGTGCAGGTTGGTGGCGATCAGGCGATGGAGATCGATGACGTTGGCGTCGAGGACGAGATCGAGGCGCTGATTTCCGATGAGGTCCGCAGTGCCTGTCACCTGCGCGTGCGCGCCCGTCAAGTTCACGTCGCCGCGGTTGATCGTCATCCTTTCAGATGTGACCGTGACGTCGGCGCCGACGCCGATATCCTTTGCGGTTCCGGCTGCGAGCGACGGCGCCGTGACGCTGATCTGTGCGATCGGCCTGTCCAACGAACCCTCGAGGCGCACATCGAGGAATGCGGCGCCGCTGACAGGGGTAGGTAAGAGTGTGCCCGGTGGGCGGCCGAGAAGCGTCTCGGCAGCACGTGCCGTCGACGACACGTCCTTCACGCCCAGGTGAACCTGTCCCTGCAGCCGGCGCTTTTGGTCAAGCTTCAGGCGACCTCCCATCGCCGCGCTGGCGACGCTGATTTCGTGCAGTTCGGCAACAATCGATTGTCCGTTTCCTCGCGCCGAGACCTTTCCCGTGACCGGGATCGCGCGTGACGTCGCCGGCATCGGTGTCGAAGTCAGCGTCGCGGACCCCGTGCCAGATGCCGCGAGGTAGTCGAGCCCCGGCCAGTCGGCGTTGATCTTTCCGTCCAGCCGCGTTTGCAGGATCGGCGACACATTCAAGCCGCGCATGATCGCCGCCACGTCGACGTTGGCGAGGTCCGCCCGCACTCGCGAACGGCGCGCGTCGTCGAATGCCAGTTCGCCCTGGGCCGATACGCGAGCCCACGGCGCTTCCAGACGCGCCGACGATACCGTCGCATGACGCCTGCCTGCGTCGTAGGTCGCGCGTAGGTCGGCTTGAGCGCCGGCGAGCGATCGAAACTGCAGCGCCGATCCCGCCGCATGCCCGTCGATTACAGGCGACGCCAACGGCCCCGTCGCCGTCGCCTCGACGAGAACCGAGCCTGCACGTGGAGCAGGTGTATCGAGAAGCGTCGACACTCGCTGCGCATCGATAATGCCGTGCAGCGTCAGTCCGAGCTCAGGCGCAGCGAAGCGACGAACGGCTCCCGAAACCTCGGCTCGTGAGCCGAACGCCTCAATCTGCAGTCGATCGATCCTCAAATCGTCGTCCCCAGCGTCCAGAGCGCCGGTCACACGATCGATGGCATCACGATGATTCCGCAGCTGAACGCTGCCGTCTTTGCTCTCGAAGCGGACCTGATGTCGCCGAGTGATCGAATTTCCTGCGATCTCGATGTTCGATAACGTCACCGCGACGTCTACGTGCTGCGGCTGATTCGTGTATCGGAAACGTCCACCCGGAATAGAAAGGTGCTTGATGAGAAAGTCCGCCGACTTCGCCTTGCCTCTTGGTTCGATGGGAGGTCGCGGAAGGTTATCGCGCCCGTTGGCATCGACAACGAAGTTGACGTCCACATCTTCGACCGCGCCTGAGTCCAGGACGAAGCGGCCGCGAAGAAGATTGGCGAGGCTCAAGGTCAGTTGCGCGCGTCCGATCGTCGCAAAGGGCGGCAGGTCAGAGACTCCTTCGGACCGTATCCGGAGATTCCGTGCGTCTACCGAAAGGCGCAACAGGCTGTATTGGAAGTCATCCACCTGCAGCGCGACGTGCTGTGATGCTAGGAAGTCGGTCAGGCGACCGAGGGCAAACCTGCGAACCGGTGCCGATTGCAGGGCGAGCAACAGCAGTATGGCCAGCAGGCACAACACACCACCGGATATCGCGAGCCTTCGAATGGCCCGGCGCGTTCGCGATTGAGGCTCGCGGGGCCTTGCGGCCGATGCTGACACCGTGGACTCCGGAAACCCAATCGTTGCATCATTCGATGAGTCCACGCAAAGACGGAACGCGGATAACGGGCGGACCACGATATGTCGCGGTGCAGTCATTCTTCAGTTCTGCCGCGGTGCAAAGCCGCGCGCATTCGAGTCCGCTACAATTAAGTCCTCATCCTTATCCCTATCAGCCTGGAGATCTCATGATTGAGCGTGTGCTTTGCGCTGGCATTGCGTGTGTCGCGGTGAGCGTTGTCCTCAGTGCGCAGACGAAGACTGTTCCCCGTCCACCCGCCGGGCCGCCACCCGCGGGCGACAGCACCGCACCCGATGGGTATCAGCCACTGCCGCAGTGGCTTGGACAGACCCGCGCGCCGGCGGCGACGAGAACGGCGGCCTTCACGGTCGAGACGTTCGCTTCCGGGACAAACGGTGCGGCGTTCCAGTTCCTTCCCGACGGCCGCATCCTGCTCGGGGAGCGCAACGGCCGCATCCGTATCGTCGGCAAGGACGGCATTCTTTCAGAACCGCTCGCCGGCATGCCGCCGAATATGGCCACGGCGGGTCAGAGCCTCTTCAGCGTGGAGCGCGACCAGGGCTTCGCGACGAACCGCGTCATCTACTTCACTTACGCCGTGGTGCCAGCTGGCGTCGACCCAACGACCCAGCGCTCGCCGCAGCATGTCCACGTCGCCAGCGCGCGCATCGCCGCCGACGGGAAGAGCCTCGAAGGGGTGAAGGATCTGCTCGACGGCGAAGGGACGGGCGGGCGTGTCATCCAGGCAAACGACGGCACGCTGCTGGTCACGACGGCAGTGCCCGCCGGGCTGGGCATCCCGTCGTCGGAGTGGATGCAGCCGCAGCAGCTCGACAGCCTGATGGGCAAGGTGCTGCGCATTAACACCGACGGCACCGTTCCCAAGGACAATCCGTTTGTTGGCACGTCAGGCGCGCGCCCCGAGATTTTCGCGCTGGGGTTCCGCGACCCGCAGGGTCTCACTGTCGATCCGACCGGCGCAGTGTGGACGAGCGAGCACGGACCTCGAGGCGGCGACGAAATCAACCAGGTCGCAAAGGGCAAGAACTATGGCTTTCCGGTCATCACGTATGGTCGGGACTACAACGGCAAGGCGATCAACGGCGACAAGACCGTGCAGGCCGGCCTGGAGCAGCCGGTGTACTTCTGGACACCGGACATCGCTCCGGCGGGCATAGCGTTCTATACCGGCAACGCCTTTCCTGCGTGGAAGGGCAACTTGTTCGTCGCGTCCCTCGCGGCCAAATATCTCGTCCGCCTCGTTCTCGACGGCACGCACGTGGTCGCCGAGGAACGTTTGCTGACCGATGTCAACGCGCGTCTTCGCGCGGTTCACGAAGGACCAGATGGATCGCTCTACGTGCTCACGGATGGAGCGAACGGCAAGATCCTGCGGCTCGTCGCCCGGAACTGAACCAGCGCCGCCGCCCTAGCCCGGGCCGCCATTTCCGGGATCCCGACTCGGCCGTAGCTGTCACGCAATTAACGCAACTTTCAGTTGCGTTAATTGCGCTACTATTGAGTGGTTGGCATCGCCGCTGAACTCCCGCGCGTCCGTCATTTCCCACCAGCCCAGGCACGCTGCCGTTCGTCGTCCGCGAACTCGCGGACGAAGCGCCCGCGTTATCTCGACCGTGCTCTCCACCACACTCGAAGTGCTGGGCCAGCACGGATATGCGGGACTGCGGGTCGAGGATGTCGCCGAACGTGCCGGCGTCAACAAGACGACGATCTATCGACGTTGGCCGACACGCGCCCAGCTGGTGATTGCCGCGTTGACCAATCTGGCGGCCCCGCCGGTGGCGGTCGAAACGGGGCATCTGGAGAACGATCTCCGTGCCACCTTCATGACCGCGACCACGCTGCGCGCGACGCCGGCCGGACGCGGCGTCGTGCGCGCGCTGATTGCCGAGCGCGGCGATCCGGAAGTGGATCGCGTGGTCTGCGAAATCCGCGAGCGTCACCGCGCGCCGGCTCGACGCGTTCTCGATAGCGCTCGACGGCGCGGCGATCTGCCGAAGGGGGTTGATCTCGAGCTGTTGCTCGACGTGCTGACCGGCACGATCAACGCCCGACTGCGGGAGCGCTCCGAACCTTTGAATCCGCAGTGGGTCGGCCGCGTGGTCCGACTCGTGTTGTCAGGCGCCATCGCTGGTGGGCGCGTCAGGCCGTGAGCTATCCATGAAGACGAAAGCCGTGATCCTCGTTCTCGCCGTCAGTGCGCTGAGCGCCGTCTCCGCGTGCCACAGTGAAAAGGCGACGGCGGCTCCCCCGCCGCCGAGTGCGGCCTTCGTGACGGTCGCTCCTGAGCCAGTGGCGATCACCGGTGAGTGGATCGCCACACTCGATGGCACCGTCAACGCTCAGATCCGGCCGCAGGTCTCCGGCTATCTGGTGCGGCGCGTGTATCGCGAAGGGGCATTCGTCCACAAAGGGGACCTGCTCTTCGAGATCGATCGACGTCCGTTCGAAACCGCGCTCAACCAGGCGCGCGGGCGGCTCGCTGAAAGTCAGGCGCAGCTGGCGAAGGCCGACCGCGACTTCGCCCGCGACAAACCACTGGCCGAACAGCGCGCGATTGCGCAGAGTCAACTCGACAACGATGCCAGCGCGCGCGATGCGGCGCAGGCCTCGGTGGCGTCGGCGCAGGCAGCCGTCGAGGCGGCGCAACTGAACGTCGGTTTCACTCGCGTCACTTCGTTGATCGACGGCGTCGCCGCGATTGCCGCGGCGCAGATTGGCGACCTCGTCGGTCCGACCACGCTGCTCACGACCGTGTCGCAGGTGAATCCGATCAAGGTCTACTTCCCCATCAGCGAGCAGGAATACCTGGCCGTTGCCGACCGCGTCCGCAGTGCCACCGGCACCGCGACGCTATGGCAGGAGGGTGGCGGGCTCTCGCTCGTGCTGGCGGATGGCACGACGTATCAGCAGCGTGGATCGGTGGTCGCGTTCGATCGCGACGTCGATCCGAAGATGGGCACGATTCGAGTCAGCGCGACGTTCGCGAATCCGGGCAACATTCTCCGCCCTGGCCAATACGGCCGCGTGCGGGCGCAGACCTCGATTCGTCGCGATGCCCTGCTGGTGCCGCAGCGCGCTGTCTCAGAGCTTCAGAATGGATTTCAACTCCGGGTCCTGACGCCCGAGAACAAGGTGGCGGTCCGTGCGGTCACGCTTGGCGCGCGTATCGGCAATCGCTGGATCGTCGAAAAGGGAGTCAAGCCCAACGACAGGGTCGTGGTCGACGGCCCTTCACTGAAGGATGGCACGGTCGTGTCGCCTCACCCTGCGCCTTCATCGGCTGAGGATCAGTGATGTCGCGCTTCTTCATTCGTCGCCCGATCGTTGCGATCGTAATCGCCATCGTCACCGTACTCGGCGGACTGGTCGCAATGTCAGGGCTGCCGATCTCACAGTTTCCGCAGATCGTTCCCCCGCAGATTCTCGTGACCGCGCAGTATCCCGGGGCCGATGCGCTGACCATCGAGCAGGCCGTCGCGACGCCGCTCGAGCAGCAAATGAACGGCGTTGACGACATGCTCTACATGCAGTCGAGCAACGCCAACGACGGCACCATGACGCTCACCGTCACCTTCGACGTCGATACGCAGGCCAACATCGATCAGGTGAACGTGCAGAACCGTCTGGCGCAAGCGCAACCGAATCTGCCGCCGGAGGTGAGCCAATTCGGGCTGAGCATGCGCAAACAGACGGGCCTGCCGATGCTGATCGTCTCGTTGTACTCGCCGAAGCAGACCTATGACGCGCTGTTTCTTGCCAATTACGCAAACATCAACATCCTCGACGCCATCTATCGTGTGCCGGGTGTTGGCGAAGCGCGTATCTTCGGCGCTGGCGACTATGCGATGCGAATCTGGGTGAAGCCGGAGCGTCTCGCCCAACTCGGACTCACGGTCCCGGATCTCAGCCGCGCGATCCAGCAGCAGAGCACCGTCAATCCCTCAGGGCAGGTCGGCGCGAATCCAGCTCCGGCCGGCCAGGAGATGACGTATACCGTTCGCTCGCAGGGCCGGCTCCAGACCGAACAGGAATTCGGAAACATCGCGATCCGCTCGAACCCGGACGGTTCCGTCGTTCGCATGCGGGACGTCGCCCGGATCGAGCTCGGCGCCCTCAACTACCAGCAGATCGGACGCGTCAACGGTCAGTCTGGCTGCGCCATCGCCATTTTCCAGGCACCCGGATCGAACGCGCTCTCCGTGGCTGACGGAGTGCGCGCCCAGATGGAATCGCTGCGTGGACGCTTTCCGCAGGACCTCGAGTTCGCTTACACCCTCGATACCACCCGGGCGGTCTCGGAAGGGATCCGCGAGATCGTGATCACGCTCGGCGAAGCCATGGTGCTCGTGATCCTCGTGGTCTATCTCTTTCTGCAGAACTGGCGCGCCACGCTGATTCCCGCCGTCGCCGTTCCTGTGTCGCTCATTGGCACGTTCATGGTGTTCCCGGCGCTTGGTTTCTCAGTCAATACGCTGTCGCTGTTTGGTCTGGTGCTGGCGATCGGTCTCGTCGTCGACGACGCCATCGTCGTGGTCGAAGCGGTCGAGCACCACATCGAGGAAGGCATGTCGGCACGCGATGCCACCATTCGGGCGATGGACGAAGTCTCGGGCCCTGTCGTCAGCATTGCGCTGATCCTCGCAGCGGTGTTCATCCCGGTCGCCTTCATGGGCGGCATTCAGGGCAGCCTGAACAAGCAATTTGCGATCACCATCGCCATCTCGGTGCTGATTTCCGCGTTCAACGCGTTGACGCTGTCGCCGGCGCTGGCAGCCATGTGGTTGCGGCCGCGAAAGGAAGGCCGATGGCTCGGAGGTTTTTTCCGCACGTTCAATCGTGCGTTCGGCAAGGCATCCAGCGGTTACGTGTCGCTCAGCCGCGGTCTCATTCGCAAGGCGGGCGTCGGGATGGCAATTCTTGCGGCGTTCGCGGTTCTGGCCGGCGTGCTCGGACGCCGATTGCCGACCAGCTTCGTGCCCGAGGAAGACTACGGCTACTTCCTGCTCAACGTGCAGTTGCCACCGGCCGCATCACTGCAGCGCACCGATGAGGTGTGCCGCAAGGTGGAAGCCATTCTTTCGGACACCGAAGGCCTCGGCGCGTACAACGCCATCATCGGCTTCAGCCTGCTTACGCGCGTCACCGCGCCGAACTACGGCTTCTACTTCGTCGGCTTGAAACCGTGGGCCGAGCGGCACCGCGGCCTCGATGCACGATCGATCGTCGATCGACTCAATCCCAGGTTCAGGACGGAGATCCCGGAAGCCGCGGTGGCGGCCATCATGCCGCCATCGATTCCGGGTCTCGGGTCGCAGGGCGGCTTCACGTTCTGGCTTCAAGATCGATCGGGCGGAACGGTCGAGCACCTCGATCAAGTGCTGCAAACGTTTCTTGCCGAAGCGCGCAAGCGTCCGGAGCTCTCTGGGGTGGCCTCACCCTTCAGCGCTACAACGCCACAGGTGTATGTAGACGTCGATCGGGACAAGGTGCTCAAGCAGGGCATCGCGCTCACCGACGTGTATCAGACGATGCAGACGTTTCTGGGTGGGTTGTACGTCAATCAGTTCAACCGCTTCGGCCGGCAATGGCGCGTCTTCATGCAGGCCGAGGGCCCTGAGCGGATGACCGCTGAAAACATCGGCCAGTTCTACGTGCGCAACAACGACGGCAACATGGTGCCGCTGTCCTCGCTCCAACGAGTGAAGCAGATATTTGGTCCGCAGTACACCAACCGCTTCAACGTCTACCGCGCGGCGCAGGTTACCGGCACGTCCGCTCCGGGATACAGCTCCGGGCAGGCGCTCGACGCGCTCGAACAGGTGGCGAAAGCGACTCTTCCCGCTGACGTCAGTTACGACTGGTCGGATTTGGCCTTCCAGGAACGCAAGGCCGCGGGTAATGCGCCACGATTGTTTGCGTTGTCGCTGATCTTCGTGTTTCTGATTCTGGCGGCGCTTTACGAGAGCTGGTCGCTGCCGTTCTCGGTCCTGCTGTCAGTGCCGGTCGCGATTGTCGGCGCCTTTGTCGGCCTGCTGATGCGGCGGTTCGACTTCGACGTCTACGCGCAGGTCGGCGTGATCATGCTGATCGGACTTGCGGCGAAAAACGCCATTCTGATCGTCGAGTTCGCCAAGGCTCGCAGCGAGGAAGGCAAGGACCTGGTCACCGCCGCGCTCGAGGGCGCGCAGTTGCGGTTGCGGCCAATTCTGATGACCTCGTTCGCATTCATTCTTGGCTGTTTGCCGCTGTGGATCGCGGCCGGCGCGGGTGGGGCGTCGCGCCGCATTCTTGGCACGGTCGTGGTCAGCGGCATGATCGCGGCGACGCTGTTGGGAATCTTCCTGATCCCGCTGCTCTACGTCGAAGTCGAGAAGCTTGCGACGCGCCGCTCACGAGCGCGCGCCGCCGCCTTGACGCCATCGCCGAAACCGAGCGCACCATGATCACGAATCGACGTGCACCCATTCTCGGCCTCGCACTTGTGGGCGTCCTGTCGTCTGCCTGTGTGGTCGGACCGAACTACGTGAAGCCAGAGTTGCCGACGCCCGAGGCCATCAGGGGGAGCCAACCGTCCGCCGCTGGTTCCGCTATTGCGGAAGCGAAATGGTGGGACGTCTTCCAGGACGAACAGCTGCAGGCACTCGTCCGTACGGCGCTTACGCAGAACGACGACCTTCGGATTGCAGCAACGCACGTGCTCGAAGCCGAAGCCCAGTTCGGGATTACGCGGGCCGACCAGTACCCGACGGTCACGGCGGAGGCCGACGGGGGCGCTGCGCGAACGGCGGCCACGCGTTCGTCGTCCGCGATAACCGGTGGGGCCCTGCGGGTGGGCGCCACCGCCGACTGGGCGTTGGATTTCTGGGGTCGCTATCGCCGCGCCACCGAAGCGGCGCGTGCGGAGATCCTTGCGACCGAGTGGGGCCGTCGGACGGTGATCACGACCGTGATCAGCGACGTGGCGAATGCCTACTTCCAGCTGCGCGCGCTCGACCTGCAGCTCGACATCGCCCAGCGGACCCTGGCCTCGCGCAAGGAATCGTTGCAGCTCACGCAGACGCGCGAAGCCGGAGGGGTGACGTCGTTGCTGGATGTCCGTCAGGCCGAACAGCTGGTTTCTGGGGCCGAGGCAACCATCACCGACACCGAGCGTCGCATCGCGCAGCAAGAGAATTTCATCAGTCTCCTGCTGGGTGACTTCCCGTCGCCGGTGACGCGCGGTCGAGATATTGCCGATCAGCCCCACCCGCCTGACGTTCCGGCGGGCCTGCCGTCTTCACTGCTCGAACGCCGCCCCGACATTCAGGCAGCCGAGCAACAGATCGTCTCGGCGAATGCGCAGATCGGCGTGGCACGTGCGGCGTACTTCCCATCGATTTCATTGACAGGAAGCGGTGGGCTGCAGAGTACGGGACTGGGCGCGCTGGTCACGCCCGGCGCTGCCTTCTGGAGCGCCATTGTCGGCGTGGCGCAACCAGTATTCACCGCGGGACGAACACGTTCGCAGGTCGCCCTTGCGGAAGCGCGGACGACTGAGGCGACGGCGATCTATTCGCAAACCGTGAAGCGGGCGTTTCGCGAGACGTCCGATTCGCTGGTCGGCTACGCCAAAGCGCGCGATTTTCGCGCGGAGCTCGAAGCGTTGACGACCGCCGCGCAGGACGCGCGGCGACTGGCTGACATCAGATATCAAGGAGGCGCCACCAGCTACCTCGAAGTGCTTGACGCGGAGACGCGGCTCTTCGAGGCGGAGCTGTCGCTCGCGCAGGCTCGCCAGGCGGAGTTATCGGCCTTTGTCGAAGTGTATCGTGCCCTCGGCGGCGGCTGGCAGCAAGAGGGTCGTCCGACAAACCCGTAATCACTCGCGCGCTCGTTCGCCACCGTCGCACGAGGTTTTGAAACCGCTTCCAGCAGGATCATATGATCCGCGAGTGCACCGATCTCAGTGAGCACGCCAAGCCGTGAGGAGCCGCGATGACCACTCCGCCCACCGGGCAGCCGACCGAACAGACGAACCAGGTAAGTCCCCTGGCGGGAAAACCTGCTGACCCGTCACGGCTCGTCAACCTCCCACGCCTCGTCGCTGCTTACTATACCGAGCGCCCCGATCCGTCGGTTCCGCAGCAGCGCGTCAGCTTCGGCACGTCGGGTCACCGCGGCTCTTCTTTCGCGTGCAGCTTCAACGAGTCTCACGTGCTCGCCATCGCGCAGGCGATCTGTGGTTACCGGAAAGAGCGGCGCATCGACGGACCGTTGTTTCTCGGCATCGACACGCACGCGTTGTCGGAGCCCGCGGCACGCACCACGCTGGAAGTGCTCGCGGCTAACGACGTGGCCGTTCACATTGCCGCCAACGATGAGTACACGCCGACGCCGGTCGTCTCGCACGCGATCCTGACCTATAACCGCGGCCGCAAGGCTGGGCTTGCCGACGGGATTGTCGTGACCCCCTCACATAATCCGCCGGAGGATGGCGGTTTCAAATACAACCCGCCACACGGTGGGCCCGCGGGGACTGACGTGACTGGGGCCATCGAAACGCGCGCGAACGAGCTGCTGGCCGACCTGACGGCGATCAAGCGCATGCCCTATCAGAAGGCGCTTCGGTCGCCAGCGGTGCATCGCCACGACTTCCTCAACGCGTATGTGGCCGACCTCGCATCGGCGCTCGACCTCGATCGCATACGCAGCGCGGCGCTCACCCTCGGTGTCGACCCGCTCGGCGGCTCCGGGATTCGCTACTGGGCCGCGATCGCGGAACGGTATCGCCTCGATCTGACGATCACGAACCCGCGCGTCGACGCGGCGTTCGCCTTCATGGATGTGGATTGGGATGGGCGCATTCGCATGGATCCCTCGTCGCCTTACGCCATGCACAGCCTCATCGGTCTCAAGGATCGTTTCGATGTCGCGTTCGCATGCGATCCGGATCACGATCGTCATGGCGTGGTTGCGAAGAGTGTCGGGCTGCTACCGGCAAATCACTATTTGGTGACGTGCATCGACTATCTGTTCCGCAATCGGCCGACTTGGCCATCGATCGCGGCGGTCGGGAAAACGGCGGTGTCGAGCAGCATGATCGATCGCGTGACCGCGCGGTTAGGCCGAACACTGGTGGAGGTTCCGGTCGGCTTCAAGTGGTTCGTCGAGGGGCTGCAGAGCGGCGGTCTGGGTTTCGTCGGAGAAGAGAGCGCCGGCGCGACCTTCCTGCGCCGCGACGGCACCACGTGGACGACGGACAAAGACGGCATCGTCGTCGCACTGCTCGCCGCGGAAATGACGGCGGTGGAAGAGCGTGATCCAGGAGAGATCTACGCGTCCTTGACGCGCGAATGCGGAAACCCGGCGTACGAACGCATCGATGCGCCCGCGACGCTGAAGCAGAAGGCGGCGCTCGGTCTGCTGGCAGCAGAGTCGATTCGAGGCGATCTCGCCGGCGACCCGATTCGTCAGGTACAGACGACCGCGGGTGGGCATCCGCTTGGCGGCGTGAAGGTCGTTAGCGACAGCGGATGGTTCGCGGCCAGACCTTCGGGCACGGAAGAGATCTACAAGATTTATGCGGAGAGTTTCCGGGGTCAGTCGCACCTGCACCAGATCCAGCAGGATGCCCGACGAATCATATCGGCAGCGCTGACAAGCGTGGCGGCTGAGTAGAACAGTCCCGGGCCGGCGCATACCTCAGGTTGGTGTCAGGCAGTGAATCGTGAACGGGGGCAGCGCACCGTTCACGATTCACTGCCTGACACCAGGCTTCATCGCGAAGGCGAATCGGAGCAAGGATTCGACGACCATCCCGGTGACGCCGGCGACGCCGTGAATGTCGCGCGCCGCAAGCAGCAGAACGAAGCACGTCGACGCCATCGCCGCCGGCACGAGTGCCCGGCGTGAGCGCGCGAGAGACGCCGCGCAGACCCCGCCGGCCAGTCCGAAATTGAGGATGGAGTTGCCGGCCCCGACCGGCTGCCAGCGGAGCGCCAATAACTGCGCGCTCGCGACGGATATCGCCGCAACCGCAAGCCAGTGCAGCCTGCCGAGCGTTCGCTCGGTCACGACGCCGATTGCGGCCAAACCGGCAAGATTGAACGCCGCGCCGCTCCAGCCGCCGTCCTGCACCAACAGCGAGGTCGCGAGTCTCCATACCTCGCCGGAATGGACGAGCGTCGCCTCGCGCATCAACATACGCATGAGCGCTGGTGCGATTGCGAGCTGAACGGCCGAGATGATGCCGATGACGCAGAAGGCAGCAAGCGTCAGAAAGGGTGTCGACGGCGGTCTGCGGCTGGTTCCCGTCCAACTTGCGATGATGCCCGCGAACCATGACGAAGCCAGGGCCACTCCCAGCAGCAGCTGGATGAACATCGGAAACCGCCACGGAAACGTCTGAGATTATAGAGGTGCCGGCCCGGCCGGGTTGTCGCCGGGCATATCGGAGGACCTCCGGCCTGCCGGAGGTGACAGCCCACCGATCCACAGAAAGCGTTACCGCTGCTAACGTCTTTTGCGGCATGGGGTTTGCGCCGCGCGCCACGGTGAGCCTCGTACCCAAAGATCTGACGCCCGTCTACAAAGAGACGATCGGTAAGGGCGCTGGCGCGCGCCGATGGCAGCGCCCCGTCTACGTCGACCACCTTCCCCCTTGCAACCAGGCCTGCCCCGCCGGACAGAACATCCAGGCCTGGCTGGCCCTCGCCCAGGCGGGCGATTACGAGTCGGCCTGGCGGAAATACATGGAGGAGAACCCGCTGCCGGGCACGCACGGCCGCGCGTGTTATCACCCGTGCGAGAGCGCCTGCAATCGGCAAGCGCTGGACCAGCCCGTCTCGATCCATTCGCTTGACAGGTTTCTCGGTGATCGCGCGAATGAAATGGGCTGGACGATCGCGCCCGGCGCGCCCACCGGTAAGCGCGTGCTCGTCGTGGGAGCAGGCCCGGCCGGGCTGTCGTGCGCGTACCAGTTGCGAAGGTTCGGACACGACGTAGAGATCCGCGACGCGAATTCCGAACCGGGCGGCATGATGCTCTACGGAATCCCCGCCTACCGCCTGCCGCGTGAAGGACTCACCCAGGAAATCGCACGCATCGAAAAGATGGGCGTGAGGATCATTCGCAACTCACGAGTGACTGACGTATTGGGTGAAAAGATCGGTGGCAACTTCGATGCGGTGTTTCTCGCGATAGGCGCTCAGGTGGCCAATCACCTCGACATTCCGGCGATGGACGGCGGCAAGATCATCGATGCCGTGACGCTCATGGAACGCGTCGAGAAAGGCCGCGCCCCCTCGCTTGGCCGCGTCGTCGGCATCGTCGGCGGCGGCAACACCGCCATGGATGCCGCGCGGATCGCCAAGCGTCTCGGTGCGCAGGAAGCCGTGATCATCTTCCGCTACGACAAAGCGCAGATGGAAGCGCACCCTTACGAAGCGATGGAAGCCTTCGCCGAAGGCGTGAAGGTCAAGTGGCTCTCGACGGTCAAGCAGTTCGGCGAAGACGAAATCGTCGTCGAGCAGATGGAGATGCTGCCGGATGGCTCCGGCGCTGTCGGCACAGGACAGTTCCAGACCCTCAAGACCGATTCGCTCGTCCTGGCGGTCGGCCAGCATGCTGACGTCGGGTTCCTCAAGAACCTGCCGGACATCCGAATTGGGCGCGGCAACGTTGTCGAAGTGGACGACCACATGCGCGCGAGCGATGGAATCTTCGCCGGCGGCGACATGATCGGCGGCGCACGCACGATGACCGCGGCAGTCGGTCACGGAAAGAAGGCGGCGCGCAACATCGACGCGTGGCTGCGCCGCGGCGTCTACGAGAAACCGGCGCCACATCCTGGCATCCCCTACCACCAGCTCAACCTGACGGTGTTTCTCGACGCCGATCGGCGAGAGCACGCCGAGCTGCCGATGGACAGGCGCACGGGTTTCGACGAAATCGTCGCCGGTCTTTCCGAGCGCGAGGCCCGTTATGAAGCGATGCGGTGCCTGTCCTGCGGCAACTGCTTCGAATGCGACAACTGTTACGCGGCGTGTCCCGAGCAGGCGATCGTCAAGCTGGGCAAGGGCCGCTTCTATCGGGTCGAGCTCGATCTCTGTACCGGATGTGCGGCGTGCTTCGAACAGTGCCCGTGTCGCGCGATCGAAATGGTCGCCGAGCCCGCGATGGAAGGATCGGCAACAGGTGCCGTTCCCGACCGGGTGCCATCACGCTTCGTGGTCCGCAGTTAGAACGTGCTCGACGAGTCTGGAGGATCTGTCCGATGGCCGTGAAGTCGGAAGTGATGGACGGCAACACCGCAGCCGCCTACATCGCGTATCGCGTCAACGAGGTTTGCGCGATCTTTCCAATCACACCGTCTTCGACGATGGCGGAGCTGGCTGACGCCTGGGCCGCCCTGGGCATCAAGAACATCTGGGGCCAGGTGCCGGTGATTCAGCAGATGCAGTCGGAGGGAGGCGCGGCCGGCGCGGTCCACGGTGCGCTGCAGAGTGGCGCGCTGACGACGACGTTTACCGCATCCCAGGGCTTCCTGCTGATGCTCCCGAACATGTACAAGATCGCGGGCGAGCTGACGCCGTGCGTCTTTCATGTCGCAGCCCGGGCGGTCGCGACGCAAGCGCTGTCGATCTTCGGCGATCATTCGGATGTGATGAGCGCGCGCATGGTCGGGTTCGGGATGCTGGCGGCGGCTTCCGTGCAGGAAGCGCACGACCTGGCGCTGGTTGCGCAAGCCGCAACGCTCGAGTCGCGCGTGCCAATCGTGTTCTTCTTCGACGGATTCCGCACGTCGCACGAAGAGAACAAGATCAGCATCATCCCCGACGACCAGATCAGGGCGGCGATCGACGATGAGTTGGTACGCGCGCACCGGGCCCGCGCGCTCACGCCCGAGCGGCCCGTGATTCGGGGTACCGCGCACAATCCGGATACGTTCTTTCAAGCCCGCGAGTCAGCGAACCCCTACTACGCGCGTGTGCCAGAGATTGTCCAACGCGCGATGGAGCGCGTAGGGGCGCTGATCGGACGCTCGTACAGCCTGTTTCGCTACGTCGGTCATCCCGAGGCCGACCGAGTCGTCGTCGTCATCGGCTCGGCATTCGAAGTGCTCGACGAGACCGCTGCCTGGCTGAACGCTCACGGCGAGAAGGTTGGCGTGGTCCACGTGGCGCTCTACCGCCCCTGGGACGCTGATCGCTTCCGGGCGGCGCTGCCGCCAACCGTGAAGCGCATCGCGGTGCTCGATCGCACGAAGGAAATCGGGGGACCTGGCGAACCGCTCTACCTCGATGTCTTGACGACGTTCGCGGAGGCGCTGTCGGCGGGTCGCATTTCATCGATGCCCATGATTGTCGGCGGCCGCTACGGCCTGTCTTCGAAGGATTTTGATCCGGCGATGGCAAAGTCGGTGTTCGACGAACTGAAGAAGGCGGATCCGAAGCGCGGCTTCACGGTCGGGATCAACGACGACGTCTCGCATACCAGCCTGTCGGTGGATGGAAGCTTCGACATCGAGCCGCCGGATGTCGTACGCGCGCTCTTCTTCGGCCTTGGCGCCGACGGCACCGTTGGCGCAAACAAGAACTCCACGAAGATTCTGGCATCCGCGCCCGACCGTTACGCCCAGGGCTACTTCGTCTACGACTCGAAGAAGTCCGGTTCCTACACGATCTCCCACTTGAGATTCGGCCCGCGTGCGATCCGTGCGCCGTACCTGTTGAAGTCGGCGAACTTCGTCGGCATCCACAAGTTTGACTTCCTCTACAAGCTCGACACGCTGGCGGTAGCCGCGCCTGGTGCCACGGTGCTGATCAACAGCCCGCACGGCGCCGACGCGGTCTGGAACGAGATACCGCGTGAAGCGCAGCAGCAGATCCTCGACAAGAAGCTCAAGGTTCACGTAATTGACGCCTCACGCGTTGCATCCAGCCTTGGTCTCGGTTCTCGCGTGAACACGATTCTCCAGACCTGCTTCTTCGCGTTATCGGGCGTGATGCCCCGCGACAAAGCCATAGAGGCGATCAAGCGCGCGACGGAAAAGACCTACGCGAAGAAGGGAAAGGCGATCGTCGAGAAGAACTTTGCTGCGATCGACAACGCGCTGGCAAACCTCCACGAGGTCCGAGTCCCGACGAAGGCGAACGGTCAGCGCATCCGCCTGACGCTGATCCCGGATACGGCGCCGGCGTTTGTGCGGAACGTGACGGCGCCGATCCTGGCTCTGCGCGGCGACGATCTTCCGGTCAGCGCACTGCCCGTCGATGGTACTTACCCCGTCGGCACGACGAAGTACGAGAAACGGAACATCGCCGACCAGGTGCCGGTCTGGGAGTCCGACCTCTGCATTCAATGCGGCCAGTGCGCGATCGTCTGCCCGCACAGCGTGATTCGCGCGAAGTACTACGACGAGAGCCGCCTTGCCGGCGCGCCTCTGGCCTTCAAGGCTGCGCCGATTAACGCACGCGGCTATCCGGAGTCGCGCTTTACGTTGCAGGTGTACGTCGAAGATTGCACGGGGTGTGGTGTCTGCATCGAAAACTGCCCTGCACACAGCCCGTCCGACCCTGCGGTCAAAGCGATCAACATGAAGGATCGTCTCGAGCACCTCGAGGCCGGCCGCGAGAGCGTGCGCTTCTTCGAGACGCTGCCCTGGGCGGACCGTACTCGCGTGAACTTCGCCAACGTCCGCGGAGTGCAGTTCCTGGAACCGCTGTTCGAGTTCTCTGGGGCGTGCGCCGGATGCGGCGAGACTCCATACCTGAAGTTGCTGTCGCAGCTCTTTGGCGATCGCTTGCAGATCGCCAACGCCACAGGCTGCTCGTCCATCTATGGCGGCAACCTGCCGACCACGCCATGGGCCGCGAACGCAGACGGCCGGGGGCCGGCGTGGGCCAACTCGCTCTTCGAGGACAACGCCGAGTTCGGCCTCGGTTATCGCATTGCCATCGACAGCCAGACCACGCTGGCGCAAGCCCTTGCGAGGAAGCTCGCCGGAACTCTCGGCGACGATCTGGTCACCGCGATTCTGGATGCACCGCAGATCACGGAGTCTGACTTCCGTGTGCAACGTCAGCGAGTGTCGGCTGTGAAGGCAAAGCTCGCCGGAGCGACCGATCCCGATGCGGCCAACCTGCTCGCGCTCGCGGATTTCCTGGTGCGCCGATCGGTGTGGATTATCGGCGGCGACGGCTGGGCATACGACATCGACTACGGAGGGCTCGACCACGTCCTGGCATCCGGCAAGAACGTCAAGGTCCTGGTGCTCGACACCGAGGTGTACTCGAACACCGGAGGCCAGGCGTCGAAGGCCACGCCTCTCGGCGCGTCGGCGAAGTTTGCCGCGGCCGGCAAGACGATTCCGCGCAAGGATCTGGCGTTGATGGCCATCGCCTACGGCAGCGTCTACGTCGCGCAGATCGCGATGGGCGCGAACAACGAGCAGGCGCTGGTCGCGATGCGCGAAGCGGAGTCCTACTCGGGACCATCGTTGATCCTGGCGTACTCACAGTGCATCGCCCACGGCACCGACATGCGCCACGGCATGAAGCAGGCGGCGCGCGCTGTCGCCGCCGGCCATTGGCCGCTGTTCCGCTTTGATCCGACGATGAGAGGTCGCGGCATGAACCCGTTCAGGCTGGATTCACCGCGACCGCGGATTCCACTCGAGGAATATCGCTACAACGAAGTGCGCTTCAAAGCGGTGGCGCAGGCAAATCCGGACGCCGCGAAACGAATGCTCGATCAGTCGCAGCGAGCGCTTCTGGAACGGTACCAGGTATACGAGGACCTGGCATCGCGAGACGGTAGTCGATTCCACCCGGCGTAGAAGAGTCCATTATGAACCTCGCTACCAAGTATCTCGGCTTGCAGCTCGCGCACCCCATCGTCGCGTCCGCGTCTCCCCTGTCCGCCACGCTCGACGGCATGCGTCAGCTCGAAGATGCCGGTGCGGCCGCGGTCGTCATGGCGTCGCTGTACGAGGAACAGATTCGGGCGGAGGACACCGCGTACGCGCTCTACACGGAACAGGGGTCGGATAGTCAGGCCGAAGCGAGCAGCTATTTTCCCGATCTGCCCGACTACGACTCCGGCGTGTCCGGGCATCTCGACACCCTTCGGCGCGCCAGCGACGCGCTCGACATCCCGGTGATTGCCAGTCTCAACGGCACCACCACGGAAGGATGGATCGACTACGCGCGCGCGCTCGAAGACGCAGGAGCTGCGGCGATCGAGCTGAACGTGTACTCGATCCCGGTCGATCCTACGGTCAGCGGTGCCGAGATCGAACGGCGCACGGCCGGGATCGTCCAACAAGTTGCGGCAACCGTGAAGATTCCGGTGTCGGTCAAGCTCGCACCGTACTTCAGCTCGACGTCGCACATGGCGGCTGAACTCGTACGCGCCGGCGCGCGCGGGCTCGTCCTCTTCAATCGGTTCTACGCACCCGACATCGATCTCACGACGCTGAAGGTGACACGATCGCTTCCGCTCTCGACCGCCGCCGAGCTACCGCTGTCGCTCGTGTGGATCGCCCTCCTATCGCGGCGTGTCGCGTGCTCGCTCGCAGCCAGCCGCGGCGTCGAGACACATGTCGAGGTGGTCAAGTACCTGCTCGCGGGAGCCGACGTCGTCATGACGGCATCGGCGCTGCTGCGCAATGGAGTGCAGCACGTTGGGACGATGCGACGGGGGCTCGAACGCTGGATTGGCGAGAACGGGTTCGCGTCGGTTGACGCGATCCGAGGCCTGAAGGACGCGACGCACGTCGAGCATGTCGATGCGCTCCTGCGCGCGCAGTATGTCGCCGCCCTCACGGACTACCTGCCGGCGACAATCGTCCGCTGAGAATTCTCAAAACGCCAGGACGGTCTGCAGCATCGGCACCCACCCGGTCATACCTGCCGTATACGGAGTAAAGGCCCCGCTGTAGGGCGCGTGGTGGATGTTGAACACTTCTGCGGTGAGCCAGAGTCGCTCGGTCGGAAGAAAGTGCCACTTCACGCCACCGCCGAACTCATGCGAGTCGGCGAACTCGCCGCGCACCCATGAGCCGCGGCCGTAGACCATCACCTTTTTCGGTTTGACGAATTGACCGACGGTGATCTCGGCGCCATGGTCCATAGTTGATGCGAGCGGAAGCGGGCCGTCGGCCTCGAAATCATCCAGCCAGCGCACGAAGTATTGGCCGTTGATCGCGAGCCCATTCCATTTGACGCCACCGTCGACCGCCCACATCTTGTAAGTCGCCTGGTCGACGGTGACACCGGGCGCAAACGCGCCGGTCGAGAAGGTCAGCACGCCGTCGGAGTTGTACAACGACGTGTTCTCGGGGCTCGATTGATCCAGGTTAGAAAAACGGTCCTCCCGAGATCTTGTGAACGCGGTGCCAACTCGAACGCGAACCTTCTTCGAGGCGAAGAAGTCATCGTACATGTTGCGGGATTTGCCGGGTGGGCCATACGCTCCGAGCGGCTCCCACCAGGTGCTCCCGGAGAACAGCAGATGCGTGTCGATCTTATTTGCCGAGATATTCAGGGTATTGAGACCGTTGCCGACAAAAGCCAGGTAGTTCAACCCGTTTGCGAATTCTCCGTTCGCCCAGACGCCCTGTGTGAACCCCGGACGGAAGAAGTTGTCAGCCATGCTCCTGTCGGTTGACGTGAAGAATGGGAACGTGTTGACCAGCGATCGACTGCCGGGAATGCCCGTATATCCGCCGGTAATTGTGAGGGCATTGTTGAACCGCCAGCCGATGTTGCTGGCGACAATGATCGACGCGGCCCCGGCTGACGTCCAGACCGTAAAGCTGTATCGCGCTCTCTGGTCGAACACGTAGCCACCGAGGATGAACATCGCGCGATTGACCGTAATGTCGTTGCGCGTATGTACCTCGCGCGACCCGCCCAGGTGGTCGGTGAAAGACTCGTCGCTATTCTGAGTGTTGAGATAGCGGATCTGCGTATTAATGTTGAACTTGAGCAGGAACGGCACGCCCGCGTCCGCTGGCGTCTCCCAGATGACCATCCCGTCCCGGTAACGCTCGTTCGTTGGCTGTGGCGCCGAAGCCGATGCCTGGCTCGAAGCACCTGCCGATTCCGTCGTCGCCGGCGGCGGGGTGCTGTTTGGCTCCGGTGCGGGGGATTGTGCGGAAACAGAATTCGCGAAGAACGACAACACGACCAGGATTGCGACACTCGCCACGCGCACGGAACACTCCTGAGGTTTGGCGAGTGATCGCCGGGAAACAAAGCTCCTCGTCGAACTCTCCCGGTAGGCGAGTTCGAACGAGGAACTCCTTTTGAATCAGCGGAGCGCGACCTGATCAACAGAGCACGACGGAGAGCGCGAGGCCTGCCTCGCTTGTCTCCTTGTACTTGCCGTTCATGTCCTTGGCGGTCTGAGCCAGCGCCATCACGGTTTCGTCGAGATCGATCCGGTGCCGCGACGCGACCTCGTTGCTGGCGATCGCATAGGCGGTCCACGCCTTGACGGCGCCAAACGCGCACCGCTCGATGCACGGCACCTGAACGTAACCGGCGACCGGATCGCAGGTCATGCCGAGGTGATGCTCCAGCGCAGATTCGGCCGCATTCTCCACCACCAGCGACGGTGCATCGAACGCAGTCGCCGTCAATGCCGCGGCCATCGACGAGGCGACGCCGATCTCCGCCTGGCAGCCGCCTTCGGCCGCGGACAGCGTCGCATGGTGCTTGCAGAGATACCCGACGGCCGCAGCTGCGAGCATGCCTTCACGCACCTTCTGCCGGTCCACCTTGCGCACCTCGAGGAGGGCGTAGACCAACGCCGGCATTACGCCGGCGGATCCGCCAGTTGGGGCCGTGATCACGAGGTGGCCACGCCCGTTTTCTTCGGACGCCGCCAGCGCAAACGCCGAAAGCGCGCCAATACCACGGTCTGCCTGGTACTTGTCGTCCATGGCGCGCTTGTAGACCGTCGCGGCCTTGCTGTGCAGCTTGATCGGGCCGGGCAGCACATCGTCTTCCGGCATCGAAAGGCCCGACTTCACCGTCGCGACCATCGCGTTGATGACTTTGTCGACCCAGGCGTACACTTCCGCTTCCGACTTGCCCGGGATCGACATCTCGTTGGCCAGCATGATCTTGGCGATCGTGGTCTTGTTGGTGTCGGCGTGGCCGCGCAGTTCCTTCATTGACGAGAAGGGGTATTTCGGCGCGTTCTTCTTCGGGGGCGTGTATCCCTTCCACTCGATGAAGCCCCCGCCCACTGAGTAGTACTCCTGCTCGAGCAAGACATCACTGCCGCCGAGGAGCTTGACCGTCATCGTGTTCGGGTGTTTGAAGTCACCCTTCGTGGCATCGTAGATGACATCTTTGAGGCTCACGTCGATTGACTTGCTCCCGAGCTTCACCGGGAACACCTGGTCAGGTTTATCGCGCAGGTTGTCGAGGAATTTCGGGTCGACGGTCGCCGGTTCGTTGCCGATCAGTCCGGCGAGTGCCGCCCGCTCCGTGCCGTGTCCCTTGCCGGTCGCGCTGAGGCTTCCGAACAGGTTCACCTGAAGCTTCGTCGCCTTGGCCAGCTGGTCGGCCGGCAGCTTGGTGGCGCGCTGGTAGAAATCGTAGGTGATGCGCATCGGACCAATCGTGTGTGAGCTCGAGGGCCCGGGACCCACCTTGTAGAACTCGTCTACGGTTGTCAGGACCGGCCCTTTCGCGCGCATCACGACATACAGGTCCTCTGAGAGCGGCGGGGCCGCCGGTGCAGCCGCCGGCGCTGGGGGCGTTGTGGCGACCGCTTTGGCTTTCGTCTCCTCGGGCGAGGAGGTGCAACCCGTTAACACAACGGCTGCGCCACCGACCGCGGTGCGCATCAGGAAACCCCGGCGATCCAAACCCTGCGGAACTTCGTGTGCGACCAGTTGACGTGGATCACCCAACAGATCCGCCGGAGAGATTTCATGATCAGTTTCTTTTGACATGGGTCAACCTGCTCCCTTTCATCGAGATGTGAGCCGCGGGGATCCGTGCCCTCCACTGGCAAGATCGACAGGTCCGGGTTGCCCGAGACCGTCGTCGCCCAGTCGGTGCGCAGGCGGGCACCCCTTCGGGGCGGAGGATGACAACAGTGCCGCGAACGGTACTAATGCGATGGGCACGTCGTATGCCAGAGCTCATGGCCCCGAATTGGGCCCTTTTTCGCGCGGCGAGGCGCGAAAACCGGTGGCTGCCCGTAGGGCCTCCGGAATCTCGTGGGTTGGGCGGGGAAATCTGACTGCCGAAACGGCGACTGCTCGCGGCTTCGGCAGAGATCATTCCGGCACCGCATAGGTGCCTGATCGTTTCGGGGTAAGCTCCGGGAACGTCGTGATGGCGCTGACACCCTGGTGGCATGATGCCCGCGAGGACCTGCGGTTGGGCTGTCGCCGATTGATCGGTGAACGGGGCACGACCGCGGCAGGTGTGGTCGTGCTCGCATCGGGAATCGCACTGTCAGTCGCCATCTTTGCGATCGCGGATACGGTGGTGCGTCGTCCACTGCCGGTCCTGGACCAGCAACGTCTGGTCGTGCTTTGGGGAGAAGCTGGCGGGAGCATGCGCACCCTGCCGCTCTCGGTCCAGCATTTCGAGCGCTTTCGCAGGGAAACTCTCACTCTCCAGGAAGTCGCGGGAACGTTAAGCATCGACTCGTGGGCTCAACCAGTCCGCGACGGTGACCAGACCTTCCCTGTCAACCTCTCGCCGGTCTCCGGTAACTTCTTTTCCGTCCTGGGTTCCACGGCGGTTCTCGGCCGGACGTTAGAGGCGGATGACGATCATCCCGGCGCTGCCCCGGTCGCGGTTCTCAGCTACTCGCTTTGGCGCGAGAAGTTCGCAGGTAATCCGGCAGTGCTTGGACGTCGACTGGAGCTACGGAACTCACGCGTGGTTACGGTGATTGGCGTGGCAAGACCCGGGCTGGAGTACCCAACAGCGACAGAGATGTGGGTACCCTTTGCGTCGTTCTCGCCCGTGGAAGTGGTGCCGATCGGCCGACTGGCATCGCAAGCGACGAGTCAACAGGCGGCGGACGAACTGCGCGCATCATTCGAAGGAGAGCCCAGGAACGAATGGCGCGGGCTCCGCGGCGCTGCCGTTCCGCTGCGATCCCTGATAGTTGGCGACGTCCAGCCGGCGATCGTGCTTCTCACGACGGCGGCCGCGGTGTTGTTGATCGCGGCGTGTTTCAACGTCGCCAATCTGCTCCTCCTTCGAGGCGCTTTGCGGCGCGACGAGATCGCCGTCCGTCAGGCCCTGGGTGCCAGCCGCGGGCGGATCACCCGTTTGCTTCTCATCGAAGGGCTTCCGCTCGCGATGATCGCGACTGTGATTGGCGTCTGGGGCGCCACGGAACTCTTTCGAATCCTGATAGCGCTCGCCCCATCAAACATTCCACGACTCGAAGAAGTACGTCTCGAAGGCGTTCCGCCAGGACTCGCCGTCATCGTCGGTTGTGTGGCGTCAGTCAGTACAGGACTGATACCCGCTCTATGGCTGTCGCGCGATGTTGGCTTGCTCCCCACGGTTGGCAGGAACATGACCGCCCCGAGAAGCACCGTATTCGCACAGCGGGCTATTGCGGTCTTTCAAGTAGCCCTGGCCGTGTTGGTCCTCTTTGTCGCAGGGCTCCTCGGTCGAACGCTTCAGGCTCTCTACGCCATCGACACCGGGCTGGACGTGGCGCACGTTGCAGTGGTCGAACTGAGTTTGCCAGACCAGAAGTTCGCCACAGGGGAACAGGTCGCAGCGATGTACGAGCGACTCCTTCCGCGAATCAACGCGCTGCCTGGCGTGACGTCGGTTGCGACGGTAAACGTTGCGCCGTTCACAGGCGCCACGGCTGGGTGGGACGGCCCATTCGTGGCCGACGGACAATCCTCGCCTGCGCCGGCGTTGAACTTCGCTGTTGTGGGACCCGCGTACTTCGAGACGTTGGGCATACGACTGCGTAGCGGCCGCGCCTTCGATACAAACGATCGACACGGCAGCCTTCCGGTGGCGATCGTGAGTGAACAGGCAGCGCGACTGCTCGGTGTGGACGATGGTGCGATCGGACAGCGAATACGCCTGGCGGGGTCGCCTGGAGACTGGCGGACCATCGTCGGCGTTGCGCCCGAGACCAGGTATCGTACACTCCGACAAGCCGCGCCGACTGTGTACCTCCCGCTTGGACAGTTCTCTGAAGTCATGACCCTCATTGCCACTTTGGTAGTCCGGACTGATGGTCGCCCCGAGGCTGCGGTCTCTTCCATCCGCAACGTCGTTGTGGAGACAGATCCTGATGTCACCGTCCTCCGCGCAGATGCGCTCAGCGATCTCGTCAGCGGGCAATTCACGGGGCCGCGCCTCAGTGCGATCTTGCTCTCCATTTTCGGTGTCGGAGCGGCGCTCTTGGCTAGCGTCGGCCTGTATTCGCTGATCGCGACAGCAGTCAATACCCGTCGTCGTGAGTTCGCTATCCGACAGGCAATTGGAGCCACACCTGGTCGCCTTCGAGGCATGGTCGCTCTTCAGGGAGCCTGGTTGTGTGGGCTTGGATTTGCGCTCGGGCTGAGTGCCGCAGTCGCCGCCAGCCGACTGCTCGGCACGATGTTGTACGGCGTCGCCCCTACTGATTCCGTAACCGTGACAGGTGTCCTCATCCTTCTGGCAAGCGTGACGGCGGCGGCATGCTACTTTCCTGCGCGACAGGCCACTCGTGCTGACCTGACGACGCTGTTGCGAGACGCCTAGCTCTGCTCCGCCGCTAAAGTTCAGAACGCGCGCCTGATCAGAAGATTGGGCGCCAATCGAAGAACAGTGCTGCGACGAGACCTTGGATCGTACAGAACACCGCGATCATGGCGGGAACGTAGCGTGGCGGCACGACCGAGCCGAGCCACAGAAATGCTGGAAAGAGAACCGAGGTCATGCGTCCGATCGACATCATTCCCCCGATCATCAGCGGCGGAAGAATGTTGACCAGCGTGAAGACTCCATAGGCGAGGCCGAAGCGCCTGATCGTGGGCACAACCGACACGAGAACGAAGACGGCGGCGACGGTGTACATCAGATCGTAGGGGTTCTTCGAGCTGTAATCATAGAGCCCGTAGTGAACGATTGCGTCGTATCTGTCCGTCCAGAGCGCTTCGAGGCCGGACCAGATCCCAACATACGCGCGTCCCCACGCGAGCTGGCCCTTTCGCCATGCGAGCGGATCGCCGAAGCGCAGATAGAGGAAGAAACTGTAGGACAGAATGCCGGCAATGGGCGCGATGACCGGAGTACATGCAGTCAGCAGGACACGTCGCTCTCGAATCATGTGCTGCAAAACGAGAATCCCAAGCGGGAGTGCGATCAGGAATCCGTTTGGACGGCAGAGGCCAACGACGTAGCCGAGCGCCGCGGCGCGCAGCCAATTCGCGCGATTCACGTGATAGAAAGCCGTCACCGAGCACAGCAGGTAAAGTGCTTCCGTGTACGGCACGCTGTAGTACGCCGAAAACGGATAAGCCGCCAATGCCCAGACGGCGACCCGCGCTTGCTCTGGATCGAGGACGTCCCGCGCGAGTCGATACATATAGACGAGCGCAACGAAGAACGCGCTCAGCGCGACGAACAACCCGGCAAGCAGCCACCGCTGCCCGATGAAGAGTCCAACCGCACGCGTGATGATCGGGAACGCCGGAAAGAACACCACGCTCTGCTGGCGCACCGCGTTACCGTCCCATTCGTAGCCTTTCGTGATGATGCCGAGATACCAGGCGACATCCCATCGCGCGAGAAGGTTTTCGATCTGGTTATGGGAAACGCGAAAGCGCTCGATCCCGGGTGGCACCCCAAATGTGACGACGGCAAGATAACCGACGAGCAGCACCGTAAGCCGGGTCGAGATGAACGCGGGCCACACGTCGCGACGCGCGTCCGAGCGCCAGAACGCGACGGCTTGATGCGCGCAAAGCTGCGGCATCGACGGCGTCAGTACGAATGCGTGACGGATTCCTGTCAGCAACGCTGCCGCAGCGAACAGACGAGTCCAGCTCTTAATTGAAATGGTTACACCGGCGACTTGCTCACGAAAGCCGCCGAACGTAAAGATGCAAACTGACAGCACCGCGAGGACGACGATGGACCAGTCAACATACGAGACCCATTGAGAGACTGAGTCCTTGGTTTCGTTTCGCGCGAACCGAGAACGAAGCAAAAAAGGCGTGCGCGTGGGTGCGTGCGAGTCGCTGGCTTCCGGCTCCGTTGTATACGGGCGCACCGATCGCCCGATGTGATTGACTTCCGCCCGTGTTGCCATGTCGTGGTGCCGTGTATTTCCGGCGTACGCGGTGCGCCAGATTTGCCGCCGCGCGGGTGCGAAATCGGTTCGCTCCCGCACTGGTACTGGTAAAAAGGACAGTCCGCCGTCCCGGAGGTCCAGCGTCGGTTGCACTGACCGTGCCGCCGGGATTCGTTTCACCACGATCTCGATCCAGAATAGCCGGGCTGCTCATGTCCAAACGTCCTCAAAAAGTGATCATCTCGTGCGCGCTGACAGGAGGCATCCACACGCCGACGATGTCCGCGGCGTTGCCGGTGAACCCTGACATGCTGGCCGAGCAAGGTATCGCGGCTTCCCGCGCCGGCGCGGGCATCCTGCACGTCCACGCGCGCGACGCTCGAGATGGGCGTCCCACGCCAGACCCCGCAGCGTATTTGGCATTCCTTCCGCGCCTCAAGGACGGCGCCGACGCGGTGATCAATGTCACGACCGGCGGCGGGCTGGGCATGACGGTGGATGACCGGCTGAAGGCACCGATCATCCTCAGTCCAGAAATGTGCTCGCTCAATATGGGAAGCATGAACTTCGCGATCTACCAGCTCGCCGATCGCTATCAGTCGTGGAAGCATGACTGGGAAGAGCCGTACCTCCGCGCAAGCGAAGACCACGTATTCAAGAACACCTTCCGCGACATCGCGAAGATCATTTCCGTGCTCGGCAAAGAGCATGGCTGCCGATTCGAGCACGAGTGCTACGACGTCGGACATCTCTACAACCTCGCGCACATCGTCGATCGCAAGTTGATCGCTCCCCCGTTCTTCGTGCAGTTGATCTTCGGCGTGCTCGGCGGCATTGGGGCGGACATTGCAAACCTGATGTTCATGAAGCAGACGGCTGATCGGTTATTCGGCTCCGACTATCTGTGGTCGGTTCTCGCAGCCGGACGTCATCAGATGCCGTTCGCGGCGCAGTCGGTGTTGCTGGGCGGATCGGTACGGGTTGGACTCGAGGACTCGTTGTTCATTGGTCCCGGCAAGCTGGCCACTTCGAATGCCGAGCAGGTCACCAAGGCCCGTGCGATCGTCGAGACTCTTGGCTACGAGATCGCGACGCCCGCGGACGTGCGGCAATGGCTTGGACTGAAGGGGCCCGACGCGGTCGGGTTTTGACGAACCCTCCATTACGAAACGAGGAGTGATGTCGCATCGCTTGACGGCCGTGCTCGCCGCTGCCGGATTGCTTGGCGCTGTTTTCGTCAGCGCACGGCAGGCGACTCCACCCCCGCCAGCTCAAGGATCTCCTGCCCCTCCGGCGCAGCCAGTCAGATCGGGCGGGATCGTGGTGCCGACGATTACGCTTGGCCCTGGATTCACGCCAGTTCCCAACTACAACGAAGTGACCGTACCGGATCCCACGCCGCAGATCCCCGACGGCTTCGCACCGCTGTTCAACGGAAAAGACCTGTCCGGCTGGCACGTGAGCAAGACCGCGCGTCACGGCCACTCACCGGAGTTTCGCGTCGTCCACGGTGTCCTCGTCGGGACTCAGCATCCATACGCTCAGGGCGGGATGCTGGTGACCGACAAGAAGTACAGGAATTTCGATTTGACGCTCGAGGTAAAGCCGGACTGGGGATGCGACAGCGGGATTTTCTTTCGCACGACGGAAACCGGCGCCGCCTATCAAATCACGATGGACTATCTCGGGGGTGGCAACGGCAATATCGGGCGGCTCATTGGAGAAGGCGGAATCTCGTTAGGCACCGGCCGGGGCCAGGGAACTGGCGGGGCGCAAGGCACGCAGAGTCCCGCAGCTCAGGCCTGGAAACGTGAAGACTGGAACCTGATTCGGATTCGCGTTGAAGGGACCGCACCGAAGGTGACGGTGTGGATCAACAACCAGCTCGTGAACGAGCAGCAGGACGCAACCAATCACGCGCCTGACGGAATGGTCGAAGGGCCAATCGCACTGCAAATCCACGGTGGGACCGAGCGCTGGGTGCCTGGAGGGTTCTGGCGGTGGCGAAATATCGGGATTAAAGAACTGCCGAATTGACGTGAACGAGAGCCGCCGATGCGGCTCTCGTTTTCAGTTCATCCAGTCGCGTCGGGGCGACACGACGTCGCTTTTCACCTCCCGACCCGAATGGCTGTCAACACCTTCTGCTGCGCCTCGGGTGGGCCGCTCGTGATTTCGATGACGTAATCGCTGGCCGCGAGCGCCGCAAGGATGACTTCAGCCGTCATCCAGCGCTGGCCACCCTGCGCGTCCGTCCGCTCTCCCATCGTGACCGGCACCGTCAACGGTTGGCCCGCTTTATCCAGCAGGCGTCCGGTTCCGAGTTTCGCGTCAGCAGATATCGGGAACTCGAGACGCACGCGCTCGGTGCGACTGAATTGGAAGCTGCCCGCCGGCAGCAGACGGTTTCCGGTTGAAGGCCCACGGCGAAACACCATAGGCTGCCCGAGGCTGGTTGCGAGATCGAGCCGGAGAATATCGGTGAACGGTGACGCGGTCGGATCGCTGGCGTTGAGGCTCGCGCGGACGTCGAGCGTTCCGGATTCCACGGGAGCCGATAGCGTCACCGGTACCGCGAAGGTGCGTTCTCCAGCGGCGAGCGGAACGCGCGCGGAGGCGGTCGACGTGCCGGCCCTTACCTCGAGCGACACCGTGCCGCCCGCGGCAAACGCGCTGCCCGGCTGCCCCTGAGGTACCTCCCCCGCAATCCAGATTGCCGAGACCGCCTTCGAGCCCGCCTTGACCATCGGAACGGCGTTCATGCTGAACCGCCAGTCTGGCCGCAGACGTGATAGCGCGGACATCGCCGTGGTTACGGCCGCCGCGCTCGAAGACACCGGCATCGCCGCTGCGGTTCGGGCCGACGCGACCTCTTCCTCGGTTGGTGATCGGTAACCCTTGCGCGCCCGAACGTCGATGCCCGGGCGTTTCACGCGAACCTTGATTTGGTGGTACTTCCCATCGAGTTTCGCGTTGGTTGAGAGATAACCGAGCAGGTAGTACGACGACAGGTCGTTGGCAATGCGCTTGAAGCCGGCATCCAGATCATTGCTGTACAGCACGGCGAAGCCATCGGTGTTCTCCGCGAGCACATGGAGCGAGTCCAGACGATGTTTGAGGATGGCAAAATCGGTGGTGATGGGCGGCGGAGCATCCGGCCCAATCGGGGCATCGAAAACGGCTAACCCCCGCGGATCCACTGTATAGAACGCCGCGTTGGCGCGATTGGCTTCGCCCAGAATCTCGCGGAAGTACATGTCGTCGTTGATTTGCGAGAGGTACATGCGCTCGGCGTTGCAACGTGACTGGTCCATGTAATCGCCGGTACGGTTTTGCGGCTTGTTCGTCAAGCGCCCGTCAGGACCAACCGTGATCGGTGTCGGTGAAGGAATCGGTTCGGTCGCATGATTCGGATCGGTTGGATCGGTTCGAAGCCGGTTCAAATCGTTGTTTGGCGTGTACAGCATCCACCCCTCGGAGACCGTCACTATCGCCTTTCGCTCCTCGCGCAAGTCCCGCAGGTAGAGCACGAGCTCACGCATCGTGTTGAGCGTATCGCGCTCATGACGTCGCGCTTTCATCTCCTCCACGACATCTTTCTGATACGGCATCGGGTAGCACGTCGAGTACTCCCGGTCGCGGTCATCCTCAATCAACGTTCCGCGCGTTCCCCAGGGCCAGATGTCGCGCAAGCCGCTGGCAATGACGCTCGTCTTCCGCGCGAGGACGAGGTCGTTGGCCGACATACGCGGGGTCATGATTCCGACCAGATCGTCAGGTCCGAGCGCGCGATCGATCAGGCGAATGAGGGGTTCGCGCGCGTGCCAGGCGCCGTCGATGCTCACGTGAGTCGTGTCCAGGAACACCACGAAGACCCGGTTCCTGGGATTCGCTGCGGCCTGCCTGGAGGCTTCGATCGAGTTCGGCTCCGACCGTTGCGCTTCCGGGCCGGCAGGCGTAATGAGCACGTGATCGAACGTTTCGATCTTTTGCGGCTTGTCGTCTTCGAAGATCTCGAAGTCTTCTTCCTTCAAATCGAGGACGGGTTGGCCGTTTCGCGTCGGGTACGCGTCAACGCGAACAAAGTTTGCCTGTGTGCGGAAAACCGGAGGTTGCTGGTCTTGCGATTGTTGCTGCTGGGTCGATGACTGTGCGATCGGGATGGCGGCGCCCATGACCGCAATCGCGAACGACGTGAACAGGCGTCTGCGCACGGATTCTCCCCTCTCCCGACAGGCGCGTTGTTGCTGGCGTCTCTGAGTCTACGTCAGAACGGCCCAAAAAACGTCCGATGCATGATCTTCCGACGCCCGCGTCAGGAAAACATCCGTCTAATCCGATGTGAGGATTCGCAAGACGAGCGGCGCTGACAGGTTCGCAGGCAAATTGGTGTGGACTTCTCGTCAGCAGTACGGCAACGGATTTGCGAGCGGAAGCGGATTCCACGACTGGAGGAGCCGTGAGCCTTCCCAACTACGATGAATGGACCGTTGACCACTGGCGGCTCGAACCGAGGTTGCGGCCGCTCGATATCGACGACCCTGCGGAACCGGAAGTTACGCCGGCATTCTGGAAGGACCTCACAACCGCCGCCGTGGTTGCTATCGCCTTGTGGGTGGCGGCCGCGATCCTTTTTGGCTGAGGGGTCAGACGGCGGTCAAACCACTTCGCAGAAATTGACACTCATGCTGCCGGACTGTCTTGCCAGCCTTGCAACTTGAGCCGCTCGCAGTAGGCACGCGCCCAGTTCAGCGCCAGCCATTCCTCCTGGAACAACTCGGTCAATACCACGTCGCGGTCCTGAAGTACGTGAACTTCAACCGGCATTCCGTTGGGGTACAGGATGCAGCGCACATCGGTACTGCGACGCCGCAGACACCACAACATGCGTGCGCCCGGCTGGACGGTATATATCGTCACGATACTTGGCGGCGTGCCCTTTCCACGCCACGCGCTAATCGGGGAAGGCACGAATGTAGCGGAAGGTCCAGAGGCCCGTCAAGCTCGACGCTTCGGTGAGATCCCCGCGAGCACGAAGCCGGGCGCTCGAATATGATGGTCCGGTGCGCGTATTGATTTTGGTTGTATCCGCTTGCCTTTCAACGGTTTTTGCCGCGACGAACCTGGCACGACTCTCTGGCGGCGTCGCCGTGCCAGGAGTGACGGTGGCCGCGTTACCCGTTGACGGCATTCAACCCCAGGCCGAGATTGACGCAAGCGGCGTCGTTCACCTCGTGTACTTTTCCGGCACGCCTGGCGGCGGCAACCTGTACTACCTGAAGCTGAAGGCTGACGGAACTCCGGCATCGAAGCCGGTCCGGGTCAACACCATCGACGGATCCGCGCTCGCCACGGGATCAGTCCGCGGTGCGCAGATGTCGGTGGGACGAGGCGGCCGCATCCACGTCGCGTGGCATGGTTCGCAACCGGTCAAGGGGACTGATCCTTCCGCGACGCCCGTTTGGTACACCCGATCGACTGACGGCCTGACATTCGAACCGCAGCGCACGGTCTCTGGAATGACCCATGGGATCGACGGCGGCTCGGTTGCGGCGGATCGCGCCGGTCACGTCGCGGTGGCCTGGCATGCGCTCGGAAGCAGCCCGGGTGAGGACCATCGTACGGTGTATCTGGCGCAGTCGTCTGATGATGGAGCGACGTTCGGCGACGCGTCGGCCGCGACGTCCGCGCCCGTTGGCGCGTGTGGCTGCTGTGGACTGCGCGCGGAATACGATCGCTCCGGCATCCTCCATGTGCTCTATCGCGCCGCAACCAATGGCAACCATCGAGATGCGACATGGCTGATGGTTCAGGGGAAGACGTCGCGCCCACCGATCCGCATTCACCCGTGGGAACTCGAGTCGTGTCCCATGAGCACCTTTGCGATGGCCGAGACGGCAAGCGGTCTGGTGGCGGCCTGGGAAACGGCGCAGCAGATTTACTCGACGACGCTGGATCCGAGAACCGGCAAGGTTGGCGTGATTGCCGCCGTTCCCGGCAGCGGGACGCGCAAGCATCCGTCGATTGCGGTGAATCACGCCGGCCAGCAACTGCTTGCCTGGACCGAAGGCACTGGGTGGAACCGCGGAGGGACGCTCGCTTGGCGAGTGACCGACGCCAATGGCGCCGAACTGAGCTCGAGCGCGACCGCCGGGGCCGTTCCGGTGTGGGGCCTCGTCTCGGCGGTTTCCTTGAGCGACGGATCTTTTCTCGTGCTTCACTGATCCGCGGTCAGGAAATCCGCAGTCGCCGCACCTCATCAATAAGCTCAGCGGTAACGGGCTCACCGGCGCAGCTTCATGAGATGATCGTTACATGGAGACAATCCGTCGAGGCCGCTTCGCGTTGGCAGCGCTGACGATAGCCGTCGCTCTCTGCTGTACGACGATTCGAACCTCGGCTCAGCGGCCAACGCTTGCGCCGTATATCCCCACGCCTCAGGACGTGGTCGAGCGGATGCTAGCGCTTGCGGAAGTAACGAAACAGGACACCGTGTACGACCTCGGATGTGGTGATGGCCGGGTGGTCATTACCGCTGCCAAGAAATATGGGGCGCGAGGCGTCGGCATCGATATCGACAAGGACCGAATTGATGAGTCGCGCAAAAATGCGAAAGACGCCGGCGTCATGTCGCTCGTGCGATTCGAGCGCGGCGACATCCTCGATGCGAACGTGTCTGACGCCACGGTGATCATGCTGTACCTCGTGTCGAGCACAAACCTCAAGCTGCGACCGATCCTGACGAAACAGCTCCAGCCCGGGGCGCGAATCGTCTCGCACTCGTTCGGCATGGGGGACTGGCCTCCCGACAAGGTGGACAAGTTCACCGACGGGCGGGGCGATCAGCGCGTGCTCTATCTCTGGCGAGCCGACGGCAAAGTGCGGCCCTAAAAGCGGGCGACGCCCCTCGGAGTGAATCAGTAGCTGAAAAAGAACAGCACGTCGACGCCAAAGCGCTCGACGCGGCGGAACAATGACTCGCGTGTGCGCGCGCCTGGAGCGTCGCTGCCGCTGGCGCGAAGACGCAGGTACTGATTCAACTCGTACTCGATGAAGACCTCGTTGTAGGGATCCGAGCTGAACTCGCGCGAGTACGTCACGAACAGTCCCCTCCAGATCTCCCGCCCGGCCGACAGTCGAAACGCGGCCGAATTGCCCGATGTCGTCGGTTCCAGCTGAAGGAAATCCAGCCCGAGTCTTTCTGCCAGTTCGGAAAATGCGGGGCTGACGACGAAGCCGCTGGCGAGCGTCGCCGCCTGAACCGCCAGCTCGTTGCGTTGGCCGGCGGCCAGCTCGTTCGCCGGCCGGTTGAACAGCAGCAGCGAGAGGATGTCGCTTTGTTCGAGCGGCGGGCTGCTCGTGAGCTCGAGCTCAGGCGCGGAGGCCGAGCCGCGGAGCACCGCGCGGATGACGACCCCGGAAACGGTGCGCGTCGCCGTAATCCCGAGGAGCGGATCGAGCGACGGACCACCGGGGAATCTCAAGGTGGCGCCACGCTCGATCGTGAAACGGCGTCCCTGAAATGCATAGGTGCCGCGGACCGCTTGCAGCGTTCCGGACAGTTCCATCCGCCGGTGAGGTTCCTTGCGAATCGACAGGTCGCCGCCAAACACCGCGTTGATATCGCCGATGTCCGCCAGCGACTCGCGCGACAAACGCATGTTGTCGCCCCTGACGATCAGATTGTTGGACGCGTGAACGCGAAGACGGAGCTGCAAATGATCCCAGATTGCCGGCAGGGCAGGAACCGGGAGCGCGGCAATGGCGCCGCCGGTGTCAGCAGGCGCGGCGGTCTGCGGCGTTATGGTGGCGTACGGCCTCTGCATGCGAAGAAGAATCTCGGCGGCATCGAGAGTTCCGCGATCGACCGCGATATCGCCTGACACCAACAGGTCAGGAAGCCGGCCGCTGATGGTGAGGACGCCGTTGACCCCGAGAGTTCCCAGCTCATTGCGCAGTACTTCAAATTGCGTGGCGCTGATTTCGAACCCGAGGTCACCGAGCTTCAGCTCGCTGGTCGTCGCGGCCGTGCCGGTCAACTCCACCGGGTTGCCCCTGCTGTCTTCGAGGTGCACGTTGGCGACGTTGATCGCGCTCGGCGACAGGGTGATGTGCGCGCTGCCGTTTCGGTAGCGTGCTCCGGTGGTCGGAACTTCGAACGATGCACCCTTGACGTCGGCGAAGCCGTCGAGAACGGGATTGTCGGCCGGCCCCTTCGCGGTCATGTCAAGCTGCAGCGTCCCCGCCACATTTCGCACCGACGTCGTCAGGCCTTCAAGCAACGCGAGCTCGATGGGGCTTGACCGGAGCGCGACGTCGACCGGTGTCTTCGAGGCCGTGTTCGAAAACAGATCGATCGGAACCGATCCGCTCGCGGTGAACCAGATGCCCGGACTTTGATCGAGCCGCACATCGCCGGTGATGACGTCGCCGTCCCAGCGCCCCTTTGCCGACAGGGATTGGAACGCGAATTGGCGGACGCCCCCGTTGCTGAGCGTGAGATCCGCGCTGATTCCCGGCTCGGAGACCGTCCCGGAGATCGTGACGGTGCCGTTCAGTTGGCCGCGATAGCCGGTAATCGAAGGAAACAGCGGCGGCAGATCCGCGATCGGCACGTCGCGGGCGCGCAGCGTCAGCTCGCCGGCGGCTGTCGACCGTCCAAGCTCGCCCTCGATCGACAACCGACCAGGCGCGCCCGTTCCGGTGTCGAAGACGAGATCGCGTGCGCTCAGCGTCGTTCCGCTCCAGGACACGACCGGAGAGCCGGCGGTTGAGCTCAGCATCCATCGCTGCTTGGCGTACTCGATCTGAAGCGCCGAGACGTGCAACTCGTTGTGCTCGGGGTGAATGACGACGTTGCCCGATACCCGGGCAATCCTGGAGTCAGGCAGATGCGCTTCGATGTCTCCCTGCAAGCGTTCCTGGCTGTATGAAAGCTTCCCCGAGGCGCTTCCGAAGTCCTGACCAAATGCCGTAACGAATGACGCCGTTGCTGCGCCCGAGGCCGTCATGGCGGCCAGGTTCGAAGGCGTGCCTTCGAGATGGTAGGTTCCGGATGCGATCAGTGCCTTCACGCCCGCGATATCCAGATCGGACGCCGTGACCGAGCCGTCGATGACGGTGTGGTCGAAGGGGCCGACGGCTCGGCCGCTAAAAGTGCCGGAGCCCTGAAGGCTCAATGGAATGAAGTCTTTCAGCAGCGATGCGTCGACGATGTCGATCTCGTAGTTGAAATCGGAGTCTCCTCGCGAAAGACTGAGCCGCCCCTTCCCCGTCGCTCGGCCGATCGACGTCTTTGCATCAGCATGTGAAATCGACGCGAGGCCGTGATCCAGCTCGCCGGCGACCGAGGCGCTCTCCACATCGATCCCTTTGAAGCGAAATGACGCGAGGTCGACCGAGCCGGACAAGACACTCAGGTCTTCGTTGAATCCGGTGTTGAAGAGGCCAGGAATTGATCCGCCGAGGCTGAATGTGCCATTCAGCGTTCCGTCGAGGTGCGGATCTGCCGTGAGGATCGCCGAATCGATGTTCTCGAAGCGACCGCTGCCCTTTCCGGCGAGCGAGTCATTGCGAATCTGCAGATCGAGCTCCGCATCCTGAACGCGTCCACCGAAGATGGCCGCCTCGACGTTGTTCCCTTTGACGTCAATCGTGAGATCGTCGAGCGTCGTTCCCGTGCCAGTCAGATTGAACCGGCCGCCCACTTTTCCAGCGAACTGAGGATCGCGAAGCGTCGCAACCTCGAACTCCTGTCCGACTTGTCCGATGTCCAGATTGTCGACCTTACCCAGTCCGGAATAGGTGACGAGTCGTCCTGACGTGTCAATGGTGCCGCGCGCACCGGCCGCGATCCGCGCATCCAGATAGGTCGAATCTTCGAATGCGGCATTCCCCATGATCATCGGATGGGCAAACCGGCCGGTGGCGTCGTAGTCGAACGTCAGGCTCGACCGCATGTGCGGAACGGGTACGGTCGCCGGGAGGCGGCGAAGATCGAGATTGGTGGCCCGACCGGTCAGATGAAAGCCGTAGGGTTCGGGAATGTCGATCCATCCTGTCGCGCGTACCGGCGATCCATAGGCGACTCCGGTCGCATTCGTCACCATCACGCGATCGACAATCAGCGTTCCTCTCGCGCGGACGTCGCGCGCCTCGTACCCGGCATACACGACGCGTGGTCCGACGAAGGTGAACGAGCCGCGTGGAAAATGGTGGCCGATTCCGAGCAACAGGTCGAAGTCTCCGACGCCCGTGAGATTCGATTTGGTATCCGTCGGCAGCCATTGGGAGATATCGAACCGCGACAAGTCAGCGCGTCCTTTTCCGCGCCAGCCGGGGACGGTGGAATCGAGCACCACATCGGCAATGGCGTCGCCGCCGTCGGACCGCGCGACCACGTGCGTATTCAGGGCGTCCTGTGGGCCGCGCATCACGAGCTGCAGGACTGCGGACACGTCGATGCTCTTCAAGCCCGGCACGAGTCGAGCCATCTCCGGGAAATCGAATGCAGGCGCCTGGGCCGACACGTCGTATCCGGACTTCTTGAAACTCGCGGAAACGGTCACCGTCGTACCGGCAGATCGGAACTTCCCGTTCTCGATGTTCCACCCGTCGTTGTCGATTCCGACTTTTCCGGCGAAGCTCTGCACCGACAGCTGCGGGTCGGCCGCTTCGGCACGCAGCTCCTTAATCGGGAACGAGAATCGTCCCTCCTGCCAGAAGAGTCCCAGAGTCGATGTCAGCTTCGTGATGTGACGCGGCAGGTGCATCCAGCTCGGCCCCCACGCGTCATGGAACGTCAGGTCTGCATCGACGAGTTGAATCTCATGGATATCGATGGTCCGGCGTGGTTTCCCTGAAGGGGGCCTTTTCTTGAATAACGAAGTGATATTGAGACCGCCCGATGGCAATCGGGCGATCGACATCGTCAACCCGCTGACCTTGAGGCGATCGATGGCGATGGCGTTGTTTCGAGCGACCTGCCAGATGCTGTAGTGGACTTCCAGCCGCTGGATCTGAACTGGCGTCTGACCGTCCTGTCGAATGACGACGTCGGTGAGGACCAAGCCGGAGAAGAAGTCGCCGTAGAGCTCGCCGATCGACAGCTCACCCTCGAGGATGCCGTGCGATTGGCGGACGACAAAATCACGGGCATAGCGCTTGAACCAGGAGGTGTGCAAAAGTGTGAAGAGGCCGAGAATGAGGAGAAGAAAGGCCAGTGCCCCATACATCACGATCCGGCGCGCAAGCCGCCACAGCCTCACGTTTACATGCTACCCCGTGCGGCCTCGATGGAATACCGGGAACGCCCGTGCGGCTCGCGTCATCTAATGATTGAGGAATGAATACTTCGAACTCGGCGGCGCGCGTCCTTCCTACCGGCCTCAGCGACTCGGCCCTGGCCGAACGAATTGCCGGCGGCGATCAGCTGGCATTCGAGGCCGTCATGCGGAAGTACAACGGGAAGTTGTTCAGGATTGCCCGGTCGATTCTCAGAGACGACAGCGATGCCGAAGACGTGCTCCAGGATGCGTATCTCGACGCCTACCGGCACATCGGAGACTTTCGCGGCGGTTCCGAGCTGTCCACCTGGCTGACGCGCATCGTCATCAACCAGGCGCTGATGCGTGTACGTAAGGCGCGTCGTCGATCTTCAATCGTGCCGTTCCGCAGTGCGCTTGTGCACGAGACCGATGGCCCGGAGGTTCAGGTGCCCGATCAGCAGTCGGAGTCGCCGTCGGCGAGCGTTCTCCGCGCCGAGACGCGTCGGATGCTCGAACGGCGGATCGACGAACTCCCGGTCGCTTTCCGGACGGTTTTCATCATGCGCGAAGTCGAAGAGATGAGCGTCGAAGAAACGGCGCGCTGTCTTTCGATCACGCCGGCGACCGTCCGCACTCGCCTCTTCAGGGCCCGTGCGTTGCTGCGCGAATCGCTCGCGCGCGACATCGACACGGCGACTGGTGATGTGTTCGCGTTCGCCGGTGCCCGATGCGACCGGATCGTCGCGACGGTCTTCGCGCGACTGAACTCCGCTGGCTCATCCGCCTCAACAGAGCACCCTGCCCGCTGACCTCCAGCGCGCCCGACGCCTCAGCCGCACGGGAACGCCCGCCTTTCCCGTGACATCCAATAGGCAGTACTGAACGTAGGTATCAGTGTTGCGGCCCAGTTGGCCGTTGGAGGAGAGCTCGAATGAAGTTTTCAACTGTTGTAATCGCAGGCCTGCTGATGGCCCCGATCGCCGCTGTGTCGGCGCAGGGAATCAACGATGCGCAGATCGCGTCAATCGTCGTGACCGCGAATCAGGTGGACATCGACGCCGGAAAATTGGCAACGACGCAGGCATCGAACCCCGAGGTGAAAAAGTTCGCGCAGCTGATGGTGACGGATCACACCGGCGTCAACAAGCAGGCGGTCGACCTCGCGACGAAGCTCAAGGTGACGCCCGAAGACAACCCGACGAGCCAGGGCCTGAAGTCTGGCGGTGATGAGAACGTCAAGAATCTCAAGGGGCTGAAAGGCGCAGCGTTCGACAAGGCGTACATCGACCACGAGGTCGCGTATCACCAGGCCGTGCTCGACGCCGTCGACAAGACGTTGATCCCCGGGGCGAAGAACGAAGAACTGAAGGCGTTGCTGGTCAAAGTGCGTCCAGCGTTCGTCGCGCATCTCGAACACGCGAAGCACCTGCAGTCGACGCTGAAGTAAGCACGTCGATGGCACCACAAGTTCGTACTCGGGTGGTGGCATCGCTCGTCGCGACCGTGGCCCTGCTGGCATACAGCTCAGGTCACGGCGCGGCGGCGAAGCCCGCGAAGCGCACGGTAACAATCGAAGCGGTTCAATTCAAGCCGCCGACCCTCGACGTCAACCGCGGTGATTCGATTGTGTGGACCAACAACGATCCATTTCCTCACACCGTGACGTCTGCCTCTGGAACGTTCGACTCCAAGGAGATCAAGCCTGGGGAGTCGTGGACCTACAAGACGCAGCAATCAGGTGATCTTGCGTACGTATGTACGCTGCATCCGACGATGAAAGCGACGGTGCACGTCAAGTAATCGCCGCTGATCCGAGCTCGACCATGACGATCGCACGCAGAGGTTCCGCGTGCGAGGGTTATATTGGAAGGGATGACTCGGACTTCTGCTTCGTCGCGATGTTGAAGGAGGCTCCCCCACCGACCGCTGAGCCACCGATTGCTCAGCCGAAACCTGCCGACGACACAGCTCAGCTATTCACTCAGGACCAACTCGAAGCGTACGGAACGCGGCTCGCGCTCACGCATCGACTGGCGGATAATCCGCGGCGCGGTCGGCCGCTGCTCCCGCGACTTGATGAAAGCGCGGAGCGGCTCGATGTCGCCTACGCGTATCTCTCGACGGTCGGTCGCGGCGACGCGCAGCCGGTTGCCTCCGAGCAGTGGCTCGGCGACAACCATCACGTCGTCCAGGATCAAGTCCGTGAGATCCGTCAAGATCTGCCGCGCCGCTATTATCAGCAGCTGCCGAAACTGGCCGACGGTCCGATGCAGGGCTATCCGCGCATCTACTTGCTCGCCAGGGAGCTGATCGGACATACCGCCGGGCGCATCGATCTCGAAACGGTCATCGATTTCGTGAGCGCGTATCAGCGCGCTTCCCCACTGTCGATCGGCGAAACGTGGGCGGTGCCGATCATGTTGCGGCTCGCCCTGATCGAAGAGTTGCGACGTCTGGCCGACAGCGTCGTCGTTGCACGAGAGAGCCGCGAGAAGGCGCGCGCGTGGCACGAGGCGCATGCCGACGCCGAGGAGTGGACGCCGCGCACGATCCGCAAGCTCCTCGACGATGGGCGACTGGAGGACGGCCGACTGCCGGCGGCATTCGTCGTGGAGCTGCTGCAGTGGCTGCGTGATCAGCCATCGACCGCGCCAGCCTGGCACGCGCTGCAGCGGGCGCTGCAGGAACAGGGAGACTCGGCCGATGAGATGCTGCGGCTCGAGCATCAGCATCAGGCCGCCGACCAGCTGGCGATTTCCAACGCGATCACCAGCATGCGCCGTGCGTCCGCGATTGATTGGACGCTGTTTTTCGAGCGCGTCAGCGTTGTCGAGCACGTGCTGCGTGACGATCCCGCCGGCGCCTATGCGGCGATGGACTTTCCGACACGCGATCGCTACCGGCATTCGATCGAGCAGCTGGCAAGTCGATCACACCAACCGGAGGTCGCGATTGCCCAGCGGGCGATCGAGCTGGCGCGCGGCGCGATCGCGTCCGAGCCGCTGCACGATCGACAGCATCACGTGGGGTATTACCTGATCTCACGCGGTCGATTTCGGCTGGAACGCGACGTCGGCTATCGTCCGGGGCTGCACGAACGCCTTGCCCGGTTCGTCTTCCGGCATCCCGCGGTCGGTTATCTCGGCCTGATTGCCATCACGATTGCGGTGTCGGTCGCGAGCCTCCTGATTTATGGTGCCCGCCATGGCGCTTCGGGCGCAGGTCTCTGGCTCGTCGCTGCCGCCGTTCTGTTGCCGGTCAGCGAGCTTGCCATCAGCCTGATCAATCTGATCGTCACCGCGCAGGTGCCTCCCCGTCCGCTGCCAAAGCTGGCGATGCGAGACGGGATCGGCGAGACCAATCGCACCATCGTCGTGGTCCCGACGATCCTCGAGTCCGAGGCGCGGCTGGATGCGCTCGTCGACGATCTGGAAGTCCGGTTCCTCGGCAATCGCGACGCGCATCTTCACTTTGCCCTGCTCGGAGATTTTCCCGATGCGCATGAAGCATCGAGGCCTGGCGACGCGGCAATTCTCGCCCGCGCGGCCGACCGTGTTGGCGAGTTGAACGCTCGGCACGGTGCGAATCGCTTCTTGTACTTTCATCGTGAGCGCCGATGGAATCCGGGTGAAGGGCTCTGGATGGGATGGGAGCGCAAACGCGGCAAGCTGGCGGAATTCAACCGTCTGCTCCGCGGCGCAGCCGACACCAGCTTCATTGCGTCCTACGGAGACCTGTCGGTTCTTCAATCGATCCGATACGTCATTACCCTCGACTCGGACACGCAGCTTCCGCTAGAAACCGGTCGCCGCCTGGTCGGCACGCTGGCGCATCCGCTGAATCGGCCGCGTTTCGACGAGCGACTCGGGCGCGTCACGGAAGGATACGGCGTTCTGCAGCCGCGCGTTGGAGTGGATGTCGTCAGCGGCAGCCGAACCGCGTTTGCCAAAGTCTTCTCCGGCCACGTGGGAGTCGACCCCTACACGACCGCCGTCTCGGACATCTATCAGGATCTGTTTCACGAGGGCAGCTACGTTGGAAAGGGCATCTATGACGTCGACGCCTTCGACGCGGCGCTCGCCAACCGGGTGCCGGAGAACGCGCTGCTCAGCCACGACTTGTTCGAAGGCGTCTACGCGCGTGCGGGACTCTGCACGGACGTTCATCTTATAGACGATTACCCGCCGCAGTACCTGGCGTTTGCAGCCAGGCAGCATCGATGGGTTCGCGGCGACTGGCAGATTGTGCGCTGGTTGTGGCGGACCGTTCCGGATGCGGCGCGACGGCCCGTCCCCAATTCCCTGCCGATCATTGCGCGGTGGAAGATTCTCGACAACCTACGGCGAAGCCTGCTGCCGATTGCGCTCGTCGGCTTGCTCGCCTCCGGCTGGACGATCCTGCCTGGATCCGCCTTGTGTTGGACGGTCGTGGCGTTATTGGTGCTCGCGTTTCCCGCCTACGTGCAGGTCGCGCGATCGCTCGGCAGCCGGGTGCGTGGCGTCCGGATCCGTGATCATATCGCGGCCGAGCGGGACAACCTGGTTACGAGCGCCCGTCAGTCGTTTCTCTCGGCCACGTTTCTGGCTCACCAGGCCTGGTTGATGGCCGATGCGATCAGCCGGACGTTGTGGCGTCTTCTGATCAGCCGCCGTCATCGTTTGGCATGGGTCTCGGCGTACCAAGCGGCACGAGTCAATCCGTCCGCCGCGCAGGTGTTGAGACAGATGTGGGCGGCCCCCGCGCTTGCCGTTGTTGTCGGCGTGCTGGTCGCGGCTGTGTCTCCCGCGCGACTTCTTCTCGCCTTGCCAGTACTGGCGTTGTGGGCCGCCTCGCCGTTGATCGCGTTCGTGACCGGCCAGCCACTATCACATGCGCGGCAGGGGCTCGGCCCTGAAGATCGCACCGCGCTGCGCAAGGTTGCCAGGAAGACGTGGCGATTCTTCGAAGACCTCGTCGGACCGGCCGACCACTGGCTCATTCCAGACAACATCCAGGAAGACCGCAAGGAGTTGGTGGCGCATCGCACCTCACCGACGAACATCGGGTTGCAGCTCCTTGCCACGGTTGCTGCGGGCGACCTCGGATACATCAGCCTCTCGGGAGTCATCGATCGACTCGAGCCGATCTTTGCCACGCTGCTGAAACTCCCGAGATATCGAGGGCATTTCTATAACTGGTACGACACGATCCGTCTCACGCCGCTCGCTCCCGCCTACATCTCGACTGTCGACAGCGGCAACCTCGCGGGCTACCTGCTGACGGTGAAGAGCGCACTGCCCATGGCCGTTGCGCGTGCGCCCATCATTGACACCGCCTTTCTATCGGGACTTGAAGACGTGCTCGGCCTGTTCGAGGAGGCGATCGGCGGAGTTCTCGAGAAGCGAGCGGGCGGTGTGCGACGGGCGTTCAGCAAGGAACTGGCGGGCATTCGCCAATCTCTGATCCCGCGACCGGAGCGGCTGCACGAATGGCGGCCGCTCCTCGACCATTTGGCGGATCAAGTCGCCTCGCTCGCAGTCCTGCTGCACGATCTGGAAGAGAGCGACAGTTCGGCAACGGCCGGCCACCCTGGGCTCGCGGAGGCGGCGCTCTGGCTCGAGCGGGCCAACGTCGCAATTGCGCAGCGGATCGAGGACGTCGAGCGCTTGTTTCCGTGGCTCTCGGTCATCGACGACGTGGATGTCTCCCTGCGTACCCTTAGCCGCGACTGTTCGCTGAACGATTTGATCGGGTGGTGCGGCGCGGCCCTGGCGACGCTTCAGGAACACCCGGGCGCGTCCGAGCTGCGCGCCGCGATTGCGCGGTCACAGTCGGAGGCGGAGCAGCTGGTCGAGCGCGCCATGCGGCTCGCGGAGCTCGCGGACGACTTCGTCGAGGAAACCGAGTTTGGCTTTCTGTTCGATCGCGAGCGCCAGCTGTTTTCGATCGGATACAGCGTCACCGACGGTCGCCTCGATGGCTCGTATTACGACACGCTGGCTTCGGAAGCCCGGCTGGCAAGCTACATCGCGATCGCGCTCGGCCAAATCCCCCACGAACACTGGTTCAAGCTGGGCCGATCGCTGACGCCGACCGGGCACGCGCGCGCCCTGCTGTCCTGGAGCGCGTCGATGTTCGAGTACTTGATGCCGCTGCTCGTGATGCGCGCGTATCCTGGCACGCTCCTGGACGAAACGTATCGCGCGGTGATCGATCGGCAGATGCAGTACGGGGTACAGCGCGCTGTCCCGTGGGGAGTTTCCGAGTCGGCGTACAACGCCCAGGACCTCGAGCTGAACTACCAGTACCGCGCATTCGGTGTTCCGGGCCTGGGATTGAAGCGAGGGCTTGGCGAGGACCTGGTGATTGCGCCCTACGCCAGCATTCTCGCGGCGCCACTCGTGCCGCACGACGTGGCTCGCAATCTCGAACGGATGGCGCGCGAGGGCGCGGCCGGCCGGTATGGCTTCGTCGAGGCGATCGATTACACACCTGATCGCCAGCCTCCCGGACGTCGGGCCGGCGTCGTCCTTCCGACCTATATGGCGCATCACCAGGGGATGAGCCTGGTCGCACTCGACAACGCGGTGAATGGCGCGCCGATGCAGCAGCGATTTCACGCTGAGCCACGAGTTCAGGCCGCTGACCTGCTGCTGCAGGAACAAATCCCGCGGCTGGTGCCGCTCAGGAATCCGCCGATGGAAATTGCCGATCACGTTCCATCACCGCGGACGGCTCAGCCATCATTCCGCCGGTACGGGAGCGCGCAAACGCTCAGTCCGCGCTGCCATCTGCTGTCGAACGGCTCATACGTCCTCATGCTGACGAATGGCGGCGGCGGGTTCAGCCGTCACCAGCAGATCGCGTTGACACGCTGGCGTGAAGATGTCACGACCGACGCCTGGGGCACCTTCTGCTACGTTCGCGACCGCGAAACCGGCGACCTTTGGTCGACCGCGTATCAGCCCACCGGCCGTGAACCGGATGACTACGAGGTAATTTTCGCCCCCGACCGCGTCGTGTTCAGGCGCGTGGACGGCGAGATTGAGACGCGGACCGAGATTGTCGTGTCGCCGGAAGACGAGGCCGAGCTGCGTCGTGTTTCGATTACAAACCACGGATCGCGCTCGCGCAGCCTCGACGTGGCGAGCTACGCGGAAGTCGTTCTCGCGCCGCCAGACGCGGACCTTTCGCACCCGGCCTTCAGCAATCTCTTCGTCGAGACCCGGCGCGTGCCCGACCGGGATGCGCTTGTCTGCACCAGGCGGCCTCGCGCCGGCGGCGCCCATGTATACCTGGTCCACGTCATGAGCGGGCGGAGCCCGGCAGGGATGGCGAGCCGGCATGAGACGGATCGCGCGCGGTTCATCGGCCGCGGTCGCACGCTCGACCGCCCGGCGGCACTGATGGGGCGAGAGGGCTTTTCCAATACCACCGGCGCCGTGCTCGATCCCATCGTGAGCCTGGCGCAGTCGATCCGCCTTCCCCCCGGTGCCACGGCACGCGTCGCATTCACGACTGGCTACGCGGAGTCGGAAGCGCAAGCGCTCCAGCTGGTCGACAAGTATCAGGATCGTCGAGCCGTAGCGCGCGCGCTTGCCCTCGCGAGCACACACAGCCAGATTGAACTGCGCCATCTCAATCTGACCGTCGACGATACGAACCTGTTTCAGCGCCTCGCGGGTCGACTCATATCCGGCGATTCGCGACTGCGCGACGCGGCTGCCATCGTCGAGAATCGCCGAGGGCAACGCGAGTTGTGGAAGTACGGCATTTCCGGAGACCTTCCCATTCTGCTCGCGCGCGTCGCTGACTCATCCGAAGCGCCGCTCGTCACCGAGCTGCTCAGAGCGCACGAGTACCTGCGTTTGAAAGGGCTCGCATTCGATCTCGTCGTCCTCAATGAGCACCCGGCCAGCTATCGACAGGAACTGCAGGAGCAGCTGCAGCAGCTCGTCGACACAAGTCCGGCACAGCCATGGATCGACAAGCCTGGCGGAGTGTTTCTCCGGCGCAGCGACTTGATGCCGCCCGAGGATCAGGTCCTGCTGCGAGCGGTGGCGAGAGCCGTGATGGATGCGGCACAGGGAAGTCTGCGGAATCAATTGTCGCGCCCGCAGCGGATCTACGACGAGCCGTCGCGAGACTCCGTGGAGGAGTTGGCGCCGCCAAAGGCGAAGCCACTCCTCTCCTCGCTCTCCGAGCGCGACCTCGAGATGCCAAATGGTCGCGGCGGATTCGACGAGGGTGGCAGCGAGTACGTGATTCAGACTGACGGCCTGAAACGCCCCTTGCCTCCTGCCCCCTGGAGCAACGTCGTCGCACGGCCGCAGTTTGGATTCGCGTGCACGGAAACCGGCTGTGGATACACGTGGTCCGTCAACAGTCACGAGAACCGGTTGACGCCGTGGCGAAACGATCCGGTGAGCGACCAGCCGGGCGAGGCGCTGTTCATTCGCGATGAAGAGACCGGAGCGTCGTGGTCGGCCACGCCGCTGCCGGCGATCGATCTCCTCCCGTACGTCACGAGGCACGGACAGGGCTACTCCGTGTTCGAACACAACAGAAATGAACTGGACTCTCAGCTGGTGCTGTTCGTCGCACCGGACGATCCTGTAAAAGTCTTTCGGATCGCGCTCAGAAATCGGTCTTCGCGTCGGCGCAGATGCTCGGCGACTCTCTACGTCGAATGGGTGCTCGGCGAAAACAGATCACGGACGAGTGCTCACGTGGTGACCGAGCGTGAACCTGCGACCGGCGCCGTCATGGCCCGGAATGTGTTTCGTCAAGAGCTCGGTTCACGCGTCGCGTTTGTCGACCTTTCCAGCGGATCTGGGCGGAGCGTGACCGGCGATCGCACGGAGTTCATCGGCCGTAATGGTCGCCTGGCCAGTCCTGCTGGCCAGCGCCGAGTGACCCTCTCGAACCGTGTCGGGCCTGCGCTTGATCCCTGCGGCGCCATACGAGTGCGTCTCGATCTGGATCCGGGCGCGGAGCAGGTTTTGATTGGCGTACTGGGAGACGCCGAGGACGAAGCGCACGCGCGCGAGCTGATCGAGCGATACCGCGATCGAACCGCTGTCGAAGACGCGTTGCGGCGGACGACGTCCTACTGGAACGACCTTCTGGGGACGATCGCGGTCCGAACACCGGATCGTGCGACGGATGTCATGCTGAATCGCTGGATCCTCTACCAGACACTGTCGTGCCGCATCTGGGGTCGTTCGGCTTTCTATCAGTCGAGCGGGGCATTCGGATTCCGCGATCAGCTGCAGGATACCCTGGCGCTCGTGATGGCGGCCCCGTCGATCGTTCGCGAGCACCTGTTGCATGCCGCATCCCGGCAATTCGTCGAGGGCGACGTGCAGCACTGGTGGCACGAACCGGGAGGACAGGGAGTCCGCACCCGGTTTTCCGATGACAGGTTGTGGTTGGTCTACGCCGCGCTTCAGTACATCGGCGCCACAGGAGATGAAGGCGTTCTCGATGAAGTCGTGCCCTACCTCAGCGCGCGATCACTGAATCCCGACGAGCATGAGATCTACGAAAAGCCGACGGTTGCGAATGAATCGGGCACGTTGTACGACCACTGTCTCCGTGCGCTGAACGTGAGTCTCCTCACCGGCGCGCACCGGTTGCCGCTCATGGGCACTGGCGACTGGAACGACGGGATGAATCTGGTCGGCGCCGGCGGCAAAGGCGAAAGCGTGTGGCTCGCCTGGTTCCTCGTATCGCTGCTGCGTCCATTTGCCGAGATTGCGGCGAAACGAAGTGACGTCGAGCTCGCCCAGCGGTATCGAGATCACGCGACCGCGGTTGCTTCCGCAATCGAATCGGCCTGGGACGGCGCGTGGTATCGGCGCGCCTACTTCGACGACGGAACGCCGTTGGGATCGAAGGATAACCCGGAATGTCAGATTGATGCGATTGCGCAGTCGTGGGCGGCATTGTCGGGGGCCGGCGATCCTGCGCGGGCAAGGCAGGCGATGGAGGCCGTCGATCGTCGACTGGTCCGTCGCGGCGACCGCCTGGTGCTGCTCCTCGCGCCGCCCTTCGACCACATGACGCCGAGCCCGGGATATATCCAGGGCTACGTGCCAGGCGTCCGTGAGAACGGAGGGCAGTACACCCACGCGGCGCTGTGGAATGTTCTTGCCTGGGCCCGACTCGGCGACGGCGATCGAGCGTTCGAGCTCTTCTCCCTCCTGAATCCGGTCAATCATTCGCGCACAGTGGACGACGTCCAGCGCTACCGGGTCGAACCCTACGTCGTCGCCGCCGACGTCTACTCTGCGTCGCAGCATATCGGGCGAGGCGGCTGGACCTGGTACACGGGATCGGCAGGCTGGATGTATCGAATCGGCATCGAGGCGCTCCTCGGCATCACTCTTCGGCGCAGCGCGCTCCATATCGATCCGTGCATTCCGAAGAGCTGGCCTGAGTACGAGGTCACGTTCAAGCCGTCGGGCACTCCATACCGCATCGTTGTCGAGAATCCGGATGGCGTCTGTCGGGGCGTGAGGCGGATTGAGGTGGATGGCGTGGATCACACCGGCCAGGACATCGCGCTCGTCGACGACGGGGTCGAGCACCGTGTGCGGGTGATATTGGGAGCTCCTTCACAGCCTTCCGCCTAAAGGCGGAAGCCACAAGTTTTCTCTCGTACTCTCGTGGCTTCCGCCTTGAGGCGGAAGCACCCTATTCCGCGGTCTTCCAGTGAATCTTGTCGAACTGAACCGGTTCGACCCGGTGATGTGCGATGTGCTTGGCGATCTGACGCGCGTGGAAACGTCCGTTCTCGATGAACCAGCGGCCCGTTTTCAAACCGCCGCAAACGGTGCCGGCGAGGTAGATGCCGCGGCGGCTCGTTTCGAACGTCGTCTCGTCATAAATCGGAGTTCGATACGGGTCGTCGGCAATCTCGATGTTCAAGGACTCGAGGAAACGATAGTCGGGCCGGTATCCCGTCATCGCCAGCACCCAGTCGTTTTCGATTTCGATCGTTCCGGATGACGTACGCAAGCGGAGCGACGATGGCAGAATCTCCTCCACCGTTGTGTTGAAGTAGGCCTTGATGCTGCCTTCTTTGATGCGATTCTCGAGGTCGGGCTTGATCCAGTATTTGACCTTGTCGGACAGCGTGGCCGATCGGACGATGAGCGTCACGTCGGCGCCGTGGCGATAGCAGTCGAGCGCGGCTTTGGCGGCGGAGTTTCTCGCGCCAATTACGGCTACCTTTTGCCGCACGTAAGGATACGGCTCGCGGTAGTAGTGCGTCACCTTTGGCAGGTCTTCACCCGGCACATTCAACCAGTTGGGTTCATCGAAGAAGCCGATCGATATGATGACGTTTCGCGCGCGATACTCGTTTCGATCGGTGGTCACGACGAAGTGACCAGCTTCTCCGGCAACGCGAGACACGCGTTCATACAGGCGGATGTCGAGCTTTTCCTGCGCCGCGACACCGCGGTAGTACTCGACCGCTTCTTCGCGGGTTGGTTTATAGCCTTGAATCGGAAACGGGTAGCCCCCGATCTCGATCAGATCGGGCGTGGAGAAAAACTCCATCCGAGCCGGATACCCGACGATGGAGTTGACGAGTGAGCCCTTTTCGATGATGCAGGCTTGAAGCCGCTCGCGCTGGGCTTCAATGGCGCACGCCAGCCCGACCGGGCCGGCGCCCACCACGAGTGCGTCGTACATCTAACTTCTCACGCCGAGGACGCGGAGGCGTCTCTGCGTGAGATCCTCCGCGTCCTCGACATGAGAACGGCGAACAAGTTTTGAAACCATCTCAAGTCTGGTCGCCGTCCGCTAGCGCTGCACCCGTTGCGGTTCGAGCCTGGGCTCGACCGGCCGAAGCGCGGCTTTCGACGACCGCCTCGCGAGGCGCTCCTGCAGCCGCTCCATGTAGATGTAGAACACCGGCGTGACGTAGAGCGTGAGTGTCTGTGAGACGAGCAGGCCGCCGACGACTGCCAGACCGAGCGGGCGCCGTGCTTCCGCTCCAGCGCCCCAACCCATCGCGATCGGCAGCGTGCCCATTAACGCGGCCATGGTGGTCATCATGATCGGCCGGAAGCGAACCATACACGCTTCGTGGATGGCTTCGGCTGCGCCAAGGTTGCGGTCGCGGCGCGCCTCGATCGCGAAGTCGATCATCATGATGCCGTTCTTCTTGACCAGGCCGACCAGCATGATGACGCCGACGAACGCGTAGATGTTCAAATCCTGTTTGAAGATCAGGAGCGTCAACAGCGCGCCGAAGCCAGCTGACGGCAAGCCCGAAAGGATGGTGATCGGATGGATAAAGCTCTCGTAGAGGATGCCGAGCACGACGTAAATGACGAAGATCGCCAGCGCCAGAATCCAGCCGAGGCCCTTCAACGATTCCTGGAACGCCTGCGCGGTCCCCTGGAAGCTGCCGGAGACGGTGCTCGGCAGCGTCTCGCGCGCGAGCTGTTCGACTCGGGCCACCGCATCGCCAAGCGCGACGCCGGGCGCGATGTTGAACGAGAGCGTCACCGAGGGCAGCTGGCCGATGTGGTTCACCGACTGCGGACCGACCGTCTGCCGCGTCGAGACGACCGTCGAGAGAGGAATCAGTTTTCCGCCTGGCCCCTGAACATACAGCATCGACAGAGCCGCGGGATCCTGCTGGTACTGCGGCGCCACCTGCATGATGACCTGATACTCATCGTTCGGCGCGAAGATCTGCGAAATCTGACGGGACCCGTAGGCCGACGACAGCGCCGACTCGACCTGATCGACCGTAAGGCCCAACGCCGCAATCTGTTCGCGATCCAGCTGCACGTTGAGTTCTGGATTCTTGATCTGCAGGTCAGAGTTCACGTCGGTGAGGCCCGGCACATTCCGCAGCGCCGCCTCGAAGCCGGGTGAAACCCGGTACAGCTCGTCGGTGTCGGGATCCTGCAGCGAGTACTGATACTGCGCGCGCGACATCATGCCGCCGATGCGGATCGCTGGCGGATTCTGGAGCACGACGCGCACGCCGGGCACCCGCGCGAACTTCGGTCGGAGTTCCTCGATGACCTGATCGGCCGAAAGCGCACGCTCGTGGCGTGGCTTCAGATCGACATTCAAGCGGCCTCCACCGCCGCCGGGTCCTCCGATGTTCGCGGTGAACGACGCCACGTTCGGGTCGGCCGCCAAAATGGCCATGATCTCCCGTTGGTGCGCGACGTTCGCATCGAACCCGATACCTTGAATCGTCTCGATCTGCCCGCCGAGCTGGCCGGCGTCAACGCTCGGAATGAAACCGGTCGGTACGATGCGGAACAGATAAATGGTACCGACGAGCAGCAGCGCCGACACGACCATCGTCGTGCCTTTGAATCGAATCGTCTGGGTCAGCGTCCAGCCGTAGGCATTGAGTGAGCTGTCGAAAATGCGTTCGATGGCGTTGTACAGCCGGCCGTGACGCATGGAGTGCGGTGCTTTGAGGAACCGGCTGCACAGCATCGGCGTCAGCGTCAGCGACACGAGACCTGACACCAGGATCGCCGCCGCAATCGTCACCGCGAACTCGTGCATCAGCCGTCCGACGATGCCGCCCATGAACAGGATGGGAATGAAGACGGCAGCGAGCGACAGGGTCATCGAGACGATCGTGAACGCGATCTCCTTCGACCCATCCAGTGAGGCCTGCAGCCGCGACTTCCCCATCTCCATGTGCCGGACGATGTTTTCCAGCATGACGATCGCGTCGTCCACGACGAAGCCGACCGACAGCGTGAGCGCCATCAGCGAGAGGTTGTCGATGCTGTAGCCGAAGGCCCACATCACCGCGAAGGTGCCGACGATTGAGAACGGCAGTGCCAGTGACGGAATGATGGTTGCCGACAGGTTCCGGAGGAACAGGAAGATGACCATCACGACCAGGAACACGGTCAGCATCAGCGTGAACTTGACGTCGTCCACCGACTCCCGAATCGAGACCGAGCGATCGCTACGGATGCCCAGCTGCAGCGAGGCCGGCAACTGCGCTTCGATCTCGGGCAGCAGCGCCTTGATCGCATCCACCACCTGTACGGTATTGGTGCCAGGCTGGCGTGAAATCGCGAGATAGATTGTTGGTATGCCGTTGAACCAGCTGGCGTTCCGCGGATTCTCGACGCCGTCGTAGACGTTGGCCACTTCGCTCAGGCGCACCGGGCTGCCGTTGCGGTAGGCGATGGGAATCGGGCGGTATTCCTCCGCCGCCATCAGCTGGCCGCTCGTCTCGACGACGAAGTTTCGCTGCGGGCCATACAGGGTTCCGGTCGGCCGATTGACGTTCGCGCTGGCGATGGCTTGCGCGACCTGATCGATTCCGATCTGCCGCGCGGCGAGCTGCGTCGGATCGATATCGATCCGCACCGAAAACTTCTGCGCGCCAAAGACGTTGACGCCCGCGACGCCGCTGACCATCGAAAGGCGCTGGGCGATCACCGACTCGGCGTACTGGTCGACCTGCGAGAGGGGCATCGTCGCCGAGCTGAGCGTGAGGAACAGAATCGGCTGGTCTGCCGGATTCACCTTCTGATACGACGGCGGCGAGGGCATGCCCGGAGGCAGCTGCCGCGCGGCGCGCGCGATCATCGACTGCACGTCCTGCGCGGCGGAATCGATGTCCCGGCTCAGATCGAACTGCAGCGTGATGTTGGTGTTGCCCTGGCCGTTGCTCGAACTGATCGACGTGACGCCGGCAATCGTGGAGAACTGCTTCTCGAGCGGTGTGGCGACCGACGCGGCCATCGTCGAGGGGCTGGCGCCGGGAAGGCTGGCCTGAACCTGGATCGTTGGATAGTCGACGCTTGGCAGGTCACTCACCGGCAGCAGCCGGTAGCCCAGGACACCGAAGATGAGAATCGTCGTGACGAGCAACGTCGTCGCGACCGGCCGTCGGATGAAAGGTTCAGCGACATTCATGACTGATTCCCTCGGTTTCCGCCCCGGCGGCCACCGTCGCCGCCGCCGCGGCGCCGGCCGCTCTCTTCGGTCGATCCGCCGTTTTGCCCGCCGCCGCCCTCACCCCGTGTGCCAGTCGTTACGCGGGATCCCGGATTGAGCCGCAGTTGTCCGTCCGTGACGATCTCTTCGCCAGCTTTCAGACCGTGAGAAATGATGCTGTCGTCGCCCTGTTGCCGCTCGACCGCGATGCTTCGCAGTTCTGCGGTCCGATCCTCCGGCTTCACGACGTAGACGAATTGTCCTGACTGCGACGTCTGCACGGCGACAGAGGGAACGACGATCGCGTTGGGGTCGGTCCGTAAAATCAAGTTCACCTGGACGAACAGCCCCGGCCACAACGCGTGGTCCGCATTGCCAAACGTTCCCTTCATCCGGATCGTGCCGGTCGTCGGGTCGACGCTATTATCGATGAAACTCACCGCGCCTGATTCGATGGTGATCGACGTCGGGGCGGGTGGCGGCAGCGCGCTCGAAGCGCCATCTCCATCGTTGGCCGGCGCAGATCCCGGATTTGGCGGAGCGACCTGCGGCGCGCCGGGTGTGCCAGCCGGCTGGATTTTCGCTTCGATCTTGAGCGGCTGCTGCGCCTGATATCGCCGGATATCGGGGAGATACCGGCCAGGCACCGAGAAGGTCACATAAATCGGGGCCACCTGGTTGATGACGACCAGCGGTGTCGTGTCGTTGGCGCGAACCAGGTCCCCCTGATGCACGTTCAGCGAGCCCGTCCGCCCTGAAATAGGGGCGATAATCTTCGCGTACTGAAGATTCAGCCGGGCGTTCTCGATCTGGGCCTGGTCGGCCGCCAGGGTCGATTCGAGGGCGTTGGACGTGGCGATCTGTGTCTCGTACTGGTCGCGGGCAATCAGGCCACGTTTGAACAGATCTTCATATCGCGCCCGCTGAGACTGGGCGTTCTTGGCCTGCGCGGTGTCGCGCGCCAGCACTGCTTCCGCCTGCTGCAGAGCCGCCTCGAAGGGACGGGCGTCCAGGGTGAACAGCGGATCGCCCTTTTTGACCTCCCGACCCTCGGTAAAGTGGACCGCGCTGAGTTGACCGGTCACCTGAGCCCGAATCTGCACCGTCGCCATGGGCTCGGCGGTGCCAACCGCGGGGATGGTGACCGGGACCGCCCTCGCTACGGCGTGGGTGGTCACGACTGGGACTGGTCCGCCCCCGCCACTGGCGCCACGACCAGCGCGTCCTCCGGCCCCTCGCCCGCCGCCGGCGCCTCTGCCGGCCTCCGCAGATGGCTGGGGATCGCTCCCCCCGACTTTCGAGCATGATGAACTCGAAAAAGCGGCCAAAAGGAGACAGATCAACGCTAACCCGGCAGTCCGGGATGGCAGGGAGCAAGAACGCGCGATTATGGGCATGCGGGGGCTAACAACATTATCTACTCTTACCCTGGTAAACGACACCCGCTAAGCCCTTGTTTACACACCTCTTCAGCCAGACGGCCACGCCGTTCGTCAGCATTCGGCATCAAGCGTTACCTACCCGCCACGCTTGCGCTCGTATTCCTCGACGATTCGCCTGAGCGCGTCACGCTCTGCCACTTGGAGCCGGTCCGGCCCATCGTTGTTGACGCGCTGCACGACAATTTCGTACTCCCGATCGTCCACAATCGAGCCCCTCGCGAGGACGACGGGCGTAGCGCGCCAGACGCCGAGCGGCCCGGACCAGAGATACAGGAGGTACTCGCGATCATCGATCACCAAAGGTGCCGAATGCTTCGCTTCCCCACGCTCGCGCCAGCCCCTGGTGCGGCCGTCAACGGAACGCCACATCAGCAACCGATCGGCAAACAATTGTTCGAGGAACCGCACGACCTCCCTGGCGATGCCGGCCACCGCCTCGTCCGTTCCCCGTTCATCGTCGTAGGGATTGAAGAAGTGGTCGTAGACGATGCTGCCAACGGCGAGGTCGGCGGAGGTGTTACGGTCGGAAATCCGAATCTCGCCGACGTCGGGATGAATTCCGGGAAAAACCGCTATCGGATCCGGCGGGTCGCCAAGGTGAAGCCCGCGATCCGGGAAGCGTTCGACCAGCATCGGCACGAGAACGTCGCGAATGCTCATGACGGTTGTGCCGTGCCCTTCGGTCTTGCGTAGTGATAGCCGTCTGACGTTTCCACGCTGACCGGACAGGCGAACAGTTCCGAGAGCCGGGAGTCCGTGAGGTTGGCGGCGACGGAGCCGTCAGCGACGATTCGGCCGTCGCGCAAGAGAATCACTCGCGTGATCTCGGGAACGATCTCTTCGATGTGATGCGTGATCAGCACGATCGTTGTGCCTGCGCGGGCCAGGCCGCGAACGGTTTCCATGAAACCCTGTCGGGCGGCGAGATCGAGTCCCGTCGTTGGTTCGTCGAGAACGAGGGCGCGCGGGGCGGTGACCAGTGCGCGCGCAAGAAGAACACGGCGCGCTTCGCCGCTGGACATCTCGTCAAGGGTGCGTTCGGTCAGATGTGAGGCCCCGGCCGACCGCAGTGCCTCGGCCGCGCGCTCGCGCATGTCGTTGGTGATGGTGCCGTAGCGAAGGATCCCGTACGAGCTGAGGAACGCCGACAGCACCGCAGCCTCTGCGGTGATGGAGCCCTCGCTGTTGCCGTTGACGAAGTGCTGATGAAGGGCCGTGGAGATAATCCCGAGTTGCGACCGCAGCTCGAAGAGATCCCAGTTCTGACGGCCGAATATGCGCACTGGCGGGGTGCCATTGGCTGGCGCCAGCGCGCGCTGCTCCTGCGTTAGCAGACTGACGAGGAGAGACTTCCCCGCGCCATTCGGCCCAATGATCGCGGTGTGCTCACCGCGAGCGATTCTGAGATTCAGCGTATCGAGCACGCGGCGCCCATCCTTGAGAACCGTCGCGTCGCACAACTCCAGCACCGGGACGTCACCAGACATTGCGTCAATTGTAGTCGTGCCGGTGGTCGCGTGCATTTGAGGTCATCGGTCGCTCGGACTGTCCGTTCCCTGATCCTGGCGACGGATTCAGTGACGCTTCGTTGCGAGCAGGCGCTCGAGAAGTGCCGCCTCACGTCCGCGCAGCCCACTCAACGTCGCGTCCATCACAATTGGATCGGCGCCGTAGCGCTCGAGCATGGTCAGCGCGGTCGACTCCCTGATTCCGGGCGGCATCGCGCCGATCGAGGCGGCCAGCTGCCGGCGTACTCCCCAATCCTCGTCGTCCATGCGCTTCAACACCGCGGCCTGGATCGGATGATTGGCGTCAGAAAGCCAGCGCTCGGCGATGCGAATTGCGGCCGCCCGTACTTCGGGCGAGCGATCCTCGAGGGCGGCGGAGAGAGTGGCTAGCTGAATGGCATCGACGCCATCGAGCGTCCACAGCGCGTGAAGCCTCGTGCGCCAGTCGGCGGCGCTCGCGGCACGAGTCGTCAACGCCGGGATGGCCGCTTTCGCCCCGCGCTCAACCAGCAGCCGCTGTGCCGTGTCGCGGCGCCATCCGTTCGGGTGCGAGAGCGCATCCACGAGCTGCGCGGGAGTTGCATTTGCGAAGGGACGCATCGTATCCCTCCGGGTCGTCTCGTGCATCACGCGATAGATGCGCCCATAACCGGCCGGCTGTTCGAGTCTCCGCGCGACGATCTGATCCCTCAGGTACTCGGTGATTGAGATCCGGTGCTCGATGATGCCGCGATACATGTCGGCGATGTATAACGCGCCGTCCGGCGCATCAGAGAGGAAGACAGGTCGAAATCGCTCGTCCGTCGAGGCGAGAAACTCGCCGCGCTCATAGGCTTTCCGCGCTCGAATCTCTCCCCCTTCCTCGGACAGGATGATCCGGCTCACCAGGTTTGCCGCGGGTTCGGCCACGAAAATGTTGCCTTGTAGATCCGACGGCAGTCGATCGCCACGATACACGAGCGGCGCGCACACCGCTGTGAATCTCGCAAGAGAGCCGTCGTCGCGATCGATGCCAATCTGGTAGGCGCGGTTGGTACCCGGATTGGGCCGTACGGGCCAGACGATGTTCAAGTCAGGATTGTGGTCTGCGAGGCGCTCGTAGCTGCCCCGCGTGCGAATCAGGTTTGGATTCCGCGCGTAGTACGACGTCGGCACGAGGTCAACGTGCACGGCCGACTCGTTCGTGTTGCGGTAGGTCCGTCCAGCGTCGTCCTGGCTTACTCCCCATTCGCCGCGCGCAAGGGTTGGTTGAACCTCGAAAACACCATCCTTCAGTCGCAACTGAATCTCCGACAGGCCCGCCGAGTACATGCGATTGTCGATGGCCCAGTAAAAGCCGTTGGCATTGTTCTGCGGGTCTCCGTCGAAGCGACCGAAGCGGTCGGTGACGAGATCCTTGGAGTCCATCCGAAGATCGCCGTTCGTGTCGCGCATCAACCAGACGTTCGGGGGCTCGGCGACGAGCACGCCGTGGTCGAGAACCTTCAGCGATCTGGCGAGCACGAGGTGATCGGCAAACACCGTCCGTTTGTCCATCCGGCCATCGCCGTTCGTATCCTCGAGGACCACCACCCGGCCGATTGGGTCGTGCTCGTTGGAGCCGCGAATGTCGGCCATGAAACCGGGCATCTCGACCACCCACAGTCGTCCTTCGAGATCCCAGTCGAGGGCGACCGGTTCCTGGACGAGCGGCTCGCTGGCCACCAGCTCGACGCGGTAGCCCGGCGGCATGTAGAACGTCTGCAACGCATCCTCAGGGGACAATGCCGGAGAGTCGGTTGAAATCTTCTGAAGCCCCGGCGGCCACGGGCGATTGACAGGCGAGCTCTGGTCACCCCGCCTCGCAGCAGACAGACTGCTCACGAGGGCAACGACGGCGAGGAGCGACGAGACCACTTTGGCCATGGCTGATGCAGAATATCCCGGCATGAACGAAGCTGAAAGCCCCGCCGTCCTTTCCCGCCGCGAGTTCGTCGCGACCGCGGGCCTGGCGCTCGCAGGCGCCGTCGTCGACTCACGCGTGGAAGGTGCCGAGCCGCTTATCGACATCCATCAGCACCTCGGCTATAGCGGGCGTCCAGATGACGTGCTGCTGGCGCATCAACGGGCGATGGGCGTGACGACAACGATTCTGCTGCCCGCGGGTCGCAACGTGAATACCCCGTCAACTCACGATGGCGTGTCCAACGGGCTTCAGGCGCAGTGCCTCGGCAACGAGCCGTGCCGGCAGTTTGCGAGAGCCCATTCGAGCGCCTTCCGGTTCGGCGCGAACGAAGTTCCCGACGTCGATGGTGCAACACAGGAGATTGAGCGTTATCTGAAGCTTGGCGGCGTCATCATCGCCGAGCAGAAGTTCGGCGTCGAGTGTGACTCGCCGGAGATGCAACGCATCTTCGAGATTGCTCAGGCCCACCGAGTACCGGTTCTGATGCACTGGCAGTTCCAGATGTACAACTACGGCTTCGAGCGCTTCTACAAGATGCTGGAGAAGTATCACCGCGTGACCTTTCTGGGTCACGCGCAGACGTGGTGGGGCCACATCGATAAGAACCACACGGATCAGACCGTGATGTATCCGAAGGGGCCGGTTACGAAAGGCGGTCTCACCGATCGATACTTGAGCGACTACCCAAACATGTTCGGCGATCTGTCAGCCGGTTCCGGGCTGAATGCGTTGACGCGGGACGAGGAGTTCGCGAAAGACTTCATCGTCCGGCATCAGGACAAGCTGGTGTACGGGAGCGATTGCAACGATCTCGATGGCACGAAGTGCCAGGGAGCCCAGACGATCGCGGCAATCCGCCGACTCGCGCCGAGCAAGGCAGTTGAGCGCAAGCTGCTGTATGGGAACGCGAAGAAGCTGTTCCGGTTATGAGCGACAGCCACGTGTCTCGCCGGCTGTGTCCTTTCAGCGTGCAGCCGGGCAGCTGACCGCGGATGGCGATCGAAATCAACTCCGCTTCTGGTAGTACTCCTCCACACACCGATCCATCACGCATGACGTGCGAGCACCGCTCTCGCCAGTCGATGGGCAGCGTCCTGTGCCTTGCAGTTCGTCCACGATGGTCTGAATCAGCGGCTGGTGGACGTGTGGAGGGTTGCGGACCTCGTACACTTGGCGTTCGCTACCGCGCCGAATAACCACGTCGGTGTCGCTGAATATCGGGCTCGTCAGCTCCCCCTCGGTGCCAATAAACGTCATCACGTCGGTCTTTTCGGCAGCGTTGAAGTTCCAGATGCCGGTGGCGAGCGTCTGGTCTCCCAACTCAAATGCGGCGGCGGTCGCGTCCTCGGCCACATATCGTTTGCCGGTATTGACCGCGAAGCCAGAAACGCGGCTGACGGGGCCGATCAGGAAATCCAGCAGATCCAGGCAGTGAGACGCGAGATCGAAAAACAGGCCGGCGCCGCTCAGTGCCGGATCGATTCGCCAGTTGGTCGCGTCGGCACCCGTGAGCGGTGGCGCGGTGACCTGAACGTGAACCGACGTCACTCGCCCGATTGCCTCCTCCTGCAATCGATCACGAACGATGAGAAAGCGCGGCAGCGCTCGCCGATAGTACGCGACCCAGAGTGGCAGCTTCCGTGACCGAAACGCGTCGATCATCCGCAGGCACTCGCCGTGGTTCATCGCCATCGGCTTCTCGACGAGGCATGGTTTCCCGGCTGCCGCAACCCGCAGCGCCAGCTCGCAATGAGTGGACGGCGGCGTCGCGATGTAGACGGCATCGACGTCGCCATCAGCGATCAGATCGCCGGCATCGTCGTAAGCGCGCCGGACGCCATGTCGTCTGGCGTAATCCTGGGCTTTGGCCGCATCGCGTCTCATGACCGCGACGAGCGCCGATCCATCGGCTTTCTGGAAGCCAGGTCCGCTCTTGACTTCGGTGACGTCACCGCAGCCGATGATGCCCCAGCGAATCGTGCGCATCCGGGCTTCGACGGCCTAAGCCAGCAGTTTCTGGACGACGTTGCCGTCGACGTCCGTGAGCCGGAACTCGCGCCCCTGGAACTTGTAGGTCAACCTGGTGTGATCGAGCCCCATCAGGTGAAGGATGGTGGCGTGGAGATCGTGCACCTCCACGGGATCTTCGACGACGTTGTAGCCGAGATCGTCGGTTTTGCCGAGGGTGATGCCGCGCTTGACGCCGCCGCCGGCCATCCAGACGGTGAAGGCTCGGGGGTGATGGTCGCGTCCCATCAACTTCGAGCCGCCGCGCGCTTCGTTCATCGGCGTCCGCCCGAACTCGCCGCCCCAGATGACGAGCGTCGTGTCCAGCAGGCCGCGCTGTTTCAGATCGCGGACCAGGGCGGTTGCCGCGCGGTCGGTCTCGAGGCACAGCTCGGGGACCTTGGTTGCGATGTCGGTGCCGACGCTCGCGCCGTGCGTGTCCCAGCCGCGATGATAGAGCTGCACGAAGCGCACGCCGCGCTCTATCAGGCGCCGCGCCAGCAGACAGTTGTTGGCGAATGAGACCTTTCCCGGCTGTGTGCCGTACATCGCGTGCACCGCTGGCGCTTCACTCGAAATATCGGTGAGTTCGGGGACGCTGCTCTGCATTCGATACGCCATCTCGTACGACGCGATGCGCGTATCGATCTCGGGGTCGCCTTCGTCCGCGCGGCGAACCCGGTTGAGATCAGTGACCAAATCGATCGACTCGCGCCGGGCTCCGCGGTCGACTCCGTCGGGATTGGACACAAACAGGACCGGGTCTCCCTTGGATCGAAACTCGACACCCTGATACACCGTCGGCAGGAATCCGCTCCCCCAGCATGATTTGCCGCCGTCCGGCGCATTCTCGCCGGACAGAAGCACGACAAATCCGGGCAGGTCTTTGCTCTCGCTGCCCAGGCCATAGGTGAGCCACGAGCCGATGCTCGGACGCCCGAACACCTGGCTTCCAGTGTTCATGAAGATTTGTCCGGGCGCGTGGTTGAACTGCGTCGTGTGAACCGATCGCACGATGGCGATGTCGTCGGCAATCGTCGCAAGCTCGGGGAGAAGCTCAGAGAGCTCCGCTCCAGACTGGCCATACCGCTTGAACGTGAACGGCGACCCGAGCAGCCGCGGGGTTCCCTTGATGAACGCGAAGCGCTCTCCCTTGGGCACGAACTCCGCCGGGATCTCCTGACCATCGAATTTCTGAAGCGCCGGCTTGTTGTCGAACAGATCGAGCTGAGTGGGGGCACCGGCCATGAAGAGATAGATGATCTGCTTCGCTTTTGGCGCGAAATGCGGCGCGCGCGGCGTGAACGGCGTGGCCGGCTGTTGGGCGAAAAGCCGCTCATTGAGCAGCGCCGACAGGGCGACGCCGCCGATCCCGAAGCCTGACCGCTTGAAGAAATGCCGTCGCGTGATTTCGCGCAGGATGTGATCCATCATTCACTCCGAGGGGCTTCGCCCCTCGGACTCCCCTTCACGCTCTCTCGCGAGCCGCTTCGCCGGCTCGTTCCGTTCGCGTGGCTCGCTT
>Ga0207701_10000144_pt1 | contig 66412 bp, 67 predicted proteins | sample KBSSwiSSwithPhiX_FD_184294 | JGI IMG/M metagenome (GOLD analysis project Ga0207701, IMG submission 184294) | Switchgrass rhizosphere bulk soil microbial communities from Kellogg Biological Station, Michigan, USA, with PhiX - S5 (SPAdes) (version 2) | ecosystem: Environmental > Terrestrial >... | reverse complement strand
ATACCTACGCGTTCGCCCCGGCGATTTCACGGGTGCGCGCGAGTGTCTCGCGGGCTTCGAAGATCACCTGGGCGATGCCGGCATCGGAACGATCGCCGAAATCTTCGATGCGGAGGAGCCATTCATCGCGCGCGGCTGCATCGCGCAGGCGTGGAGTGTTGCGGAAGTTCTCCGTGCGTGGTTGAAGACGGAGCCGCGTTAACGCTGCTTCATGCGATCCAGCGTCTGGCCAAGGGCGCGGATCTCCTCACCGTACTTGGCCCAGTCACCGGCGCGCTGCGCATCAATCGCACGTTGATAGTGTGCCTGAGCCTCTTCCGCCAGCGTCGCGATCTGCGGTGAACCGCCAGCCGCAGGCACAGCGGCAATTGTGACTGGCGGCTGGGGCTGCACCGACGTCGAGGTCGTCGTGGTCGGCGGTACACGCAGCGGAGCAGCGCCGCCGCCGAAGAGCCGCGCCAGCGAAGCTTCGAGCGTCTGCTCCATGACGATCTGATCCTGGTACACGACGACGACGCGCGTCAGCTCGGGAATCCGGCCGCCGGCGCCGCGCAGATAGAGCGGGCGCACGTAGATGAGAGATTCCTCGATCGGAATCACCATCAACGTCCCCCACGTCACCTGCGAGCCCTGCTGATTCCAGAGCGTAATCTGCGGCGAGATCATCTGATCCTGGTTGATGCGCGCGACGACCTGTCGCGGGCCGAACACCACCTTCTGCTTGGGAAACTCGAATACGCGGACTTCGCCGTAATGATCCGGGTCGCTGCGCGCGACGAGCCATGCCGCGAGGTTGTCCTTCCGTCGCGGCGTGAACGGCAGCATCTGGATGAATTCCGCGTCCCGTTCTCCCGGGAGACGCATGATCGTGTAGTACGGCTGCATCGCAGCCTGTGCTTCACCCGAATCGTCGATCGTCGGTACTTCCCACTGATCTTCCCGGTTGTAGAACACCGCCGGCTCGGTCATGTGATAGGTGGCGAAGACCGATGCCTGCAGCGCGAACAGGTCTTCCGGGTAGCGGATGTGCGATCGAAGCGTGGCAGGCATCTCGGCGAGCGGTTTGAACATGCCGGAGAAGACATTCGCGTACGTGGCCAGCACGGGATCCCTTGGATCCGTAGCATAGAACGTCGTCGTTCCGTGGTACGCCTCGATGACGATCTTCACGGAGTTCCGGATGTAGTTCACACCGCCCGCCGGTGTGGAATAGGGATAGCGGTTACTGGTCGTGTACGCGTCGTACATCCAGTACAGACGTCCGTCGGCAAGCACGAGATAGGGATCACGATCGAAGGTGAGAAACGGCGCGATCTCCTGCACGCGCTCCGCGATGTTGCGATGAAAGAGAATGCGGCTTTCACCGGAGATGTCATCGTTGAATGCGATTTGGTACGCGCCAAATCGCAGCGCAAACATGATCCGGCGACCGAGCGATTCGAGCGCGAGCCCGCCGCTCCCTGCGTACTGGGTGAAGACGTTCTCGTCGCCGCGCGGATAGTGAAACTCGCGGGTGCGCGTCCTGACGATGACGTAGTCGTTCGACAGCTCGCCGAAGTAGAGACTCGGCTCGGCAAGCGGCAGCTCCGGAATCGTTTCGGTCGGCAGGTTGCGGACGTAGAGCACCGGAAGTCCTTCGCTCGTCACCTGGTTGACCGGACCGAGCGTCAGCCCGTACCCGTGCGTGAAGGTGAGGCGCTCATTGACCCATGTGCGGTTCGGCAGGCTGTTCGAGTTCAGTTCGCGCGCCGAGAGCATCACCTGCTGCGGTCGTCCGTTGATGACGTACCGGTCGTTGTCAACGGACACGAAGTCGTAGTACGTGCGGATCTCCTGTAGCTGTCCGAACGTGTCGAGCAGCGGCTGATGATCCCAGAGCCGTACGTTCTGCAGCGTCGTTGCGTTCTTGGCGATATCGTCGCGCGTGAGGATCGCGTCGCCTGTCAGTCCGCGTTCCGCGACGCGATCGAGCGCGAACGCGCGACGCGTAGCATCGATGTTGTTGCGGATGAACGGCGACTCGCGCGCCTGCTCGTTCGGTGTCACGACGAACCGCTGCAGTACCGTGGCGTAAGCCTCGCCGCCCAGGCTGACGACGAGATAGAGCGCAATCGCAACCGGGATAGGCCAGTTACGCCGGGTGAGGCCATGCACGGCGGCAAGAACCGCGCCGAGTATCGATACGACCGTGAGGACCAGCGCGATCGGTATTCGCGCGTGCACATCGGCGTATGACGCTCCGTAAATGATGCCGGCTTGGTGTGCGAGAAGCTCGAAACGCCCCAGCCAGGCGCCGCCCGCAACGAGCAGGAAAAACACCGCCGCAAGCAGCGCAATGTGACGCCGCATCGTCGGCGTCATCGACAGGACCGAAAAGGGCCCGGTCAGAAACATCCCTGACAGCGCATAAATAGCTCCTGCGCCGAGCGCCGCCATGATGACGAGTGTTTGACCAATTCCGCGAACGAACTGCAGGAATGGAATCGAGAAGACGTAGAAACCGACGTCGTAGCCAAGAATCGGATCCTGCTGGCCGAACGGTACCGCGTTCCGCCACATCACCCACGTCTCCCACTGTGACGAGGCGTAGAGTCCGATCAGGCCGGCGAGGATCATCGCAATCGCCGATGCGATGGTTTGCAGCTGCTGCCGGCCTGGAAGGGCGACTTCGATCCCTTGCTGTGTGGTGAAGATAGGGCGACCTTCGCGCATCGACCCGAGTGCAAGCCGCAGGTTGAAGACCAGCCACAGCACCGCAACGACGAACGTGATGGTGAAGAGCGAGGCTTGACTCCGCACAATCGTCGTGAACACCTGCTGGTATCCGACTTCGCCGAACCACAGCCAGTCGGTATAGAAGCGAAGCAGCGACGGGCCGCCGAGGAACAGCAGCGCGAGAACGACGATGACGGTGAAGCGAAGAGAGACGCGCACGTCAGTGGTACTGCGCGCTGGCGCTATTGAGATCCGCGCGAATGTCGGCGGCGAGTGCGGCTGGCGCGAGGACGCGCGCCGACGCGCCCCAGCCGAGAATCCAGCTGCGGAGCGCCAGGTCGTTGCAGACCTCCAGCGTCAACACCACGCCGCCGTCGGCGCCTTCACGAAGTATCTGCGACGGGTGCCACACACGGGCCCGAACGTACGGCGTCACCCGCTTGTCGAAGGCGATTTCCACATGCGACGGCGGTCCCGTGTTCACCCCGAGCGAGTTGCCGAACACATCGTCCGGGATTGCGCGCGACGGCGTGAACGTCTGCTTCTCGAGGGACACCGACGCAATGCGGTCGACCGCGAAGGTGCGCACGTCCTTGTAGTCTGGCACGTAGGCCAGAAGATACAACCCGCCTTGCGCGAATGCCAGCCGATAAGGATGGATCAGGTAGTCCTTCATCCGGCCGCTCGAGACCGAATCGTACTTCATGCGCGCCACACGGTAGTGGAGTGTGGCTTCAAGCAGCCTTTCGACGATCGCCGGCGAGGATCCAGCGCCGCGGGCACGAGGGCCGGGTTTGGCGGCGAGGACGTGCGGCAATCGATCGAGAAACTGGCGCATGCGCGGCGACAGCATCTTCTCGAGCCGCGCGAAGGCGAGCGTCAGGTCGCGTTGAAACGGTGTGCCCGCGACGGCCTCGAGCATGTTCCGACTGAGGTAAAGGGCGCACAATTCCGCCAGCGTAAACCCTGTTTCCAGCCCCTTGAGTACGTGGCCGTCGAGCCGCCAGCGTGCGCGTCCGTCGTCGTCTCGTTCGTCATAGAGCGGAAAGCCGGCTTCCTGCAGCGCTGCCAGATCGCGGCGAATCGTTCGCGTCGTCACAGCCAGGTCGTCGGCAAGCGCATCGATCGTGGCGCCATGGCGTGAGGATTCCAGTGCATGGAGCACTTTCCATTGGCGAATGACTTCCTGATTGCGCGGCACGGCCAGGACGATGGTAACAGCTAGACCTTCCCGCGCGACCGGCGGATTTCGCGGCGACGCCGACGATCAGGAGTTCCAGCGGCCTGCGTTGCCGCTCGATAGACGCGCTCCATGCGGCGCATCTCGATCTCTTCGGCCGTCGGCTTCGGCGTCACGTCGTCGTAGAGCACTCGCGCTTCGGCCTTCTTGACGTGTTGATCCAGAACAATCCGGACGGTGACGTCCTGGTGACGACCGAACGGACGGGTGATGCGGATGCGGTCGCCCTCGCGGACCGCGCGGTGGGACTTGGCGTGTTCGCCGTTGACCTCTACTTTGCCGCCCTCACACGCACGCTTGGCCTCCGAGCGCGTCTTGAATAGACAGGCGATATCCAGCCAGACGTCGAGGCGAACGCTGTCGTCCACTCAGATCAGAATTTCGATCTTCGCCTTCGCCCTCAACGCGTTGACGAACAACTCCGTCTGTGCGTGGCGGTTCTGCTGTGTGAGGAATTCCTCGATCTGTGCTTTGGCTTCCTCGAGTGGCACGACGCGCGTGTCCTGCCTGTCGGCGACCTTGATGATGTGGTAGCCGAACTGTGATTCGACGACCTCGCTCATCTCACCCGGCTTGAGCGCAAAGGCGGCCTGCTCGAACGGCGGGACCATCTGTCCCTGCTCGAAGTACCCGAGGTCGCCGCCGTTCGGCGCACTGCCAGGATCCTGGGAGTTGGCTTTGGCTGTCGCAGCGAAATCCTTTCCCGACTTCAGGTCCTTGAGCAGCGCGTCCGCTTTAGCCCTTGCCTGCTGCTTGGTTGCTGCGTCGGCGTTCTGCGGAATCCCGATTAGGATGTGGCTCGCGCGCACTCGAGGCCCCTGCTGAAACTTGTCCTGATTCTTTTGATAGAAGTCGGTGACGGCTTCCGGCTTCACGGCTACTTTGCTGGCGATCTCGCTTTCGACGAGTTTGTCAGCGCTCATGCCCTCGCGGGTGTCGTTGCGAACGGCCTCGAGCGTCGTTTTTTGCGCCGACAGTGCCTGCTGGAACTGCACCTCGCTCGGGAACTGCCCGCGTATCTGTGCGACCTGCGCGTCAACGTCGGTGTCGGGGACGATGATCTTCCGCGCCTTGGCCTCCTGAATCATCAGGCGGTAGCCGATCATGTTGTCGAGAACGCCGCGATACACGCGGTCTCGCTCATCGGGAGGTATCGGGCCTGCCCGTCCGGCAATCGCCCGGACGGCGTCGTCAAGATCCTTGCCCGTGATCGCCTCGCCATTCACCCGCGCAACGATCTCGGGCAGCTGTGGGGGGACCGGCTTTGCGGCCGGAGCCGGCTCGGGTGCCTGGGACGTCCCGGCTTGAGCTGCGGGCCCCGATTGCGCCGACGCGGCGGGCGCGGGGGCAGCCTGCGGTGTGGCATTCGCGGGGGCAGTCCGAGAGCAGGCGGCCAGTGCCGTGATGATGAAAATAGAGATAGCTCGGCGCACGTTTACTCCTTATGTGGTGCAGAGTACGTGGAGTGGCCTCGCGGGTCAAACCGGACGGGCTGGGAAATTGTGAGCCAGCGCTGGAAGTTAGAGGCCAGATTGATCCCGGTTGAATTCGCTCTGGTGGCTGAGGAGCCACTGTTCGCTCATCCGAGGGAGCGACGGCTCGCGCGTGTAACGGCGGATGATGGCCGCGATCGCGATGACGGCGGCGCAGCCGAGCAGCGGCTTGAACACGCCAACTGACGTGTCACGGCGCAGCGGGAACTGTTCGACGCGTGCGGGCATCCAGCTTCAGCTGTTACAACGACCGTGCCCACCAAAACCTGCGTGTTATACTCCGTTTTCTGTCACAGGCGCGCGTCCGCGCGCCGATCAGCGCGGCAATTTCGGTAGGCCAGGTAGCTCAGTTGGTAGAGCACATGACTGAAAATCATGGTGTCGGCGGTTCAATTCCGTCCCTGGCCACCACTCGACTCGGCACATTCGAAAATCAATCCTGAACTCGTCCGGTGGTAAGGTGAGCCCGCGAATCCGCGGATGAAATCGGGTCCGCCGCGGCGGATTCAAGGCTTCAGCGCAGCAATCATCTGAAACAGCGCTTCTCGCGTTGCCGCAAGCTCACACGCGCAGTCTTCCAGCACTGCGTCAAACAGCTCGCGCTCGATGGTCGGCAGAGCGCCGCGGACGGCCGCAATCGCGCCGGGCCGACCGTCGCGGTCGAACGCAAACCTGGGGTGGCTGTTCTTGACAACTGTCAACGTACGCTGAAATTCCTGCTCAATCTCGTCGCGGTCTGCCATGCGGTGTGTTTTCGCCTGCGACCGTGGGTGAGGTCAACGAACATCTATGTCGTGTAACAACGGAGAATCTCGTCCGTATGGTCACCTAACTGAGCCGTAGAGGCCGGACTGGATTTTCAGGCGGAATTCCTCACCTAACACAGGTGGCCGCGGTCTTGCCTCTGCCGCCCAAGATGCGACTGATCAAAGGCGGCAAGGCAAAGCGAGAGGAACCACGGAACGAAGACAGATTCCAGTTCCCCGCCATCCAGGAGACCTGGGAAGTCTCCTGCGAGTGCAGACCGACTCGCTCCCAACTGCCAACCTCCAACAACCACGCACGAGGATTTGTTGGACGTTGGGAGTTGGAAGTCGGGCGTTCGGCCTCTTAAACTGCCGCCGCGACCTCGACGTCGCGCACCAGTCCAAGCTCCTTCCGCACGCGATCTTCAATCGTCTGCCGGACCGACGGATTTTCTTTGAGGAACTGCTTGGCGTTCTCGCGCCCCTGACCAAGGCGCTCGCCGCTGAATGCGAACCACGCCCCGCTCTTTTCGATAATCCGCTTTTCAACAGCCAGGTCCAGCAGATCGCCTTCGCGCGAAATGCCTTCGCCGTACATGACGTCGAACTCGGCCTCGCGGAACGGAGGCGCCACCTTGTTCTTCACCACCTTGACGCGAGTGCGGCCGCCGATCACCTGATCGCCATCCTTGATGCTGGCGATACGCCGGATATCGATGCGCACCGACGCATAGAACTTCAGCGCGCGGCCGCCGGTGGTCGTCTCGGGATTGCCGAACATGACGCCGATTTTCTCGCGCAGCTGGTTGATGAAGATGAGCGTCGTTTTCGACTTCGACACGACGCCGGTGAGTTTGCGCAGCGCCTGTGACATCAGGCGCGCCTGCAGCCCCATCTGCGCTTCGCCCATCTCGCCTTCGATTTCCGCTTTCGGGACAAGCGCCGCGACCGAGTCGACGACGACCACATCGACGCTGTTCGAGCGGACGAGCACTTCGACGATCTCGAGCGCCTGCTCGCCGTGATCGGGCTGCGAGACGAGGAGGTTTTCGAGATCGACGCCAAGCTTCTGGGCGTATTGCGCATCGAGTGCGTGCTCGGCGTCGACAAACGCCGCCATGCCGCCGGTCTTCTGCGCTTCCGCGATCACCTGCAGCGCAAGGGTGGTCTTTCCCGACGATTCAGGCCCGAAGATCTCGACGACGCGACCACGCGGTAAACCGCCGATGCCAAGCGCATAGTCGATGCTGATGGCGCCGGTGGAGATGGCCTCCATCGGAGCGATGGCGCCACGCTGGCCGAGGCGCATGATGGATCCCTTGCCGAACTGTTTCTCAATCTGGCTAACGGCGATGTCGATGGCGCGGGCGCGTTCCTTCAGGTCGTCGAGCGGCATGTGAACTCCTAACCTCGTTATGGGCCGGCTAAAGCCGGCCCCTACCGTACGTAGGGGGCCGCCTTAGGCGGCGCAGAAATATGGTGGATTTGACCAGTGACAGGAAAGGTCACAGCCGAGAGAGATCCTAGGAACGTGCCGCACGAAAGTCAAGCGAAAATCCGTGAAGTCATGGTGTGCTTTTATCGTTGAATCAATAACTTACCGATACCACCGACTTTCGCTTCGGCGCCCGTGGTTGCAGCTTTTGCGCGGGGCCACGCGCGGGATCGACGCAGTTTCCGCTAGGCCGCTCGTTCGACGGCGAGGGCGACGCCGTTACCGCCGCCGAGACACAGGGTGGCGATGCCACGTCGGAGTCCTCGAGCCTGAAGCGCGTAGAGCAGCGTCGTCAGCACGCGTGCGCCGCTGGCGCCAATAGGGTGCCCGAGCGCGACGGCGCCGCCGTTCACGTTGACCTTACTGGAGTCCAAACCAAGCTCGCGCAGCACTGCAACCGCCTGCACGGCAAACGCTTCGTTGAGTTCGACGAGGTCGACGTCCTCGAGCCGCCATCCGGTCTTCTTGAGAAGGCGGCGCACCGCCTCGACAGGCGTCATCAACACATACCTGGGTGCAAGGCCGCTTGTCGCTTGCCCGACGATTCGCGCCATCGGTGTGAGATTGAGCCGCGACGCGCGATCGGCGGACATCACCACGAGTGCGGCTGCGCCATCGTTGACCGGCGGCGCGTTGCCTGCCGTCACGGTGCCGTCCTTCTGGAAGGCGGCCTTCAGCGCGCCGAGCGTTTCCATGGTTGCATCGGGTCGCACCGATTCATCGCGATCGACGACGACCGGCGGCCCCTTCTTTTGGGGAATCGATACTGAAAGGATCTCTGCCTTGAAACGGCCTTCAGCAGTCGCCGTTGCAGCGCGATGGTGGCTTTCGACCGCATAGCGGTCCTGGCACTCGCGATCGATGTGATACTCGCGTGCGACGACCTCGCCCGCGTTGCCCATGTGACACGCCTCGAATGAGCACCACAGACCGTCGTTAATCATCGAGTCAGAGACCTGACCGTGCCCCATGCGCAGCCCTTCGCGCGCACGGTCAAGCAGGTACGGGCAATTACTCATCGACTCCATGCCGCCGGCGAGGATCACCTCGGCGTCGCCCACGCCAATCGCCTGAGCCGCAAGCATCACCGCTTTCAGGCCGGATCCGCAGACCTTGTTGATCGTCAGCGCCGCGACATCGTCGGAGAGTCCACCCCGGAGCGCCGCCTGCCGCGCCGGCGCCTGGCCGAGTCCTGCAGAGACGACGTTGCCCATGATGCACTCCTCGACGATCGTCGGATCGATACCGGCGCGTCGCACGGCTTCCGTAACGACCATGGCGCCGAGCTGTGTAGCGCTGAAGTCCTTCAGCGAGCCGAGGAACTTGGCTGTCGGGGTCCGAACGGCAGAGACAATCACCGCTTCCTGCATGACTTGATGTTAACCATTTCGCACGCGCTGCGTTGTATCGTCAGCGCGTTCATTGGAGTGGCAAATGGCCGAAGACATTCTGATCCCGCTCGGCGGCATGGTGCTGAGCGGCTGGATCATCTACACGATCATCGCAGGCATTCAGAACTGGCACCAGCGCAGGACGCAGGCCATTTTCCAATCGAAGATGCTCGACAAAATCGGCTCCGTCAATGAACTGGGCACCTTCCTCAACACCGAGCAGGAACCGACGGTGCCGGCACCGCGCTATGAGGATGATGCAACGGTCGCGCAGATCTTTGCCGAGCTCAAACCGCGTGAACGCGCGCTGCTGTGGCTCGCATACGTAGAAGGGGAGTCGCATGAGGAGATCGCCGCATCGCTTGGCGTGCGCCCGAGCGGCGTTCGAGTACTGTTGTTCCGGGCGCGTCGCCGACTGCGCGATTTGCTGCAGGCTCGCGGTATTGTGGTGAATCGATGACGAAGTGGTTCGATCTCACACCGGAGGAGGAACGCGCTGTTGCGGCGTTCATGTCGCGCGTCGCGAACCTTCAAGTCCCGAGTCTCGACTCCCGAATCCCGGACGCAGCAGCGCTCTGGAGCAAGGCGAGACTGATTCAGCGGTGGGAAGCAGAACGTCGCGCGCAGCGTCCGCTCGACATCATGCAGCCAATCGAAATCGCCGGCGGGCTCGTCGCAGCAGGGTTGCTGCTGTACTGGTCGTTGCCGTTTCTGTTGTAGCCGTTTCTGTTGTCGGGGCCGACCTGAAGGTCGGCCCCGACGATTACACGATTACGGTCTCGCGACGACGACGGAAATCGCGCGAACGACATTGCGGCCGAGCAACGAATCGAGCCGGGCTCGAATGAGCGCCTCCGACCGCTGAACCTCGCGTCCCCATGCCCCTTCTCGTGCGGTGACCTGAAGAATCCCTTCGCGAAGGCTCACCGTCGTCCCGCGATCGATCGCGGGCCCAACGGACGACCGCCACGCGAACGCGACCTTGTCGTCGGTGAGCGGAGCCTTACGAAGAATCTCCGCAAGCGCGTCCGGAAGAAATCGATGAACGGGAATCACGGGCCAGCGATCCTACCGCATGTAAAGATCGGCGGGTGCAGCGAATCGTATTGGGGTCGGCTTCGCCCAGACGCGCGGAATTGTTGCGAGCAGCCGGGATTGAGTTCGACGTGATCCATGCTGACGTCGATGAAACCGTCCATCGAGGTGAACTGCCTGACGCGTATGTACGTCGTGTCGCCGAAGCGAAGGCGCGTGCGGTCGCCGAGCGTCAGCGAGAACGCCTTGTGCTCGCGGCGGACACGACCGTTGTCATCGACGACGCGATGCTCGGAAAACCTCTTGATGATGACGACGCGAAGCGGATGCTGTGCCTGCTGTCGGGAAGGACACATGAAGTATTGACCGCAGTCGCGGTGTGTGGCGCAGGCAAGGCCGAACCTCTTGTTGACGTTGAGCGGACGGAAGTCGAATTCGCGCCGTTAACGGAGTTTGAAATCGATTGGTACGTGGCCACGGGCGAGCCGCGCGACAAAGCCGGCGCCTACGCTATTCAGGGGTATGCGTCGCGCTTCGTCACGCGAATCGACGGTTCTTATTCGAACGTCGTCGGCCTGCCCATTGCGCTCGTCTACGAGATGCTCAAAGGGGTTACGACGCTTTGAACTTCTCGGGGAACTGCTTGACGATGCCGTCGCTCAAGGCGTCGGCCATCATCAGGATGTGGTTGTAGACCGCATCGTAGGCGCGCACGTCCGCTTCCCAATCGTGCGTCAGTCGCGCGACGACTTCGTCAGTCGTCGTTGCCAGATGCATCTTCATCATGTTGACCAGCGCGCCGCGGGGCCAGTTCGGGTTTGCCTTGCTGAGGGACGTCGCGATATCGACCGCATTCTGCTGCCATTTGTCGTTCGCCTGTTCCTGCGCGGCCTGATTCCCAGCCTTGGCGGCCTTGATCAAATCAACGGCAATTGCGATGTGCTGCTTGAGCAGTGACGTGAGCTGCTGACCTGCGGCTTGACCGTGGTACGCGGCGACGGCATTGCCGATGTCTTCCTGATTCTTCATCAGGCGATTTGCCGCAGCCTGAGCGTCGGGACGATCGTCGACAGCGGCCACAATGTAGTCGCGGGTCCAGACTGTGTGATCGGTCCAAAGCTTCCGCATGTCCTGACGCAGCTGTGTGGCCTTGTCAATATGCTGCGCGGCAACCGGTGCCGCAAGCAGCAGGCTGCCAACGACGATTGAGACGAAGCGTCCAAATAGTGTCATGTTGCCTCCTCTAATCAGGCGGTGACCGTTCGCCTCTGCCCGATGGCCGCACCGGCCGGTGCCGTCTCGCGTACCTGTTCGAAACGAGCAAGGGCATACGCCGACACCGCGAGAACCAGATCGCGAACCGCGATATCGAAGTGGCCACCGAGCGCGAGATTCATTGCAATGAGCACGAGCCAGGCGCTCGCGACGAATGCGCCGAGACTTGGCCGGATGATGAGGATCGTGATCCCAACCGCAAACTCGATTACACCGACGATTGCCATAAACGTCGTGGTTGACAACGGCAGAAGCTGCTGAGCAACTGGCGCGACATACGCCTCCCAGTTCGTCAGCAGATTGAAGAATTTGTCGAGCCCGGCCAACGTTGCCATCAGACCGATGGCCATTCGGAGCGTTGAAACGGTCCCGTTGAGTCGTGTGTCCATCTTGTCGTGCCTCCACATGAACAGAGTCGGAAGGCTGCCAAAGGTGACAGCGGTGCGCGGCTTGCACGCAAAGGGCACAGGAGTGGTGTATGGAAAGCAGAGCCAAACTGTTCGGACATCCCATCCATCAGATGCTCATCGTGTTTCCGCTGGGCCTGCTGGCGATGGCGGTGATCTTCGACATCATTCATCTCGTCACCGCACAGGGGTACTGGTCGGAAATCGCGTACTGGATGATTGCCGCCGGCGCGATCAGCGGGTTGCTCGCCGCGCCGTTCGGCCTCGTTGACTGGCTGGCCATTCCCGCCGGCACGCGCGCCAAGCGGATCGGCGCATGGCACGGCGGCGGAAACGTGATTGTGTTGCTGATGTTCGCCGTCAGCTGGTGGCTCCGTCGCGGCGCGCCGCAGGAGCCGATGATGCTTGCTTACGTGCTGTCGTTTGGCGGCGGCATGATTGCTCTGGTGACCGGCTGGCTTGGCGGCGAGCTTGTCGACCGACTCGCTGTTGGTGTGGATCCGGGCGCACACATCGACGCACCGAGCTCGCTGAAATCCCGCCGCGCGGCGTAAATGCCGCACGCGGCCGTCCGTCCCGACACGCTTTATGCGTGGTCGGGACAATCGTTGCTTGTCGTGAACACTCGCGGCGAGTGCGCGGAGGACCAGCGGCTCACGGGTTACTACTTCCGCGAGACGCGGTTCCTCCGAACGCTCCAACTGAGCATCAACGGCCACACGCCGTGGCCGTGTGAAGCGGCCTCGGTTTCACCGGACACGCTCCTCTTCACCTACGTTTATCCCGAGATCACCACGCCAAGCGGCGGTGGAACCGGTCAGGCGGGGGATGAAGAGAACACGGACCGCGACGGCGTTCCAGAACGCGCCATCGATATTCGCGTGACCTACACGGTTCGCGCAGGACGGCTCGACGTGCGGACCGTCATCGCGAACCGCGCGCGCAAGTTGTTGCATTTGAAGCTCTCGTGGACCACTGACGCCGATTTCACCGACATCCAGGAAGCCGAGGCGTCCCGGCCAAAGGATCACCACCTCGAATTCCGTATGCGTATCGATCCTGAAGATGCGCTGAAGCAGGAATTCGATCTGGCGCCGCAGCAGATTCGAGAGGTGGCGTTTCGTGTCTGGCCGTCGGGAACGAGCGCAGACCTGAGCGCAGACGACGTCGTTACGCGACACGCCGCGCTCGACGACTGGCGTGCGAGCTTCGCGCGCCTCGAGAGTCCCGCCAATCGCAGCGCACAGCAAGTCATTGCGAACAACGTTCGAGACTTCGCGTCGTTCCCGCTGCTCGATGGCGACCGCGAGGAGTGGCTGGCGCTCCAAGCGGGCATGCCACTCTATCCCGCGTTCTTTGGCCGCGATGCCGTCACCGCCGGCTGGCAGGCGGGCATGATTGACCGGGGACAATCACTGTCGGCGGCGCTCGTGCGGCTTGGCCGCATGCAAAGCAACCGATTCGACGAATGGCGCGATGAGGAACCCGGTCGCGTCCCCTATCAGATGCGCACCGGCCCCCTCGCGGTCCTCAACAAAAATCCGTACTCCGCGTACTACGCCGATTTCGCAAGCCCCCTGATGTTCGTCATCTCGCTCGCCAACCTGTACGCGTGGGTCGGCGACGCGCAGGTGATTCGCCGCCACTGGGACACCGCGCGCCGCATTCTGGATTGGGCTCGTCACTACGGCGATCGTGACGGCGACGGATATCTCGAATACCTGACGCGCTCAAAAGATGGCACCAAGAACCAGGGGTGGAAGGACAGCGGCGACGCCATCATCTACGACGATGGGAGCCCGGTGCCGTCGCCGATCGCGACTTGCGAGCTGCAAGGTTACTGGTACGTCCCGTCGTGGGCCGGTTGTTCGCACCGGACATGTTCAGCGGATGGGGCATCCGCACGCTCTCGTCTTCACATGTGTTTTACAACCCGTTGAGTTACCACCGTGGCACGGTGTGGGCAGTCGAGCAGGCAACCATCCTGTTCGGGTTGCGCCGATTCGGGTTTGACGCGCGCGTGCAAGATCTCGCGCAGGCGATGTTCGATCTCGCGCAGCTCTATCCCGAGCACCGCATCCCCGAGTGCATCGGCGGATACCCGCGTTCCGAGGCGCCTACGCCGGGTGCGTATCCCCGCGCGAATACGCCGCAGCTGTGGAACGCCACCTCCATTACGCTGACCATGCAGGTGCTCCTTGGTTTGTTGCCGCTCGCGCCGTTCAACACCCTCCTCGTCGATCCGAGACTTCCCGAGTGGCTACCCGAGGTGATCGTTCACGACCTGCGCGTCGGTGATGCGCGCGTGACGCTGCGATGCTGGCGCACAAGGACGGGAAAATCGCGTTTCGAGGTGCTGAGCAAGACGGGCACCCTGCACGTCCTCCGGCAGCCACCGCCGGAATCGCTCGCCGCTGGATTGGGCGAACGGGCGGGCGCGGCGCTCGAGACGGCATTGCGCGCCGTCTCCTGATAGTCGGGCTGTCACCTTTCAAGTAGTTCCGACTCTAATAGGTATGCACGTGGTAAGTGGAGCAATGCTCGACCGGTGGACCGCCCTCAGCGACGAAGACGTCGTCTCGCGAGTTCTCGAAGGGCAGACCGCCCTCTACGAAGTCCTGATGAGGCGTTATAACGAGCGGATTTATCGCGCCGCGCGTTCGATCGTCAGGGACGAGGACGAGGCGGAGGACGTCATGCAGCAGGCGTACGTGAACGCCTATTTCCACCTGCGCCAGTTCGATCGACGAGCCAGGTTCTCGACCTGGCTGACCAAAATCGCGATTCACGAGGCGATGGCTCGCGTGAGAAAGCGCGGCCGGTACGACGCCGTTGACTTCACAGAGGAGGAGAATCAGGCCGTGGAGCGCCATCCGTCACGCAACCCGGAGCACCACGCATTCGCCGGTGAGTTGCGGGCGTTGCTTGAAACGTCAATCGACGAGCTTCCCGACGGGCTGCGAGAAGTGTTCATGCTCCGGGAAGTCGAGGGGCTGAACACGGCCGAAACCGCCGAATGCCTCGGGGTAAGTGAGGATGTCGTCAAGACGCGGCTGTCGCGCAGCCGGGCGTCGCTCCGCAATCTCCTTGGAGAACGGGCCGGGATCGTGGCGCCCGACGCGTTCCGCTTCCCGCAACCTCGCTGCGATCGGGTCGTAGCGGCCGTCTTCGCACGAATCGGCTAGCGCTCGCGCTTCCGACGTTAGAAGGGCGGTTTTTATCACGCCGGGGCGGTTTGCGGACCTGAATGCGGTTGTGGACCACCTACAAGGGAGTGTTGAACTTCAACCTGAGCCTGACCGGCACCGGGATCTGGTCGAGTACCTCAAGTCTCTCTCGCAGTTCTCTTCCCGGTTGACCGGGCCTGTTCAGCGGGATATTCTGAACGGGTTCCGGCAACCAGGAAGTCCTTATCTATGAGTCAGAAAGCCACGAAGATCGGCCTGACGTGCGTCGTCCTCGTGCTGGCATTCGGGGGACTGTTGTACTCGACGCTCAGCGAAGGCACCGAGTATTACAAACACGTCGACGAGGTCATGGCGGACCCGACGGCGTGGTACGGAAAGAATCTGCAGCTCCACGGCTTCGTGCAGGGTGAGCCGGCGCGCAAGCGCGACTCGCTCGAGTATCGCTTCGACGTCAGCAACAAGGGTAAGGTCGTTCGCGCGTACTACACGGGGATCGTTCCTGACACGTTCAAGGCTGAATCCGAAGTGGTGTTGAAAGGACGCCTGGCCAGCGACGGGACATTTCACGTCGACAAGGACGGCGTGATGGCAAAGTGCCCGTCGAAGTACGACCCGGCGAAACTGCCGGCTGCGACGAACGGTACGCCGTCGCCCTCGACCGGCACGAAGTAGGGTCGATGGCCTCCCTCGGTTCTTATCTTCTCCTCACGGCCTTTGTCACGTGCGCGTATGCCGCCGCGATTTCAGTCGCGGGTGCGCGCCGGCGCTCGCGCCGCCTGATTGAAAGCGGCGTTGGCGCGTTCTACCTGACGGCCGCAGTGATGGCCGCGGCGTCGGCGGTGATGATCTATTCGTTCGTCACCAACGACTACACGATCAAGTACGTCCAGCACTATTCCGACGCCGTCCAGCCGCTCTTCTACAAGATCACGTCGTATTGGGGCGGGCTCGACGGCTCGATCATGTTCTGGGTCTTCCTGCTGTCGATCTTCGGCAGCACGGCCGTCTACGTGAACAGGGAACGGCACAGGGAGTTGATCCCCTATGTTGTCGCGATCATCTCGATCGTTGAAATGTTCTTCCTGTTCCTGATGGTCATTCACAACAACCCGTTCGACACGTTCATCACGTCGAACCCGACGGATGGCCGCGGTCTGAATCCGCTGCTGCAGAACTTCTACATGGCCATCCACCCGCCGACGATGTATCTCGGATTCGTCGGACTGACGATTCCGTACGCGTTCGGGATGGCAGCGCTGATTACCGGCTTCCTCGACGATTCGTGGCTGCGCGCCGTCCGCCGCTGGACGATGATCGCGTGGTTCTGCCTCTCCTTCGGGTTGATGCTCGGGATGATTTGGGCGTACGAAGAACTCGGGTGGGGCGGTTACTGGGGCTGGGATCCGGTCGAGAACGCCGGGCTGCTCCCGTGGTTTACCGCGACCGCGTTCCTCCACTCGGTGATGGTGCAGGAGAAGCGCGGCATGCTGCGCGTGTGGAACGTGTCGCTGGTCATCATCACGTTCTTCCTCACCATCTTCGGCACGTTCATGACGCGCTCGGGAGTCGTGCAGTCCGTCCACGCCTTCGGCGAGGACGTCGCGCTGGCGCGGATGTTCACCGGCTTCATGGTCGCGATCATTGCTATCAGCTTCGGCTTGGTAATTTACCGGCTGCCGCTGCTGCGATCGCGGAATGAGCTCGACTCGTGGGTATCTCGCGAGGCCGCGTTCCTGGTAAACAACTGGATTCTGCTGTTCGCGGCGCTGTTCGTCCTGTTCGCCACGATGTTTCCGACCCTCAGCGAAGCGATAACCGGTGAACGTCTCACGGTGGGCCCGCCATTCTTCAACAAATGGATGCTGCCCATCGGTTTGATCCTGCTGTTTCTCACCGGGTACGGGCCGCTGACCGCATGGCGGAAGTCGACGCTGATCAATCTGCGGGATCAGTTCCTGTGGCCTGTCACTTCGATGCTGGTCATCGGCATCACCGTCGTGGCACTCGGCGTTCGTGTGTGGGCGTCGGGACTCTGCTTCGCCTTCAGCGCGTTCGTGGCGGGAACGATTGCCCAGGAAATCTGGCGGGGTGCACGCGTCCGGCAGGGTGCCACAGGCACCGATATCCTGACGGCATTGATCGGTCTCGTGGCGCGCAACAAGCGCCGCTACGGCGGCTACATCATTCACGTCGGCGTCGTCCTCATCTTCCTTGGCTTTGCCGGAAACGGGTTCAATCGAAGCGAAGAGGTCACGCTCAAGCCGGGCCAGCAGACAACCGTCGGCGACTATACGGTGCGGCTCAACGGTGTGAAGGTCACCGACGACGGCCAGAAGCAGATGATCACGGCGGATACGACGCTCGTGCGCGATGGCAAGGAAATCGCGCGCATGTATCCCGCGCGGTGGTTCTACCGCAAGCACGAAGACGAGGCGACGACCGAGGTGGCTATTCGCCGCGGGTTCGCCGAGGACGTGTATCTGGTCATGCCCGCGTTCAGCGTTGAAGAGCAGAGCGCGAGCATGGGTATACACGTCAACCCGCTTGTGAATTGGGTATGGGCGGGCTTCGGCGTGCTGGCGCTCGGCACTGGCATCGCGTTGCTGCCAGAGACCGTCTTCTCGTTTGCACTCGCGAGTCTGCCCGCCGGCGCGGCGACCGCATCGATGTTGCTCCTAGCGATCCTGATGTGGCCATCGACGCTCTTCGCCCAGCAGACGGTTCCCGTTGTCCAGAAGAGCGCGCTGCACAGGCAGATCGAGAACGAGATTCTTTGCACGTGTGGCTGCCGCCAGCCGGTGGGGACGTGCGGCATGTTGAATTGTCCCGGCCATAAGGCGCAGGAAGAGAAGCTGGTTGCCTATCTGGCCGAAGGCAAGGACCACGACCAGATCATTGCCGCGTTTGTCGCCGACTACGGGAGCCAGGCGGTGCTGACTGCGCCGATCGACAAGGGTTTCAATCGCGTCATTTGGGTGCTGCCGTACGTGATTGGTATTACCGGCCTCATCGCGATCGTGGTGACGGCGCGTCGGTGGTCGTCAGGTCCGAAAGTAGTCGCCGCCGGTGACGCGGGACTCGATCCATCCATGAGCGCCCGTCTGGACGATGAACTCCGCGACCTCGACTGATCCGCAGTCGCTACAGCCCTGGCAGTTCTTTACCCTCGCCGGACTCGTGGGCGCGACGATCGTGGTCTTCCTCTCCGAAGGCCAGAGTCCAGCAGGAATCATCCTACTGAGCCTGATCATCTTTGGTGCGGCTGCTGTCGGCATCGCGGCATGGCGCATGTTCTCGCCGCTGGCAGGGGCCAATGAACCCGCGGGGCCGCAAATCTTCGGCGGCCGCACCCGCGCAGCTCTGGAACGGGAAAAGACGCTGGTGCTGCGATCCATCAAAGATCTCGAATTCGATCACGCGATGGGCAAAGTGTCAGACAAGGATTTCTCCGAGATGAGCGCGCGTCTTCGCGGCCGCGCCGCCGGGCTGATCCGTCAGCTCGATGCAGGCACGAGCTATCGGCAGGCCATCGAGGCCGAGATCGAGAAGCGAGTCGGATCGAACCGCGCTCCGGTCAGTGCGGGACGGACCTTATCAGGTCCGCTGGTGGATAGCGGGCCAAACATGGCCCACCCCGCGGCTGAAGAGAAGCCAACTGAAGAGACGCGAACGAAGATCTGCCTGTCGTGCTGCACCCAGAACGATCCGGACGCACGGTTCTGCAAAGGGTGTGGCTATCAGCTGGGTGATTGGTGATTAGGCGAACCATTCTGCTCCTGCTCGTGTTCGCCGCTCCTGTGGCTGCGCAGATCGCCATGCCGGATCCATCGGCGATCAACGGCAAAGCGCTGCCTGCCGGCGAACTGCAAACCGGCACCATCACGGTGCGCGTCGTCCGCGAATCGGTCGGCAACAATATCGTCGGCCAGCAGGTGATGATGACCGTGAACGGCGAGACGAAAAGGGCAGTCACCGACGAACAGGGACGCGCGGAGTTCAAGGGGTTGCCCGCCGGTGCGAACGGTCACGCGGAAGCAACCGTCAACGGCGAAACGCTGCAGTCGGATCCCTTTGTGGTCCCATCCTCCGGCGGATTGCGCGTGATTCTGGTCGCTGGAATCAAGCAGGCAGAGGAGCGCAGGAAGAAAGAGGAAGCAGAAGCGGCCGCTGCGCCGCCGGTGAAGGGGTCGGTGGTGCTTGGCGGCAACAGCCGCATCATCTTCGAGTTTCCCGACGACCTGATGCGTGTGTTCTACATGCTCGAGATCGTCAACAACGCGCGTAATCGGGTGGACATCGGAGGTCCGCTCATCATCGACCTCCCGGAGGGTGCGGCGGGGGCGTCGCCGCTTGAAGGGTCGTCGCAGCAGGCGACGGTTGCCGGTTCGCGGATTACGGTCACCGGTCCGTTCGCGTCGGGCGTAACGCCCGTACAGATCGGCTTCCAGCTGCCGTTCAGCTCATCATCCATGACGATCGAACAGACGTGGTCCGTTCCGATCGAGCAGATTACCGTCGCTTCAACGAAGGCCGGCGCCGTCTCGCTTGCTTCTCCGCAGTTCTCGTCAGTGGGCGATGTGAAAGGTGACGACGGCACGCCGTTCATCCTGGCGAGTGGTCCTGGGATCAAGGCCGGCGGGACGCTTCGCATCCAGGTAAGCGGATTGCCCGTACACAGTGCGGTGCCGCGTTACGCGGCGCTTGCCCTCGCCGGTGCGATCGCGCTGTTCGGATTGTGGCTGGCGTTACCGGGTGCCAAGACTGCCGGGCAGTCGCGTCAGCGACTCATGGCGCGGCGCGATACGCTGCTCGGCGAGCTTGCGCACATCGAGGAGCGTGCGAGAAGCGGTCGAGAGTCGGCCAGGGATGCGGCGCGCAAGCCACGCATTGTCGCCGAACTGGAACAGATTTACGGGGAGCTCGACACCAACGTCGCGGCGTGATCCCTCTCGATTTTGAAGATCTGACGGCCGAAGACGTCTCGCGTCATTTCGGCCGCCGCCGCGCCCTTTCACGAATCTCGTTTCAGACGCCCAAAGGATCGATCCTTGGCCTGCTCGGGCCGAATGGTGCCGGCAAGTCGACGATGCTCGCCGTCCTCGCGACGTTGCTGCGCCCAAGCAGCGGAGCGGTTCGGTACGGGACGCATACGGCCGTTGCGAGTGGCGCAGCGCTTCGAGCACGCATCGGCATTCTTGGCCACGATCTGTTTCTCTACCCGGAGCTGACGGCGCGCGAGAACCTGGCGTTCTTCGCAGGTCTATACGGGGCTGAGAATCCGCGGGCGGCTGCTGACGCGGCGCTTCAGCGGTCCGGACTCGCTGGCAGGGCTGACGATCCCGTCGCCAGTTTTTCACGAGGCATGCGTCAGCGCGTCGCCCTCGAACGGGCGCTGATTCACGGGCCGCGTCTCGTGCTGCTCGATGAGCCGTTCACGGGGCTTGACGATGCTTCGACGGCAGCGCTCGTCGCGCGCCTTCAGGGACTGCGCGAGAGTGACGCGATCGTGGTGCTTGCGACGCACGATCTCGATCTGGCGGAGGGACTGCTCGACACAGCTTTGTTTCTTCGCGACGGCCGAATCGCCGAGACGGTGGCACGCCCCGATGCTCTCCGGTCCACCTACCGCACGATCATGAGGCGGAGGCCATGATCCGGACTGCCTGGCTCGTCCTGAAGAAGGACCTCACGGTGGAGGTGCGCAGTCTCGAGATCGCATACACGACGCTGTTCTTTGCCGTGTCGTGCGTGCTGTTCTTCGCCTTCGCGCTGGTGAAGGAAGGGAAGGCGCCTGAAGATGGCGCCGCGGGCATCCTCTGGATCGCGATTGCCTTCGGCGGAACCCTTGCGCTGGGACGTACGTTCGAACGCGAGCGGCAGTCGGAAACGTTGCGCGCGCTGTTAATGGCGCCGGCCGCCCGTCCGGCCATTTACGTTGGCAAGCTGCTGGGCATCGTGGCGTTACTGGTCGCAGCGGAAATCGTTCTGGTGCCGCTCGTCGCCTTCCTCTTCCAGGCGCCATTGCTGTCGCATCCGTTCTGGCTGGGCGCCGTGTTGTTGAGCGGTACGATTGGCTTTGCGACGGTCGGAACGCTGTTTTCCGCGATGCTGGTGCGTGCTCGGAGCCGCGACGTGCTGCTGCCGGTGTTGTTGTATCCGATTACGGTTCCGGTCATCATTGCCGGCGTTCGGGCAACCGCGGCACTACTGCAACCGGACGTCGAGCTCGCGCTCGTCCGCTTCTGGGTCGCGTTGCTGATTGCACTCGATGTCGTATTTGTTACGCTGGCGCTATGGACCTTCGAGCCGCTCATGACCGACTGAACTGATATGCCTAAATGGTTCGTTCCTCTTGCTGCGGTAACGGCGCTGATGTTCGCCGGGTCGCCATTTCTAATCGCGAACGCTCCATACGAGGCGACGATGGGCCTCGTGCAGAAGATCTTTTATTACCACTTGCCGTCGGCGTGGGTGTTTCTCCTCTCCGCGATCGTGTGCGGCATTGCGAGCGCCCGATTCCTCTTCGGTGGATCGCCGCGGCAGGATCGGCTCGCGCACGCGGCCGCGGAGCTCACGGTGCTGTTCGGTGCGATCGTCCTTGTCACCGGTCCCCTGTGGGCACGCAAGGCGTGGGGTGTCTGGTGGCAATGGGACGTGCGGCTCACATCCAGTCTCATGGGCTGGATGGTAGCGTGGGCCTATCTCCTCGTCCGGAAGTACGGCGGCCCCGGTTCCGACAAGCTCGCGGCGGGCCTGGCCCTCTTCGGAATGGCAAACGTTCCGTTCGTCTACATCTCGGTTAACTACTGGCGCACGATCCACCCCGCGACGAGCGTCGTGCCGACGCTGCCTGTCGACATGGGCCTGGCGCTCTGGTTTGCGGTGGCCTGTTTTCTGTTGCTGTTCGTGCTGCTGCTGCGGCTTCGGGTGTACCTCGAGGAACAGCGGGCACGGCTCGATGCACTGTATCTTTCCCTGGATGAATAGCCCTATGCGCGCCTTGGTCGTAATCCTCTTGTTGTCTTTCTCACCTTCGGTCACGTTCGCGCAGCAGCCGGAGCCGCAGCAGCCCAAGCAGACGGACGAGTTCGTGCCGATCTCGCAGCTGCCGGCCCAGGATCAATTGCCGGCTGCGCCGCTGCTGGTCACCGCGTACGCCTTCGTCTGGGTGGTCCTGTTCGCGTACATGGTGTCGGTGGGTCGTCGTCTCACGAAAGTACAGCACGAAGTCGAACGGCTCGAGTCCGATATCGCGAAACGCGCCTGATGCCCACCGCCGCCCATTTCATCTACATCCCGGGCGTCCTGCTGGTCGGGATCGTGATTGGATGGATTCTCGGGTCGCGGGCGGCGGCCGACGCCTACGCGTCGGAGCTCAGGAAGCGCGGCGGAAATCCCAAGTCCCAAATCCCAAAATCCAAATCCTAAGCATCGCCGCGGCGCGCGAGGTCAGCGCGCGGTCCGCGCTGACGGGAGCAGCGCGAACAATACCGCCATCGCCTTGCTGACGGGATCTCCGTTGCGGATGTTCGGAGTATCCGTGCGATCCCACACGACTTTTCCGTCGCGCACCGGGATCATGAACAGCGGGCCGGCAATCGGCCGGTAGCGGCCGATCGCAGGTTCCCATCGCACGAAGGCGATGTACTCCTCGCCGGTATTCCACGCGACGCGGCCGTCTCGGACGATGTGAACGGTCTTGGTGATCGAGCCGCTGTCCGGGCCCATGTTGAGAATGCTCAGCACCGTGGCCGTGTGATCGATGCCGATGATGCACTGGTCGTTGACGATCCAGCGGTCGGAATCCGACAGCGCGACGAAGCGGATGTAGAGGATGGCCTGTGCCGCCTGCAGGCCCCATCGCAATCCGCCGTCGACGTACGACCCTTCCTCCAGACACGCCGGGTGGACTACGAATTCGGTGTTCAGCATGCTGCCGCTGGATACGGTGACGGCCTTCACCTCCCCGACGTAATCCGCAAGATCGGTCTTCAGCGTGTAGCCACCCGCCGCGAGATTCTGAAACACGAAGCGTCCATCGCCGTCGGTCGTTGTCTCGCGATGTGTTTTGAGACCATCGATCGTGACGTGCACGCCTGGCAGTGGCCCGCCTTCGATCTCGTTCACGGTCCCGGTCACACCTCCGGCGTGGCCGCAGGCCGTGACGAACATGCCTGCAAGCACTGCAAATTTCGTCGTTCTCACCGTCCCACCGCGAGGCGCTGCGCGAGGACGTCCGGCAGCCCGGCGGCGACAATCTTTGCCTGCGCCGCGGAGACGTCGTACTCCACGCGCGCAAGCAACAGAGTCCTGGCCGATGAGTCGAGGATGCCGTACGCGGCCCGCGGGTCGCCGTCGCGGGGCTGGCCGACTGCGCCGCAATTGATGAGGAAGCGTGAGCCGTCGTTGTTCGGGATGTGAATCGCCGTGTCGTCGATGTTTCCGACGCTCTGCATCTCTCTGGACACGTGATAGCCAGCCACGACATGCGTGTGCCCGAACAGGCAGAGCGGCCGGCGCGCCACGCGCAGCGCGCGCATCGCGTCGAGATCGTCGAAGATGTAGACGTCCTCGTCAAACGGCGCACCGTGGCAAATCTCCACGAGGTCGTCGATGATCGTCGGTCCCTGCGGCAACGCCGCGAGCCATTGCCGCCGCTCCGGCGTCAGCGTGCTGGTCGTCCACATGATGGCGTGGCGAGCCAGGTAGTTGAACCCGTCGGTATTCTCGAGGCCCGCACCCACCTTGTCGTGGTTTCCCCGAATGAACGTCGCGTTCGGCAGCGCACGGACGCGATCGATCACGGCATTGGGGTCGGCGCCGTATCCCACCAGATCGCCAAGCACGAGGGCGTGATCGTAGGGGCCCGCGGCGGCCAGCACCGCATCGAGCGCCTCGAGATTGGCGTGCACGTCGCTGATGATCAGATACCTCAAAAGTCGATCCACTCCAGGATGCGCTCGACGATCTCCGGAAGGGGTCGCGAAGCATCGATTCGAACGTGTGCCTGACTGTACGCCGCGCGGCGACGAGCATACAGTTGTTCCATCTGCACGCGATCGGCCGCAAGCGGCCGGCGTCCGTCGGCTGGAACGCGTTCGATGACGCGCTCGAGCGGCACGTCGAGCCACGCGACGGCGCCGTCGGACAGCATGGCTGCGCGATTGTCAGGATCGACGAACGTGCCGCCTCCTGTGGCGATGACGATGTGACGCTGAGGCAGCAGGTCCTGCAGCACCGCCCGCTCGACGCTGCGGAAGTACGACTCGCCCTGCCGCGCGAAGATCTCGGCGACGCGCTGATGCTCGCGCACCTCGATCTGGTGGTCGATGTCCTCGAAGCGCCAGCCCATGCGGCGGCCGAGTGCCCGTGCCACGCTGGTCTTGCCCGCGCCCATGAAGCCAACCAGATACAACTTGTCGGCCTTCACGCGCGCAGCGACTCGAGCACCGTGAAGAACTCGGGGTACGACACCCCGGCGGAGCCAGCATCGTGAATCACGGTCGGTCCGGTTGCGCCGAGCGCCGCGATGGCGAATGCCATTGCGAGCCGATGATCGTTTTTCGCGTCCACCTCGCCGCCGCGCAAACGGTTCCGTCCGCGAACGTGAAACCCATCCGATTGTTCGTCGATCTCGCCACCCATCAAACGCAGTCCTTCGGCCAGCGCCGAGATACGATCGCTCTCCTTCACGCGCAATTCCTGGGCGCCGGACACGCTCAACTCGCCTCCATGGGTCGCGAGCGCGGCCAGTACCGGCAGCTCGTCGATGACACCAGGAACTTCCTCTGGTGTGATCTCCGTCGCCTGCAAGTCGGCATGGCGAACGCGAATGATGCCGATCGGTTCACCCGCCTGCGCGTGCTCGATCACCGTCTTCACTTCCGCACCCATCCGGCGGAGCACTTCGAGAATCCCGGTGCGCGATGGATTCAGTCCGACATGCTCTATGGTCACATCTGAGCCGGGCAGGGCCGCGGCCGCGACAATCCAGAACGCCGCTGACGAAATGTCACCGGGCACATGAAACGTGCCGCCGATCAGCCGTTGACCTCCGCGGATCGCCACGGATGTCCCTGCGCGTCCGACCTGCGCCCCGAACGCCTCGAGCGCGCGCTCCGTGTGGTCGCGGGTGCACATCGGTTCGACGACGCGCGTCATCCCGTTGGCGTGAAGGCCCGCGAAGAGCACCGCGCTCTTGACCTGCGCGCTCGCGACCTCGGGTTGAAAATCGATCCCCTCGAGGTGATCCGTGCCCATCACCGTCAGTGGCGGCCGTCCATCGTCAGAGATGAACCGGGCGCCCATCCGCTCCAGCGGGACGATGATCCGGCGCATCGGCCGGCGACGAAGCGACCCGTCGCCGGTCATGGTCGTGCGGAACGGGTGCGCGGCGAGGATCCCAGAGAGCATGCGGATGGTGCTTCCCGAGTTCCCGGCGTCAAGTGGTGTGGATGGTCGATGCAGCCCGCCGACCTGCAGGCCGAGGATCTCGAGATGAACGCCCGTCTGGCGGTCGCGGCTGATTTGCTCGATCGGCACGCCGAGCGCGCGCAGGCAGCCGAGGGTCGAGGCGCAGTCAGCACCCGTCGAATAGCCGTAAATCACCGAGGGACCGTCGGCGATCGACGCCAGCATCGCGTACCGATGCGAGATCGACTTGTCGCCGGGCGGCCGGACGCGGCCGGACATGCGGACCGCGGGCTGCACTGTGACGGCGAATGTCGAGGACATGAGACAGTTATAATTCCGATCCGACCCGATGACCAGCGGCAACACCGTCCGTATCGACTTCCACAGCTCGCTTGGGATGCTCGACTTCGTGCAGATGATAAGTGAGTACGTCGCACGAACCGTCGGCCTCGATGACGATTCCGTGCACTGGGTGACCGTTGCCGTGCGCGAATCGGTGGTCAACGCAATCAAACACGGCAACTGCTACGACGTCCACAAGCGAGTGCACATCGAGTTCGCGTCGCTCGACGACAGCGGGGCTCCCGGCATCTCGATCCTGGTGCGCGATGAGGGCTGCGGCTTCGACCCGGCGACAATCGCCGATCCGCTGGCACCCGAAAACCTCCTGAAGGCGAACGGGCGTGGCATCTTCCTGATGCGCAGTTTCATGGATGAAATGACATTCGAGCGCTCGCAAAAGGGAGGGATGCAGGTCCGCATGGTGAAGCGCGTTCCCCAGTCGCAGCTTGCCTGATCCTATCTACCTCGCGACAGCCGTTGAAATCGTGCTGCGCGCGGGTGACCTCCAACTGGCGGGGCAGCAATCAGGATTCCGCATCGACAAGAAGGGGAGTATCGACCTCGTGACCGAGGTCGATCTGGCGTGTGAGCGGATGTGCCGCGACACAATCGCCGAACGCTTCCCTGGCCACGATGTGCTCGCCGAGGAACTTGGTTCCGGCGCGTCTGGTCGCTCCCCGTCGCGGTTCCGCTGGGTATTCGATCCGCTTGACGGTACGACGAACTACGCCCACGGCCTGCCGATTTACTGCTCCTCGCTGGCGCTCGAAGTCGACGGGAGCGCGGAAGTGGCGGCGATTTACGACCCAACACGGAAGGAATTGTTCACCGCCGAGCGTGGCGAAGGCTCGTATCTCAACGGCCGTGCGCTGCGCGTGTCGTCGACGGCCTCGTTGATCGATTCGCTGCTGGTCACCGGATTTCCGTACACCGTGCAGGAAGAGGGCGGGGAGTTGGTAGCGCTCTTCGGGTATTTCCTCGGCCGTGCGCGCGCCGTGCGGCGGCTTGGCTCCGCGGCGCTCGACCTCAGTTACGTCGCGGCGGGCCGGTTTGAAGGGTTCTGGGAACAGCACTTGAAGCCATGGGACGTGGCTGCGGGTGTGCTGATCGTGACGGAGGCGGGAGGACGCGTCACCGGGATGGATGGTGGTGCCTTCGATCCGGCGGCGGCGCATCTCATTGCTTCAAACGGTCAAGTGCACGCAGAAGTGGTCGATACGATTCGAGCATTCCGAGCCGAACGGGCGAAAAATCAGCTGCGCTGACTGGCACTTCCGTTGCTCAATGCCCAGGCAACGGAGGCAGAAATGTCACGACGACACTGGCTCGCCATGGCCATTGTGTGCAGCGCGATGCTGTTTCATCCGCAGCCTGCACTCGCGCAGCAGACCCTCAATCTTTCACTTGGATACTTCACCGTTCGCGGGCAGGACGCACGTATCGCGGGCGATGTGCTGAATGCCAACCGCAACTTCCTGACCTTCGATATCGACGATTTCAACGGCGGCTCGATCGGCGGCGAATGGCTCCTGCCCGTCGGACGTTACCTCGAGGCGGGTGCCGGCGTGTCGTTCACACGCCGCACGGTCGACTCGTTCTACACGAGGCTCGTCAACCAAGACCGTTCGAATATCGCGCAGGCTCTCCGGCTCCGAATGGTACCGGCGGCGTTTACGTTCCGTGTGCTGCCCTTGGGGCAAGACCGCGGTTTCCAGCCGTATGTAGGAGGCGGGCTCAATGTGATCGCGTGGCGCTACAGTGAGTCAGGCCAGTTCGTCGGGACAGACCGCACGGTGTTCAACAACTCCTACGTCGCATCCGGATCCCAAACTGGTCCCGTCGCTCTGGGCGGAATTCGATTCGCCGGAGACAGCGCGGCGGCGGGAATGGAGTTCCGCTATCAAGGCGGTGAAGCCGACGTCCCCGAGCCAATCGCTGGCGGAAAAATTGATCTGGGCGGTTGGTCGTATCTGTTCACCGTCGGGATGCGGTTTGGGCGGTGATCCGCAATGCAAGATGCAAACACTATCGCGGTGGCGCCAACGGTGTTGTTTGCACCTTGAACGTTGCATTTTGAATGACGTCTCGTCGGTACAAAGCGACGCCACCGCCTTCGCAGACGCGCCGCATTCCGGTGAGAAATCCGGCATTGCTCGTGATGCGCGCGGCGAGCACGTCGCCGCCTTCCGCGACCTCTTCGACCAGCATCCAGCCGGCATGCGTCGCCGGTCCTGTTTCGAGGGCGAGGTTCCAGATCTCGCCGTTGCCTTCGTTGATGAAGTCAGCGATGTGAAAGCCGTTGGCTGATAATTCCTGCATGTAGTGAGCGAGCGATCCCATGCTCGCGAGAATCTTTTCCCCACGGTAATCACGTGCGAGGCAGGCCGTCACGTCTCGGCGGCCGATGCTCGCGCCGCGATCCCACTGCGCCTCGAGAAGCATCGGCGCCCGCATATTCCACGGCGGCGATTCGATGAATAGCGAAATCGCCAGAACCGCAGCGAGGAAGTGCGCGAGTCTGGCGGAGGCCGAGTCCTTTTGGACCCGGCAAATCAATCCCACGGCCAATCCACAAAACAGCGCGCACGCCGCCGTCGTCGGAATCATGTAACGGATGCGGTATGGGTGACCGTCATAGAACGCCACGAACGGGAGGGACGCGGTGGCAAACAGTGCGAGGGTGATCAGAAGTGAGGCATCCTGCCTGCGGCCGAGGGCGCGCCACGCCACCGAAACCGCAGCCATGAGAGCGACCGATTCAATCAGGTAGCCGCTCAGTTGATGGGTGCCCCACCAGATGCCAATAAGCGTCCGCCACGGCTGATGCGCATAGGTGGGATCGACCACGTAGAACCCGTCGCTGACGAACCAGGCACCGACGGTAATCCGGCTATTAAGCAGGAAAAGCGCGACCGCGGACGCCGGCCAAAACGCGAGCCTCGTGATCCGGCCAAGAAGAACGGGAAGACTCGCGCCGAGCCGCCACATTGCATAACCGGCCGCGGCAATCGCGGCCGCGACAACCGGCCACGCCTCGTAGCGCGTCCACATCGCGCCAAACAACGCGCAGGCGAGTTTCCACGGCACCGCGGACCGCGAATCCCGGTCGACTCCGCTCGGGGCATGCCGAATTCCGAATCCCGGAGAATCGATCCACTCGACCAGCCACAGCACCACGAGAAACGTCGCCGCAAGGAGCAGCGGCTCGGTCATCGGCGTCGTGTGGAGGTAGAGAAGATTCGGATTGAACACGAGCAACACACTGGAAGTCACCGCACCCGCGGATGAACTCGTCGCGCGCAGAATGAGTCGCGCCGCTGCGTAACAGGTGATGGCGAGGCAAGCGACCGAGACAAGCGACGCGAACAGTCCCGTCCGATAGAACAGGTCCACCTGCACCGGCAGCATGTCGAGCAAGTGGGGAAGCGGCAGCCAGACGGCGCCAATCTGCTGCCACCCGGGCGTCAGGTTGTCGAAGACGCGGCGCGCGACGACCAGGTGTGCCTTGGCGTCGTAATGGCTGAGAACGACGCCTTGCCGGAAGAAGACCACCCACGCTGCGCTGCCTGCGAGCGCGGCGACAATGGCGAGCATACGCGGAAGGTTCGAAGCGCTCACCCCCAGCGAGGGAGGCGAGTCGAGCAGCGCGGGCTCGCGCGATATAATCACGTGTCCGCCGTTCAGCATAACGCGTATAGGTGCAGTCGTTCATCAAATGGGTCTACGGGCTCGCCCTCTCTCTCGGCGGTCCAGGACTCTTCGTTGTCGCCTTCCTCGATTCTTCGTTCATCTCGCTGCCGCAGATTAACGACCTGCTCGTCGTCCTGATGGTCGTCCGGAACAAGCCGCTGATGCCGTACTACGCGTTGATGGCGACGGCCGGCTCGGTTGCGGGCTGTTATGTGCTCTATCTCATCGCGGAACGCGGAGGTGAGGCGTTCCTCGCTAGGCGCTTGAAGCGTGGGCATATCGAGCGCGCCCTTGCGATCTACCGCAAGCGTGGCGTGCTCGCGCTCATGGTGCCCGCCCTCCTCCCGCCGCCGGCGCCGTTCAAGCTCTTCGTGCTCCTCGCCGGCGTCGCGGAAGTTCGACCGCTCGCCTTCGTGACGTCAATCGCCCTTGCACGTGGGCTTCGCTACCTCGTCATCGGAGCGCTGGCGGTCTGGTATGGAGACGTCGCGCTCGACCTGCTCGAGAAACATGGCCGTGAAACCGCGATCTGGGTCGCAGTATTCATCGTTGCCGCCGGGATCGCATGGTGGCTGCTGAGACGATCTTCTCGTGCTCGATCCTGAAGTCTCCGTCGTAATCCCGCTGCGAGACGAGGAGGACAACGTCGTGCCGCTGCACGACGAGCTCACCGGCGTCCTCGATCAACTCGGTATCGCGTACGAGGTGATCCTGATTGACGACGGCAGCGAAGACGCGACCTTCACGAAGCTCGCCGCCATTCAGGCGGCGGACCCGCATGTGAAGGTCGTTCGCTTTACGCACAACTTCGGGCAGACCGCCGCATTCGCGGCGGGATTCGCGGAAGCTCGCGGCCAGTTCATCGTCACCCTCGATGGTGATCTGCAGAACGATCCGCGCGATATTCCGGAGATGCTTGCGCTCGCGCGCAGGAAAGACATCGTCTCGGGATGGCGGCGGAAGCGGAAGGACAATTTCTTCACGCGCTATCTGCCATCGGCGGTGGCGAATTGGCTGCTCGGCATCGTGACCGGCGTGCGACTTCATGACAACGGCTGCTCGCTGAAGGTCTATCGAGCCACGGCCGTCAAACCGCTGAAGCTGCGCCCAGGCATGCACAGGTACCTTCCGGCGATTGCGAGTCAGCTCGGAGGACGGGTCGCGGAAGTAGAAGTTCATCACCGTGCCAGACGGCACGGCCGCTCGAAATATGACCTGTCCAGGACGTTCACCGTGCTCGCTGATCTGGTGCAGTTGCGCCGGTTGATGCGCGAGGCGGTCGATCCGACTGCGCCAGCGCCGCATCTCTACGACATCGCAGAGATCCGCTCCTCAGGGGTACACTCGTAGCGATGGGTTATCGCAGTCCCCTCGAAGCGCGAATCGCCAAGAAGACGACGAAGGCGATCAAGGCCTTCAACCTGATCGAAGACGGCGACCGCGTCATGGTCGGTCTTTCCGGCGGGAAAGACAGCTGGGCGCTGTTGCAGATTCTTGACGAGCTGCGCCAGCGTGCGCCCATCGATTTCTCGCTCGTCGCCGTCAACGTCGATTCCGGCTACAAGGACTTCAAGCACGACGTCATCGCGAAGACCTGCCGCGAGCGCGGATGGGAATATCGCATCGAACACACGGCGATCGGTGATGTCATGGACGATTTGCTTGAGGCAAACGCGACACCCTGTTCGCTCTGTGCGCGGCTGCGGCGCGGCGTGCTGTACCGGCTTGCATCCGAGGTTGGCGCGACGAAGATCGCGCTTGGCCACCATCTCGACGACTTCATCGAAACCCTGCTGCTGAATCTGTTCTTTGCCGGCGCATTGAAGGCGATGCCGGCGCGTCTCGTTTCCGACAACGGCGAACACGTCGTCATCCGCCCTCTCGTTTACGTGGAGGAGGCCGAGGCGCGGCTCTACACCAAGGAGCGCGAACTGCCCATCATCGGGTGCTGTTGTCCGGCCTGCGGCGACCTAAGCCTTCAGCGACAACGCGTGAAGCGCCTGATTCTCGATCTCGAACAGGAGCATTCCGGCGTGAAACAATCGATGCTCAAGGCGCTCGGCAACGTGATGCCGCGTCATCTGCTCGATACGCGCCTGAATCCGAGTGGCGAGCTGCGCGACAGCGCGGCGCTCCGGCTCGACGAGGAAGCCGCACCGACGCTTCTTCAAGTCCGGCCATAACGTGCGAGCGGTCGTTCAGCGCGTCACCGAGGCGCGTGTTCGGGTGGACGACCCCTCGGCTCCGCTCGGTGCCGGCCGTGTGGTGGGCGAGATCGGGCGCGGTCTGGTGGTTCTGCTGGGTGTTGGTCGTGAAGACACCGCCGACGATGTCGCGTATGTGGCGGCAAAGATCCGCGAAATACGCATCTTCGAAGGCGAAACGGGCCGCAACATGGATCGATCCGTTGCCGATGTCGGAGGCAGCGTCCTCGTGGTCTCGCAATTCACGCTGTATGGTGACATTCGAAAAGGGCGTCGCCCGGCGTTCGACGGGGCGGCGCCTCCGGACGCCGCCCGCCCGCTCTATGAAAGCGTCGTGAGAGAATTGCGCGCAGCACAGCTGCCGGTTGCCACCGGCGAATTCCAGGCCATGATGCGCGTCGAGCTGGTCAACGACGGGCCCGTGACCGTGTTGATCGACAGTAAGCGACAGTTCTGACCAAAAATGCGGATACTTTTCGCCAGCCTGATCTTCGTGCTTGGGGCGGGCAGCGCCGTGGCCCAGCAGCGCCCGCTCCTCACCGAAGATCCCGAGACCATCGGCGCGGGTCGCGTGCTTGTCGAGGGAGGCGTCGAGTACGACGACGACGCGGTGTACCCGGTCTCGGGCTTGCGCGGCGACCTCTTTCGAGTGCCGATTGGCGGCGTGAGCATCGGCATCAGCTCGATCGCTGAAGTTCAGTTCGATCAGATCTCGTTTTCGCGGCTGTCCATCACCAGCCGCCGTCCGGCGCCACTGTCAGATGTGGTCACGGCGACGGGCTCTTCGACCACGGATGCGGAGGATTTGATCGTCGGAACCAAGATACGAATCGCAGGCGAAACGGGGTCGCGTCCGGCGTTTGGTTTCCGGTTTGCCACCAAGCTGCCGAACGCCGGCAACGAGAGTGGTCTTGGCCTCGACACCACCGACTTCTTCGCCACGGTGCTAGCCGGCAAGACGACACAATCGGTGCGGATCGTCGGAAACGTGGGTCTTGGCATCCTCGGGGATCCCACAAACGGCAATCGTCAGAATGATGTCCTGCTGTATGGCGTTTCGTTCGCCCGCGCGATCACCAACGCAGCGGAAGTGGTGGGAGAGGTGCACGGGCGCGCCAACACCCGCGGCGGTGGACCGCTCCCAGGAACCGAATCGCGCAGCGTCGTCCGGATGGGGCTGCGCTACACCTACGGCGGCTTGCGCGGGGATGCGGCCGTGTTGCTCGGCGCAACGAACAACGACCCCGGCGTCGGCTTTACCGCCGGATTTACCTACGTGTTCAACGCGTTCCAGGTGCCGTGAACCGCGAGCTTCGCGTCACGAAGGCGCACGCGTACGGCAACGATTTCCTGCTGGTCGACGAGCATGAGGCGCTGTCACCTGAAATCGTTCGTCGCCTGTGCACACGTCACACCGGAGCAGGCGCCGATGGCGTCGTGCTCTACGGTCTCACCGAGCGGCGCGCGACGATGCGGCTCTTCAATGCCGATGGCAGTCCGTCGGAGTTGTCGGGCAACGGCCTCCGCTGCCTGGCCGCGCTGATTGCGCAGCGACAACGTCTGTCCGAGAGATCCACGGTTGTTGTAGAGACGTGTGCAGGTACGAAATCGCTGGAGCTGCTCGCTCTCGCAGGATCGCGATACACGTTCCGGACAGCGCTCGGGCCACCCGCGGACGTCCGGCAACTCGACATTCCGGTTCTCGATGAAACCGTGACGGCCTCGGTCCTGTCGGTCGGGAACCCGCAGTGCATCGTCCTGGGTGCGTTGCCGGACGACGCACGCTTCAACCGCCTCGGTCCCGCACTCTCGACCCATTCACTCTTTCCCGCGGGTACCAACGTCGAATTTGCGTACGTGGAGGCGCCGGATCGCGTTCGGATCCTGATCTGGGAGCGCGGCGTGGGGCCGACCAGTTCGTCAGGAACCGGGTCCGCCGCCGCGGCGGTTGCGGCCGCGGCACATGGCGGCGCGGCGCGCGAAGTCGACGTCATCGCACCCGGTGGCACTCAGCGAGTGGAGTGGCGGGCGGACGGGATTTACCAGACCGGTTGGGCGGAACTCGTGTTGGAAGGAACTGCCTACTTGTCCTAGCGCGCCCGTCGCGAAGATTGCGCTGCCGGTGCTTCCAGAGCCTTCAGCGCGCCCTCGATACGCTCCTTAACACCCTGCAATGCCGTGCGCGCGGTGAGATAGTCGTCGGCCTTCATCGCTGCGCCCGCCTTTTGCACAGGCTCGTTGACGGCCGCCAGTTCCCTGCGCGACGCGTCGATGACACGGCGCGGCGTCCGCGTTCGACCGGCAGCCGCCAGCCGGGTATTGGCTTCGGCGATGAGCCCCGCGATCTGCGCCATGTCGCGTTCGACCTCGCCGCGGAGCTGCGCCCGCGTTTCGGCGGCTTCCCGCGCGGAGTTCTGGGCGTGCTCGCGGCTGTCGAGCGCCTCGTTGAGCGCCTGACGGTAGTCGCCCTGCGTCACAGCATCCTGCGCGCGTTTGAGGGCATCGGTGGCCGCCGTGAACTCGCCGGATGCATACCGATCGGCGCCAGCCGCGCGTGCGGCGTCGATCGCTCCCTGTGCCTGGTCCATCTCCTTGTTGGGTGGCTCCGCACAGGCCGTGAGGAACAGTGCGACAGCGAGGCATGCAGAAAGCCGGAGCGACATGAGGATTTGAGTATAGCGCCATGAAACAGCTCGCCAAGCACGATCGGCCGCGCGAGAAGCTGCAGCGTTCTGGTGTTGCCGCGCTCGGGGACAACGAACTCGTGGCAATCATTCTTGGCAGCGGCTCGCGCCAGAGTAGCGCGCTTGAACTGGCAAACCGCATCCTCGAACGCGCCGGCGGACTGCACGCGCTCGCCCGTCGTGCGCCCGATGAACTCTGTATTCGCGGGGTGGGCGCCGCACGTGCGGCGCAGATTGTCGCGGCCGTCGAGCTGGGGCGGCGCACGCTGATACGAACGGCGCTGGAGCGTCCCCAGTACCACACACCGGAGCAGCTGGCTTGCTATCTGTTACCGCAGTACGGCGCCGCGTCCGTGGAGCAGTTCGGCATCGTCATGCTCGACACCAAGCATCGCCTGATTCGAGTGAAAGTGGTTGCGGTCGGGTCGCTCGACGCGGCGGTCGTCTTCCCGCGTGAAGTGTTCCGGGAAGCGACGACGGCCTCAGCGGCGGCCATCGTCCTGTTTCACAATCACCCATCAGGCGATCCGACGCCGAGCCGCGACGATCTGCTGTTGACACAACGGATGCTGCGTGCCGGCGACATCATGGGCATCGACGTCATCGATCATCTCATTCTGGCCGACCAGCGGTATTACTCGCTGGCCGAAGCGGGAAGGCTGGCCGCGTGCGTCGAGTAAGATTGTCGGATTGTGACTGTCCTGTACTTCGACTGCTTCTCCGGTGCTTCGGGCGACATGATCGTCGGGGCGCTGATCGACGCAGGCGTTCCGCTAGATGACATCCGGGCGGCGCTGGGCAGTCTGTCCATCGATCGTGATGCCGTCTGGACCGAGCGTGTGCAGCGAGCGGGCATCAGCGCGACGAAGTTCCAGGTCCGCGACGAGGATACCGGCGGCGAACATCACCATCACTCGCATGGCGGGGTCGCAACCGAGGCGCACGCGCACAGGACGCTCACCGAGATCGACGCGCTCATCGACGGCTCACGCTTGAGCTCAACCGGCAAGACTCGCGCAAAGGCATTATTTGCACGACTCGGTGAAGTGGAAGGCACGATTCACGGAACGTCTCCCGACATGGTGCATCTTCACGAAGTCGGCTCGCTTGACTCCATCATCGACATCGTCAGCAGCGTTCATGCGCTCGAGTTGATTGGCGCCGATCGCATCCTCGCGTCACCACTCAACGTCGGCAGCGGGACGATTCGATCCTCACACGGCCTCTATCCCGTGCCGGCGCCAGCCACGATTCGGCTGCTCGAAGGGGTGCCGATCTATTCGGGTAGCCAGCGTGCGGAGATGGTCACGCCGACGGGGGCGCTACTCCTGACCGCATATGCCACCGAATTTGGCGGCATTCCCCCGATGAAGATTCGTCGGATCGGCTACGGCGCCGGTGCCCGCAATTTCGAGGATACGCCGAATGTGGTGCGTGTCCTGGTGGGCGACTCCGACGTCTCCGTCTCGTCCCACACCGTCACCGTGATCGAGGCGGAGATCGACGACATGAATCCGCAGATCTTCGGCGTCCTGATGGAGAAGCTGCTCGCGCAGGGGGCGCTCGATGTGTTCTATACGCCGATTCAGATGAAAAAGAATCGGCCCGGGACGCTGTTGTCGGTGATCGCGACGCCGGCGACGCGAGAGAAGTTGACGTCGACGATCTTCCACGAGACGACAACCATTGGCGTCAGGTATCGCGACATGACTCGCGAGTGTCTCGATCGCGAAACCGAAACTGTCGTGACACCGTCGGGGCCGATCCGGTTCAAGGTCGCCCGGCGCGGCGGCGAAGTACTGAACGCCGCACCCGAGTTCGACGATTGTGTCCGCCTTGCGAACGCCACTGGAAAGAGCGTGAAGGAGATCCAGGCCGCCGCCACGAAAGCGTGGCTCGACACCCGCCGCCCATGAATCCGTTCTACATCACGACGCCCATCTACTACATCAACGCCCAGCCGCATATCGGGCATGCCTATACGACGATGGTCGCTGACGCCATCGCACGATCGCGACGGCTGCTCGGCGATGATGTGTTTTTTCTTACCGGGACGGATGAACACGGTCAAAAGGTGGAGCGGGCGGCGCAGAAAGCCGGGTTGAAGACCGAAGTGTTCGCTGAGCAGACGGCGGCCAGCTTTCGACAGATGTGCCGCGATTTGAACATCTCGAACAACGATTTCATCCGGACGACGGAACCTCGCCACCATCGAGCGTCGCAGGAACTCTGGCGCCGCGTGGCGGCCAATGGCGATATCTACAAGGGGGACTACGAAGGCTGGTACTGCACTGTCGACGAGATGTTCGTGACCGAAACACAGCTGATCGACGGCAAATGTCCGACCTGTGGCAACAAAGTCGAGCGCCTGAAAGAGGAAAGTTATTACTTTCGTCTGTCGAAGTACCAGCAGCCGCTGCTCGACTTCTATGACGCGAACCCCGAGTTTCTGCAGCCAGCGTTTCGCCTGAACGAGGTTCGCACGTTTGTCGACGCAGGGCTTCAGGATCTGAGCATCAGCCGCACGTCATTCAAGTGGGGCATTCCGGTTCCGGACGATCCGAAGCACGTGATGTATGTCTGGTTCGATGCGCTCACCAACTACCTCACCGTTCTCGGGTTTGGAACGAGCGACGAGAGCCGTGTTCAGAAGTACTGGCCTATCGTCACGCACCTGGTGGGCAAGGAAATCGTCCGGCAGCACGCGCTGTACTGGCCGGCGTTCCTGATGTCGGCCGGCATCCAGACGCCGAAGCGCATCATCGCTCACGGCTGGTGGCTGATGGGCGGCGCCAAGATGTCGAAGTCGATTGGCAACGTCGCCCGGTATCAGGATTACACCGCGCTGTTTGGCGTAGACGCGCTCCGCTATTTCGTCATGCGTGAGATGACGCTCGGCCAGGACGCGAATTTCTCAGACGAAGCGATTCTGACGCGCTACAACGCGGACCTTGCCAACGACCTGGGCAACGTCGTCAGCCGCACCGCCACGATGATCGCGCGCTACTGTGACGGGTCCGTACCAGCCGCCGGCTCGAGCGGCGACCTGGACCGTGCGCTCGAGGCTGATATTCAGAAGACCATCGAGGCGGCCCGCAGCGGTTTCGCCCGGTTCGAGCTGAGCGTCGCGCTCCAGGCGATCTGGGACGTCCTCGTTCGCGGCCTCAACCAGTACATCGTCAAGCGCGAGCCATGGAAGCTGGCAAAAAGCGCCGCGGATCGCCCATTGCTCGAGACGACGCTCTACCACTCAGCGGACGCGCTGCGGGTAATTGCTGCACTGGTCGATCCGGTCATGCCTGACGCCGCTGAACGCATCCGCCGGATGCTCGGCGTAGAGCAGGAGCAGTGGACGAATCTGGGAGCCAATACACTTCGCGCCGGAACACGGCTTGGCGCCGTCGAGCCGCTGTTTCCGCGCATTGAGAAGACCGTGGAGGAGTTGCGCGCAATGACGACGGAGGGCGAACAGAAGCCGATTGGCGGCGCGGGAGCAGTGTCCGCGCCAGGGGCAACGCAGGCAGTTGGCGCTGGAGTCACACCAGCGGAGGACAACCGCATATCGATCGACGAGTTCATGAAGGTCGAGCTGCGAGTCGCGAAGGTGCTCGAGGCCGAGGCCGTTCCCAAATCGAAGAAGCTGGTGAAGCTGAAGGTCGATGTCGGCAACGAACAGCGGACGATCGTCGCCGGAATTGCCGAAGCGTATCAGCCCGAGCAGCTGGTCGGCCGGACGATTGCGATCGTGTTCAATCTCAAGCCCGCCAAGTTGATGGGCATCGAGTCCAACGGCATGGTGCTCGCCGCGAGCGTGGGGGATGGCAAGCCGATTCTGGTCAGCTTCGACGAACCGGTTCCGCCAGGAGCTCGAGTACGGTAATCGACTCACACTGTCACATCGCGGGCCCCGAATTCACTGCCGATCTCACGGACGTTATCGATCGCGCGAAGAGCGCGGGGGTCGCCTATGCGCTCGTGATTCTCGCCGCGGAGGACGGGGCGGAGATCGCGCAGGCGGAGAATCTGGCTGCCAGGTGGCCAAGCGTCAGGTTTTCCGTCGGCGTGCATCCACACGCGGCAGGCAAGTTCGCCAGTAGTCCCGCCGATGCCGCGGAGACGACGGCTGCCGTCATCGCTTCCCAGCCGTTGACCCGAGGCCTCGGAGAGATCGGGCTCGATTACCACTACGACTTCGCGCCGCGTGATGTACAGCAGGCGGTCTTTCGCCAGCAGATTCGACTGGCGAAACAGCGGCGGCTGCCAATCGTGATCCACACGCGTGAAGCCGAAGAGGATACGTTTCGAATTCTCATCGAGGAGGACGCGCAGGAGGTCGGTGGTGTCTTCCATTGCTTTACCGGCGACCGCGCGATGGCGCAGCGTGTACTCGACCTGGGATTTCACCTATCGCTTGCGGGCATCGTCACCTTCCCGCGCGCGACGGAGCTGAAAGAAGTGGCGAAGATGGTGCCACTCGAACGGCTGTTGATCGAGACGGACAGTCCCTTTCTGGCACCGGTGCCGCATCGCGGCAAACGCAATGAACCGGCCAACGTGGTGTACGTCGCGGAAACGATCGCCTCGCTGCGCGGCGTCGATGTCACGACCATCGGCGAGGCGGCTCGCGCCAACTTCGCGCGCCTGTTTCAGCCGGGATATGATTGACGCGCGTGAATCCGACCGCGCAGAAACCCTCAGCCGCCGTTCTCGCGCAGATGTTCGAGCCGATTCGCGGCGACCTGGAGAAGGTCGAGCGCGAATTCGTCCGCCACCTGGAGTCACAGGTCGCGTTGATCCCGACGATCGGCCATTACATTCAGCAGGGCGGCGGCAAGCGAATCCGCCCGGCGGTGCTGCTGATGGCTGCGCGCATGAGCGGCTACACCGGTGAACATGCGCCGCTCTTCGCCTCGGTCATCGAGTTCATCCACACGGCGACCCTCGTCCACGACGACATCATCGACGAATCGGACATGCGGCGCGGCCGCCAGGCGGTCCATTCGCGCTGGGGCAACGACGTCACCGTGTTGCTTGGCGACTTCCTCTACATCAAGTCGATGTCGATGGCGCTCTCGCGCGACAGCCTCGATTTCATCCGGCTGCTCTGCGAGGTCACGCTTCGCATGATTGAAGGCGAGCTGTACCAGCTTACGAAGAATGGCGTCGTCGATCTTTCCGAGGACGAGCATTTCGAAATCATCCGGCGGAAGACCGCGTACCTGTTCGCCGGCAGCGCCCGCATCGGCGGCATGCTCGGGCCGGGGACGAATACCGAACAGGAAGATGCGCTCTGGGACTATGGGCTGAACATCGGGATGGCCTTCCAGCTCGTGGATGATCTGCTGGACTTCACCGGCGAAGAGGATGCGCTCGGCAAGCCAGTCGGCGGCGACCTTCGGGAAGGGAAGATGACGCTGCCCGTCATCCACCTGCTGGCCAGCAACGACGCGAGGGCGGAACTCCTGATTCGCAAGATCGTCAACGAACGGAACGCCTCCGTGGACGAATGGCACGAGCTGAGGAACCTGCTCGCCCAGTACCGCTCGATCGACTACACGCGCCGCGTCGCCACCGACTTCGTCGAACGCGCGAAGGACGCGCTCCAGATCTTTCCCGCCAGCGCAGAGCGTGATGCGTTGATGTATCTGCCCGATTACGTTCTGTCCCGGGACAGGTAACGTGTAATGCATGAATCCCGCGGAACGGATCTCTGAACTCCGGCGCCTGATTCGCTATCACGAAGAGCGCTACTACGTCCTCAACGACCCGGAGATAGCCGACGCGGAATTCGACGTGCTGATGCTGGAGCTCGAGGCGCTGGAGGCGGAAAACCCGGACCTCGTCACCTCGGATTCCCCCACGCAGCGGGTCAGCGGCCGTCCGGCCGCGGGCTTCGTCACCGTCGAACATGCCGAGCCGATGCTCAGCCTCGACAACGCATATTCGGAGGAGGAACTGCGCGAGTTCGACGCTCGCGTGCGGCGCGGCCTCGCCGCAGCCGGTGGCGCCGGCGAGGACGTCGACTATGTGGCGGAGTTGAAGATCGACGGCCTCAGCCTCGCGCTTACATACGAGAACGGGGTGCTCGTCCGCGGTGCGACGCGCGGCGATGGCATTCGCGGGGAAGAAGTGACTTCGAACGTTCGCACGATTCGAGCAATCCCTTTGAAATTGAGGACCGCGGACCTGAACGGTCCGCGGCGAATTGAGATCCGAGGCGAAGTGTATTTACCGCGCAGGGTGTTTGAGCGGATCAACAAGGAAAAGGCTGACGCCGGCGAGCCGCTCTTCGCCAATCCGCGGAATGCCGCGGCCGGAACGATGCGGAATCTCGATCCCGCACTCGTCGCCAAGCGCGGCCTGAGCGCATGGACCTACCAGGTCGTCGGCGCGTCTCCGCCGACCCACGCCGACACGCTCGAAGCGCTGAAGGAATGGGGCCTTCCGGTCGAACCACACTGGAAACGATGCCGCGGCGTCGAGGAACTTGCCGAATTTTGCCGCGAATGGGATGACAAGCGGCGCACGCTGGACTTCGACACCGATGGCGTCGTCATCAAGCTCGATCGCCTCGACCTCAGGACACGCCTCGGCACGACGAGCAAGTTTCCGCGATGGGCCGTTGCATTCAAGTTCCCGGCGGAGCAGAAAACGACGCTGCTCAAGAGCATCGAAGTGAACGTCGGACGGACGGGCGCGGTCACACCGTTTGCGGCGCTGGATCCGGTCTTCGTCTCGGGTTCAACCGTCGCGATGGCAACGCTCCACAACGCCGACGACATCGCGCGGAAGGACATCCGCGAAGGTGACTGGGTCATCGTCGAGAAGGCCGGCGACGTGATTCCGCGGGTCGTCGGGCCCATTCTGAGCAAGCGGCCGGCAGCCTCCAAGCCGTGGGTGATGCCAACGATCTGCCCGCGCTGCGGGAGCAGACTGCACCGCGCGGAAGACGAAGCCGTGTGGCGGTGCGAGAACACGTCGTGTCCCGCGAAGCTTCAGCGGGGACTGGAGCACTTCGCCTCGCGCGGGGCGATGAACATCGAAGGCCTCGGCGAGTCTCTGATCGCGCAAGTCATCAAGGCAGGCTTGGTCCACGACTATGCCGACGTCTATGCGTTGACCGCGGATACGCTTCAGGAACTCGAACGGATGGGAAAGAAGTCCGCCGCGAAGCTGATGCTGCAGATTGAGAAGAGCCGAAGCAACGAATTATGGCGGCTGATTTACGGCCTTGGCATCCGGCACGTCGGTGAACGCGCATCACAGGTGCTGGCGCGCGCCTTCGGCTCCATGGACGCTCTTTGCACCGCAACCGAGGAGCAGCTTCAGCAGACGTCGGAAGTCGGACCCGTCCTGGCGGAATCAGTGCGCAGCTGGTTCGACGAGCCGCGGAACCGCCAGCTCATCGACCGGTTGCATGCCGCCGGCGTCAACATGGAGGTGCCGCTCGAGCAGCGAGTGGCGGCGGAGTCTCCCGGTCCACTAGCGGGCAACACCTATGTCATCACCGGAACATTGCACTCGATGTCCCGCGAGGACGCCACAGCCGCGCTCGAACGGCTTGGCGCGAAGGTGACGAATTCTGTCAGCAAGAAAACGACAGGCGTGATAGTTGGAGCGGAACCAGGCAGCAAGGCTGAGAAGGCTCGGACGCTCGGGGTTCCCATGCTCGATGAAGCCGCGTTTCTGGAGTTGATCAAATAAGCGCGCTTCGGCTTCGGCCTTCTACTTTGGCCCGCCTGTGCTTCCCTCTTCCCCCTTCCCGGCTTCCCCCTTCATAATTGAGTTCATGACCCGGCGGTTCGTGGTTGTCACGGTTTGCCTGACGGCAACCATCGCGTTTCTGATCGGGCTGATTGTCGCCGGCTCGATGACGCCACAGCCCGCGATTTCCGCGCCTACCGCGCCGGCTTTTTCGGTTCGGACACGGGCGGCGGCAACACTGGCACCGGTGGTTTCTTCGTTTGCTGATGTCGCGGAACGGCTGAATCCGGCTGTGGTGAATATCGACGCGACCACGCGCGGCGCGGCTCGCAGCCGGCGGTTCGGTGGTCTGCCGGTGCCGGACGGGCCGGAGCTGTTCGAGCGTCCCGGAGGGCGCGATCCGCAGGGGCCGCGCCGCGGTGCTGGCACTGGCTTCGTGATCGACCCCGACGGTTTGATCCTGACCAACCATCACGTCGTTGACGGTGCCGATCGCATCATGGTGCGCCTGACCGATGGCCGCAATCTTCACGCGACGCGTATTGGCTCCGATGCCGACACAGACGTTGCGCTGATCAAGGTCGAATCGACGCGTCCGCTGCCGTACGCGGCGCTCGGCGACTCGGATGCGCTGCGTGTCGGCGAGTGGGTGGTCGCGATCGGCAACCCGCTCGCGTACGAACACACGGTCACGGTCGGCGTGGTCAGTTTTATCGGCCGCAAGCTGTTTGACAGTTCGCTGGACCGTTACATCCAGACAGACGCGGCGATCAACTTCGGGAACAGCGGCGGCCCGCTGATCAACGCGCGCGGCGAAGTGATCGGGATCAATGCCGCGATCAGCTCCCGCGCCGCCAACATCGGTTTCGCGGTGCCGATCAATCAGGCCCGCGCAATTCTTCCGCAGCTTCGCGAGAAAGGGCATGTGTCGCGGGGCTACATCGGCGTGTCGCTCCGCGACGTCGACCCGGACCTGCAGCGGTCGCTCGGCCTGACGACGAACGACGGCGCGCTGGTGCAGGACGTGACGCCTGGATCGCCAGGCGCCCGCGCCGGCATCCGCGCCTACGACCTGATCGTGGCGGTGGACGGCAAGCCGGTGAGCAGCAACGACCAGCTGATCGAGATGATTGCCGCACGACAGCCAGGCACCGTGGCTTCACTCCAGATTCTCCGGGAGAACCATCCGATCAACATTCCGGTGAAACTCGCCGAGCGACCACAGCGCGACCAGCGGCGGCCGGAGGGCAACGACGATCAGCTGCCGCAGCCGTCGAGCGCCCGCGGATCCGGGCTGGGTCTGTCAGTCAGAGATCTGGATCGCGATTTTGCCGGTCGGTTCAAGCTCCCCGACGGGATGCAGGGCGTCGTGATTTCGCGCGTCGAGCCGATGAGCCCCGCGTTTGATGCGGAGGTTGAGCGTGGACACGTGCTGCTCGAGATCAACCGTCATCCGGTGCGCTCCGTGGACGATTACCGGCGCCTGACCGCGAACACCAAGGTGGGCGACATCCTTACTCTCTACGTCTACAAGCCGGAGAACGACTCGCGCGCGCTGCTGACGGTGAAGATCGAGTAAATTCAAAATTCAAGATGCAAAACTCTGCTACCCGTGTACGCAGCAATGGGGTGAACGCCGTCGCGACGACTACCCCGCGGCTGCGATCAACGAATTGTTTGCATTTTGCATTTTGAGTTTTGAATTGCCTCGCGCCTGATGAAACCCCGCATCCTCGTCATCGATGATGAATCCGCCATCCGCGATTCGCTGCGGATGATTCTCGAATACGAGAACTACGAGTTCAGCGGCGCCGCGTCCGGGCCTGACGGACTGGCGCAGATCAAGCGCGATCCACCCGACATGGTGGTGCTCGACATCAAGATGCCCGGCACCAACGGCCTCGAGACGCTGGCGGAGATCCGGCGGATCGACGAATCGCTTCCTGTCGCCATGGTCTCGGGCCACGGGACGATTACCGACGCGATGCAGGCGACCCGGCTCGGAGCGTTCGACTTCATCGAGAAGCCATTCACGAGCGAACGCGTGCTGGTGACGGTGCAGAAGGGACTCGAGCTGCGTTCGCTGCGGCGAGAGAACCGCGAGCTGAAGCTCGCGATGGAAGCGAAGTACGAGATCGTCGGCAACAGTACCGCCCTGCGGAAGGTGCTCGAGGCCGTGCAGCGTGCGGCGCCGACCAATGCGACGGTGATGCTGCTTGGCGAGAGCGGAGTCGGCAAGGAGCTCGTCGCGCGAACGATCCACAGGAACAGTCCTCGCGCAGGCCAGCGGTTCATCCAGGTGAACTGTGCGGCGATCCCGGAAGAGCTGATCGAATCCGAATTGTTCGGCCACGAGAAGGGCTCGTTCACCGGGGCGACCGAAAAACAGATCGGTAAGTTCGAACAGGCGGACCGCGGCACGATCTTTCTCGACGAAGTGGGCGATATGAGCGCCAAGACGCAGGCGAAGGTGTTGCGCGTCCTGCAGGAGCAGGAAGTGGAGCGCCTCGGCTCGGCGCGCACCATCAAGGTGGATGTGCGGGTGATTGCCGCGACCAACAAGAACCTCGAAGAGGCGATCGCGCGCGGCGAGTTTCGGGAAGACCTGTACTTCCGGCTCAATGTCATTCCGATTCTCGTGCCACCGCTCCGCGAGCGCCGCGAAGACATCCCGGCGCTCGTGCAGCATTTCGCGAAGCTGACGAGCGAGGAACACAACCTGAAGCCGAAGCGCTTCGATCCACGGGCGATGGAGGGGCTCCAGCGGTATCGGTGGCGCGGAAATATTCGCGAGCTTCGCAATACGGTGGAGCGCGTGCTGATCATGGCGCCCGGCGACCTGATTCGCGTTGAGGACCTTCCGGGCGAAGTCCGCGGCGATTCGTCCGCGCGCCCGGTCGTCTCAGACGCGACCGCTTCCCCGCAACCCGCCGCTGCCGCGGGCGGACCATCCTCGACTCCGACGCCGGCACCCGGCACGTTGCGAGAGTTCAAGGAAGCCGCCGAACGCGCGTTCCTCGTCGATAAGCTTCGCGAGAACAACTGGAATATTTCGAAGACCGCGGAAGCACTGGACACGCCGCGGAGCAATCTCTACAAGAAGCTGGAACAGTACGGCATTAAGCAGGAGATAGACGGGTAACTGACATAATGGGAAGGTCGCAGTGAGCCAGACGATCGCCTTTCGACTTGGCGCTCCGCGCTGAGTTGAGGGGAGGAAAGTCCGAACTCCACAGGGCAGTGCGCCGGGTAACGCCCGGGCAGGGCAACCTGACGGAAAGTGGCACAGAAAACATACCGCCCTCCTTCGCACGCTTCGCGTGCTGCGGAGGGCAGGCCCTTCGCGGGGCTTGCCCACCGTAGCCCGAAGGGCGAAGGCGGGTAAGGGTGAAAAGGTGCGGTAAGAGCGCACCGCGCCGACGGTAACGCCGGTGGCAGGCAAAACCCCGCACGGAGCAAGACCAAATAGGGTGGCAAAGGCATCGCCTGACGGACGGCCCGTCCGAGCCACCGGGTAGGTCGCTAGAAACCGTGAGCAATCACGGTCCCAGAGGAATGATCGTCTCGCCTAGCGCCGCAAGGCACGACGGCGGACAGAATTCGGCTTATCGGCTGACTGCGACGTTTCCCCAATCGGCCCTTTTTTTGCTCAGCTCACTCTCAGTATGGCGAGTTACCTGGTTACCGGCGGCGCTGGCTTTATCGGATCTCACTTGGTGCAGGAATTGGTTCGTCGCGGCGAGCGTGTGCGCGTCGTCGACAACCTCAGCACAGGGAAGCGCCAGAACATTGCGCACCTCACGTCGGTCGAGTTTGTCGAAGGCGAACTTGCCGATCTGGACGTCGCGCGCCGCGCCGTTGACGGGATGGACTACGTGCTTCATCAGGCGGCGATCCCGTCGGTGCCGCGTTCGGTGCAAGACCCCATTACGTCGAATCGCGCGAATATCGACGCGACGTTGAACGTTCTTGTGGCGGCGCGTGACGCACGCGTCAAGCGCCTTGTGTACGCCGGCTCGTCATCCGCGTACGGCGACACACCGACGCTGCCCAAGATCGAGACGATGCGGACGGCGCCGCTGTCTCCGTATGCGCTGCAGAAACTGGTCGGGGAGGAGTACTGTCAGATGTTCACCCGTCTCTACGGCCTCGAGACGGTGACCATCCGGTACTTCAATGTCTTTGGACCGCGGCAGGATCCCTCGTCACCGTACTCGGGGGTGATCTCGATCTTCATCAGCGCACTGTGCGAGGGGCGTCAACCGACGATCTATGGTGACGGCGAGCAGACACGCGATTTCACGTACGTCGCCAATGTTGTCGACGGCGTGCTTCGCGCGTGCACCGCAGCGGGTGCCAGTGGCGAAGTCATCAACGTGGCAACGGGCGGCCGCATCTCGCTGAACACGTTGTTCACGACGATCCGCGATCTCGTGGCCGCAAAGGTGGAACCGGTCTACGCGCCGGCACGTGCAGGCGACGTCACGGACTCACAGGCGGACATCTCCAAGGCACGCCGGATTCTGCGATACGAGCCGAGTGTCAGCTTCGAAGAAGGGCTCGCCCGAACGGTGGCGTGGTATCGCGACTCTCATGTGACCGTGGCGTGAACGCTCGACATGCTCCGCGGCGCTGATTACAATCGCGCCGTTTCTTTCTGACAACCCATGTCCCTCGGTCCCGGTACTCGCCTCGGGCCACTCGGATCGTCATTTTGTCCGTCCTCATGTCTTCCAAAGGAGCGGAACGATGAAAGTTGCTGTTGCGGTTTTCCTGCTCGGCGCGATGTGGGCCGCGCCGGTGGTTGGCCAGGGTCGGGGGCAGGGTCAGGCTCCGCCACCGCCTGCCGTCGATACCGTCGCACCGGACATTCCGGGCGTGGTCAAGGCGGGGACGAAGGCCATCGTCATCAAGGATGACTTTCAGGGTACCGAAGGGCCGATCGCGCTTCCCGACGGCACGCTCGCGTTCACTGAAGGCGGCGCGAACCGGATCACGCGGATCGATCGAGACGGCAAGGTCTCGGCATATCTCGAGAACTCGAACGGATCGAACGCCCTGGCCTTCGACTCCAAAGGCCGGATGGTGTCGGTCCAGAGGGGACCGGCGCATGTCCAGATCGGCGTGATTGGTCCTAAGGGCGCCGAAGCGACGCTGGCCGACGACTTCGACGGCAACCCGAACGATCTCGTCCTTGCGAAGAACGACGGCGTCTACTTCACGGTGCCGGGACCGCTTTCCGAGGCGCAGGCGCGAGGAAAGGCTCCATCCGCGACACCGTTCGCGGCGGCCGTGTACTACATCGCACCGACCAGCGGCCGGGCCGTGAAGGTCGCCGAGGGCATCACCAATCCAAACGGCATTCAGCTGAGTCCTGACGAAAAGACGCTCTACGTCAACGACACGCGCGGCGAGTATCTGATCGCGATGGACGTCCGGCCGAACGGCACCCTTGGGCCCAAGCGCAACTTTGCGAGATACGAAGGCGTCCAGAGAGACGCGCAAGGCATCGCCAGCGGCGCCGACGGTCTCGCCGTCGATACTGAGGGGCGCGTGTATGCGGCAACCACCATCGGCGTGCAGGTGTTCAGCCCGCAGGGGCAGCACCTGGGCACCATCCCGCTGTCGCGTCCGCCGCAGAACCTCGCTTTCGCTGGGCCCGACAAGAAGACGCTCTACATCGTCGGCCGGAACGCCGCATGGAAGGTCCAGATGCTGTCGATGGGCCATAAAGGCCGCGCGAAGTAGGTCGTCAGCGACAACCGAAGCTGCCGTGCCGCGCACTGCGGTTGTCGCTTCTGGTGTGCGCAGAATCCGCCGCGTCCTGCGCGCGGCCGGTAAGTCGCGCGTTCGCTTCAGCATCCATCGACAGAAGTTCCTCCTCTCCTCCGGCCATCCGCTTGCTCCATCGCCCGACGTTCCGGCGGTCTTTACATGCCCGTGCGCCCGACCTAACGCATCGGAGCGGGATCGCCGGAACCTTCCAATCCGCAAACGATGTCACGAGGAGGACGAGATGATCACCCGCATCCTGATGGCTGCGATTCTCGGAATCGCAGTAAGCGCTGCTGCAGCGAGCGCGCAGAACAAAGCCACGACGCCGAAGACCGCAGCGACGGTGACGGCGACAGCCACGGCACCGGTCAACCTGAACACCGCAACCGTCGAGCAGCTCGCCACCATTCCCGGTGTCGGGCCGAAGATGGCGGAACGGATCATCGACTACCGGCAGAAGAACGGCGGCTTCAAGAAGGTCGAGGACCTGATGAATGTGAGCGGCGTTGGGGAAAAGAGCTTTCTCAAGATGAAACCGCTCATCACCGTAACCATGCCGAAGGCGGGTCAGTAGCAGACGTGTCGGGTCGCGGGGGCGCGCCGCGCCGCCCGCGGCCCGCGCGCGCCGGAACGTCGCACGGCTATACCCTCGTCGAGGTTGTATTTGCAGCGGGTCTCGTCGCGGTACTTGCCGCCGCCGCGATTCCTCAGCTCAGTGCAGGCGTCGAACGCAGCCGGACCGTCGGCGCGGCACGCTACCTCGCGAGTCGTCTCGCACTTGCCCGTGCACAAGCGGCCGCACGTTCCGCCAATGTCGCAGTGCTGCTCACCGCCACCGAAGGTACGTTCGTGGTGGGCACGTATGTGGACGGCAACGGCGACGGCGTTCGCACGCGCGACATAAGTGCTGGCCTCGACACCTTGATCGACGTCCCCGTCCGCCTGGCAAGTCTGTTCCCGCATGTCGCCCTGTTTCTCAACGATCCCGCTGTAACCTCCACATTCGATTCGAGCGCCTTGATGTCCTTCTCGCCGGTGGGAACAGCTTCGTCGCGAACACTGTACTTGCGGGGCGCGGACAGATCCGAGTACGCCGTCCGTGTACTTGGCGCGACCGGTCGCACGCGCGTCCTCCGGCTGGTCGCCGGCAATGGCGCCTGGGTGGAAGTCCTCTGACATGGAGCGTCGGCGTGCGACGCGGCGGAGTGTGTCCCCCGATGAACCACTCGCACACGCTCGCTTGAGGACCGGAGGGCGGCCGCGGGTCGTCGAAGCATCGAGCTTGGGTGCTCTGATGGAAACCACTGAGCGACTGCTGCCAGGCCGCCATCTCGACATACACATTGTCGCGGCCGAGGGGCGCGTGCTTGTGCGCGCTCGGGTGGCACGTGCGTTCGTCGTGACGGTCAACCCGGACGCCGTGCACTATCGGGTGGCGCTTTCGTTTGACCGCGCCGTTGACGTGCGATCAGCCGGGTATGCGCTGCCCTCGCCGCTTCTCGCACGCGAAATGGAGCGGGGCATGCCTTACCCGGATCCGCCCGCGTCGCGTGATATCGAATTCGCCGAAGCGCCCTCTGCCGAAGAAATTCCCACGACGCCGACGGTGGCATCACGCTTGGTATAGCGCCTGTGGAGGCTATTGATGGACGCTGTCGACGAGGGAATGGCGGAGGTGTTGCGCGCGATTGGCGAGGCGCTCGTGGGCGATCCCGTTGAACGCGATCTCCAGGCGGTATTCGAGGGCGAAGTGCAGCGAATCGCCCACATGCGCGTCGTGCGGCTTCGCGAGGTTCCGCTGCGCTGCCACGCACGCCTGGTGACGCCGACGCGCACATCGCAGTCGATCGTGCTGGGCGTGCCGACCGGTGATCTCCGGACGCAGGGGATGCTGGAAGTCACCTTCGATGCGGCCAACCCGCCGGGCGATCTTCAACTCGATTTCCTGGTGGCTTCGGCGCAACTCGGTGGCCTCGTACTCGAAGCGTCCCGCAGCCGGGTGTCGAACACCGCCCGACCGTCCGACGGCGTGGCGCCGTTGATTGGTTCGAGTGGGGTCATGCAGACGCTTCGCGGCCGTCTCGAGCGCGTCGCTCACACCGATTTCACCATCTTGATCGAGGGCGAGAGCGGGACCGGCAAGGAGCTCGTCGCCCGCCAGATTCACGAGGTCAGCCGACGGCGTAGCGGTCCGTTCGTCGCCGTCAACTGTGCCGCGCTCGTCGAAACACTGCTCGAAGCCGAGTTGTTCGGCATTGAAGAGCGGACGGCGACCGGTGTGCGGGGCCGTCAGGGAAAGTTCGAGCACGCCGAAGGCGGAACGCTCTTTCTTGATGAAATCTCCGACCTTTCGCTCTCGGCGCAGGCGAAGCTGCTACGTGCCATTCAGGATGTCGCGGTGGAGCGAGTCGGCGGGCACGGTTCGCGTCGCGTGAATACCCGGATCGTGGCGGCGACCAATCGCTCGCTGTCCGACATGGTTTCCCGCGGGCTGTTTCGGACCGACCTTTACTATCGGCTGGGTGGCGTGGAAATCCACGTGCCGCCGTTGCGGGCGAGGCGTGAGGATATCAGCGAGCTGGCTACCTACTTCCTCGCGCGACACAGCAAGACGCGAGATCTGTCGTTGTCGGATGCGGCGGTCGACGCGTTGCGGATGTACACATGGCCGGGAAACGTCCGCGAGCTCGAACGGTTCATCGAACGTGCTGTTGCGCTTACAGAATCGAATCACATCGAGCTCGACGATCTCCCGCCGCAACTCCGCGGCGAGTATCTCGAGGTCCTCGGTCCTTCGATGGCGGCTGGAGAATCGATGCGGGCGTGGGGCAGTCGTTACGCGCGGCTCGTCTTCGAGCGGTGCGGCCGGAACAAACGTCGGGCATGCCGCCAGCTCGATATCAGCTACCACACGCTCGAGGCCTACCTGCGCTACACGCAGCAGGACATCGATACGAGCCGACAGTTGCCCGCGTGGGTCCGCTCCGCGAGCGCCACGGCCGATGTGCGGACCGTCGCGACAGTGCACGAGGGACCGTCAGAGCCGTGACGTTCCTCTACGCGGTCCGGTACTTTCACGTCGTTCCCGTCGTGCCGCCGCTGTTCAACGTCGCGTTTGCCATCGCGGTCGTGGCGGCCGCAACGCGGTTGATGAACGACGCGTCAGCCGGCATCGACGCGCTGACGCCGGTGTTATTGCTGCAGCTCTTTGTTGCTTCCTCCGGCTTCAGGTTTGCCGCCCGCCGGGGGTACTACGATTTGCTGCTCACGTCGAGCACCCCGCGCTGGCAAATTGCCCTCGCGCATTGCCTGGTCTCCATTCTGCCCGGCGTAATCAGTTGGGTTTGTATTGGCGCGCTCGAGGCGGGTGCGAGTCGTGGACTCGGCTGGGTATGGTTCGCACCAGGCACATGTGCGGCATTTGTGGGTACGTCACTCCTTGCCTGGAGCGTTGCGGCCTTCTCGTCCCGAACCGCTACCACGATCGTGTGGTTGCTCGTGCTAACGATTCCTGCGATTGCGCGGGTGGTCTCGCCCGTCCAACTGCTGGGGACGACGTGGGCCACCGCAGATCGGTTCATGCTGACTACCGTGTGTACAACGGCCATCGTCGCGTTCGCAGCAGCGACGGCTTCGGTCGTGCGCGGGTCGGCGCCGCTCGAAGCCGCACAATGAGTGAGGCGGTTCTCTCCGTCGGCGACATGAGCCTTTGCTACGGCCGACGCGAAGTTGTCTACGCGCTGACGTTTGAGGTCGCCGCGAACCAGGTACTCGGCATCATTGGACCGAATGGCTCTGGCAAGACGACGGTCCTGCGGGCGATTGCGGGATTGATATCGCCGTCCGACGGTTACGTGCGGGTGCGCGGCATGCCGCCGCGCCGGGCGGTAGCCCGCCTCAATGTGGCGTATTTTGCCGGCGACTTCACGCTGCCGGGCTCCGTTCGAGCCCGCCAGTGGGGCAGTCTTGCGACCGGCAATCCGATCACGCCGGAGCAACGCCGGATCCGAACGCTTTCGCGTGGCACGCGCCAGCTCCTCGGGCTCCGGACGGTGCTCTCGCGTCCTCATCTCGCACTGGTGGTGCTCGACGAGCCGTGGGAGGGGCTCGACGTTGACGGCGCGCGCTGGTTATCGCGCACGATCGAAGCCAAGCGGGATCGCGGTGCGGCTGTCGTGCTCGCCTCACACGATCCGAGCGATCTTGCGGGCGCCTGCGACCTCTACCTGTTCCTGATCAATCGGCGCGGCACGCTTTTCAAGGCGCACGAGCTCTCCTCCACAGGGCCGGTAACGGCCTCAGTGCTTGGCAGCGTGTTGGATCGTCTGCTGGTGGACGCATCCGCGCCGATACGCACCGCCTCCTGACATTCCGCGTGAGCGGATTTCACAGTAAACTCGGATCGCTCCGCATCGACTCCCGATGGCCGAGACGACCGCTCCAGCCCTCAAGAAAACGCCGCTTCACGCCCGCCATTGCAGGTCGAATGCGCGCATGGTCTCCTTTGGCGGCTGGGAGATGCCCGTCGAGTACTCGGGCATTACGGCGGAGCACCTGGCCGTGCGGACGCGCGCGGGTGTGTTCGACGTCAGCCACATGGGCGAGATCGAAGTCGCCGGCAAGGACGCGCTGGCGGCGGTGCAGCGGATTTCGAGCAACGACGCAACCCGGCTGCAGGTGGGCCAGGCGCACTACTCGGCGTTGACGACCTTCGAAGGAACGTTCGTCGACGACATGCTCGTCTATCGCATGGCGCCGAATCATTTCATGATGGTAGTCAACGCGTCGAACATCGAAAAGGATTACGCCTGGATTGCGGCGCAAATTCAGGAGGCTGGTGAAGCAGCGGCCGTCGATTCGAGCAGCCGCTATGCGCTTATCGCGATTCAGGGTCCGGCATCGGTCGACGTCCTGCAGCCGCTGTGCACGGTAGATCTCTCCACGATCAAGTACTACTGGTTCGCGCACGGCGAGGTCGCAAGTGCGCGCGCGCTGATTTCGCGAACGGGGTATACCGGGGAGGACGGGTTCGAGATCTTCGTCCCTCCTGCAACCGCGGATCGCGTCTGGGAAGCGATTCTGCAGTCGGGCCGGTCTGCCGACGTCATTCCGTGTGGCCTCGGCGCACGCGACACGCTGCGCCTCGAGGCGGCGATGCGGCTGTACGGCAACGACATCGACGAAACCACGACGCCACTCGAGGCGGACCTAGCGTGGATTGTTGGCTGGAAGAAGGAATCGTTCATCGGGCAGGAACGGCTGCGAGAACAGAAGGACAAGGGCATCACGCGTAAGCTCGTTGGCTTCGAATTGCTGGATCGCGGCATCGCGCGCCATGGGTATCAGGTCGTTCGCGGGGACAAGCCCGTGGGGGTCGTGACGAGCGGCACCCAGACACCGTTTCTGAAAAAATCGATCGGCCTGGCCTATGTGCCGCTCGACCTGACGACACCCGGGTCGGAAATCACCATCGACGTGCGCGGCCGGATGTCGCGGGCGACAGTCGTCCCGCTGCCGTTCTATAAACGTAAAGTGTAGGGGCGGAGTCTTTGAACGGACGTGAAGGGGCGGGTCTTTAGACGCGCCCGGAGCGAAGCATGACGTATCCGGCCGACCGGAAGTACACCAAGGAGCACGAATGGATTCGGGTCAACGGCGAGACTGGCGAAATCGGCATCACCGATTACGCCCAGCAGCAGCTTGGCGACGTCGTGTACGTCGAGCTTCCGGAGGTTGGCCGCACGATCGCCGCGGGCGAGTCGTTTGGGTCGATTGAGTCTGTCAAGGCCGTGTCCGAGCTCTTCGCGCCGATGAGCGGGGAGGTGGTCGCCGTCAACGAGGAGCTGAAGAACCATCCCGAGGTCGTCAACACCGATCCGCATGGTACGTGGATGATCAAGGTCAAGCTCGCCAGCCCGACCGATTCGGGCGGTCTGCTCGACGCCTTGCAATATCAATCGCACCTGGGATGAATCGACTCGACGCCACCGACTGGTTTGCTCGCCGCCATATCGGTCCCTCGCCAGACGATCGCGATCGAATGCTTGCAGCGGTCGGCGCCGCATCACTCGATGCGCTCATGGACGAAGCCATTCCGGCTTCGATCCGCCTCACGCGGCCGCTGAATCTTCCGCCGGCTGAGAGCGAGCACGCATATCTGAGACGCCTGTCGAGCATCGCGCGCCGGAACCAGACATTCCGCTCGTACATCGGGCTCGGCTATCACGACACGATCACCCCTGCGGTGATCTTGCGCATGGTCATGGAGAACCCGGGCTGGTACACGCCCTACACTCCCTACCAGGCGGAGATCGCGCAGGGACGTCTCGAGTCGTTGCTGAATTTTCAGACGATGGTCGCCGAGCTGACGGGGATGGAAGTCGCGAACGCGTCACTGCTCGACGAGGCGACGGCGGCGGCTGAAGCGATGACCCTGCTGCACCGCGCGCGTTCGAATGGAGGACGGACCTCGTCGGCTTCGGTGAGGGAACGAAGCCTCTTCCTGGTCAGTGACCGCTGTCTGCCGCAAACGATCGATGTGCTCCGCACGCGTGCGGAGCCGCTCGAGATCGATCTGCATGTCGGCCCAATGGAGGCGATGGCGTTCGAGCCGCGTGTGTTCGGCGTGCTGCTTCAGTACCCGGACCAGTACGGAGCGGTGATCGATCTGGAGCCGTTTATTGCCAGCGCACATCGCGCAGGCGTGCTCGTCGCGGTGGGCACGGACCTGCTGGCGCTGGCACTGTTGAAGCCGCCCGGAGAGATGGGCGCCGACGTCGTGTTCGGCAACTCGCAGCGCTTCGGTGTTCCTCTCGGCTATGGCGGTCCGCACGCGGCGTTTTTCGCCACGCGACATGCGTACGTGCGGCAGGCGCCGGGCCGCATTATCGGCGTCTCGGTAGACGTCCACGGACGCAAGGCGTACCGCATGGCGCTGGCCACCCGCGAGCAGCATATCCGTCGCGAGAAGGCGACGTCGAACATCTGCACCGCGCAGGCGCTGCTGGCGAACATGGCCGCGATGTACGGCGTCTACCATGGTCCAGACGGCCTGAAAGCCATTGCAGAGCGCGTCCACGAGCTGACTCGGGTGCTCGAACGCGAGCTCGCGCCGATCGGTGTGAATCAAACGAACCCTGCGTACTTCGACACGCTGCGGCTCGAGTTGCCTTCAGGAGCGGAGGCGGTTCACCGGGCGGCGCTGGAGGCGGGCATCAATTTCCGGTCTATCGACGAGCGTACGGTCGGCATCTCGCTGAACGAGACCGTGACAAGGGCCGATGTGCAGGACATCGTGAACGTGTTCGCAAAGGCACGGGGCGAATCGGCGCGGCCCGTAGACTGGCTCGTGAACGAACCCCTGAGGTTAGATCCGCCCTTCGGACGGGTGCGAACTTCGTCCTTCATGATCCATCCGGTTTTCAACACACATAGATCTGAAACGCAGATGATGCGCTACATCCGCTCGCTCGAGCGGAAGGACATCGGCCTTGATACGTCGATGATTCCGCTCGGTTCGTGCACCATGAAGCTGAATGCCGCAACCGAGATGCTGCCGGTCACGTGGGAGCACTTCTCCCGCGTCCATCCCTTCGCACCCATCGACCAGGCGCAGGGGTATGCACAAGTCGCAACGGAACTGGAGCAGGCGCTCGCGGAGATTACCGGCTTTGCCGCCGTGTCGCTGCAACCGAACTCCGGCGCACAGGGGGAATTTGCCGGCCTGATGGTGATCCGCGCGTATCACCGGGATCGCGGCGAATCACACCGCGACATCGTGCTGATCCCCGCGTCCGCGCATGGAACCAATCCAGCCAGCGCTGCCATGGCCGGAATGCGCGTGGTCGTCGTCGCCACGGCGGCCAACGGCAACGTGGACGTCGCGGACCTGCGCAGGAAGGCCGCCGAGCATCGCGATCACCTTTCGTCTCTCATGATTACCTATCCCTCGACACACGGCGTGTTCGAGGACGACATCAAGGAGATTTGCGAGATCGTCCATGAGCACGGCGGCCAGGTGTACATGGACGGGGCGAACATGAACGCCCAGGTCGGACTGACGAGCCCCGCCGCGATCGGTGCGGACGTCTGTCACTTGAACCTGCATAAGACGTTTGCCATCCCACATGGCGGTGGCGGCCCTGGTATGGGCCCAATCGGAGTCGCTGCGCATCTGGCCGCGTACCTGCCGGGGCATCCGCTGAGGCGAACCGGAGGCGACCGGGCCATTCACGCGGTTTCGGCGGCGCCGTGGGGGAGCGCCAGCATTCTGTTGATCTCGTACGCCTACATCCGGCTGCTTGGCGCCGAGGGAATCACGGACGCGACGCGATTCGCGATACTGAACGCGAACTACGTCAAGGCGCGGCTGCAGCAGCACTATCCGGTGCTGTACGCACGTGCCAACGGGCGCGTCGCGCATGAATTGATCTTCGATCTGCGAGGCTTCAAGTCCGCAGGAATCGAAGAGATGGATGTCGCAAAACGCCTCATGGATTACGGCTTTCATGCCCCGACCGTTTCCTTCCCGGTGGGCGGCACGCTGATGGTCGAACCAACCGAGAGCGAGGACAAGGCGGAGCTCGATCGATTTTGCGACGCGATGATTCAGATTCGCCGAGAGATCGAGGCGGTGGTCACGGGTCATGCCGACCGGGTCGATAACGTGTTAAAAAACGCGCCACACACGGCCGAGGCGATCGCGGCCGCCGACTGGTCGCACCCCTATTCGCGCGAAGAGGCGGCCTTCCCTCTGCCGTTTGTCCGCGCCAACAAGTTCTGGCCAAGTGTCGGCAGAATCGACAATCCGTATGGTGACCGTAACCTCTTCTGCTCGTGCCCTCCCCTCGAGGCCTTCGCCTGATCCCCGTGCGTCCGCTTTGGACCGGAAATCGCAACTAAAACGGCAGGCGATCCGTCTTAAACACACCACACCATGGACGTTAATGGAGCGCGGCTGACAGGATCGGCGTGGCGGGTTGCCATCGATTACGCGGTCGGCGTCATCGCGGGCGTTGCCGTTGCGGTGTTTGCGTCAGCGACCGGGGTTGCCGACAACGTATACGTCATGTTCGCGGTACTGCTCGTCGTCATGGCCGCGTTGCTCGGGGGTACAGGACCGGCGATAACAGTCGCGATTACCGCCGTCGTTGGCGACGACATCGTGCTGTCCGGGCGTCTCCCCCCGCTCGAGCAGTGGAAAGATGAAGTGATTTTCGGGACCATTGCCATAACGGTCGGCCTGCTGGTCGCCGCGAAGCGTAAACAGCAAATGAAGGCGGAGGACCTCGCGCGCCGCGAGCGCGAGCTGCGCACCGAACGTGCCGCGATTCTTGCCACCATTTCACACGACGTGAAGAACCCGCTGGCCGTCATTCTCGGGTCCGCGCGCGCCGCGAGTCGCGATCGTGCATTCGACAACCCGCGGGTGTTCCAACGCATCGAGTCCGCTGCGCTGCAGGCGGCGTCGCTTGTGGATCAACTGTCCGATCTGCACTCGATTGAAGGCAGTGGGATCGCCCTGGAGTGCCGGCCGGCCGATCTGCGGCGGACGGTGGAGGCCGCCAAGGATCAAATGGAAGCGATCGCTCGCGGTCACGTGCTTCGCTATACGGCCCCGTCGGAGTCGGTTGTGGTCGATTACGATGAACGCCGAATACAGCGAGTTCTCCAGAATCTGATCGGAAACGCGATCAAGTATTCGCCGGACGGTGGAGAGATCGACATCAACATACGCCCCGACAACAGCACCGCGGCGATCTCGATTCGCGATCACGGGATCGGTGTACCGGACGCAGATCGTGGCCGGGTCTTCGAACGAGGCTATCGCGCGAACAGCGTCGGTGCTATTCCGGGCACCGGTCTCGGCCTCTTCATCAGCTCGGAAATCGTCAAACGACACGGCGGCTCGATCGAATGCCGCGCCGCCGACGGCCGCGGTACCGTGTTCGAGGTCCGCCTCCCGCTAGCTCGCGTCCACGGCGCGACGGAACGCGTGCAGCAGCTTCCAGGTCACCGGACCGGGCCTGCCGTCGCCGATCGTGCGATCGTTCACCGTGACGATCGGGACCAGTTCGCGCGTCGTGCTCGTGAGGAACGCCTCGTCCGCTCTGAATAGGTCGTCGTCGACCAGGGCCCTTTCCACCACTTCGATTCCCGCGGCCTTTCCGATATCGAAAAGAAACTCCCGCGTGATGCCCGGCAGCAGCCCGGCCTCGAGCGGCGGGGTAAGAGCGACGTTGTCCTTCACGATAAACAGGTTTGCGGTCGTGCACTCGGTCAGCTCGCCCTTGTAGTTCCGCATCACGCCTTCGAAGGCGTTCGAACGGAGCGCCTGCTGCATCGCAAGCGCACTGTTCATCAGGTTGTTGCTCTTGATCATAGGATTCACGCTGGCAGGGTGATTGCGGACGACATCGACAATCACGACGCGGACACCCTTGTCGTACACCTCCGCCGCGGGGTCGATCTGCGGTTTGACGATGATGACGACTGAAGGACTGGGGGTGGCTTTCAGGTCGTAGCTGAGCTCGCCAACGCCGCGCGTGACCAGGACGCGGATGTAGGCCTCTCCATCGAGTGTCGCTGCCGTCTGCGTGGCCCGAATCTGCGAGGCGAGCTCGTCGTCGCTGAAAGGAAGCGCCAGCTCGATCATGCTCGCGGAACGTCGCAGCCTCCGCATGTGGCGGTCGAAGAGAAACGGTCGGCCGTCGTAGGTGCGCATCGTTTCGTAGATCCCCTCACCGTATAAAAAGCCGTGATCGAACACGGAGATCACCGCCTCGCACTCCGGGGTGATACGCCCATTGACGTTGACCGTTGCGGACATATGTAGTGGTATGTATCACATCGGAATGCGGATTCTGAACGCCGCCCAGATGCGCGACGCCGATCGCTTCACCATCGAGGAGATCGGCATTTCCTCGCTCGTGCTGATGGAGAATGCCGGACGCCAGGTGGTGGCGGCGATGGAGGCCGCCTACGAGGCGCGTCTCAACGGCCGAGTGGCGGTGGTGTGCGGCCGCGGCAACAATGGCGGTGACGGCTTCGTCGTCGCGCGAACCCTGCTGCAACGCGGCATCGACACGGCCGTGTTCGTCATCGGCGCGCTGTCGGAGGTTCGAGGCGATGCCAAGACGAATCTCGAGATCCTCGGACGACTCGGCGTCACGGTTGTCGAGATCAACGACGAACAGAGCTGGGAGCTGCACTTTTCCGAGATTTCGCAGTGCACGCTGATCGTGGACGCGATCTTCGGGACAGGACTGAAATCGGCGCTGGGCGGGATGATGGAAACGATCGTCGCCGATGTCAACGCCTCGTCCATCCCTATCGTGTCAATCGATCTGCCAAGCGGGTTGTCTGCAGATACGCCGCACGTCATTGGCGACTGCATCGACGCATCAATGACCGTGACGCTCGCCGCACCGAAGCTGCCGCTCGTGCTTCCGCCGGGCGAGGAACACGCCGGTGACGTGGTGATCGCCGACATCGGCATCCCGCACGATGTCATCGATGGCGTCGAAGGCCAGCACATCGAACTGTTGACACCCGAGCAGCTCCGCGAAGTCGTCGAGCCGCGCGCCGCGGATTCGCACAAAGGGGACTTCGGCCGGGTCACGATTGTCGCGGGCTCACGTGGAAAAACCGGCGCCGCGCATCTTTCCGCCATGGGCGCTCTGCGATCCGGCGCGGGCCTGGTGACCATCGCGACCCCGTGTTCGGTGCTTCCGATCGTCGCCTCGATGGCGCCGGAATTCATGACGGAGCCGCTCGAGGAGTCGGTCGACGGGACCATCTCGTTTGGGGCGATCGAACGCCTCCTCGACTTGAAACAGGACGTGATTGCGTGCGGACCTGGCCTGGGCAGGAATCCTGCCGTCGCCGAGTTCGTACGATCGCTCCTCGATCGTTCCCCCGTGCCGCTCGTCCTCGACGCGGACGCGATTACGGTGCTTGCTGACGACCCCGGCCGCCTCGTTGGCAGGGAAGAGCGCGACGTGATCATCACGCCGCATCCAGGTGAAATGGCACGGCTCATCGGATCGTCCATCGAAGAGGTGCAGGCCAACCGGATCGAAGTCGCGACCAACTTCGCTGCGACTCATCGTGTGTACGTGGTGCTGAAGGGGCACCGCACGATTATCGCGACGCCCGAAGGCCACGTGTACATCAACCCAACCGGTAACCCAGGGATGGCGACCGGTGGCACGGGCGACGTGCTCACCGGGATGGTCGCCGCATGGCTGGCTCAGCTCCTCGACGCCGAAGCGGCCTGCCGCCTTGCCGTGTTTCTGCACGGTGCCGCCGGTGACCTCGCGGAGGCAGAAGAGGGCCAGGTCGCAATGACCGCCACCGACGTGATCGCGAATCTCGGCAATGCCCTGAATCGCCTCTACAATCCTGAACACGCGGAAGGTTAGTCGCGCTGGCTGGTGATTGGTGGTTGCGAGTCGTGTGACGGCTTCGGAGGAAGAAACACAGGCCGTCGCACGCGAACTCTCCGCGACACTCCGGGCCGGCGACGTCGTGCTGCTGTCAGGTGATCTCGGGGCGGGGAAGACGACGTTTGTGCGTGGCCTCGCGGAGGGACTTGGCATCGATCCGCGAGAAGTCAGCAGCCCGACGTTCACGCTGGTGCATGAGTACCGTGGTAACGGGCTGACGCTGTACCACGCCGATCTCTACCGGCTTGAAAGCACAGCCACCGATGATCTCGGGCTCGAAGAGATCGGTGTGAAAGACGGCGTGCTGGCCATCGAATGGCCGGACAGGTTGTCGCACGAATTGCCGCGAGCGACTGTGGTTCGACTGGAAATGGTGAACGACTCGTCGCGGCGTATCACCATAGGGTCGGCTTCAGCCGGCCTTACTCCATCCGATAATTCGGCGCTTCCTTCGTGATCTGCACGTCGTGGACGTGGCTTTCACGGGCACCCGCCGGCGTGATCCGAATCAGCTGCGCCTTGCGCTGCAGCTCGGAAAGCGTCGCACTTCCGCAGTAGCCCATTCCCGCACGGAGACCGCCGACGAGCTGGTGAATCATCGCCGCCACGCTTCCTTTGTGCGCGACGCGACCCTCGATCCCTTCAGGCACCAGCTTATCCGACGCGCGGCCGCCCTCGAGATCGAACTCGTCCTGAAAATACCGATCGCGGCTGCCACGGCGCATTGCGCCAATCGAACCCATACCGCGGTATTCCTTGTAGCTGCGGCCCTGGAAAAGAATCAGCTCGCCGGGACTTTCGTCGGTGCCCGCAAACAGGTTTCCGATCATCGTGCAGCTGGCGCCCACGGCAAGCGCCTTGACGATGTCACCCGAGTAGCGGATGCCGCCGTCGGCGATAATCGGCACGTTGCGGGCTGACGCGGCACGCGCGCAGTCGATGATTGAGCTGATCATCGGCACGCCGATGCCGGCCACAACCCGCGTCGTGCAGATCGAACCGGCGCCGATGCCGACCTTGACGGCGTCCACACCTGCATCAATCAGTGCTTCGGTCGCTTCCGGTGTGGCGACGTTGCCGGCGGCCAGCTCCGTGTTGGGGAACTCGCGGCGCACGCGCGCCACCATGTCGATCACCCCCTGCGAATGTCCGTGTGCCGTATCGACGACGAGCACGTCGACGCCGGCGGCCACCAGCGCCTGGGCGCGTTCGAACGCATCCCTGCTGACCCCGATGGCCGCGCCGCAGCGCAGCCGTCCAAGCGCATCCTTGCATGCGACCGGATATTTCACCGCCTTTTGAATGTCCTTGACCGTGATGAGGCCCTTCAGGCGGTAATCGCGATCGACGACGAGCAGTTTCTCGACCTTGTGCTGGTGCAGGATCTCGCGTGCCTCGTCCAGCGTCGTCCCCACGGCGACCGTGTAGAGAGGGTTCTTCGTCATCACCTCGTCGATCGCGCGGTTCACGTTCGTTTCAAAGCGCAGATCCCGGTTGGTGAGGATGCCGACGAGCCGACCTTCCTTGCTGCCGTCATCCGTGATCGGCACGCCGGAGATGCGGTACTTCTTCATCAGCTCGAGCGCTTCGTAAATGCGGTTGCCCGGCGCGAGCGTAATGGGGTTGACGATCATCCCGCTCTCGGAACGCTTCACCCGGTCGACTTCCGACGCCTGCTCTTCAATCGACAGATTCTTGTGGATGACGCCAAGACCGCCGTGCTGCGCCATCGCGATTGCGAGCGCGGATTCGGTGACCGTGTCCATCGCAGCGCTGACGAGCGGGACGTTGAGCCTGATATTGCGCGTCAAGCGTGTCGACACGTCGACCTGCGTCGGCAGTACTGTCGAGTGCTGCGGCACGAGCAGGACGTCGTCAAATGTCAGCGCGGTGGTGAGTTCGGTGGCGGTGGGGAGAAGCGTGAGAGAGCCGGTTTTCAATTCCATATCAGGCTGCCTGCCCATGGCATTTCTTGTATTTCTTTCCGCTGCCGCAGGGACACGGGTCGTTGCGGCCCACCTTCGGCTCGTCGCGGCGGACGGTCTTGATCACGTCGTCGCCGCCAGTGCGTGCAGGCACCGGACCCTGCCTCGATGATGCCGGTCCTGGCGAGGGCATTGTGGCCGCGGCCGCGGCACGCGACGTCCCGAATGCGGACCCCGCTTCCGCCTTGTTCATCGTTATCGCCGTCGCGCGGCGGGCGACCGGACGCGGCGCGGCGGGCGCCTGCTCGTTCATCACCGGGCGCAGCCACATGACGTAGCGGACGATCTCTTCCTCGACCCGCGCCTTCATGTCGGTAAACAAATCGAAGCTCTCGCGCTTGTACTCGACGAGCGGATCCCGCTGGCCGTATCCGCGAAGGCCGATGCCTTCCTTCAGATGGTCCAGTGAATAGAGGTGATCCTTCCATTGGGCATCGACGATCTGCAGCATGATGTCGCGCTCGACCCGCCGCAGCAATTCGGGACCAACGAGCTTTTCCTTCTCGTCGTAATTCGTTTTGATCAGCTTCCAGATCTCGTCGCCGATCTCGTCCGAGTTCATCTCGTCGAGCTTCAACGAGTCGAGCTGCGCCGGTTCGATGCCAGCGATCCGCGATACCTCGCGCCGAAGTGCCTCGAGATCCCATTCCTCGAAATCGAGCTGCTTGCCGGCGAAGCGTTCGATCTGCTCGTCGAGAAGATCTTCCGCGAGCGCCAACAGGTACGCGCGCGTGTCAACGAGTTCCTCCTCCGAGAGGTGAATCTGACCCACGAGGATCTCGCGCCGCAGCGTGTAGATGCTCTCACGCTGCTTGTTCATCACGTCGTCGTACTCGAGCAGATGTTTGCGGACGGAGAAATTCTGCGCCTCCACCTGCTTCTGCGCGCGCTCGATGGCGCGGCTGACCATGCCGTGTTCGATGGGGACGCCTTCTTCCATGCCAAGCCGCTGCATCAGGCCGGAGATACGATCCGAGCCGAAGATGCGCATCAGATCGTCTTCGAGCGACAGATAGAAGCGCGAGGAACCAGGATCACCCTGGCGACCTGCGCGGCCGCGCAGCTGGTTATCGATGCGGCGCGCCTCGTGGCGCTCGGTGCCGAGGATGTGAAGACCCTGAAGGTTCACCACGTCTTCATGCTCGGTTTCGGTCAGGCGTCTGAAGTGCGAGAAGATCCGTTCCCAGTCCGGACGCGGCACGCGGTAGAAGCCATCGACGTGGAAGAAGTAGACGAATTCGTCGTCGTCGACGAACTTCTCTTCACCCTTCGACAGCCGTTCTGCGACTTCCTCGGACAACGTCTGCTGCCGTGCCATGTGTTCGGCGTTGCCGCCGAGCAGAATGTCCGTTCCGCGGCCGGCCATGTTGGTCGCAATCGTGACGTTTCCCTTACGTCCCGCCTGGGCGACGATCTCGGCTTCCTGTGCGTGGTACTTGGCATTCAGCACGACGTGCTTGATGCCGCGCTTGCGCAGAAGACCCGAGAGGCGCTCCGACTTCTCGATCGAGACCGTGCCGACCAGTGTCGGCCGTCCGCTCGCCTGCTTGTCGAGGATGTCGTTGACGATGGCTTCGTACTTCTCGCGTTCCGTGCGGTAGACGAGGTCCGGCTCTTCGATCCTCTTGAGCGGACGATTCGTCGGAATGACGATGACGTCGAGGTTGTAGATCTTCGCGAACTCCGGCGCCTCTGTTTCGGCGGTGCCGGTCATTCCCGACAACTTGCCGTACTTGCGGAAGTAGTTCTGGAAGGTGATGGTCGCAAGCGTCTGGTTTTCGCGCTCGATCTTGACCTTTTCCTTGGCCTCGACCGCCTGATGCAGACCATCGCTCCAGCGTCGCCCGGGCATCAAACGGCCCGTGAACTCGTCGACGATCACGACGCCGCCGTCCTTGATCATGTAATCGACGTCGAGACGGAAGAGCGTGTGGGCACGCAGACCCTGGTGAACGTGATGGAGCAGCGGCATGTTGGCGGGATCGTAGAGACCGTTCGACCCCGGCACGAGGCGGTGGGCGAGCATCTGCTCGGCTTTCGCCATGCCGGTCTCCGTCAACGTGACCGTCTTGTGTTTCTCATCGACGATGTAGTCGCCGGTCTTTTCCAGCTCTTCGCGTTCCTCGGACTTGACGTTGCCTTGAGTAACCGCGCCTTTCTTGAGCCGCGGAATAATCCGATCGACTTCGTAATACAGGTCGGTGGATTCCTCAGCAGGGCCGGAGATGATCAGCGGGGTTCGCGCTTCGTCGATGAGGATGCTGTCGACTTCGTCGACAATCGCGTAATGGTGACCACGCTGCACCATGGACGCGAGATCGAACTTCATGTTGTCGCGCAGGTAATCGAAGCCGAACTCGTTGTTGGTGCCGTAGGTAATGTCCGCGCCGTAAGCGACCTGCCGCTGTTGATCGGTCAGTTCGTGCTGGATAACGCCGACGCTCATACCGAGGAAGCGATACAGACGTCCCATCCACTCGGAGTCACGGCGTGCCAGGTAATCGTTGACGGTGACGACGTGGACACCTTTGCCTTCCAGCGCGTTCAGATATGCCGGCAGCGTGGCGACCAGCGTCTTGCCTTCGCCGGTCTTCATCTCGGCAATCTTTCCGCCATGGAGGACCATGCCGCCGATCAGCTGCACGTCGAAGTGCCGCATGTTCAGCACGCGCTTGCCTGCCTCGCGAACCACCGCGAACGCTTCGACGAGCACGTCGTCGAGCGACTCGCCTCCAGCGACGCGCTTCTTGAACTCCTCAGTCTTCTGACGTAGCTGCTCGTCGGTGAGCACCTGGATTTGCGGTTCGAGCGCACTAATCTCGGCTACGCGCGGGCGGAGGCGCTTGATTTCGCGCTCGTTCTGGGTGCCGATGACCTTCGCGAGAATTTGACCGAGCATTATTGGTGTCGTGCTTCCAACACGCCGCTAGCCGCTCCGTTGTTACGTTACGGGCCAGGGGCAAACCACGATAGCGAAGCCACCATGGACGCGTCGCCGGGCGGCGCGTATCTACCTAGTTTACGGGAAAAAAGTGTCGGGGCCTGAAATGCTGACGCCCGTCTACGGGGCCCGGGGTTTCTGCTGGGAGAGCAGTTGGAGCGGGTTGAGCAGCTTGCCGCTGGCAAGCACCTCGTAATGGAGGTGGTATCCGGTGGATCGGCCCGTGTTGCCAACGTGGCCGATGATGTCGCCGCGTTTGACCTTCGCGCCGCTCTTCACGGTGTAGTTGAGCAGATGCCCGTAACGCGTCTGCAGGCCGAAACCATGATCGACAACGATCAGGTTGCCGTACCCGCCGTCATAGCCGACGTGGGTAACGGTGCCGTCTGCAGTCGCGAACACCGGTTGACCGCGCTCGCCGGCGATGTCGAGACCAGAGTGGAAATCGGCGCCACCGGTGATCGGATCGGCGCGACGTCCCATTGTCGAGGAAAGCCACCCTTTTGCGGGCCAGATCGACGGTGTTGCCGCCGCCAGCGCGTTGCGACGATCGACGAAGCGGCTGACGACACTGAGGCGCGATTCGAGACTTTCAAGGAGCGTACGCAGCAGTCCGAATGTGTCTTCCGGTGTTCCGAGCGACGAGACCGTCCGCTGCGCCGTCCGGTCTGCCTCGGTGCTGCCGCCCATCGCGCTCGCTTTCACAAGCGCCGGAAGTTTGTCCATCGTCCGCGCCACATTGGGGTCGAGCGCTGATCGCGCACTGATGTCGCGAATTGCCGCTTCGAGAGATGTGATCTGGGTTGTGAGTTCGTCGGTGGCGGAACGGAAACTTGCGTTTTCCAACTCGAGGGCGCGATGGCTCGCCTCGAGATTGGACACGTCGCTCTTCGCTTTCCACGCAGCACCGATACCGATCAGCACGGGGACGCTGAGCACGAGTCCAGAAATGACGAGCACGGGCCGCAGCGATACGGTCGCCCGGCGCACGACCCCCGAGCTGCGATCGGCCACAATAATCGTGTAGCGCTTTGAAGGCATGCAGAGTTCGATTTAGTGCTGGGGGTCGGGGGGGCCCCCCTCGGCTGAGCTCGCCTTGGTGGCGAACAGACTAACACATGGTTTCGGGAAGGCGTCAGAAAAACGTTAACTCTGGCGAAGACCCGGCGAAAATCAGCTCGGCGTCCTTTTCACTCCACTTGGCGATACTGCAGCGCCTCCGCGACATGTTCGCGCTCAACGC
>Ga0207701_10000143_pt1 | contig 66416 bp, 52 predicted proteins | sample KBSSwiSSwithPhiX_FD_184294 | JGI IMG/M metagenome (GOLD analysis project Ga0207701, IMG submission 184294) | Switchgrass rhizosphere bulk soil microbial communities from Kellogg Biological Station, Michigan, USA, with PhiX - S5 (SPAdes) (version 2) | ecosystem: Environmental > Terrestrial >... | reverse complement strand
CCGGTGCTGACCATTCCCCACATGTCGCCGTCGTGGATCAGGTTTTTCATCATCCTGCGGAACAGGTCGCGGATGCGCGGCGTCTGCTGAAAATCCATGTGGAGGTCATCGACGAACAGCAGGAACACACGGCCCGCGGCGTCGTTGGTCGGACGCGCGACGGGAAGGATGATCCCTTCCTGTACGGGTGCGGGCGGCGGCGCGAGCGTGTTGTACGCGCGGCCACCGTGAATCAGAACCATCGATGCGAGGTCCTGCTTCTTGCCATCTTCGAAGACGTCGAAATCCCCCGGCTTCAGATCCGCGATGAACTGATCGCTCTTTGCGTCGCGGACGATCACGTCGGTCGTCACGAGCTCGGCGGCGCCACGGAAGACCGGCAGCTGTGACTGCCCGGCCGGCGGTGTCTGCTGCGGCTGCTGCGCCGCCGGCGACTGGACCATCGCGAGCGCAAAGGCGCCCGCCAGCAAGAACTTAGCGGTGTTTCGCATGGGCATAGTATAAGACACCTTCTGCATATGCATCTTGCGATCGGCTCGGATCACGCCGGCTTTGCGTACAAGGAAGCGATCAAGGCGATGCTGGCGTCAGAAGGCCATATAGTCAGGGATTTTGGGACTAATTCGGAAGCCCCCGTTGACTATCCCGACTTTGTGCGTCCGGTGGCGGAAGCGGTCGCCAAAGGCGAGTTCGAACGCGGAATCGTCCTCGGCGGCTCAGGTAACGGCGAGGCCATGGTCGCCAACCGCATCTGTGGCATCCGCTGCGGTCTGTGCTGGAACGAGCAGGTTGCCATCTGGAATCGCTCTCACAACGACGCCAACATGCTGTCGCTCGGACAGCGGACAATCACTGAGGCGCAAGCCCTTGCTATCGTACGAGTATGGCTCATGACGCCGTTTGAAGGCGGGCGCCACGTCGCTCGTATTCACAAGATCGATCAGCCGTGCAAATAGGTTTCGTCGGACTGGGCCGCATGGGCGGCAACATGACGCGCCGTCTGCTTGAAGGCGGTCATGAAGTGGTCGCGTGGGATCAGAACGCTGGCGCCGTTCAGACGATTGGACGAAGTGGCGCGAAGGGCGCCACCTCGATTCCCGATCTCGTATCGAAACTGACGCCGCCGCGCGTCGTCTGGGTGATGGTCCCCGCGGGCGATCCCACGGAACAGACGGTCACCACCCTTGCCGAACACGTGCAGCAGGGCGACACGATCGTCGACGGCGGCAACTCGCACTTCAAAGACGACGTTCGCCGCGCGTCGACGCTCGCGCGGCGCGGCATTCACTATCTCGATGTCGGTACGAGCGGCGGTGTCTGGGGCGCCGAGCGCGGGTACTGCCTGATGATCGGCGGCCCGGAGAATGCCGCGAGTCGGCTGACGGCGATCTTCCGCACACTTGCGCCTGGACAGGGACAGATTCCTCCATCGCGCGGACTCGACACGTCGAAAACAACGGCGCACGAAGGGTTCCTCTACTGCGGGCCGTCCGGTGCCGGTCATTTCGTCAAGATGATTCACAACGGCATCGAGTACGGGCTGATGCAGTCCTATGCGGAAGGGTTCGACATCCTGCGTAACGCGTCGGCCGGCGCATTGCCGGAGGAACATCGGTACCACTTGGATCTGGCTGCGATTGCCGAACTCTGGCGGCGCGGAAGTGTCGTCAGCTCGTGGCTGCTCGATCTTGCCGCGCTTGCGCTCGCCGCCGATCCCCAGCTGGCGCAGTTTGTCGGAAACGTCGCCGACTCCGGTGAAGGCCGGTGGACTGTCCATGCCGCCATCGAAGAAGAAGTCTCGGCCGACGTGCTGACGACAGCTCTGTACGCGCGCTTCCGATCGCGACGCGACCACACGTTCGCGGAAAAGCTGCTCTCCGCGTTGCGTGCGCAGTTCGGCGGCCATGTCGAACCGCGCTGATTCGTGCGTCTTCGTCATCTTCGGCGCGTCCGGAGACCTCACTCGAAGCAAGCTGCTTCCGGCAATTTTCAATCTGTGTGAAGAAGGGTATCTGCCGGAGGAGTTCGCCATCCTCGGCATCGCTCGGCCGCGAATCGATCAGCCCGCGTACCGGAAACAGATGCGCGAGCAGGTTCGGCAGGCCGAGGGCGAGCCGCTCGAGCCCGCGAAGTGGAAGCGCATCGAAGATCGTCTCTACTACGTTTCTGGCGAGTTCGACGATCCAGCGCTGTTCGAGCGCGTGAAGCAGACGCTGGCCGAGCTGTGTCAGCAGCTTCGCATTCCTCCCAATTTCCTCTTCTATTTCGCCGTGCCGCCCGACCTGTTTGGACTCGTCGCCGGTCGTCTCGCCGACGCCGGTCTTCTCAAAGAGGACGAAGGCTGGCGCCGCGTCATCATTGAAAAGCCGTTTGGATATGACCTGGAAAGCGCCCGGGCGCTCAACGCGGAGCTGAGGAAGGGGCTGCGCGAATCGCAGATCTACCGCATCGACCATTACCTCGGCAAGGAAACGGTGCAGAACATCCTGGCGCTTCGTTTTGCGAACGGGATCCTTGAACCCATCTGGAACAGGCGCTACGTGGACTCGGTACAGATGACTGTCGCCGAAGAGAGCGGCATCGGCAGACGAGGCGCCTATTACGACAAAGCGGGCGGGCTGCGCGACATCGTGCAGAACCACATGTTTCAGGTCCTCACGCTCATCGCGATGGAGCCGCCGATCTCGTTCGGCGGCGAGGATGTACGCGACGAAAAAGTGCGTGTGCTGCACGCCGTCCCACCGCTCACGCGAGACGATGTCGTGCGGCATGTTGTGCGCGGCCAGTACGAAGGCTACCAGTCGGAATCCAATGTCGATCCGAAGTCGCGCACCGAAACCTTCGTCGCAATGCGGCTGTTCATCGACAACTGGCGCTGGGCCGGCGTGCCGTTCTATTTGCGGACGGGCAAGCGTCTCCCGCGGCGTGTGACCGAGGTCGTCGTGGAGTTCAAACGCGCGCCGCTGATGCTCTTCCGGGATACGCCCGTGCGCTCGCTCAGTCCGAATACGCTGATCCTGCGGATTCAGCCCGACGAAGGCATCTCGCTCTGTTTCAACGCGAAGGTGCCAGGCCCCTTCGAACGGCTCGAAACGGTGACGATGGACTTCACCTATGCCAAGTATTTCAAGGCGGAGTCGGCAACCGGATACGAAACGCTTCTTTTCGATGCGATGACCGGTGACCAGACGCTCTTCCACCGCATGGACATGGTGGAAGCGGGATGGCAGGCGGTCGCACCGATCCTCGAAGAGTGGAAACGCGACACGCATTCGCGCATGCCGAACTACCCACCCGCGTCGTGGGGACCGCCGGAATCGGACGTGTTGATCGAGCGCGACGGCCGCGAATGGCGCAACTGAAAATCGTTCCCGACAAACCGGCCATGTCGGAGTCGGCGGCCGAACGGATCACGTGGCTCGTTGAGGCCGCCATCGCAGCGCGCGGCGTCGCGGCCGTTTCGCTGACCGGTGGAACGACGCCAGACCTCCTGTATCAGCTCCTCGCCGATCCGAACCGTCCGTGGCGCAACCGCATCGATTGGGCTCACGTCCATCTGTTCTGGAGCGACGAGCGCGAAGTTCCACCGGAACATCCGGAAAGCAACTTCGGGCTCGCGAATCGGCTCCTGGTACAACACGTGCCGGTGCCCGCGACCCAGATCCATCGAATGCGCGGAGAGCTGCCGGCGTCGGATGCCGGCCCGTTGTACGACGCATTGCTCCGTGCGCGCCGTGCCCAGGTCGCCGGACCGTTGTTCGACGTGATGCTTCTGGGGATCGGTGCGAACGCACACATCGCATCGGTCTTCCCGAACAGCCCTCTCGTCGAACGACCCGAACGACCCGAACGACTGGCCGCCGGCGTTCATGTCCCCGAGCTCGCGCAGTGGCGCATCACGATGACGCCGCCCGCACTCCTGGACAGTGCCGCGATCATCGTCATCGCGAACGGATCGTCCAAAGCCGAGGCTATCGCCGCGACCATGGAGGGCGCTCTCGACATCGCCCGCTACCCGGCGCAGTTGCTGCGCCCAGCCGGGCACTATGCCGAATGGATTATTGATTCAGCCGCGTCTGCTCGATTGCGCGCCGTGCCGCCCGCGTGATCACCATCGTCGCGACGAACGTCGCAATCAGGCCGACGATGAGCAACACGTAGTACTCAGGGCCACGAGGCGGCGCGATGCCTGCGGCGATCTTCGCGACGTCGCCAACGACCTTTCCGTAGTACGCGTACATGATGATCGTCGGCATCATGCCGAAGCACGCGAGCCAGAAGTCGCGAAGACGGACGCCGTAGACGCCAAGCGCGTAATTCAGCAGGACGTAGGGCACCACAGGGGACAGGCGCAGGAGAAACTGCACCCACGCTCCCTCGTGCGCGACGGCCCTGCGCACAACGTCGACACGTCGATCCCGCAGAATCCATTTCACCAGCCTCGTACCCGCAATCATCCGTGCGACACCATAGGCCGCTGTCGCGCCGAGCGTCGCGCTCACCAGGACGAGCAGCGAACCCTTCCAGACGCCGAAGATCGCACCCGCTGCGACGCTGAGCACAAACGCCGGCGCCAGCGTGACCGCGGCGGCCACATACAAGAGGACAAAGAGCAGTACTCCCCACAGTCCCAGCTCTCCGACCCGGAGCAGCAAGACCGCGAGCCAGGACATCACGATTCCGGAGCGCGCTTCTTCGAGCGGCGCCGCCGCTTCGCGAACACGTGCGACAGCCGCTGCAGCGCCTCGGCTGCCTGCTGAAGACCTGCGGTGATTTCGTCGGCATCGGTCCACGCCGCAGGATTGAGCCGCTCGACAAGGGCAAAGAGTGCCTGCTGCCGTTCGGGGTCCTGCGCGCGCTGCGGAATCTTCTCGCGGACCGCGGTGTACCACTGCGACAGAAACGCGATTTGTTCGTCGGGGGTGGCGCCTTCGATGGTGGAGGGAACGGTAAAACGCGGTACTGGCGGCGGCTGCTGCGCAGGCGCGCCTTCGACCGCATCTTCGGATGCGGGCCGCTGGCGCGAGCGGCGCGGCTCCGGCGCAGTTTCGATCACCTGCTGGTTGTGAAACACCGCATTCCAGTCGAACTCGATATCCGGATGCTGCGCTTCGATCTGCTTGAGCACATCCGCCTCGAGCGCTTCGCGCCCGACACGGACACCCCCCGGCGTTCGAAACATGTAGAGGATTCGCGATCGCTGGCGGGTGCCTTCGCGGCACCAGTGCATCAGGTACGTGGTCTCGTATCCGCGTTTGTCGCGGATCACCCGCAGGAACGGCACGGATGGTTACTTGCGCTTCTGGGCGCGCGCGGCCGAACTCTTCTTGGCCGGAGACCGCGACGGGCGCGCCGCCGGCTTGCGCGGCGCCGCACGGCGCGTGGCTTGCCGGACGCTTTTCTTTGCAACCGGTTTGCGGGCCGCGGGTGGTCCGGTGGCGCGTGCTCGCGTTCGATCCTGCCCGTTCGGTCCGCCGCTCCTCGCGGGCGTCGCCGCCGCACGGGCTACCGGCGCGGGCTTGGTCCCCTTCAACTCCGGTTGCGCCGACTTCTGCACCAGCGTAAAGCGAAGCTGATCACCGAGGACGTGATAGGCCCAGATCTCCGAAACGGGAATCTGCATGTCCTGCACGAGGCGCCGTGCGACATCGATCATCGAAACAGGCACGTAGAGATGAAACGGCGTCCGCAATCGAGAAAATGCCGCCCACTGCGACATCGCCTCGAGGTGATTGACCGATTCGGCGGTTTCTACCTCAACGACGCCCAGCAGCTTCCGGCCCCGTTCACTTTGCAGCACAAGATCTGGAAACCAGGGTGGTGGTCCACCGACCGGGGCGGTCTGCTCATTGCCGGGGTTGATGGCGACGTCGAACTTTCTCTTATATTTCGCCTGCAACAGGCGGATGATGCGGTCGTGCTCGAGCTGCTCCCGGACTGGCCGGACGAGGATTGGGCTCACACAACCTCCGTACCCATGGACGTTCCCGCCGCAGATCCGGCGTCCAAAGTGGCTGAATATAGCATAATGGCGCCGGTGCCTTCTCCTCCTGCCAACTCTGAAACCCCTCCGCGCATGCTCATCGTTGACGACGACGTAAGCGTAACCGACACATTTTCGCGAATGCTTCGTCTCGAAGGATATGAGGTATGGGCGGCACTCTCCGCCGATGAAGGGCTGAGCCTGGCCCAAACTCATCGGCCAGATGCGGTCATTCTGGACCTTCGGATGCCGCTGACGAGCGGCCTTCAGTTCCTGCGAGCCATCCGGGCTATTCCGGGCCTGACGGGAACTCCTGTCGCTATCGTTACGGGCGATTACTATCTGGACGATGCCCAGTCGAACGAAATTCGAGAGCTCGGTGCCGAGCTTCGCTACAAGCCGCTGTGGCTCGAAGAACTCGTCACCCTCGCGCGCGAACTGCTCAACATGAACGGGGACTCAGGGCTGAAGACTTAGGGCTTGAGGCACTTCCGCCGACGTTGTTGATCGTTTGCTTCAGCCGTGAGCCCTAAGCCGTAAGCCTCCTAAGCCCTGAGCCCTGAGCCTTGAGCCGCTTCTTGAAAGCCTGCCGTCGCGAGCCGGTCGATGTCACGCCCGTGTGGTTCATGCGCCAGGCGGGCCGCTATATGGCGGAATACCGCGCCATTCGCGAGGAGCACTCGCTGCTGGAGATTTGCCGCACGCCGGATCTGGCGGCCGAAGTCACACTGCAACCGGTCAGGCGGATCGAGGTGGATGCCGCGATCCTCTTTTCCGATCTGCTCCTGCCGCTGGAGCCGATGGGACTGCCGTTCGACTTCGTCAAAGGCGAAGGACCGCAGCTCGAACGACCGATCCAGTCACCGTCCGATATCGACAAACTGAAGACATTCGAACCGCGCGAGGCGCTCGCGCACGTGCTCGAGACCATCGAGGTTGTCCGAGAGGAACTGCGGGGTCGAGTTCCACTGATCGGTTTCGCGGGCGCACCGTTCACGCTGGCGTCGTACGCCATTGAAGGTGGCCACTCCAACAACTTCGCTCGAACGAAATCGTTGATGTACGGCCACCCTGAGGCGTGGCATCGCCTCTGCGACAGGTTCGCGACCATCGTCGGCGACTACCTCAACGCGCAGATCGACGCGGGTGTGGACGCCATTCAGGTATTCGATTCGTGGGTCGGGACGTTGAGCGCCTCCGATTATCGTGAGTTTGCCCTCCCACATTCGCAGAAGATCTTCAACGCCATCGCGGGCCGCGTGCCGACGATCCATTTCGGGACGGGCACCGCGACGATGTTCAAGGAGTTGCGTGAAGCGGGCGGCGATGTCATTGGTGTGGACTGGCGTGTGCCGATTGACGAGGCATGGGAAGACATTGGCTTGGACCGCGCCGTTCAGGGGAACCTGGATCCGACGCTGCTGCTCGGTCCACCGCGGCGTATGCTCGATCAGGCCGAGAACATCCTGAAGCGTGTTGCCGGCCGACCCGGACATGTCTTCAACCTGGGCCACGGCATCCTTCCCTCCACACCCGTCGAAAACGTCCAGATGCTTGCGCAATACGTTCATCGAGCTTCGCGGAGGTAGCCTTTCCGCGTGATCGACTGCGACGTGGTGGTCATCGGCGGAGGTATCGCCGGTCTCGCGGCAACCTACGAACTGCGGCGACGTGGTGTCAACGTTCTGCTCGTCGAGTCCAGCGAGCGGCTCGGTGGCGTCATTCGCACCGATCGATTCGATGGATGGGTGATTGACGGCGGACCCGATGCCCTGCTGACGCAGAAGCGCGCCGCCGTCGCGCTCTGCGGCGAGCTTGGACTCACCGATCGCCTTGTTTCGACGCTGATGCCGCGGACCGCGTACGTGCTCCGGGGCGGACGCCTGCATCCGATTCCTGAAGGCTCATTTCTCGGATTTCCCGTCCGCGCCAGGGCACTGGCCTCCTCGTCACTCTTCTCCGCTGGCGGCAAGCTTCGAATGGCGTGCGAAATCGTCATCCCGCGAAGCGACGATGACGAAGATGAATCGATCGCGTCGTTCGTGCGGCGGCGGTTCGGCCAGGAAGCCGTCGACTACCTCGCCGAGCCGCTGTTGGCTGGAATCCATGCCGGTGATGTCGAACGCTTGTCGATTCGAGCGCTCTTTCCACGGCTGGTCGATGCCGAGCGCCAGTCTGGCAGCATCATCCGGGCCTTCCGCGCACTCCGCATGCGACCATCGGCGCAAGGCGCCTTCGTGTCGCTTCCCGGCGGCATCGGTGAGCTGGTCGATGCGCTCGTGGACACGATCCCAAGAGAAGCAGTCGTGACGGGTGCGCGGATTACCGACCTGCGGCATGCCGGAACATTCATGCTCGACATGCCACGAGGGCCGGTCGCCGCACGGGCCGTCATTCTCGCAGTGCCAGCGTATACAGCCGGTGGCATCCTGCGGGGCATTCACACGGGACTGGCGGCGCTCTGCGAAGAAATCGCATACGCGTCAACAGCCACGTCCGCATTCGCATATCGACGCGATCAGATCGCTCACCCGATGCGCGGAAGCGGGTTCGTCGTTCCGCGGATCGAGCGGAGTCCGCTGCTGGCTGCGACATGGGTGACGTCAAAATGGCCGCATCGCGCCCCTGAGGGTCACGTCCTGTTGCGCGCGTTCCTCGGCGGGGGCCGCGACCCGCATCGACTGGATCAGAGCGACGATGAACTGATCCACCTCGCACGGGAAGCCTTGACGGAGGTGATGGGTATCTCGGGTCCGCCGCTGTTCTCGCGGTTGTATCGATGGACGCGTCAGAGTCCGCAGTACGAGGTCGGTCATCTTCGCCGGGTCGCGGCTATCGACGAGCACCTCGCGCGATTCGCCGGTTTGTTCGTGACCGGCAGCGGCTTTCGCGCGATTGGGATCCCCGATTGCATTGCGGACGGTCGCGCAACGGCCGAACGCGCCGCTCGTTTTCTCGCCGCGCGACCGTAGAGGCGGATCTTCAGGTCCGCCGTCGCTCGTGTCAGAATCGTCCGCAATGCCTGTTCGACTCACGCTCGTCGCCCTCGTCTTCCTCATCGCTCCAGCCGCCGCACAGCAACGTTCGCCGGGCGTGTTGACGCCGCAGATTGAATCCATCCTGAAGAGCATCAGGGCCGCTGACAAGGGACTACTCGCGGTCTCGGAAGAAGACGGCCGATTCCTGCGCGTGCTCGTCTCGACCCGCGGCGCGAAGTCGGTGCTCGAGATTGGCGCGGCCAGTGGCTACAGCGGCATTTGGCTCGGCCTCGGCGCTCGCGAATCCCGCGGACACGTGGTTTCTATCGAGTACGATCCGCAGCGCGCGAAAGAAGCGGCCGCCAACATTCAGAAGGCCGGACTGAGCGACGTCGTGCGCGTCATTCACGGAGACGCGTTCAAGGAGATTCCGAAGCTGCAGGGCACGTTCGATCTCGTGTTCCTCGACGCGTGGAAGCCAGACTACAAACGGTTCTTCGACATCGTCTACCCGCGGCTCGACCCGGGCGGCCTCTTCCTCGCCCACAACGTCGTCAACAAGGCGTCGGAGATGGAGCCGTTTCTCAAGGCGATTCAGAACCATCCAGGACTGTTCACGTCCGTCGTCTCACCGGGTTCGGAAGGCATGTCTGTTTCGTACAAGCTCAGGTAATTCAAAATTCATATCTTGAATTTTGATTCATGAAACCAGTCCATCTCATCGGCGTTCCGCTCGATCTCGGCGCCGGGCGGCGTGGCGTGGACATGGGACCGTCGGCGTTCCGCATCGCCGGTATTCGTGATCAGATCGCCGCGTTCGGGCGGGCCGCGATCGACAAGGGTGATCTCCCTGCGCCGATTCCAGAGACACAGCGGCCGGCGGACAAGCAGAAGAAATACGTCCGTGAGATTGCCAAGGTCTGTCAGAAGCTCTACGAACGTGCGTTGAAGTCGCTGGACGAAGGCGCGCTGCCGCTCGTGCTGGGCGGCGATCACAGCCTGGCCGTGGGATCGGTTGCCGCAAGCGCCGACTGGGTTCGTCGTACATCGTCAAAGCCGCTGGGCCTGATCTGGGTGGACGCGCACGGTGACATGAACACCCCGTCAACGACCGAAAGCGGCAACGTACACGGAATGCCACTGGCGGCGCTACTCGGGCAGGAGCCTCTGGAGCTCGCGTCGATCGGTTCGACGCCCTCGGTGCTGCCGCAGCACACCGTGCTCGTCGGCATCCGCAATCTCGATCAGCGCGAGAAGGACCAGATTCGCGCGTCCGGGATTCACGTTTTCACGATGAAGGACATCGATCGCGATGGCATCGCCACGGTGGCCGAACGCGCGCTGGCACTCGCCGCGCGTGATACGGGTGGCATCCATGTCTCGTTCGATATGGATGTGTGCGATCCGTCAATCGCGCCAGGCGTCGGAACGCCCGTCAAGGGCGGATTCGATTACCGCGAGGCGCACATGATCATGGAACTGGTTGCCGATTCAGGCCGGCTCGTGGCGCTCGATCTCGTCGAGGTGAATCCGACGCTCGATATCCGCAACACGACCGCGGAGTTTGGGAGCGAACTGGCGTTGTCGGCCTTGGGAAAGGGAATCTTGTAGGGGCCGGCTTGAGCCGGCCCTCCCTCTACTTCGTTTCTTTGAAGATCAGATCGGCGTCGGCCTTTACGCGCACCAAGACTGGCATCGCTTCGTAGCCGGCGTACTTCGCGGGCGTCTTCCACGCGGCGGCCACCTGGTCGACGGTCTTGCCGGACCGCTTCCCCTCCTGCACCGCGCCCACGAAGTCCTTCACATACGCGATGAACTCGCGAAGATCGGCGCGCGTCGTGGTGGTCTCGTTGTGTCCGTTGACGATCTTCTCGACGTTGTTCTTGTCGGCGAAGTCAGCCGCCTTGGTCAACGTGTCGGCGTAACCGACGCCGGTACCGCCATTGTTGGCGTCCATGCCCGGGAGCCCCTTGTTGGCGAAGACGTCGGCCATGTGGAGCACACGCGCCGCGGGGAAGAAGACCATCGCGTCGCCGTTGGTGTGCGCCCGTCCGAAGTAGTGAAGCTCGATCCGTTCGGCGCCGTTGCCGATCGTCATCGTGTCCTTGAAGGTCCGCTTGGCCATGCCTGCGCCGTTATGCTGCGTGAAGATGTTCGGCGGCGGCCCCCCGGCCGGCTGCGCGACGAAGGACGCCGGCCGCATCGCGCCCATGTTCGCCTTCGTGTTCTCCTGGACGATGACGTCCACGTTGGCGGGAAACTCCACGTTGCCGCTCACATGGTCGCCATGCGTGTGGGTATTGACGATCGTCGTCACCGGCTTGTTGGTGATCGTCTTGATCTTGTCGAGCAGCGGCTGGCCCCAGCCCGGATTTTTCGTGTCCACGACGACGACGCCGGTTGCGGTGATGAAGATTGAGGTGTTGCCGCCGCCACCGCCCGCCAGTGCGTTCAGGACGTAGAGGTTGTCGGCGAGCTTCTCCACCTTGATCGCCGAGGCCGACGGCTTGGGGGGCGCCTGTTGCTGTGCCGCCACCGCGATTGAGAGCACGCCCGCCATCAGCAAACCGCCCAGAACGATACGTCTCCTCATCGGCCCTCCTCCAGTCAGACGACGGGCATCATACGCCAGAACCGCCTTGCGCCAGCATCTCTTCGATTTCGTCCATGACCCGATTCATCTTGCGCATCGTGAAGTCGAGCGGTTCGTCAGTCGTCATATCGACGCCAGCATCCTTGAGCAGATCGATCGGATACTTCGACATTCCCGAACCGAGGAATGTCAGATAGCGATCGCGTGCTGCCTCGTCTCCGACAAGGACCTTCTCCGAGAGCGCCTCCGCGGCCGTGAATGACGTGGCGTACTGGAAGACGTAGAAGCCGATGTAAAAGTGCGGAATATAGCTCCACTCGTGCTGGACGTAATCGTCGACCACGCAGACATCGTCGGCGTGGCCGTAGTAGCGGCGGGTGATGTCGAGATAGAGATGGCTGAGCGTTTCGCCGGTAATCGGTTCGCCGCGCTCGGCGATCTGGTGCATCCGCAGCTCGAATTCCGCAAACTGCGTCTGCCGGAACACCGTCGCCTTGATGTTCTCCAAAAAGCTGCCGAGGAGCGAAAGGCGTGTTGCCCTATCCGTCGTGTTGACCAGCACCCGGTGGATCAGCAGCGCTTCGTTGAACGTCGACGCTACTTCCGCGACAAACGTCGGGTAGTTGGCGAGCGCGTAGGGCTGATGGGTGTTGGAGTAGTAGCTGTGCATCGTGTGCCCGAGCTCGTGGGCCAGCGTGCTGACGTCGTTGTACTGACCGAGGTAGTTGAGCAGCATGTACGGATGGACGTCGTACGCGCCGCCTTCGGAGTAGGCGCCGGAGCGCTTGCCGGTGGTCGGGAAGAAGTCGATCCAGCGTTCAGTGAAGGAACGCCGCACCACGTCACAGTACTGGCTGCCCAGCGGCCGCATCGCGTCGAGAATCTGCTCCTGGGCCTGCTCCGGCGAAAACGTCAATCGCACTTCCGCTACGAGCGGCGCGTACAGATCGAAATACCGAAGTGAGTCGGAAATCCCCATCATCCGACGACGCAGCTTGAGGTAGCGATGGAAGGACGGCAGCCACCGGTTGATGCCCTCGATCAGACGGTGATAGACGGTCACGGGAATATTCGGCCCGTCGAGCGCCGCTTCGAGATGCGAGCCGTACCGGCGCGTCTTGGCGTACAACGCCATCCGCTGGATGTTGGCATTCGTCGTTGTGCCGAACGTGCGTTGGAACCCGCCAAGAGCGGTGAAGAACGTTGTCATCGCCTCGCGGCGATCGTCGCGATTGACCAGCGTTCGCAGCTCGGCGTAACCAGACGGATCGACGCGCGCCGTGCGGCCGTCGCTGAGCGTGATTGTGGGATATGGAAAATCGGCGTTCGTCAGAATGTTGTAGATGTTGTGTCCCGACGCGGCCAGCGGCATCGCATCCGCGAGAATCTTTTCCTCGCTGTCCGATAGCGTATGCCTCGCACGACGCACCAGGTCGTGGATGTAGAAGGAGTAGATCTGCAGCCGCGACTCTGACGCGAGAAATCGCTCCAGAGCGGCCAACCCGATGCGGAGCAGCTCCGGCTCCACGTACGAGGTCTGCGCCTTGAAGTCGGCCGCGAGCTGCTGCATCTCCTGCTGCATGCCCTGCGGACCGGCTTCCCTCGTATCCTGATCGGCCAGCATCCCGGCATAGACAGACAATCTCGCGATCTCCTTGTCCATCCGGAACGCATCGTCGAGCGCATCGGCAAGCACCTGTGCCGACGAGCCAAGGCGTCCTTCGTAACCGCGCAGCCGCGGAAGCTCGCGTGCGATCGCGTCTTTTGCCGCGCGCCAGGCCGCGACATCGGGGCAGATGTCCGCCAGGTTCCACTTGTATTCCTCGCCTATCGCCGAACGTTCTCGATCTTGTCCCGCCGTGAGCGTCGTCATCGTCAACTCGCTTCGCTCGTAGCCTGATACCGAGACTACGCCTGAAACCGGATACCCGAGACCTGCGTTCAGTGGGCCAGTGTAGTTCACCATAAGATCGTCACCGATGCCGCGCGCACCGCTTCCGGCCGACTGGGCCGGTCTCACCGACGAAGAACTGCTCAACCTTCGACTTTGCGACCTCCCCATCCGAATCGAGAACGAGCTTGCGGAACGGATCGAACAGCTCCGTTCCGAGCTCACCGCGGCCGGGCTGCTCGCCAAGATCCATTTCTACTTGTCGGACGAGTGGTTCACGCCTGACGGTGCGACGACGATCGCCGTCCCCTTCTATCTGGCGCATCCGCGCCTCGCCAAGCTCGAAGAGGCGCAGATGCTGGAAGTGGAGGGGGGCGAATACGAGTGGTGCATGCGCATTCTGCGGCACGAAGCCGGCCACGCGATCGACAACGCGTTCAAGCTGCGGCTGCGCCGGCAGCGACGCAAGATCTTTGGGTCGTACAAGAAGCCGTATCCCGAGTCGTACACGCCTCGCCCCTACAGCAAGAGCTTCGTCCTCCACCTCGACGCGTGGTACGCACAGAGTCATCCCGACGAGGATTTCGCCGAAACGTTTGCCGCCTGGTTGACTCCGACCAGCGAATGGCGCCAGCGGTATGCCGGTTGGCCCGCCCTGAAGAAACTCGAGTACATGGACGCGGTGATGCGATCGGTCCGGGGAAAGCATCCCCGCGTCGACAACCTTGACGAAGTCGATCCGCTCCGGCGGCTGCGCAAAACGCTGCGCCAGCACTACCGCCTCAAGCGGCGCCACTACGGGGTGGATTATCCGAACTTCTACGACCGCGATCTGCGGCGCCTCTTCTCCGATGCGCCGGAGTTCGCCGGCAACATCACCGCTGCACAGTTCATCGGCCGCATCCGCCGCACGACCCGCCGCGTCGTCGCCGAATGGACCGGCATCTATCAATACACGATCGATCAGGTCATCGAAGACATGATCGAACGGTCGCGCGAGCTCAAGCTGCGGCTCGCCGTGCCTGAAGACCAGGCCAGGCAGGAGTTCACCGTCCTACTGACCGTCCAGACCATGAACCATCTCCACAGCGGCGGGCACCGCTTGTTCCTGTGAAGCGGCGCATCCTCGCTCTCGTCCACCAGCATCTCGTTCCACCTGAGGACACGACCGGCATCGACATCCTCGAGGCTGAGTGGAAGATGGAGTACGACGTCATCGAGACGCTGCGCGAGCAGGGACACGAAGTTCGGGTGCTTGGCGTCCATGACGACTTGACAGGCATCCGTCCCACCGCGGGCTTCTTTCAACCGCACATTGTGTTGAACCTGATGGAAGCGTTCGCCGGTGTCACGACTTTCGATCAGAACGTCGTCAGCTATCTCGAGCTGCTTCGATTGCGGTACACAGGCTGCAATCCGCGCGGGCTGATCCTTGCGCGCGACAAGGGATTGTCAAAGAAGCTCCTCGCGTACCACCGTATCCCCGTCCCCGATTTCACGGTCGCGCGATACGGCCGAAAGCCGGTGCTGCCGAAGAAGATGCATTTCCCCCTCATCGTCAAGTCGCTGTTCTTCGAAGCGTCAGCCGGCATTTCGCAGGCCTCGGTCGTGGAGAACGCCGAGCAGCTTGCTCGACGCGTGCAGTTCATTCACGAAAGCCTCGGCACCGCCGCCATCGTCGAGCAGTTCATCGACGGCCGGGAACTGTACGTGGGCGTGCTGGGCAACGAGCGTCTCGAGGTGCTGCCCGTGTGGGAGATGTCGTTCGCGAAGATGCCGGAGAACCGCTGGCGCATCGCGACCGAACGGGTGAAGTGGAGCACGAGGTACCAGAAGGCGAACGGCATCATGACCGATGCCGCGACCCTCGATGCCTCGGCAATCGCCCATATCCAACGGATGGCCAAGCGCGCCTATCGTGCGCTGGACTTGAATGGCTACGCGCGAATAGACCTACGCCTCGACGAACGAGGACGGGCGTACGTGCTGGAGGCCAATCCCAACCCGAACCTGGCGTACGGCGAGGATTTCGCCGAGTCGGCCGAGGTCTACGGTCTGTCCTACGAGAAATTGCTCGAACGGATTATCACGCTCGGGCTCCGCTGGGAGCCCGAGCGCACCGGATAGGCGATTCAGGGGCCGGCGAAGCCGGCCACGACGAAAGTCTCGGCTACGAACTCTCGCTCTAGTTCGTACGGATCCGGACAGTCGCCATCACGTTGAACGGCTCGCCCGGGTAGAGCTGGCGATTGCCGAGCGACGACGTCCAGTACTCCCGATCGGTCAGGTTGCTGAAGTTCAATCCATACCGGACACGGCCTTGTGTGTAGGTGACGGCGGCGTGGAGCAACTCGTAGGCGCTGAACCCGACTGTGTCCGTGTCGTTGATGAATTGATCCGACACGACCTGGCCGCCGCCCATGAGCGCGAAGCCGTTCTGCCAGACGTATTCCGCGGAGAAGTTCACCGTATGCCGCGGTGCACGCCTCGGAATCTTCCCTGACAGGTTCACACCCGCGTTGGTGAAGTAGTCGGCGAAGACCGCCTTGGTGAAGCCGTATCCGAGATCGAGATTCAGGTTTGACGTCGGCCTTCCGTGAAGTTCGGTTTCAAAGCCACGGGACCGCAGCTTCCCAATCTGGTCGAAGTTGCCCCCCCCGATGGATCTCGCGACGTTGCGCTTTTCGATCTGGAACACTGACGCCGACCATTCGAGACGCTGCTGGAACAGGCGCAGGCGCTGGCCTGCTTCGTACAGCTCACCGTATTCGGGCTCGAGCGGCGTTCCGTCCGCCTGAATGCTGAAGTTTGGCCTGAAGGCTGTGGAGTTCTGGACGTACAGGTCGAGAGTCCTGACTGGCTGGTAAACGACGCCAACACGATACGTCGTCTTCTGCGACCGGCCGCGCGTCGGAGCCACCTGCGTTTCAATACCATTGGTAATCGGATTGTTGTGATTGGCGCGGCGCACCCGATCGTAGCGGGTGCCAATGACGACCTTCACCTTCGGCACCACCGTCGCGGTGTCCTGGAAGAAGATGCCGTTGGTGTTCTGCGCGAGGTAGTCGAAGCGCGTGACCGGGAAGGCGTGCACGTTGAGCGGAACGTGCGTCTCGATTGGGTCGTACAGATCCACGGGCGTCGTGTTGAAGTTGGCGGCACTGCGGCGATCCGTCCGATTGTCGTGATCCTGGTAGTCCCAGCCGGCCAGCAGGTTGTGCTCGACGCCGAGCTTCAGGATGCCGCTCACCTCCGCCTGATTCATCCATGTCTGGCGGTGATGGTCGAAGTACAGGAAGCCACGGTTGACGCGGCTCGGTGGCGTCACGTCGAGGAATTCCGTCGTCCAGTACTCGTCGTTGAAGTCGCGGTAGCCGACCGTGTCGCGAAACGCCACACCCCGCGCGAACATCTGCGAGAAGCTCAATCGGACGTTGTGATCGACCGCCAGCCCGAAGTCCTGCGGCGTGTTGTAGCGGACGTCACGCGCCACCTTGGGGATCGCGTCGCTGCCGTCGCCCTGCACGGCGCGCGACAGCGGATCGCCAATCGCCGTCCGCTCCGGATCCGGTGCGAACCCGGCAGTCAACGGCACGAGCGGGATTCCGCCGTCACCGCTGACGCGGTTGCGGTCGAACATATACCGGACGTCGAGTTGTGAAGAGTTCGACAAACGCCACATCAGCGACGGCGTCGCGTTGAGGCGTTTGCTAGGATCGTGGCGGAAGTTGTCGGCCGACTCTCCTCCTAGGTCGAACCGGTAAAACAAGACATTGCTTCGGACCACTCGTCCACCCGCCCCGAAGGCGCCCCTGAAAGTGTTCCAGCGTCCGGTCGCGCCGGAGAAGTCGTAAATCGGCTCCGAGGTCGGCTTCTTCAGGACGAGATTGACCGCGGCCCCGACTGCGTCGCCGCCATAGAGCACCGACTGCGGCCCCTTCAACACCTCGAGCCGTTCGACGTTCGCGAGCTGCGTGTTGACGCGGTTCCCCTCATTGCGGATGCCGTCGACCATCTGGACGGAGTCGCTGAAGCCGCGGAATGTAAAGTACTGATAGACGCCGTACTGCTTGTACGCACTCACGTTCGCGACATGCTGCAGCGCGGAGACCACGTCGTTCAGCGCATGCGCTTCGATGAACTCCGACGAGAGCGTGTTGACGGTCAGCGGCTGATCGCGGAGCGGCACCTTGATACGGCCAATGGTCGGCACCGTTGCAACGGCTTCAACGGTGACGTTCTCGCTGAAGGGCGCGACATCCAGCAGCACCTCGATCGGTCGGCGGCTGCCGGCGAGTGTCAGCGACTGCGTGTGCGGCGTGAAGCCCGCGGCAGAGATCTCGATGCGGTACTCGCCGGGCACGAGACCGTCGAACTCGGATGTACCGCTGGCCCCCGTCACCTCCGTGCGCTGATCGCCTGATGAAAGGTGAATCAACACGACCGGCGCGCCGACGACGGCAGCATGATCGGGATCGATGACGCGGACTTCAAGGGATCCACTTTGTGCGGCAGCGGGCGCGGACACCCACAACGCGAGAGCAAGCACTGCACACGACAGACGAACGACGCTCATCTGGAGCCTCCGGACGCGGGACCTTATCTCGCTGACTCGCGTTCGACAACTGAAGTCTTTCGAAAGTTTTTGTCAGGAAGCGCGTCAGGAAATCGTTAGCAACTCTTCAGCATTGAGCTCGGTGCGACTCGATATCCTGTGCGCCATGTCCCTACGTGACTTCCTCTTCGTCTCGTTCGTGTTCACCGCGAGTGTGGCTTCCGCACAAACCGTCTCCGTCACCGGCCGCGTCGCGGATCCGCAGGGCGCGGTCGTCTCCGGTGCTGTTGTCACCTTGAATCCCTCGAGCGCCGCTGCGCGAACGACTTCGTCGACTGCCGATGGCATGTTCTCGTTTGCTGGCGTGCCTGCCGGCCTCGCCGTTCTCCAGGTCGAGTCGCCGGGGTTCGAGCGTTGGATCCGCAACGTCGCAGTGTCGTCCGCAACCGCCGCGTTCGACGTCACGCTTCAACTTGGCAGCCTCGCGGAAACCGTTGCCGTGGAAGCACCGAGACTGGAAGAGGAATTACCGCAGGAAGTGGAGCGCGCCGGGTCGCGCATCCAGACCATCACGAGCGAACAGATTGAAAACGGCGGCTACGACGACGTCGGCCAGGCGCTCCAGTCGCTCGTGCCAGGTCTGTTCCTTGCCCCGAAAGCCGGCCCCTTCGACTACGTTGCGGCGTCACTTCAGGGATCGCGGACCAACGAAATCCTGTGGCTCGTCGACGGCGTCCGCATCAGCAACCGCCTCTATAACGGCACGACGCCCATTGACACCCTGCCCGCGCACATGATCGAGCGCATCGAAGTGATCGAAGGCGGCCAGGGATTGTTTTATGGCACGCAGGCTGTCGCCGGCGCGATCAACGTGGTCACCAAGTCGTTTACCGATGCGGCCAACGGCACGGTGCAAGGGGCTTTCGACACCAATCGCGGCGGTCACGCGAGCGCGTTCGGCCGCAACGCGATCGGCGCGAATCGCTTCGTCGCGTATGCCTCGACGGACAACGCGAAAGGCTTCCAGTCGTTTCCATCGTCGGAGTTCGCGGCCAGCACGACGGACCGGAACCGCAGCTACGACGTGCTGACGTTCGGCGGCAAGTATGGGTACGACTTCTCGCCCGCGGCTCGCTTGAGCGCCATGTATCAACGCAGCGATGTGCAGCTCGACAACCTGCGACCTGCGCGCTCGAGTCTTTCTCAGGTCGGTGGACTCGAGGCCGCCTACAACGAGCGCGTCGAGCACATCGCAAGCGGCAAGCTCGATCTGACACCAAGCAGCATCGCGCAGCTGCTGGTCAAGGGCTACTACCACCGGTGGGACTCGCAGTGGAGCGAGCGGCACAACGCCATCGGATCGGGCGTCACCAGTGTCATCAGCGACCGCGAATTCTGGGGCTTCAAGGACTACGGGGCAAACCTGCTGGCGCGCATCGCGCCGCGCGGCGGGCTCGAGTACTTCACCGGCTATGACTTCCAGAACTACTCCGGCCGCGACGATGTGCTGCTGATCGAGGAGAACACCGAAACCGTCCACGCCGTGTTCGGCCAGGCGCGGACAACGCCCACGTTGATGAAGAAGGCGACGCTTGCCGCCGGCGTGCGCTACAACGCACCGACCCACTCGAAACAGGGTGCCGTGTGGAACGTGAGCGGACGATACGACCTCACGCCGAGCGTGTTCGCGCGCGCCATCGTCGGCACGTCGTTCCGCTATCCCGACGCGTACGAGCTCTTCGCGAAGGATCCGACCTGCTGCTTCGGCAACCCGAACCTGAAGCCGGAAACGAGCACCAACTTCAACGCATCGCTCGGCGGACGCATCCTGCGTGGCAACTCGACCGCTCTCAACATCGAAGCCATCGCGTTCTTCCGGCGCGTCACTGACTTGATCGTTGATATCGACGACGGGTCGGGCGAGACGACGATGACGGCGAACCAGCCCGATCGCGTTCGCGTTCGCGGTGTCTCCTTCGTCGGCTCCGGTGCGCTGACACCGGCGGTTTCCGCGTCTCTCGGTTACACCTACACGAGCTCGCAGCAGAACGAGCTGGCCGGCGGGTATACGGCCATCGTCGGGATCCCGGAGAACCAGATCGAGGGGTCGCTCGACGTCCATCCGCTGTCGGTGCCGTTTGGCGCGATGGTCACCTTGAACAAAGTCGGCGACACGTTCGATTCGGTCTCGGGATTTGGGACCGTGCCCAGCGGCAACTACACGATCGTGGATCTGTCGGGCCGCTTCTATCTCGACCCGCGGCGCCGTCATCGGATCAACCTGCGGCTCGAGAACGTGTTCGATGAGGAATACACGACGCGGCACGCTAGAGGTTTTCCAGACATCTCAGGCGGTGCGCCCTTTATCGTCCACAATCTCGGCGTGCCCCGGACGTTCCATATGTCGTATGGGTTCTCGTTTTGATGTGAACTGAGCGTCTCTGACTTTTCCGTCAGGATTGGCGGGTCGCTTGCACGACTTCCGATTTAAACGGGAGGATCAGCATGCGCAACCTGACAGTCTGCGCGGCGATCTCGGCTCTGCTGCTCAGCACCGGGACAGCGTCCGCGCATCACGCATTTTCGAGGGATTTCGATCAGAACAAACCCGTGACGCTCGAAGGGACCATCACCAAGGTCCAGTGGACCAGTCCCCATGTCATGGCGTACATCGACGTCAAGGACAATAGTGGCAAAGTCACGAACTGGAAGGTGGAGTTGGGTAGTCCCGCTCAGCTCACCAAAGCCGGATGGACGCGTGGCCAGCTGAAGGTCGGCGAGAAGATGAGTCTGCAAGGGTGGCAGGCGAAAAATGGGACGAACTTCGCAAACGCCGAAGAGGTGACGATGGCGAACGGCCAGAAGCTCACCGCGGCCTCGTCGTACGACAACATCAAGCGTGAAGGTGTCGCCACGAGCGGCAGCAAGACGCCGAAGCCAGAGAGCAACGAAAAGAGCCCGGCACCGAAGAGCACGGCTCCCAAATATTGAGAGTGATTGCAGAGCCTGGCGAGCGCAAGCCGTCAGGCTCTTGTTCTGTCTGACGAAAGATTCAGAAACTCTTCAGTCGCGTTTCCCGCTTCTTCCAATTAAGTTCCTACGTCGGCTCGTAGCGCGCGCGACCTGATGCATCTCCGCAAACTTCTCGACTGGAAGACGGCACTCATCTACCTCCATCGGTGGATGGGGATCGTCCTCGGCCTTGTCTTCGTCGTCTGGTTCATTTCCGGCGTGGCAATGATGTACGTCGGGATGCCGCGGCTGTCGGTCGCGGAGCGGCTCGGGCATCTGCCGCCGCTGGATCTTTCGACCGCCCGTGTGAGTCCCGCCGAGGCGGCGGAACGCCATCAGCTTCTCGGACAGCAGCTCGAGATCGAGATGTACTTCGACGGCCGGCCGATGTATCGCATCGACGGCACCACGAAGGTGTACGCCGACACCGGCGACCTCGTGCCGGGCGCGTCCGAGCATGAAGCGATAGCCCTGGTTCAACGGTGGGTACCGCAGTACGCGTCGACAGTGAGCTACGACGGTTACGTCACGAATTCTGACCAATGGACGCTCGGCGAACGGCGCGGCACGATGCCGCTGCACCGCATCGCTGTCGGCGATCCGGCAGGCACGCACTACTACGTCTCAGAAGTTACCGGCGAGCCGACGATGAAGACCGATCGGCGCTCGCGGGTGCTTGGCTACGTCAGCGCCGTTCTCCACTGGACGTACTTCACATCGTTCCGTCGCAACCAGCCGCTGTGGATCCAGAGCGTGGCGTGGGCTGCGTTGCTCGGCACGTTCATGACGCTGGCGGGGTTCGTCGTCGGCATCGTGCGCACCAGGTACCCGCGCCATTATCGGATGCGTTCAGGACCGTCGCATTCACCGTACGTGGGGTGGATGAAGTGGCATCACTACGTCGGGCTGTTCTTCGGGATCGTGACGATGACGTGGGCGTTCAGCGGTGCGATGTCGCTCGGCATGCCGTTCACGTCGATGCATAACGCGCCGGCGACCGACGCACAAAGGACGGCGGTCGGCCGCTCCCCGCTGTCGATCGATTCGATCACCGTCGATCGGATGCAGCGCGCACTTCAGGTCATCAACCGTTCGTTCGCACCGAAGGAGCTCGACGTCCTGCAGTTCCAGAGCGAACCGTACTTCGTCGCCTCGCGTCCGCCGGCCCCTTCCTCGTACGATCAGGAAATCGGCTCGAATGACGAGCGCAGCCAGAGCCAGCCCCGGGCCGAGCATCTCATTGTCTCAGCGCTCGAACCGGAACGCGGGGCCTTCCGCCGTTTCAGCGACGACACCATGTGGACGATTGCGAAGGCGGCGATGCCCGGCGTCCCAATGCGCGACGCGGCCTGGCTCACGGCCTACGATTCCTATTACTACGATCAGTACGGCAACAGGCCGCTGCCCGTCCTTCGCGTCCGTTACGATGATCCGCGTCAGACGTGGCTCTATCTGGAGCCCAGCCGCGGGACGATGCTGAAGCAGGATGTGGGCGGACGCTGGAACCGCTGGCTCTATCACGGTCTGCACAGCCTCGATTTCCCGTTTCTCTACAACCGCCGGCCGCTCTGGGACATCGTGCTGATCGTGCTCAGCGCCGGCGGTCTGGTCCTCAGCGCGACGACGCTCGTCCCGTCGTGGCGACGGCTGGCGCGGCACGCGCGCCGCGTGCGGAAGGTTCGTGTTCCTCAGCGAGGCGAGAGCGAGACGCTTGGAGCCGGCCTCCGATCGCCCGCCGGACCGACCCAGTCTTCCACCTGACCGTCGGCGTAGCGCTGGTGCGCCTTCCACACGATTTGTGACGCGGCAGGGTTTCTCGCAAAGAAGACGAATTCGCCGACTTCGCCCGGCCTGATCTCCTGCTTCCACGTAATCGACGCGATCCGATTACCCTCCCGCTTCGTCTCGTAGGTGAAGCCCGCGGGCGCCAGAATCCCAGTGACGGTGACCGCCGCGGGCACCTCGAGCTCGATTGACAGCGTGGAAACGGTGCGCTCCGTCGGAACACGGACGGTGTAACGCTCTGCCATTCCCGCCCGCGATTGCTGCGGCCAGACCGTGACGTGCGCGAAGGCTGCTTCCGTAAACAGCAACGCCGTCGCCACGATGACCATGAGCGTCCGCATCATCAGAACTTTACCCTCAGCCCGCCACACTCCGCACGGGACACCTCCAGGGGAAACGAAAACAGCACGACGCTAAACGCGTTCCGGCGAGAAGCGTTGGTGGGGTCCGCCTTGAGTCGGACCGCCGCAGCGGATTGAACCGCTACGCGCGGGGTGGTGGAGGATCGGGCGGAACGGAACGCAATCGTCGAATTTGAATCGATCGACGCGGTCGGAATCGCTGCCAACGGATGGGCGAGGAGGATCGCCGCCTGCATCACCAACCACACGGAGGTGAGAACAGCGCGCGCGTGACGGACACCAGCCATCGGACGTTCGAATGTAGTGCCGCCTGATGGAGTGTCAACTTCAGCTGCGCACATCTGGTAGGCCGGGTCTTCCGGACCCGGCGAGGGCTAAAACGTCAGCTTCACGCCAAACTGCATCTCCCGAGGCTCCTTCGCACTGAAGATGCGTCCGAAGTTTGGCGTACCGAAGATGCGGTTCGGCACGTCGAAATTTGCGCGATTGAAGAGATTGAAGACTTCCCAGCGCGCTTCGAGCTCACGGTCACCAATTTTCCACGTGCGTGCGAAGGCGACATCGGTCGTGCTGAAGCCGGGACCGATGACGCTGTTGCGGGGTGCGCTGCCAAAGGTAAATGACGCGGGCAGCGCGAACGCCGACGTGTCGAACCAGCGCTCCGGCGTCCGCTGACCGCCAGGAAGATTTGGATTGCGGAGCTGATTCGGACGCTGCGCCGGACCCGCGCCGATGTTCGCCTGATCGACGCCAAGGTTGACGCTGAACGGCGCGCCGGACTGCGCCAGGAACACCGGGCTGATCCGCCAGCCGCTGATGAGGGCCGACGCGGCACGTCCAAGCCGCGGGAGCGCCGGCACCTGATAGGTCGCGCTCGCCGCAAACACGTGTCGGTGATCAAAGCTCGAACGCGCCCACTCTCCGCTGTCGCTGAAGACGTTGCGCACGTTCTGCGGCACGTTGGCTTCCGATTCGGTCGGCCCTGGATTCGATGCGTCGTCTTTTGACGTCGAGAGCGTGTAGCTCGCCGTGTACGAGTAGCTGTCGGCCAGTCGCCGCACGACGCTGAAAGTCGCCGCGTGATAAATGGAACGGCCATCGAAGCGGATCGCTCGAATCGCGCCGAGCTGCTGGATCGGCCTGCGGGCCTGAATTGGACCGGCACCCGGTTCGGGCACGTTGCGAACCGTCGCGTTGTCCGCGCCCACGGTCCACGACCCCATGTAGTTCACTTCCGCCATCGTCGACCTATCAAGCTCGTACTGCACGCCGCCGCTCCATGTCTGCGTGTATTCGACCGCGTAGTCGTGGTCCATGATCGTCGGACTCACGACACGCGTCGGATCGGCGGTGAGCATGTTGCGTGTCTGATAGAGCGGCACGCGAGCGTCAACAGGAACGTCGACTTCACGCGTAAAGAAGAACGGGAGATTGCGGGCGAACGCGGTCTGCACGCTGTACGCCCACTGATTCAGAAAGATGCCGTAGCCACCGCGGATGACGGCTCGCTCGTTGGCCAGTGAGAGCGCGAATCCGGTGCGCGGGGCGAGCCGCACTGGCGAGTGGCGCAGCAGGCCCGGATCCCAACCCGCTTCAGCCGACGTCACGTAGGGAAGCGGCAGCGCCGCAAGCAGCGGTCCCGCTTCGTTGCTGATCGTTCCGCTGCCGTCACTCGCGATCACGAACCGGCGCCCCTGCAGGTCGACCGACGACAACCGATTGGCGACATCCTGCATGTGCTGGTTATATTCGTAGCGCAGCCCCAGATTCACGGTCAGGTTTCGTCGGACACGCCAGTCATCCTGCGCGAACAGATGCACCCAATTGGTGCGCCCATCCTCACTGCCACGCCCGATCCCCGACACGGCGCTTGTCGGATAGCCCAGTAGAAAGTCCGCGAACGCGTTGCCGGTGAACTGACCAGTGTAGTTGAACGCGCCGCGCGCATTGTCCGGCTGCTCCGGGCGGAAGCGCAGATGGAAAAAGTAGGTGCCGAGCTTCAGATGATGGGCACCGCGATCCAGCAACAGGCTCTCGTACAGCTCGAAGTGTTCGTTGCGGCGGTACACGAACGAAGTCGGATCGCCCATCGTGCTGAAAAGACCAGCGGTCGAGATCTGCGGATACCCGAGATCGCGCGGATCGCGCGTCACACCTTCCAGTCCCGTCTGCCCCGCGAAGTCGGCGCCGCGGTTCTCGCTCAGCTGCCCGCCGTTGACACGCAACCAGCCACCCCGCAGCTCGTTCATCACCCTCGAGCCGAAGACGTGCGTGTGACTGACGCCGATATTCCGGGCGTTCGTACGAACCTCGCGGCCAAACCCGGGCACGAGCGTCTCCTGCAGAGTGCTCGTCCCGAATGGCTGGCGATCCTTCGCGTCGAAGGTGCTGAATCTCGCAAAGAGCTGGTCGGCCATCGCCAGACGCCGATCGAGTCGAAGGCTCACCTGATCGACAGTGTTTCTCTGCGTGCCCGTCGCGATCAGATTCTGAAACGCCGCATCGGACGTGGGCAGCGGCACCTGGCTCAGAAACGCTGCGGCAATCGGGTCGATCCGCGCCGCGGGGATGCGATTCTGCGCGAACGGCGCGCACCCTCCCGGCGCTGTTGGATCGCAGATCACGCCGAGCGACGAGAAGTCGCCTCCACGGACGGCGGCCGATGGTACCGAGAACGTTCGCGTCAGCGACCGTCGGATGCGCTGACCTTCGTAGCTGGCGAAAAAGAACGTGGAATTGCGGACGATAGGGCCACCGACCGTGCCGCCAAACTGATTCTGCCGCAACGGCGGCACGGGCTGATCCGTCGGGGCGAAATAGTTGCGGGTATCGAACCGATCGTGCCGCCCGAAGTCGAACACATTCGCGCGGAACTGGTTCGTGCCGGTTCGTGTCGCGACATTGATCAGGGCTGACGCCTTGCCGCCAAACTCCGCCGGGTACTGCGACTTCTGAATCTTGAACTCCTGGATCGAGTCGACCGACGGATTGATCACGAGGTTGTTGAACAGTTCGTCGGTGACCTTGAACCCATCGAGCAGATAGATGTTGTGACCCGATCGCTGCCCGCCGACGTTCGGCAGCGGCCCGGCCTGCTGCAGCGCGTCGCCGCGCGTGCCGCCCGGCGGCAGCACCACGCCGTCGCTGAGTTGGGCGAGTGTCAGAAAGTTTCGACCGTTCAGTGGAATCTGGACAACCTGACGGTTCTCGATCACGTCGCTGATCTCGGCATTCGTACGGAGCAGCGGTGGATCGCCCGTCACGACGACGTCCTCGGTGAGCCCGCCCGGTTCGAGCTCGAAGTCGATTGCGAGCGTCTGGCCAAGCCGAAGCGTCAAACCGGAACGAATGGTGCGCCTGAACCCCGCGAGATCAGCCGTCAGGTTGTACGTGCCCGTCCTCAGCGATGGGAGGAAATAGCGCCCTTCCCCATCCGTGACGCGTTCGATGCGCGTACCGCTGTCGAGGTGCTCGACGATGATTGCCACGCCAGGCAGCACGCCACCCTGCGTGTCCCGCACCACGCCCGAGATTTCGCCGGTGTCGGTCTGCGCGGCAGCCGGATGCACCAGTACCGCCAGCAGAACAGCCGCGAGCACCAAACGCATGAGCCCAAACATTTTAGCAATGCCAGACGCTGTACACTCGCGGGTGACGTCTGTTTCGGGGAGGTGTCATATGGCCCGCTGCCTGGCGTTGATTCTTATCGTCGTTCCGGTGTCAGCCTTTGCACAGGCGGCCATCCCCGCCGACTACCAGGCGGTCCTCACTGCTCTTGGCAAGCAGGGCGACTTCAAGGAAAACGTGCTCCGGGTCAATATCCCTCGCAACGACCTGCACGTGGTCGTCGATGGCGTCGCCACGCCGACGCCATTCGGCTTCGGTGGATGGCTGGCGCTTACCAAAGGAACGGGCGGGATGGACGTCATGATGGGTGACCTCGTGCTCACCGAAGCCGAAGTCAATCCGGTTATGTCCGTACTGCTGGCGAACGGTCTCGATGTCACGGCGCTCCACAATCACTTCTTCTTCGACACTCCCCGTATCTACTACATGCACGTGCATGGTCACGGAACCGCGGCAGACCTCGCGGCGAAGGTGAAGCCCGCACTTGGTTTGATCGGGATCGGTTCGACCACAGATCGTAGAGGCGGGCCTTCAGGTCCGACTGCGACTGGCCGCGAGATCACGGGCACGCTCGACAGCGCCGCGCTCGCGCGAATCGTCGGTTATCAAGGTGAACAGAACGGCGCCGTCTACAAGATCACAATCGGACGGCCGGACATCCCATTGAAAGACAAGGGCGCCCCGATCAACTCGCGAATGGGACTCAACACATGGGCGGCTTTCTACGGGAACGATGCCGATGCCGTGATTGCCGGCGACGTAGCGATGCTCGACTATGAAGTCACGCCGGTGCTCAAGGCGCTTCGCGCGAACGGGATCGATGTCGTCGCCATCCACCACCACATGACGGCAATCGACCCGCCGGTCGTCTTTCTCCATTACTGGGGGAAAGGCTCCGCGCAAAAGCTGGCGACCGCGTTCCGCGCAGCTCTGGACCGGACCGGCGCCCGTCCAAAGGCGACCGCCGCGCAACGATAGGCGGACCTGAAGGTCCGCCTCTGCACACGCTGTGCTCACTCGCGATGCGCTCCTCATTTATATCGCGGCGTTGGTCCGCTCATCGGCCGTCGGCCTTATCGGTGTCGTTCTCGCGATTGCGCTGACCCAGGCCGGTGTGTCGGTCGCCGGCACCGGCGCGGTGATCGGAGCCGGTCTCGCGGGTATCGCCGCGATGACGCTCGTGGTGACCGTTGCCGCGGATCGACTCGGACGACGGCGAGCGCTGATCGTTGTGTCGCTGCTCACCGGCTTCGGCTACGTCGCAGCCGCAGCGTCCGCGAGTCTCATCTGGCTGATTCCCGCTGCTTTCGTCGGCATGCTCAACGGCATGGGGCGCGACCGTGGCCCCGCGGGGACGCTGGAACAGGCGATTCTCCCGGAGACGACCGACGCGGAACACCGCACGTGGACCCTCGCCTGGTACAACCTCGTGCTCGATGGAGGTCACGCGTGCGGGGGCCTCGCCGCGCTCGCCTTCGCCGGCGCTCATCAACGGATCTTCTTCGTCTGCGGAGCCGCCGCGCTCGCCTGTGTCGCGCCGTATTGGGCGCTGTCAACGCGCGTGGAGATACCGCAATCACCCGTCCAATCACCGGTCGCGCGAACCTCAAAGGTTCGCGCGACCGGTGACTCGGCGATCGCAAAGCTGGCACTGCTCTTCGGCATCGACAGCATCGGCGGCGGGTTCCTCAGCTCCGCGCTGATTGCCTATTGGTTCTTCGAACGATACGGCTTCTCCGAACGCCAGCTCGCGGTGCTGTTTTTCGCCGCACGCGCCCTGAACGCGGTTTCGCACATCGCCGCGGCCTGGCTGGCGCGACGCATCGGTCTCCTGAACACGATGGTATTGACGCACCTCCCGTCGAGCCTCCTGCTGATGCTTGCGCCCGCCGCGCCATCCGGTGCTCTCGCGGCTGCGTTATTCCTGGGACGCGAATCGCTGGTCGAAATGGACGTGCCTACACGGCAGTCCTACGTGATGGCGATCGTGCCCCCGCACCGCCGCACATACGCGAGCGGCGTCACCAACCTCACACGGACGATCGGGTGGGCCATCGGGCCCCCGATCGCCGGCCTGATGATGCAGAACGTCGTCCTTGCCGCGCCGCTCTTCATCGGCGGCGGAATGAAAATCGCCTACGACCTCGTGCTCTACCGATCGTTCCGCCACGTGCGTCCACCGGAAGAACAGGACGCGCGTCAGATCGCAAGACTATAATCGGCGCGTTTCAGGAGACTGATATGCGTCGAACTCGAAGGGTCGCTCTCATAGGACTATTCCTCACGACGACCGTAGTGGCCGCTCATCTCCGCGCACAATCGCCCGCCGCACCAGTCAGGCAGGTCGCGTTCCTGAAAGCGTCCAATCCCCAGGTCGGCGCGCATTTCGGATGCGGTGGCGCCCTCGACGGACACGCCGGCGTCGGCGTCGCGATTAGCAGCGATGGGAACACACTTGCCGTCGGCGCTCCGCATGAAAGCAGCGCGGCGAAGGGGATCAACGGCAATCAGACCGACACATCGCTCTACGATTCCGGCGCGGTCTACGTGTTCATGCGCAGAGGCGCCGGCTGGGAGCAACAGGCGTACATCAAGGCGTCGAACCCCGACATGGGCGCGGAGTTCGGCCACACCGTCGCCCTGAGCGTCGACGGAAACACTCTTGCGGTTGCCGCCATCTGGGAATCGAGCGGCGCCAAGGGGATCAACGGCAACCAGACCGACAAATCGGTGCCGCAATCCGGCGCGGTCTACGTGTTCACGCGACAGAACAACCGCTGGACGCAGCAGGCCTACATCAAGGCATCCAATACCGGCGAGGGGCCGTCGGCCGGTGAAGACTACGGTGACGGCGACCAGTTTGGCTTCTCCCTGACGCTCAGCAAGGACGGCAACACGATCGCGGTCGGCGCCGTGACGGAAGACGGCGGTGCGAAGGGGATCAACGGGAATCAGAATGACAACTCCATGATGTCGAGCGGCGCCGTCTACGTGTTCGCGCGCACGCGCGGCACGTGGAGCCAGCAGGCGTACGTGAAGGCTTCTAACACTGCCGCTGGCGTCCAGTTCGGCTACTCGGTCTCGTTGAATGCGGACGGCACCGTGCTAGCCGTTGGCGCGTACGACGAAGGCGGCGGCTCCAACGACGTTGACGGTGCCCAGGAGCCGACGCGGACGCCGAATCCCAACGCGCGCGGGGGCTTCACCGGGAGCAACGGAAGAGGCGCGGTGTACATATTCGCTCGCGCTGCCGGTGAGTGGAAGCAGACAAACTACCTGAAGGCAACCAACATCGAGAACGGAGATTCGTTCGGCGTCTCCAACATGTTGAGTGACGATGGCAACACGATTCTCATTGGATCGCTCGACGAGGATTGTCTGTGCACGGGCATCGTGCAGGGGCGCACCACCGTCGGCAATAACGATCAGCCTTCCGACACGTCGAGCGGCGCCGCGTACGTATTCGTCCGCAGCGGAGCGACGTGGGCGCAGCAGGCCTACATCAAGCCGACGACGATTCATGCGGGCGACTGGTTCGGCAACCGCCTCGCGTTGAGCGGCGACGGCAACACCGCATTGATCGGCTCGCCGCTCGAGGACAACAGCGCGCAAGGCGTCAACGGCAACGAGCGCGCCGGTATGGCTGACGAAGCCGGGACCGCATGGCTGTTCAGCCGGAGCGGCGATCGATGGACCCAGCGCGCCTATATAAAGGGGGACAACAGCAGACGACGGGACGAGTTCGGCAGCGCGCTCGCGATCAGCAGGGACGGTCGAACGCTGGTCGTCGGCTCGCGCCTGCAGGGAGATCGCGCGGATGGCTCGGGCGCGGTGTACGTGTTCGCGTTCGACAATCGCGCCGGAACGTTCTGAAGGAGAAGCCGTGCTTTCACGCCGACGTCTGCTGCTGGCGTTCGTGACGAGCCCGTTAACGCTCGTGGGATGTCGCCGGCACCAAAGGCGTGAGCCGCAGGTTGTCGACCTCTTCATCGAGTCTGACGGCGATTTCCTCGCGTTCCATCCCGACACGCTGACCTGTCCGAGCGGCGCACGCGTGCGGTTGACGTTCCATCATGGCGGCAAGTTCCTGAGTGCGCGCCATAACTGGGTGCTCGTGTATCCCGGTCAGATGGACGCCGTCGACAAGGACGTCGAGCACAACGAGGGCATCATTTCGAAAGACGATACGCGCGTCATTGCGGATACGCCGATGTGCGATAAGGGCGTGACCGTGATGACACAATTCACCGCGCCTGCGCCGGGCGATTACCCATTCTTCTGTTCCACGCCCGGCCACGGGGAATGCATGAACGGGATATTGCACGTAACCAGGGCCTAGGGACTGGGGACTCGGGATCAGGACGCACCCTACCCAGTCCCTAGCCCCCAGTCCCCAATACCCAGAAAGGACCTCATATGAACGACATTCGAAAGACTCTCGCGGCGTTCGCGGTCGTCGGGTTGACCCTCTCGATCGCCGCACCGGCATTCGCGCAGCAGTTGAAGTCGACCGAGGATGTGAGGACGGCACTCCGGCTGCTCGTCCAGGTGTCCAACGACTTCAAGCGCCAGATCACGAACAAGAACTTCGCGCGCGTGCCGCACGAGTACATGGAATACACGGAAGCGGCGGACGCATTGCGGATGTCGATCAAGGATGAGCCCGCCGACTTCAAGGCGAAGGTCGAGACCAGGCTGAAGGCCGCGGTCGCCGCCTATCAGAAGGTGGCCGACATGAGCGGCAAGGAAACCGACGTCGACAAGCTGCTGGCGGAGCACGCGAAGGCGGTGACCGCGATGAACTCGGTCTTCGATCTGTTTCCCGCAGCGCTGAGACCCGATCCGAACCTCCCGCCCCCAGGCCGCGGCGGACGCAGAGGCTGAACGAGCTGCTCTTCGATCTCGTTCTCGTCGTCTCCGGGCTGCTTGCCGGCGCGATCGCCGCGGTCACCGGGTTTGGCATCGGAAGTCTGCTGACCCCGGTGCTCGCACTGCAGGTGGATACGAGGCTCGCCGTCGCGGCCGTCTCGATCCCGCACCTGATCGGCACGTCGCTTCGCTTCGCGCTGATGCACGGCGGCGTGGATCGCCGCGTGCTCTGGAGCTTCGGCATCACGAGCGCCGCCGGCGGGCTTGCCGGCGCGCTGCTCTACGGCGCCGCCAGCAGCAGATGGCTCACGCTGCTGTTCGGCGTGCTGTTGCTGTTTGCCGCGGTGAGCGAGATCACCGGGCTCGCCCGGCGGATGCGGTTCCGCGGGTGGGTCGCATGGGTTGCGGGCGCGCTGTCAGGGATGCTGGGTGGCCTCGTCGGCAACCAGGGCGGGATCCGCTCCGCCGCGCTCATCGGCTTCGACCTTCGCAAGGAGCTGTTTGTCGGAACCGCGACGGCTATCGCGCTGTTCGTGGACGGTGCGCGCGTGCCGATCTATCTCTACACGCAGCACGACGAGATGCAAGCGCATCTCACATGGATTGTGCTTGCCATGGCCGGCGTGGTTACGGGAACGATCATCGGAAGCCGCGCCCTCGGCCGCATCCCGGAGGTGTGGTTTCGGCGCGTGCTCGCGCTGCTCCTCGCCGTCCTCGGGGTCGCGATGCTATTCCGAGCGGGCATCTAGCCCCCAAGCCGCGGTCCCTTAGTGAAGCTCTGTCAGTCGGAAGAACTCGCCGGTCCGCTCGAGCAATACACCGGCCGTACCGTCGGGGAAATTGAAAAAGCGGGGATCAGGCCGATCTCCGCCGGCGAGTCCTTTCAGTGTGACCGTCTGCGAGTTGCTATCGCGGAGTCCGACTCTGAACACGGTCTGGCCGCGCAATGAAGGCGCGCCGGCGATGGCGTAAACCGCGCCACTAACCAAGTCGCCAAAGAGTGACCTGATCTGGATAAACGATTGCTGACTGACGACAGGGCCAGATACCGCTATGGCGTCTGCGCCTTCACGGCCAAACTGCGCGATCGGCTGGATAAATCCAAATTCGGGTCGGGGCGCGACTCCAACGGCAATGCCCGTCGGGTCAATATAAAACCAGCCTTCACGAGCCTTCGCGTCGATGTTTCGGCCCCATCCGACGTTGGGCGTTGAACCGCCGCCGAGCAACTCGGTGAGGCGCATGCCGTTCAGTTCCTCAGCCACCCAGCCTCCGATGTCTGCAAAGACCAGGTAGGGGTCACCTCCGTTCGGATCGACCGCGAGTCGCTGTGCGTTGCGAATACCGCGGGCGACGACTTGCGTCGAACCATTGGCAGCGTTGATCCGCAGGATCTTGCCGAGATGGCCGGCGATATCCTGCGGATAGCTGAAACCGTCCTCTCCCGGGGACCCATTGTCGCCGGTCGCGAACAGTAGCGTGCCATCTGTGAGCACCGTGAGACCGCCACTCGTGTGGTTGTCTGTGCACACCTGCAGCGCCGTGATCCCTCGGGGATTCGAAAGTGCCGTCCCGTCGTAATCATACTGATACAGCACGTGCCACGCGTCGGCGCCTGGTCGGGGCGAGAATAATTGAGGAATGCCACTCGGCACTGTGGACGATGTGAAAACGACGTACACGATGGTGCCGGTCGCATTCGCGGCGACGTTTAATAGGGCCTCGCTGCTGACGAGGATGATTCCGGCTGGCGCGTTCGCAGGACTGAGTAGTAGGTGTGTGCTCGTGCCGTCCCACGCGTCAAGGTACCCCCACTGGTCAATCAACAACAGCTGAGAACCCGCGACGGCGGGCGACGTGGGGTTCGTGCTGGACGGCATCCTCCCCATGTAGTCCAACCGTACTGTCAGCTTCGACGCCCTGACGGAATCGGGCACCAACTTCTGATTTTTTCCTCGGTTCGGTGGCGCGGCGGCAATTGTGATGCGCGCTGAACTTTGGAGATTGCTGTCCCGATCATTGTCGGCGGCCTGCACACGTGAAGACCTGACGACCGTGCCGACCAAAACGGCGCATGCGGCGACCGTCCCTACTGCCTTCGTGAATCGCATCGGTGTCACGTTCGTCCGTTTCTATTTGATTTGGGACGCCCATTTTGTTTTTGGCTGCTCGACACACGCAAATACATCAGTGCACGCCGCGGATGACCATGCCAGAGCATTGCGCAAATTCCTGCGATCATCGGTGCTCGTTTGCACGATAGATCTTCGGTCTCGCATATGTTGCTGTGCATATGCAATTTCGCGATATTCGGCCGTGCACGACGAACGCGCATATGCAAAAGCGCGCGGGAAATAGTGGTTGTTAGCTGCTTATTAGCGTTTTCGCACAAACAGACACAATCATGAAGGATTTCGGGTGGTCTACTGAATCACCCTCGCAATTCTCGGCGTCGCGATGCTTGCGCGGGCGATGTAGGACGATTCACCGACCGGCGCCCGGAGCAGGCGGATTGATTCGAGCCTCGTCCCAATGTTCCTTGATCAAATTGTTTTCGATTCGCACGAGGTCGAAATGATTCCATTTGTATTCACGGTTGGGATCGTCAGGGTCTCTTGCCGTGCGGTCCCACATCATGAATGAGTAAGGACCGTTGATCAGCGTCAGCACGGGTGGATTCACCCATTCGGTCTTGATGTCGCGCGGAGTGCGGCCGGGAACGCGACTCATGAACTGCTTGAAGCCGTCGCGGCCCTGAGGGACGTTGGGGTTGTGCTGGATGTAGCCCGGGTCCATGGTCTTGTCCGCGAGCTCCAGGTGACCGTATTGAAGCATGTCCTTCAGTTCTTCGGTCGCCATCGCTTGAGTCTTTTCTTCTTCCTTCGAGAGCTTGCCGGTGTTCCATTGCATTGGAGACTTCGGCGAAACGCCTGCTTTCACCGTTCCCGTGCCAGTCATCTTTTGTGCGCTATCCCAGTGTTCCTGGACCTTGCCGTTCTCGACGCGAAGGACATCGAATGAGTTGTAGTGATACGTGTTGGCCGGGTTGCGCGGATCTTTGTCTTGGTGTTCGAACACAAGCCATACGAAATCTCCTTTGGCGCCGGAGACGACAGGCATCCGATCCGCCGGCATGGTTGCAGGGATCGGGTCTATTGGCTTGATGCCGAGCTTCGTGAAAAACGCGATGAAACCGTCGCGACCTGTGTCTGCGTTCGGATTGTGTTGAATGTAGTGTTCAGCTTGGTACTTGGGTGCGAGTTCCAGGTGGCCGGCGTAGAGCACTTCGCGCCACCAGGTCATCACCATGTCGAGATTCTTTTTTTCTTGCGCCGTCATCGGCGCAGTCTGCGGCTTGGTCGGCGGATTGATGGATTCAGCCGCCAGCGGAAGGACGCAGGCGAGAAGCGCAAGCACAACGAGCGACCACAGAACTGTTCTCATTGCTTGGTTCCCTTTCGAGATGCTTCCCGAGTCTGAGGGCCGATCAGCTACCTGAGCGTCAGTGACTCGCAGAGACACCGAGACCATATTGGTACACGAGTCGCGCGCCGCGATCTCCTGTCTCGAACAGGCTCGCCAGGGCGACAAGCGCGGCCGCAGCCAGCGCGACACGGATCCAGCGGGAGGCACGCGGATGTTTGAGGTTCATCGCGAGGCGGAGTAACGCAATCAGCCAAAACCCGACGGTCGTCGCCAACGCCCAATTCCAATGCTCCAGCACGATGGCATGCGCCATACCTGGTGTGAGCACTGTCATTGCGGCTTGGCGGCCGGTGAGATACGTCACTGTCGCCGCGACGGCGCCAGCCGGATACAGCGTCGAGGCCGTGGTCGTGGCCCACGCGGCCCTCGGCAGCATCACCCCGACCAAGTCCACCAGCACCGCGGCAATCCACCACGCAATTGGAAAATGCACAATCATCGGGTGAACGTTGGGCGCCCATTCCGGCAGCAGGTTCGTCACGTCAGGGCGCAAGCCGTCCATTGCTCATGGAGCGACCCGCCACGATTGGACGCTCGGCCACGCCCGCAACGCGGCGCTCGCCCACTCGTTGGATTTGTCCTTATGACACGACGTGCATGCGTTCGGCATACCCAGGCGTTCCGCTGTGGCCGGCGGAATGAACTTGAACGTGTGACTGCGCACGTTGACGTTGGCAATCGTCTGCTCAATCGCAGGCATATGACACGCCACGCACTTGCTGCCTTCGCTGTTCGCGGCGTGCTGGGTGTGGAACTCAATTCCGCCGCGAGGTCCCGGCTGCAGGACGGGACTGTGACATTGAAGGCACACTGCATTTCCAGGAAGGCGCAGAACGGCCGGGTTCTCCGTCCCGTGCACGTCGTGGCACGCGTAGCAATGCACACCCTTGAGATACATCTGACTCTGCACGTAGTCATTCCCCTGCATCCGGTTCTTGTGCGCCGTCCCTTCCGGCCAGTGTGTGAATGTCGCGGTGCCGAGCGTAGGCTGTTCGAGCTCCCATACGTCAGACAGGCGGTCCCCCGGCTGATAGCCGACCGGCCAATCGAAATGGCGGCCTTCGATCGGATTTTTCCGGGGTCGGCCCTGCGAGTGACATTGAATGCACACGTCGTCGGCGCGGACCGACTCGAGCTTCGCGGGGTTCACGATCGATTCGGGACGCTTATCTTGAACGTGCTGACTTCCCGCACCGTGGCAACGCTCGCACCCAACGTTCCATTCCGTCACCGTTTTGGTCTTGATGTCGTAGTTAACCGAATGGCACCCATCGCACAAGGGACCCGCAGGCCGCTGCATCTGGTCATTGGGATACACGCTTGTCCACCAGTCGGTGCCCGGCTGCGGGGAATACGCGCGCCACGTCTTGTTCTGGACGTCCCATTGCGCAGGGAAGACGAAGTAGTCGTCGCCACGTTTGGTGAAGTAGCGCTGCTTCCATTTGCTGCCGTAGACGAACGCGACGTCGCCAACACTGAACGTGACGAGCGGGTTCGGGCGCGAGAAATCAGCGATGACCGCGTCAGGATGTTGCTTCGGGTCCCTCACGACGTTCGCCATCAGCGTGCGTTTCCACCGGGCGTAAATGTCGCGATGGCACGATTCGCACGAGGCGGAACCGACGAACTGCCGCGGGGTCGCCGGTGTTGTCGAAGATTCTGCTGATCGTGAGGTCTTGCACGCCGTGATCACAATCGCGCACACCAGTACCGTGAAGGCAGCGGCAAGCATCGATCCGTTCGTCATTCGTTCTTTAGCCGTGTCACACCGGTTCTGAAGTCACTCCGATCGAGCGGCATCGACGTCGTCGCGATCCATCATCACATGACGGGAACGCAGCCACCGGTGATCTTTCTGCAATGGGGCAAGGGCTCAGCTTAAAAAGCTCGCCACGGCGTTCCGCACAGCCATCGAACAGACCGGCGCACGACCAAAGACGACCGCGGCACAGAGATAACGCAGGCGCCTCAGTAGCGCAGTGCGTACTGGAGCTTGACCAGAAACTGGTTTGAATCCAACTGCCAGCGGTCGAGAATCGATCGGACGTTGTGATTGTAGACGACAAAGAGATCGGCGACGGGACGGAACGTCCACCGCAACCGCGTGTTGGTGCCGACGGATTCGCTCTCCGTGTCGTACTGCACGTAGCTCGCGATTGAAAGATCCGGCGACAGGTTGATCCGCAGGCGGTTGCCGACGAGATTCGTCGTAAAGTCGCCGGTCGGCAGACGTCCCACGTCCCGTTCGCCCGTGAACTCGATGGTCAAGAGCGCGGTAGGGTTCCAGGCGCCGCTCCAGATCACCTGATCGATATCGCCGTTGTAAAAACCTCCGAACCACCAGGTGAGCTGGGTGTAGAGACGGCGCTTCTGTGCGGTGCCCGCTTCGAGCCGGTACTGCCGCCATTGATACGTGCCGGGCGGAATCGGCACGTCCGACACCGTGAAAGGTGCAATCAGCCGTTCTCCCGTCGGATTCACGTTGAACTCGACGCGATCCCCGGACCGAAAGCGCCAGTTGATCGGGGCGATGAACACCCGGTAGCTCTCCCAGCGCCCGCCGAGGTCGGTCCAGACCGACGGCCGGAATTGGTGCGTCAACTGCTGCAGGGGCCCACGCGCGATCCGCGCCCGGTTGTCCATGCTGATGCCGTAGTACTGCACACCACGGCGCGGTACGAATCCCAGTGAGGGATCGAAGTTGCGTCCGATGCGTTTGTAATTGAACCAGACGTCCCACTCATCGTTTGGATACTCGATCATCAGGCCGCGCGCCGTTGCATCGCGTCCGAGATCCTGCCGCCTCGCGACCAAGCCCCAGCCGCCAATCCGAAGGTTCTTGTTCCCGCGAAAGCGCGAGGTCGCGTAGGTGAAGTCGACTCCGCCAAGCGCGGCGCCCGGACGGCCGAGCGGATCGCCGGTTGTCGCGATGGCGCCGACCCACGACTCGCTCCAGATGTTCTGCTTCACGCGGACGGCGCTCATCATCGAGCGCTCGTCGACGATGCCTGACTTGTCGTTCGTGCCGACCACGAGACCGCCGACGTTCGTGTCGCCGACATGACCGTTGATCTTTCCGCCGGCGATGATGGGCACCTCGGCGCCGCTGACGAGGCCGATGCGTCGACTGAAGAACGGAATCACATCCTGGCCGAGACCCAGACCAAACGAGAACGTGTCCGACCCTTCGAGAAAGAACGTGCGCTTCTCGGGGAAGAAGAGCGGAAACCGCGTCAGGTTCGTACGCCGTGTGTCGACGTCGGTTTCCGCGAAATCGGTATTCACCGTCGCGGCGGCGATCACATTCGTCCCGATTTGCTGCGTGACGTCGAGGCTCGGTTGCGCCTCTCCGTCCGCACGAGCCGCGGGCGCCGGGACTCCACCACCCGTCGTAATCGCCGGACGCACGCTCAGCCCGAGCCCCTGGCTGAAGGTAGGCAGCTCCGTAATCACGCCGGCGCGGCTCGTCTGCGTGATCTGGTATTGACGCGCCGGGTAGGCCCAGCGATCGGTCTCGAGCAGGCGCTGGATGCGCCGCTGCAGGTTGAAATTCCATTCGCGCAGACCCGGCTTGAAGCTGAGGGTCTGCGTCGGGATCAGAATCTCGACCGACCATCCCGTCGCCGTGCGCGTCGTGCCAGCCTCCCAGATGCCGTCCCAGTCCGCGTTCTCGTTGTCGCCCCCTGGGTTGATCAGGCCGTCATACCGTGCGCCGCTCGGATTGACGGCGAAGACATATCCGGATCGGCCGTCGAGAAAAGGCCCCAGGGCAATCCGAACGTGATCCTCGTTGGTCAGCGGAGCATCGCGTCGCACGCTGAAGCTGACGATCCCGTTCGGATTGGGATCGTCACAAACGATGCCGATGGCAAGCGCCTTCGCGCCCGCCAACACGCGCACTGTCGTCCGCGCCGACGGCATGGCGCCCTCTGCGGGATCCGTCTGCGTAAATGCGTCCGCCGCAGGAGCTGACATCCATGCGGCCTCGTCGAGGACCCCGTCAACGCTCAGCGAATCGGGCAATGCGCCGACCTGTAACACCGGTGGCTGCGCCTCCTGCGCCCTGGCCCGTCCGGCGAGCGCGAGTGCGCAGAAAATCGCCGCGGCTATTGGCCTAAGCCGCGAGCTCGAGCCCTGAGCCTCGTCACTGAAACATCTTGTTCTTCGTCGGCTGACCGTTCCTGAACTCGTGCGACAGGTTGTAGAAGCCTGCGCTCTTGAGCGTGACCGTGACCTCCTTATCGGTCGTGTTCTCCCAGAACCAGCCATGAATGCCTGGAAACGGTGCGGTCAGTGTGCCTGACGCCTGCGTCTGCGCCGATTTCTTGTCGTACGTCTGCGCATAACCAGCCGGCGCGCCATCGGGTTCGGCGTGGAATTCGAAGTTGACTGGGCCTGTAGCGTTCCACGCATACAGGAGCGCTTCCCCTTTATCGAGGCGGTACTTGTATTCCATTCCCTCGTGCGGTCCGAGCTTGAAGTCCACGCTCTCCTGCTGGAACGGTTTGTCCTGCGCAGCCACGATCGCGTCCTGCCCGGTTGCGGTCGCAGCGGTCTTGTTCAGCGCGTCAACCTGTTGGCCTACTTCTCCAAGCGGCAGCAGTCCCAGTCTGGAGCCGGTACCGAGGGGATCAACGGCAAACTCCGCCGGCAGAATGAACAACACCAGAATGACTCCGGCTGCGAGAATTGCGGCGCCGAGCGCAACAGCGATGCGCTGTCGGACCTCAGATGCCGGCGCTGCGGGCGCCGACTCCATCACATGTTCGGTTGCTGTTTCCATCATCTACACCGTGCCGAGGTAATAACCGGAGAGCTGATAACCGACCAGCAGGAAACCGCCAGTCATCACCAGACCATTGAATGCAAAGGCGTGGCGGTGGAACGCATCGTGTGTCCGCCACCACTCGAGACCGATGAGAATCGCGGTCAGCGCCAGCCCCTGACCGATTTCAACGCCGATATTGAAGCTCACGATGTTGGCCACGAGCCCGTTCTGCGACAGCGCAAAGTCCTGCAGCTTGGTGGCCAGACCGAAACCGTGGAACAGGCCGAAGATGAGCACCGCCGCTTTCGTATTCGGCTGGAATCCGAGGAAGCGCCGGAACCCGTCCATGTTCTCGAACGCCTTGTACACAACCGAGAAGCCGATCACCGCATCGATGAGATACGGGTTCGCGTGAATGCCGCCCAGGACGCCTGCGAGCAGCGTGATGCTGTGACCCAGCGTAAAGAGGCTGACATACGCGACGACGTCCTTCAGACGGTAGAGAAAGAAGATGACGCCGACAAGGAACAGCAGATGGTCGTAGCCGGTGACCATATGCTTCGCGCCGAGATACATCAGTGGGATGATCGCGCGCCCCATCAGCCCCTGCAGAAACACGGCGTCCTTTCCCGACACACCATGCGCCTCAACCGACGTCGACAGGACCGCGACCACGAGCAGCGTCAGGCTCGCAAGCGCCGCAGTGTTGACGCGCCGATCGTAGAGGCGGACCTTCAGGTTCGCCTGATTACTGACGTGAATAGCGTGCATGGCAGTTGTCACACGTAGTATTGAGATCGCCGCCGGCCGCAACGATCCCGTCCTTGTCCTTCGCTTCAGCCGCTTTCATCGCTTTCTTTCCCTGTTCGATCATCTCGTTCGTCATCTTCACCCAGTCGCCCCTGTCGACAGCCCGGTTGCCCATCAGCATCAGGTTGCCTGATTCAACAACTGCGGCGCCAGCGCTTCCGACCTTCGCCCACTCCTCGTCGTTCTGCGGCGCTATCTCCTCGACGCCGGCGGCCGTTGACTTCGTGCCGACCGCTTCATAGATGACGTAGGCAGAGGGATTGGTGATCCCGATCATGATTTGCTTGACGGTGGCGACAGGCGCCACATCGGGCGCCGCGGCCGCAGTCGGGGTCGCCGCGCGCGCCGTGCGCTCGCCGGCGATGATGAAGGCGACGCCGCTCACGAAGAGCGCGACGCTGACGACAAATAGCCAGTAAACCGTTTTCATATCGACTCACATTCTCTCACCCGGAGGTATCGGGTATCAGGTATCAGGTCTCAGAAGATATCAGGCTCTCTCAGTTATAGCGCCATACCGAAGGTACAAGGCCGGCACGACGGCCATATTCAGAATCGTTGACGTGACCAGACCACACAGAATGACGATGGCCATCGGCGTCTGGATCTCGCTGCCGGCCTTCCCCCCGCCCAGCGCAAGTGGAATCAAGGCCAGGCCAGCAGCCATGGCGGTCATCAGGATCGGAATCAGCCGCTCTCGGGCGCCGCGCTCGACAGCCTCACGGAAATCGAGCACGCCCTCTTCGGTAATCAAATGCTGGATGTGTGACACCAGCATGATGCCGTTCCGCGTGGCAATACCAAACAGCGTGATGAACCCGATCATCGTCGCAACGTTCAGAACGCCGCCGGCCAGGAACACACCGGCCACGCCTCCAATCAGCGCCAGCGGCAGATTGGCCATCACGATCAGGGCATCACGTGTGCGTCCGAATGCCAGCACGAGCAACATGAAAATCGCGGCCATGACGATCACGCTCAGGCCGAGCAGACGCTGCGACGCGCTCTCTTCGCTCTCGAACTGCCCGCCGTACTCGACGCGATAACCGGCTGGCATCGGAACAGCCGATGACACTGCGCTCCTGATGTCGGCGACGACGCTGCCGAGATCCCGTCCGGCGACATTGCACGAGATCACGATGCGCCGCTGAACGTTTTCACGCAGGACCATGTTCGGTCCCTGTTCGCGCCGGACATCCGCGAGCATCCGAACGGGAACAATCGCGCCCATCGGCGTATCCACCGGCAGATCGGTCACACGTTCGAAGTCGGCGATATTCGACGCATCGAGCTTTACCAGCAAATCGAACGTCGTTCCACGATCGAAGATGCGGCCGACGGTCGCTCCCGCAAAGCTCGTCTCGATCGCCTCGGTGACGTCGGCCGGTCGCAAGCCGTAGCGGGCGATCGCCGCGCGGTTGAGGATGAAACGCACGAACGGCACGTCCATCTGCTGCTCGAGCGACAGATCCACCACACCGGGGACGGTCGCCATCGTTTCGCGCACGCGCTCGCCCAGACGGCGCAAGGTGCCGAGATCATCGCCGAAGACCTTCACCGCGATATTCGCTCGGGTGCCCGACAGCATGTGGTCGATGCGATGCGAGATTGGCTGGCCGATCGTCACGTTGGTTCCGGGCAGCGTGGAGAACTGCCGACGAAGTTCGGCGAGCAGTTCGTCGCGTGTGCGGCCCGTCTCCTTCAATCCCACGTCGATCTCCGCGGCCTCGACACCCTGCACGTGCTCGTCGTATTCGGCGCGACCCGTGCGGCGGGCGGTCGCCACGACTTCGGGTTGGGACAGCAGGATCTGCTCGACGCGCCGCCCGATCTCGTCGGACTTGGCGAGCGAGGTTCCAGGCAACGTGTTCGCCTGCACGGTCAGGCTGCCTTCGTGGAATTCGGGCAGGAACGACGTGCCCGCGCGCGTGAGCCCGAACGCGGCGGCGACGAGAAGAAGAAGCGCACTCGCAATGACCAGTCCCGGGCGGTCGAGAATCCGCGGCAAGTCCTTCGCATACCTCGCCTTGAGCACACGGGCGAGCCACCCATCATGCCCGCGTTCGATCGAGCGCGCGTTCGGCAGGAACGCATAGCAGAGCGCCGGGGTGACCACAATGGCGACCGCCAGCGAGGCGAGCAGCGCGACGATGTAGGCGAAAGCGAGCGGGGTCAGAAGCCGTCCTTCGATGCCCGTGAGGCCGAACACCGGCAGGAATACGAGCACGATGATCACGGTCGCAAAGACGATCGACGAGCGAATCTCGAGCGTGGCATCGCGGACGATGTCAGAAGCAGAAAGCCGCTCCGCGACCGGCTTCGTCTGGTTCTCACGGAGCCGCCGCACCACGTTCTCGACGTCGATAATCGCGTCGTCGACGAGGGCGCCGATGGCGATCGCCATCCCGCCCAGCGTCATCGTGTTGATGCCGACGCCGAAGGCGCGCAGCGTCAGCACGCCGGCGGCAAGCGACAGCGGCATGGCGGTCAGCGTGATGCCGGCTGCACGCAGGTTCGCGAGAAACAGCAACACGACGACGATGACGAGAATCGCGCCGTTGCGGAGCGCATCGATGACGTTGTCGACGGCCACTTCGATGAAGTCGGATTGGCGGAAGATGCGCCGATCAATGGTGATGCCGGGCGGCAGCTCCTGCTGGAGCGTGTCGAGCTCGCGGTCCAGACGTCCAGTCACCTGAATCGTGTTCGCTCCCGGCTGCTTCTGCACGCCGACGATCACGGCGGGTTTGCCGCTGCGCGAGCCTTCCCCCCGCTTGAACGCCGCCGCCTCGCGGACATCCGCGACGTCGCGCACGAGAACGGAACGATCCCCGCGCAGCGCGATGACCGTGTCGCCGATCTCGTCAACGCTCCGGACGCGGCCAATCGCTTCGAGGACATATTCCTGCGAGCCCTCGGTATACACGCCCGCGGAGGTGTTCTCGCTGGCGCCGCGCGCGGCTTCGAGGAGCTCGGTCAGCGAGATGTTGTTCGCACGAAGCGCATCAGGATGCGCCACGATCTGGAACTGCCGCTCAGCGCCACCGATCGGCGTCACCTGTGATACACCGGGCACGGCGAGGAGCCGCCGGCGAACCGTTGTGTCGGCAATGGTACGCAGCGTGAGGGGATCGACCTGATCCGATGAGAGCGCAAAGAACAGGATCTCGCCCATGATCGACGACACGGGAGCCAGCACCGGACGTTCGGCCTGCGGTGGGAGCACGCTGCTGGCCAGCGACAGCTTTTCCGAGACGAGCTGTCGCGCCATGAAGATGTCGGCGCCCCAGTCGAACTCCACCCATACGACCGAAATGCCGACAGCGGTGGCGGATCGAACGCGGCGCACGCCCGAGGCGCCGTTCATCGCGCTCTCGATCGGGAACGTCACCAACGATTCCATTTCCTCCGGCGCCATCCCATGGCCTTCGGTCAGGATGGTGACCGTCGGTGCCGTCAGATCGGGGAACACGTCAATCGGCATCTGCCGCGCCGTCCACGCGCCGGCGGCGAACAGCAGCACGGAGAGCCCGATGACCAGCCAGTGATGGTCAATAGACCATTGAATGATGCGTTTCATATCAATGCACGTGACCTTCGGCAGGAAGGCCTTTCGCCGCTGAGGCGAGTTGAACGTCGTAGGAACCTTGCGTGACGACGCGTTCGCCGGGCATGACGCCCGTCTTGAGCCCGACCAGATCGCCTTCGCGCGCGGCGATCTCCACGAAGCGGCGCGCGAAGCGTTCGCCGCCGGTCTGCACGAACACATATGGACGCCCGGCTTCCATCAACACCGCGTCCTTCGGCACGGCCGGCACTCGCAGGCGTCGTCGTCCGTAGAGCAGTGCTGATCCCGTCTGTCCGATCAGGAGCTGATTGCCGCGATTGTCGACCTCGAACTGCACCGTCAGCGCACGCGTCTCCGGATCGAGCACGCCCGCGTCGTGCATGTGGTGGGGCTTGACGACGAGAGGCTGCGGACGGCCGGGCAATTCGAGCGCGATGGTGTCGACGTCGCGCGTCAATTCGACATCCGCGGCCGGCACGAGCGCCTGCAACTCCACTTCGTCGGTTCTGACGATGCGGAAGAGGTGATCGGCCTCAGCGTAGGAGGCGCCGAGCGTCGCCCACACTTCGGTGACGCGTCCCGTCAGCGGCGCGCGGAGGACGAATGCGTTACCCGCGGCGACGCCGCCGCCGGTACCGAGCGTCTGGTCACGTTGCGCGAGACGTGCCTGCGCGGCGCGCAGCTGCGCATCCGCGACGGTTACCGCACGCTTGGCATCCTCGACGCGGCGAGCCGGGACCGCCTGCTCGGCGAGCAGACGCTCTGCCCGCCCCTGCTCTGCCTGCGCGGCCTCGAGCTTGGCCTGCGCTTCCGCCACTTCCGCCGCGAGCGTGGCGCGATCGTTGCCCGCCGCGGCGAGCCGCGGCTCGAGACGGCCGAGCGATTGCCCGGCCCGTACGACCGCTCCAATGGATACAAGTGAGTCGGCCTCAAACCGCCCAGCGGCCGGAGCCTCAACGATCGCCTCCCCGCCCGTGACCGGATGCACTGATGCGGGGACACGAACCGACGAACGCAGCTCCGCCTCGCGAACCTGCGTCGTGCCAAATGCATTCGTCCACTGCTGCTCTTTCAGGTAGGCGATGGCGGCCGGATCTTCAGCCGGACGCTTCTCCGCCTCCGCGACGGCGGTCTTCTCGTCCGCGAAGACCGTCGCCTCGCCGAGATCGTGGCGATCGCTGAGCCCGGGCGCGTCCACGAGCAGCGCCCACTTGTACCGTCCGGCCGCCGGCAGCTTCCCTTCGACCCGGAACGCACCGGGCCGCAGCGGGGCCGAGCCAGGCAGCGTCACTGCTGCTCCACCTGCGGCCGGCGTCATCTCGATGCTTGGCCGTCCGGAATTGAGCGCGCTGAAGTCCGCCATCTTGGTCAAGTGAACGGCGAAACGCACCGTCTCGCCGGTCACCAGCGGCGGATACTCCATGTAGAGCTCAGACTTGTCTGTCCAACTCGTGACGTTCAGCGAGGGTGGCTCCGGAGCGGCTTGTTGCGGCTCGCTAGAGCAAGCCGCGAGAAATGCAAAATTCAAAATGCAAAATGCAAACGCGACGTGACGCACCCTTCTCATGGCATTTCCCATCCACTGACAAATTCCAGTTCGATCTCCGCTTCGCGCGCGGAGGCGTCGAGAGCCGCCTGACGCACCCGGGCAGACGCCGAGATGCGGTAGGCGTCCAATAGCTCCAGAATCCCTCGCTCGCCTGATTCGTAGCTGACGCGTGCGATGCGTTCCACATCCGATGCGGACGCGACCGCTGATGCGCGATATCGGTCCGCGGCGGCGCGCCGTTCGAGCGCAGCTCCGCGCCATGCCGCGATGTCGCCGCGCAGGGTCATCTGCGCCGCCTCCAGCCGCGCGGACGCCTGGGAGGCTCGCGCCTGCGCGCGCGCCCGCTCTGCACGGCCGTTATCAAACAGCGGCAGCACCGCCTGCACGGCCAGGACGCTACCGATGCCCCCACCTTCGAAGTTCGAGGTCTTCGTGCCCCCAATGACTTCGGGTTCCGGCACGCGGCGCCTGTCGGCCGCGCGCGCGGCGAAGTCCGCAGATTCCATGTCTTTACGCAACGCCAGAATCTCGCCTCGTGTGTGCTCCGCCTGCTCGAGCAGCGCATCGACCGGAGGCACGTCGCGGACGGTGACGACGCGATCGGCGGCGGCGAGGGATGTCGGATCGACGCTGGCGGCAAAGAATCCGGCCAGACGTCCCTGCGCCCGCGCGCGATCCGCCGCCGCGATGACGCGGTCCGCTTCGACATCCAGCACTTCCCGTTCGGCGCGGAGCCGATCGAATCCAGCGGCGTCGCCTTCGCGCTCACGCTTCGACAGGATGCCCGCGAGCTCTTGCAGTCGATCCCGGGCCGCAGTGAGCTCTCGCTCGCGCGTCTGTGCTGCGACCAGATCGGCATACGCCAGCCGCAAGTCGGCGCGCGCTCTCCGCGTCGCATCGTCGGCGCGGAAGGTCGTCGCATCGACCAGCGCGTCAGCGGCCTGAATCTCGAAGCGTCGCTGTCCCGTGATCGGCAGCGGCTGCAGTACGCTCGCGATGGTTTCCGAGACCCCGACGACAGATTCCCGGCCGACGTACACGCGTGGATTAGGCCAGCGCGACGCGGTCAGGACATCGGCGCGGGCGAGATCGATACCTGACCGGATCGCGCGGACCCGCGGGCTGTCCGGCGATAGCCTCGCGATCGCATCAGCCTCGCTGAGGACGAGGGGCGGTGAAGTCTGACCGAGAACGGGTTGCGCTGCGGCTGCGCAGCACGCGAACGCCGCTACTATCGCGGCCCACGAACGGATTTGCATAGGACTCCTTCGTACACACCAATCCCCGTGCGATCTCAGGCGGACCTTCAGGTCCGCCTAGCGACCGCGGTTACAGCGTGTCGAAGGAAGGAGGTGCGCGGAGAGGCTGAACCGCTCGCGCAGGTCCGTCACGCGGGCTGTTTCCGGAGGTAGGCCGCTCGGCCGAGTCGAACGTGATGACCGGCGGCAGTGCTATCAGCGCAACAAGAACCGCACGCGGACGCGCGACCGTCGTCTGTGCGTCCGCCGATCGTGCGGGGCGATTGACGAAGATGACGTGCCCGTCATTGTCATCCAACGCCGCGCGTGACGACTGATGCGCGCTCCAGTGTGAATGCTCGACGGCCGTTGCATGATCGTGGTCGTGATCGTCATGTTCGGCGAGGTGGATGTGCGCCGGCGGCAGCACCGAGGAACACACCATGGCCGCAACGAGCAGCGGCGCAGCGGCGGGCCGGCGGATGCGGTCGGCAATCACGCGGAAATCTTACCCCAGTCGTCTCAGACGCGAACCTTTCCGCCGTAGAGGCGGACCTTCAGGTCCGCCTAATAATGGAACTTCAGCTTGACCTGACCCGTGATCTCACGCGGGTTCGCATAGTGCGTCCCCGCAAACGAGTTCTCGAAGCCGGTCAGAAACAGCGCGTTCGTCACGTTCAACGCCGAGAGTCGAAGAGACACCCTCTCACCCAGGTCCTTTCCGGCTGCGAGATCAAGCGTGGTGTGCCGCGGCATGTGCTCGGGTCCGTTCCCTTTCAGAAATCCGGAACCATAGGTCACGCTCGCCGACACCCAGGCTTCATCGGGAAGTGCGATCTCGGCACCCGGCGTGAACGTCACCCGCTGATCGTGATCAAGATAGAAATACGCATTCGGCGGTGGCACGAAATTAGTCAGTCCACCGGTGATCGCGCCACGGCCCTGTGCCGACTGCAGCGAGAGCGCGTAGTGCAGTTGGAGCACCCTTGCGATGAGCGGCGACTTCAACGTTGACTCAAACGCGCGGACACGGCCGTTGGCGATGGTCAGGGGGAAGAGAAGGTTCGAGTTCCCCAGCACCTCATGGTCGACCAGATTCTTCGTCTTGTTATAGAAACCGTCGAAATCCAGCGTCCATCCATGCACTGGAACGCCAAGGCCAACTTCCACCATCTGGTCGCGTTCGCCGGGCACCGGCAGGTATCCGAATCCTTCCTGCAGAGCGAACTGCAGCAGCGGCCCTGTGACCGTTGAGGTCTGCGGGTGCTGGTAGAAGTGCCCGTACGACGCGCGCAGTACGGCGCCGTGACCGACCTGCCACGCCATGCCCAATCGTGGGCTGACGGCGTGCTCCGTCAACGTTCCGGAGAAGCGTTCAGCGCGCACACCGCTATTCAGGGTGAACGTCGGGCTGACGCGGAACGTCTCTTCCGCGAAGACGGCCGCCACGCTCGCCCAGAGCACCTCCTCATGCGTCAGCGACAGAAGGTTGCCGACGTTCGACCGGAGACCGAACAGCGAGTCGTCATGCTCGGCGAACGTATCGGTGCCATAGTGATACGTGTGGCGGCCCTTCGTCTGCGCGACGTTGACGTAGCCGCCCACGTAATGCGACCCGCGGTTGTCCATGGTGACCAGCGGATCGTGCGAGCCGCCAATGTACTGTCCACGATTGAAGTGGTAGTACGGCGACACCGTAATCAACAGTTCGGACGGGGTCGTGTGCACCCACGTCGTGTTCAGGAACGCATCGGTCGCCTTCTCGTCGTCCCTGACATTCAGCGCCTGCTGACCGACCGTATTCGGCACCTGATACCGATCCTCACGTCCCGATCCCACGAGGCGGAACTGATTCGTCATCGACGGATTGTAGAGAACCGAGGTGAATCCGGAGATGCTCGACGCCTTGTCGTGGATCACGGGAATATCGACACGCTCGAGCCCGCGATCGGTCCGGTTGCCAGACCCGCTGGCAAACCACGCCATCTTTTGATCGGCGGTGTGGTTGCCGAAGCTCGAATAGACACTCCCCTGACGGTAATTGCCGTAGCGCGCGGTCACATCGCCGAATTTGTTGTCTTCGAAACCACTGCGCGGAACGACGTTGAAGACCCCATAGGCGCGATCTCCGTAGTTGGCCGCGAGCCCTCCGCGCTCGGACTCCAGATAGTCGACGTCCTTTGGGTCGAACTGCGAACCGACCGCTGCCAGGTTGCTGTTTGGCACCGGCACACCGTCGATCTCGAAGGTCACGCCGTGGCCGCCGCGCGCGTGCAGATGGTCGTGCATCACGTACGTGCCAGGCACGTTGTTGGTGATCATCGCGAGGCTTCCGCTGCGATCGGCGTCGGGCTGGCGTTCGATGTCGAGACGATGCGTCAGCGTTTCGGTCCGCGATGACTCAGGGTTGACCGTTTCGGCCTCGGCACTGACTTCAACGGACTCGGCGAGGCCGCCGACCATCAGTTTCATGCGCACCGGAACGATGGCATTCGCGGTGACTTCAATGTCCTCGCGCTGGTCGCTGAACCCCGATAACGTGGCCGTGACCATGTAGTGACCAATCGGTACTGCGGTGAACGCACCCTCACCCTGGCCGTCCGCAATGGTGGTCTGGGTCCACGTCGAGGCTTCGGCCTTCAACGTGACGGTGGCGCCGGGAAGCGCCAGGTCCTGTGCGTCTCGAAGTGTGACGCGCACCGTCCCGAAGACTTGAGCGCGCGCCGAATGAGCGACGGATAAAGCGAGAAGCAAAAGAAGAAGGCGTCGCATTTCGGAATCGTACGCAGTGCGACGTCCGCGACGCCTGAAATGTTCCTGAAGAAAAGGTCAGGATTGTGACGTAGTGCGAAGCATCTGACGTGCACCGTGACCTCAGCCATCCGATAGATCAGGAGAGACCACCACAGCCGTAACGATGCTTCCAATGGACGGTCGCTGCAGGGCAGCGACCATGCGCACACGCGCGCGCAAGACCCTCAGTGCTCTCGGTCTTGCCGCATCCTGTTTGACGACGGCTGCCGCGCACGCCGCTCCTGCTCCTGAAACCAACGCGGTCATCCACGTCACTATCGCGCCCGCAGCGTCGTGGACGGTCGCAACCGTGACCCTGAGCTCTGTCGCGACCGATGCCGCCTCGTGGTCGCTTCGCGTCGATCGTCCCGCCATCGACGCCGTTTTCAGGGACATTCCACCCGGCGACTACGAGATCGTCGTCAAGGTTCCTGCCTTTCATGACGCCGTCAGCCGCGTATCGGTTGATCCCGGAACGATGCACGAGTTCGTTGCCGAAATGTCGAACGGCGACACAGACTCGGCGCCCTCGACATTGGCCGAAGGATCAGGACGTCGTGGCGCTGATCGCATCTTCGATCGAGACATCCTCGAGACGTTCCCGGGTGGCGACCCTGTTACCGGCGTGATTGAAACCGCAGTCGCTCCGCTCATCGCCGAGCGAATCGCGAACGGTGGGTTGTGGACGGGAGAGCGGGTGGTGCTTGGCGGCAACGGGAGCAGCTGGCGGCAGACGTCAATTGTGCGAGACGGCCTCGACGTCACCGACCCGCTACACGGCGGCGCGCCGCTGTTCACGACCGATCACGCATCGCTTGAAACCATTGTCGTGTCGACATCGGCCATGTCTTCATCGATCTCGGGCGCAGGAGCGCTGGTGTCGGTCGTGACGCGAGCTCCCGGCGACCTGTGGACCGGCCGCTCGTCAATCGGCTTCATACCCGCAGGCCTCCAATCGAGCAACGCGCGTGATGGCGCACCCTCGATCGCACGCTTCAAGAAGCATGAGGACTGGAGTGGTGAGGCCGGCGGCCCGATTGGCGTGCACGCGGGGGTGTTCCTGTCGGCACGTCTGGTCGCGTCCGAACGCGCCGAGCGTGACGAACCGGCGGTGCTGCGGGGCCGCGTCGGTTCCTTCAGCGCAAACGCGACAGTCGCGCCGCGAACCCAATCGCGCATCCGGCTCGGTGCGACGGTCGACGGAATCCGCACCGCCTCACCGGCACGAGCTCGATTCGTGTTCCGCGACGCCACGCAGACGGACACATTTTCGACGACGCACGCAGGATGGGATCGGTGGACCAATGACGGCACCGCGCTGTCGGTGTCAGGGGGGCTGATTCGAGGTTCTTTTTCGACCTCCAGCCCTCCTCCGCACACAACCGCAACGATGGAGCGCCTGAAGGATGGGCCCGTTTCCGCGCTATTCGCTCCGGCGTCAGGCGTGCGGCAACGATGGTCCGCCCGTGCTGACGTGACGCCCGCGCGTCGCGCTCGCTCGCGCCACAGCCCTACCGCCGGTGTGAGCTTCTCCCGCGCTGACGCGGTCCTGGATGCGATGCCACTCGCGGGAGTCGCCGAACTGGTCGGCGGCCTGCCTGCGCGCGTGTGGGAATACAGCGCCGCGGGTCAAATGCGATGGACATCGAGCGACATCGGGGCGTACGTCACGGATCGCATGACGCTTCCGCGCCGCATCTCGCTCGAGGTGGGCGGACGTCTCGACGGGACCAACGGCGCCGCTCGCGGCGGCAGCGGACGCATTTCGTGGCTGACAGTTACGCCCCGCGCGTATGGCCGCTGGGCCATCGACTCGCGTGCGCGCTTCTCGCTATTCGGCGGCTATTCGAGGTACGCGCACCGGCTTCCGCTCGACTATCTCGCGTTCGGTGACTCTGCGGCGCCAGCCGGCAGTGTCTATCGTTGGAACGATACCAACGAGGACCGTGCATTCGCCGACGGAGAGCGTGGGACATTCATCGGCCGAGTTGGCGCGTGCTGCTCCGCCCATCACCTCAGTGGAATCGATCCCGACTTGCGTCGTCCGTACACGACGGAGTGGGTCGCCGGCGGCGAAGCCCGCCTGGCCGGCTGGTCGCTGCGGATCACCGGTGTGCGCCGAATCGAAGACGACCTGATCGGATCGATCAACACGGGTGTACAGACGAGTGACTACGCCCTCGGGTACGTCGTCGATCCAGGCGAGCGTTTTGCGGAGTCGGAGGACGATCGTCTTCTGCCCGTTTACAGTCGCCTGCCATCGAGCTTTGGTCAGGACAGTTACCTGCTCACGAATCCTGCAGGGCATCGCTCGCGTCACGGTGGTGTCGAGGTCACCGTCGAACGCATGATGGCGTCGGGGTGGCGTACGCGGTTCGACGGGACCGCGTTCGGCGCATCCGGCCTCGGCGTCAACCGCGGGTTCGGCGCTCTCGAAGCCGACACGGGCGCTGTCGGTGAATTGTTCGAGAACCCGAACGCCAGAACGTATGCGTGGGGGCATACATTCTTCGACCGCGAGTACGTCATGAAGTGGTGGAACGGATATCTGGCACCGCGGGATTTCTTATTGAGCGCCGTCGCGCGCTATCAGGACGGACAGCCGTTCTCACGACTCGTCATCGCTCCGGACCTGACCCAGGGACCCGAGGCGATTCCGGCATATCGACGCGGACGGACGCGGTTCACCTACACGCTGACGCTTGACGCGCACGTGCAGAAATCGCTTCGCGTTGGTCGCAGCACGCTGACTGCTGTCGTGGAAGCCTTCAACCTGCTGAACAATTCGAAAGAGGTCGAAGAAAACGTGGTGACGGGCGCGCTGTTCCGCGCTACAACGGCCGTGCAGCCGCCGCGTGCCGTCCGGATTGCAGCGCGCGTCGGCTTCTGAAGGAAGCAGGGTCAGAGCACGCTGCCGGGAACCGACGCGGATCCCTTGCCGGCCGGCCCATCCCACGCAATCTGCAGCCGCCACGTGCCCGCCATTCCAAAATCGCTTGCGACGTCGTAGCGGCCTTTCGTGGCGCTCGGCGTGACCGTCGATTCACCGAACATCGGCGCCATACCGGGCATCGGCATCGATGCGCCCACCATCACGTTGCCGACATCGACGAGGTTGCCGCCAGCATCCCGGAACTCGAGGACGAAACGTCCCTGTCCCTGTTTGAGCGAATCGCCCGGGGCGAGCAGCACGATGTCCATCGCCCCCGCCTTCACGCGCTGCAGTTCCTTGAGCTGAGCGGTTTCGTTGCTGCCGCAGGCAGTCAGCAGCAGCAGCGCTGCGGAGATCACTAGTCGCATCAACGTGTACCCGAGGAGGTGGCAGGCAACAGCAACACGCTGTCTGGCGGCTTTACGCCGCGGATGATTGTACCGGCTTCGAGCGTCAGCGGCTTTCGAAGCAGGAACGGATGCTGATGCCTGTCGTCGTACTCGTATAACCAGAGGAGCGGTTCGACCCTGCCATTGGGCCGCACGGCAACGATCTGCGTCCCGTCAGCCGCACGTTCGGGCAGCAGGCCATCGAGGACCAGCGGTGTCTTCAATGTGAGTGTATCGGCCACACGGATATGGTCGGTGGGAACTTGGGCGACGGGGGCGTCCGGGAACTTGGGCAGCGGCGGCAGCATGCGTGGGTTGTTGCCTTTCGGCGTGTCGTCCTGGATCCAGTCTGTAATCAATTCGATTTGCTCGGCCGTCAACGCCTGATCGTTGCGGAAGTCTCCAAATCCCTTCACGGCGCCCCATGGGGGCATGCGTCGAGAGAGCACGGCATCACGAATCGCAACCGCTCGCGGCTGAACGTCCGGATAGGTCATGAGAGAAAACGACGTGCCGTTCGGGCGATGACACGACGCGCAGCGGTCGTAGAAGATGCGGGAGATCTCCCGATTCCACGTAATCGGCGTCGAGCTGACATCGTGCGCCCGAACCTGCGCGCACACACCCAGCGCGAAGGCGGCAACAACAATCAGGCGGCGGATCACTTCGGCGCCTCCTCGACCGGCACGTCGAAGTGGACCGTGTTCACAACACCGCTTCGCTGGAACTGGACCCACACGCGATAGACCCGCGGGCGTGGAAAGACGACGTCGAACTGCACGTCGGCACCGTCCTCGCGAAGCGGATGCAGATGAATCAGGTCGATGAGGTCATCGCTCACAGCGAGCATGTGTCCCCACGCGCCAAGATATTTTTCGAATCCATCCACCGGATCGACATGGAACGTCATCCGGGTTCGGTTCCCTGCCGTCGCCTGCTCCGGCAGCGTCGCTAACGCCACCTTCATATTGCGGTCTGACTTCGTCGAATAGTCGCGCGACAGCGTCGCCGGCGGTGCGGCTGGGCCTGGAACGAACAACGTTTCCGTAAGCAGCTGCGGCGTGGCGCCGTCGGGGTAGAAATCGCCCAGGACGCGGAACATCCCACCGGTTGGCAGCACGACCGGATACGTGAACTCGCCGTCGCCCTGCATCACCGGATGCCCGTGATTGAAGTAGCTCAGATCCTGGCTGACCACGAAGGCGTGAAACAGTTTCTCGTGAACGACAACGAACTTGCGGACGGGTCGATCCTTCCACGGATCGTGCACGAGAAACTGCAGGGTCGTCGTCGCATTCGCCGCGGGAGGCGACGGCGATGTCGTCAGATCGAAATGAAATTCCACGGGGTCGGGAATCCCAGCGACCAGCGCCATTCCGCACCGCCGGCACCTGCCCGGTCCATTCGACCGAACGTCCGGGTCCATCGGGCAGGCGTACACGGCGTTCTTGCGGACATCGAAGGTCGACGAGGCGCGTGGGACCGTCAGCCCGGAACGGACGAACCCGTTGTAGTGCAGGGCTACGGCGACGATTGACGCCGCAACCGCAACGACCGGAAAGGCCCGCAGCGGGGCTCCTACGCGGCCCGTCGCTTCTCGGCGCGGCGCTGCCATGCGAGCCTCAAGTCTTCCCCGATAACGAACAGACACGGCGTCATGAACAGGACGTGGAGGCTGGAGGTCACCATGCCGCCAATGCTGGGTGCCGCGATCGGTTTCATGATCTCCATGCCGGCGCCGTTTGAAAGCATTACGGGTAGCAGCGACAGGACGATGGCTGCAACCGTCATCAACTTCGGCCGCAGCCGCGTCGCCGAACCGTCGATGACCGCGTCGATGTACGACTGGCCGGGTTTGCGATGATCGAGCGCCGCCCGGATGAAGATCACCATAATGATCCCCGTCTGCACGGCGACGGCAAACAGCGAGATGTAGCCCACGATCACGGCGGTCGTCATCGGATATCCGAGCGCCCACTGCAGGAACACGCCGCCGACCATGGCGAACGGCACCGACAGCAGAATCAACACGCTCTCGGCGACCGATCGAAATGCCACGATGAGAAGCCCGAAGATAATGAGCAGCGTGATGGGCACAATGATGCGCATCCGCTCGCGCGCCGCCGTGGCGTATTGATACAGCCCTGTCCACTCGATGGTGTAGCCGGTCGGGAGCGTCAGGTTCTTCGCCAGGAACTGTTGAGCGTCGTCTACGTAGTCGGGGCCGGTTACACCTGACAGCAGATCGATGTAGATGTAGCCGGCGAGGCTTCCGTTGTCGTCGCGGATCATCTCCGGCATCTTCCGCACCGCGACATCCGCCACATCGCCAAGCGGCACGGACCGCCCATCCGTCGTCACCACCGGCGTCTTTCGAAGCTTATCGACGGTGTCGATGTACTCCGGCGAGTACTGAACGTTGAGTGGAACGACGGCTCCTTCGGCTTCCTTGACACCGACGACATTGTCACCGCCGATCGCGTAGCGGACAGTGGACATCGCTTCGTCGACGGTGACACCGTGTTGTCCCATCCGCTCGAGATCGTTGCGAACGTCGATGTAGTACCCCTCGGAGATGCGCTCGGCGATTACCGACTTGGTGCCCGGCATTCCGCGCAACAGCCCTTCTATTTGTTGCGAGATTTCCTCGATGCGGTCGAGATCGGCGCCTTTGACCTTGATACCAACTGGCGTCTGGATGCCGGTGCTTTGCATCATCACGCGGCCGCGAATCGGCTGCACCCACGCGTTGACGTAGCCGATCGTCTCGGCGGCGCGATCCATCTCGGCAACGAGCTTGTCGCTCGTCATTCCTGGCCGCCACTGGGACTTCGGCTTCAGGAGCACCGTCGTTTCGATCATCGTCAGCGGCGCCGGATCGGTCGACGTGTCGGCGCGGCCGATCTTGCCGAAGACGCTCGCGACTTCCGGAAACGCCTTCAGCTTCTTGTCCATCTGCTGCACGACCCACCCGGCTTCGCGATTCGGCAGCCCGGGCAGGGTCGTCGGCATATAGAGCACGGCGCCTTCGTCGACGTTCGGCAGAAAGTCCTTTGGGAACCTGCTCAGCAGGAACGCGCCGGGAATGAGCGTGAGGAGACCCACAATCGTAAACACATACCGATAACGGATGACCCTCGTCAGCGCGCGGCGATACGCACGGACGGCTGCGCTCTCCTGGAAATTGCGCCGCGCAATCTGTTCACGCTTGAAGATCCAGAGAACGATCAGTGGCAGCAGCAGGAGCGTGAGCAGCGTCGAGAACGCCATCGCGAACGTCTTGCTGTACGCCAGCGGATCAAAGAGGCGCGCTTCTCGCTCCTCGAGAAAGAAGACCGGCAGAAATGACGCAAGAATGATGAGCAGCGAAAACAGCAACGGTTTCGCCACCGAGCCAATCGACCGAATCAGAATCTCGTCGCGTTCGGCCGGGGTCACGATCCCGTGGGTGGAAAGCTCCGCGGTGCAATTCTCGACGATGACAATCGTGGCGTCGGCGATCTCACCAATCGCGATGGCCAGCCCGGCGAGCGAAAAGAGATTGATCGTTTCCCTCAAGCCGACGAGCGGAAGCGCCGTGAATACCACGCTGAACAACAAGATCGCGATTGGTCCAATCGCCGTGCGGCCGTTCCGCAGAAACAGGAGCGTGACGGCGATCAGCACCAGGATTTCGATGCCGAGCGTCTCGAAGAACTGCCGCAGCGTCTCCCAGATCCAGGCCGACCGATCGTAGGTCGGGATGATGGCGACACCCTCTGGCAAACCTCGCCGGATGTCGGCCAGCTTCCGCTCGAGTGACCGCGTGATCGCGAGCACGTTCTGGTCCTGCTCCATGATCGCGACGCCGCCGACCACCTCGCCGGTGCCGTCGAGATCAACGGTGCTCCGCCGCTGGTCGTAGCCAACCTGGAGGTAGCCGACGTCTTTGAGGAAGACAGGCGTGCCGTCCGCGTGCCGCCCGACGACGAGGTTGTCGATCGCTGCGATGTCGTCGATCTTGATCGTCCCGCGAAGCTGGTAGTCACGGTTGGTCGCCTCGATCATGCGGCCGCCCGCTTCCTGGAACACGCTCTGGACCGCGGTGATCACCTGCCGAAGCGGGATGCCTGTCTGCGCCAGCAGTGGCGGAAAGATCTTGACCTGATACTGCTTCTCGAGACCGCCGACCGAGGCAACCTCCGCAATGCCGGGGACGGTCTCGAGCGCCGGCTTGATCTGGGTTTCGTTCAGCAGGCGCAGCTCGCGGAGATCGTGCAACTTCTCCCGATCGACAAGCGCGTACTGGTAGATCCATCCCATGCTGCTGGCATTGGGGCCGAGCGTCACGTTGGCATCGGGGGGCAGCTGCGGACGAATCGCATTGATGCGATCGGTAACGAGCTGCTGCGCATCTTCGCGGCGCGCCTGCGAGTTCAGGATGACGTAGATGAACGAGTAGCCCATGTGCGAGCTACCGCGAAGCGACTCGATGCCGGGAGAACCGACCAGCGCGCTGATGAGCGGTTCGGTGACCTGGGCCTCCAGCAGCTGCGGACTGCGAGGCCATTTCACGTAGACAACAATCTGCGGATCGGAAATGTCGGGAATAGCGTCGAGCGACGCGATGCGGATCGAATACAGGCTGAGGACAACGCCAACGGCGACAACCGCCCAGACGAGCGCCCGCCACCTGATGATCGTTCGTATCAGCTTCAGAATCATCGCCTACTGATTGAAGCCAGTGCCCTTCAACTTGTGCTCGGCGTCAATGAAGAAGCTGCCGAAGGTCACGACTGGCGTGTCGACCTGCAGCCCTTCGAGCACTTGCGTATAGAGCTCACCTTGGATCCCCGTGTGCACTTCCTTCGCTACGTACTCGCCGTCCTGCTGGACGTACACGATGTGCTTGTCGCCCTCTTCGATAATCGCCTCGTTCGGAACAACCAGATACGGCCCCTGTTCGACGACGACTTCGAGGACGTAGAGCGTCGTATTCGCGCGGCCGGTTGCCGCGAGCGTCGCCTCCACCGTGACGCCTGACGGCTTCGGCGTCACGCGTGTGACATATGCCTGGTACATAGACGACTTCGAACTTGGCGGAAACGCACGGACGCGCTGCCCGACCTTGACGAGCGCGGCGTCCGGCCCGGACACATTCGCGCTGAGGACCTTGCCCGTCTTGTCGATGGTGCCGGCGGTACGAACCCACGTCTGCAGGAGCCGGACTTCGGCTTTGCCGAGCGTCAGCGTCAGCGTTTCGGCCTGCGACTCGGTGACGCGCGTCCCTCGAGGATTGAGGCGCGTGTGGTCGCGAGGATTCTGCGCGGCGGCCGTTGCGGCCGCCGCACCGACCACGAGAATGAACAAGGCGGACCTGAAAAGGCCCGCCTTACGACCAACCACTAACCACGCACCACGAACCAACCTAGTGGCAATAGTTGTCCTTGCTGTCCATGATGTGGGTGCCCCACGGATACAGGCCAACATTCATGACTTTCTCAAACTGCTGCGTCTTGGCGTCGATGATGACGACCGCGTTCTCCGTCGAATCCGCGAGATAGAGCTTCTCATCCTTCGTGTCGGTCGTCGCGGTTTCGAGCTGGATGTTCGTGCCGATCTTGATCCGCCCTGCCGGCCGTAGGCTGTTCATATCGTAGACGTAGACAAATCCGGTCGTCGAGCTGATCACAAACGCCTTGCCCGCGGCGAAATTCACGCCCGTCATGTTCTCACCGGCCTCGAGCGTCGCCGCCACCTTGTCGGTCCGCAAATCGACGATCGAGATCGTCTCATCCCCGTTGTTGGGGGTAATCAGGTACTTCCCGTCATGGCTCATATACGGACGCCAGGGCTGCTTGCCGACGCGGATGATTTTCTCGACCTTGTCCTCACGCGGGTCGATCTTCGCCACCACTCCGAGATCCGTATCCGTCGCATAAAGATATCGACCATCGTTGGTGATCTGCGGGATGTTGATGCCCTGAATCTCACCCAGGTACTTGTCCGGGTCGAGCTTGGCCACGCCAGGGACATCCGCGACCTGGATCTTCTTCAGCAGCTCATGCCGTCGCACATCGATGACGCCCACCCAATGCGCGCCGTAGTTGCCGACATAGGCCTTTGAACCGTCGGGGAGAAAGGTGACGTTGAGCGGCTCGACCAGTCCCGGGATCGACTTGATTTTCGTCAGCGACAGCATGTCGATGACCGAAATCGAGTCGCCTTCGGGATTTCCCTGGTAGTACCAGCGGCTGTCGGGCGAGAACGAGAGGTGTTCCGGCGCGATATCGACGGGAATCACCTTCACGAGCTCGAGCGTCTTCGCGTCGATGATGTAGGCCTTGTTCGCCCGCGTACCGCCCGTGACCACGTACCGGCCATCCGGCGACATCATCACCATGTGCGGGTTCACGTTGTTGCCGAGGAACGTGCGTCCGACGATCTTCTTGGAGTCGATGTCCATGAACGCGATGTCGTTGGAGTCACGGTCCACGATCATCACAACCTTCGTCGGATCCGGCACCTTGACCACCGCGGCGTCGAGCGTCGCGCGCGTGAAGCTCGCGGCACCGACAACGAGCGCGACAATGAGGAGAATAAGAATTCGTTTCACGTTACGCATGTGAATGTCTCCTGACTTCCGCCGTTAGAAGGCCGCCTGCAGCCGGATGCCGGGCAGCAGGTAGCCGAACTTGTCACTCTGTCGGTCGAGCACATGCTGCAGCATGAACGACAGGCGCAGGCGCTCGGTCAACTGGAAATTGTAATAGCCCTCGGTCAGGTGTTCCTGATCCCCTGCCGACAGGTCCATCTGGGCGTAGCCGATGCCCCATGTGTCGAGCGGATTGAACACCATGCCCTTGGCGAACGAGAGGCCGGCACTCCAGTAGCGGTCCCAGTCGCCCGGAATCTGCTGCTGTCCATAACGCCCGAACACCCCGACAAACGGGCTCACCTTCTGGTCGAGGCTGACGCCGACCCCATGCTTCGACTCGACGTCACCGTTATTGTTGCGATACCACAGACGATAGTGCCCCTCGGGCAGCGAGAACGGCGTCGCCGTATAGCCCACTTCGGCCAGCGAATAAATGGAATCCGACAGGCTCGTCGCGTCGGGATTGCTCTGTTGGATGCCGAGCCGGAAACTGAACGCGTTCTTCGGATCGAAGTCGGCGACAACGCCCGTGCCGTTCACGGCGAGGCCCAGCATCTGGTTGTTCACCAGCGCATCGCTGATGAACTGCGTCGTCTCGTCGTTCGAGAAGGCGTTGCGGTCGAAGTAATTCGTCAGGTCGAGACGTCCAGCGGTGATGGCGAGGCGCTGCCCGAAGAATTCCGTCCGCAGCCACGCTTCGCGCAGATTCAGCTCGTTCTGGTTGATCAGGCGCGCAGTGTAGCCGTTCAGGAGTGTGAGCGAGGGAATCTCGCGATCAGGAGGTGCCCCGCTCAGCGCGACGACGTCGGCAAAGAACGAGGTGTACTGAGCCAGTTTTGCCGCAAAGAAGAGATCCGCCGAGGCGAGCGCGTACGCTTTCATGTCAGGCCGTTCGGGGTCACCCTGTGTCCGGCCGGCGCCCTGCGTGACGGTCGTGGCGTCCACGCCGATCTTCACCGCCTGGTCCTCGGACGCCGCGAGCGCCTCCTCGATCTTTTCGTTGATCGTCTGACGCCGATAGACGCGCTCGCGCTGATACGTCACCTGTTGTTTCGCACCCGGCACCGGCTCGTCATGGACGTTGTTGTTCTGGTCGACGTACACCTCGATCCGTTTGACGCGGGTTTCGGGTTCCGACAGCACGGCTTCGGCTTCGAGGTCCGTGATCCGCGCCTCGAGCTGCTTGATCCGGTCGAGCAGCAGCTGCGTGTCGGCCACGCCTGTCGCGGCCGCGACTGTTTCTTCGGCGCCGGGCAGGATCAACGGCGTGAGCGTAACCATCAGGTTCTGCGCCTGATTCCCCACCGTAATGGTCTGTGACGAGCGTTCGAAGCCTGACGCATCAACGTAGAGGACGTAATCACCGGCGGCGACGTTCGCGAACGTGAACGCGCCGTCTGCCCCCGCCGTCGCGGTTCGCTCCATGGCCGCGGGCATGTTGGGCATATTCGGCATGTTCGGCATCGGGGCTGCCCCAGGAGGCGGCAACGCACGCAAGGTCGCCTCGGCATTCGCGATAACGCCACCCTGTGCATTCGCCACGCGCCCGCTGACCGTCGCATTTTGAGCAGCCGCGACCGACGCCGTGAGCAACAGCATCGCAGACGCGGCCACCAGTCGACATCTGACCATACACGTCACCTCGAGAGAATTGGATGTTTGCCGGAGCGACTAGTAGTACTGCGAGAAGACGTGGGAGCGCACCTGAAGAGTTCCTGAACTTGTTGTCAGAAAGGCGTGCTTCACTGCCAGCCGGTTGTGATCGAAACACCGACATCGACAACGCAGGCGCTCACATCCGGTAGATCCGGTCACCCGACCGGCAGCGGTTCTTGCAGTCGGCGCCGTTCGGCCGTTTCCGGGCGGCAATTGGCTCGATCCGACCCGGCCGACATCGAGGGATCAGGTGTCACCTCGCTGAAGGGGAACCGAACATGAAAATCAGGATTCCGTCTCTTGCGCTCGCTGTCTTGCTCGTGTCCATCGGTGGCGTATCCGCGCAGTCAGATCGTCAACCATCAGCGGGAGTGATCCCCATTAGCGTCGGCGGCAACCCCGACAGGGACGTCTTGTCCCTCAACGTGACACCCACCATGAATGACGGTTCGACCATCTACAGGCTCACCGTGAAAGATGTCCCTGTCGATGGCTTCTGGGAGGTCACGGTTTACGATTCCGACGGCCACTTCCAGAAGAACGAGCCGTACACACAGAGCAGCATCAGCGCGAAGAAGGCGCGAGACGGCTCGATCGTCGTCCAGTTCGGCGGGTGCAACCGGGTGATCCGTAACTGCCTGACAACGATGCCGGGCTGGAACTATGTCGTGCGTCTCTATCGGCCCCGGCCCGAAGTCATCGATGGCGTTTGGACATTCCCCGAGGCTCAAGCGGTGACTGGGGATTAGGGACTAGCGGAGTTCACGAGGGACGGGAGGGCCGACCTCAGGTCGGCCCCTACGGACTCACAACCTACTTCTTCGCGGCGGTCGCTTTCGCCGGTGCTGCCGCTGGCGCGGCGCCGATCTTCACTGTCGTCGCGGAAATCATTCCCTGCGCTTCCGCGCCCGTGGCGACCACGCGATCGCCCACCTTCAATGCCTTGACATCGATCTTCGTGGTGCCCTGCGTGATCTTCGTCTTCGCGTCCATCATGACCATCGTCTGCTTGCCATCGGCAGTCTTCACCATCAGGTTGGTGCCGTCGATGCTCGAGATGGTGCCCATGACGGTGTGATCGTGTCCCTCGTGCGCGAGAGCGAAACGCGGCGCCACGATGACGGCACCGAGTAGGGCGAGTCCGATCATCAACTTCTTCATTAATGTGCTCCTGTATGTTCGTGCGTCGTTGACGGCGGCGTCGGATCGCCACCTTGAAGAAACCTCTCTGCCTCGATCTCCTGACGTACCTGCTCGGGCGATTTCGGATTCAACGATTCCATTAATGCAGTGTCTTCGTCGCTCAGCTTCGGGAGGTGGCGGATAAAGTGTACCAAGTGCCAGGACGATGTTTCACCTTCTTTTGTTCCGGTTGACCAGGCGGGCATCCCCGTCAGCCGGACGCCGTTCTCAATGATATAGAACAGCTCAGCGTCCGAGAGGTTCTGTGTGGCTGGCAGCCGCATGTCAGGCGCGCGAGGATAGAGGCCGCGACCCATCTCTGTATCGCCGCTGCCGTCGTTGCCATGACAGACGGCACAATGATCCGCGAAGTGCTCCATTCCTTCCTTGAGCACCGCCTCACTGGCGGGCACAGGATTGGTGATTCCGCCTACCCGGGTGCGAATGGCGATACTCCGCAGCGTCCGCGCGGTGATTGACTCGAGCTGGCCCGGTTGCGGCCGGGCGCTCACCCCTGTCGTCACGATATACGCGCCGGTCAGAAGGCCGATTCCAATCAGCGCGAGCACGACGAGCACCAATGTGCGGACGAACGACTTCGGCTTCATTGTGTTGGCGGCATCATGGAAAGGCTCATGCGCGGATCGGTCAGGAACTTGTCGCGATCCGCCGCCGAGCAGAAGTAATACGTCTTTCCTTCATACGTCGTCGCCGGCGCGGTTCTGGGGTCGAAACCCGCAGGACACGTGAGCTTCGCCGGATCGTACGCCGTCTGCACCATGACCATCGTTGGGGAGGCGCCTGGCGCCGCCGCGTTCGCGGTGACTGCCATTATCGCCGGACGCAACGTGAGGAACACAGCGATGCCTAAATTCACCTTGCCCCCGTACGCAGCGCTGAGCTGGGACGGCACAATCGACGCCGAAACGGCACCACCAACTCCAGCGTTCCATTCCCTCGCGGCGGCGAAGTAACGCGTAAAACCACCTTGCAACTTTGAAACAGTGAACGTGTCTCGTGTCGCAGGTACATCGAGGTCGTGCGGCGTCTTCTGCGCAACTTCCAATCTGCCAAACCACGTATCCCGATCGTCGAAGCTCAGATTCGACTCCAGCAGCAGCGCGCTGGTCCCGACGCCGTGCTCCGAGTTCCGCCCCCATGCGACGGTCGAAGCGGCAACACGCCTGTTGGTCACGCTATGAAAGGTCGCGGATGCCGTCACCCTGTTCACGTCGTGTCTTGGATCGTCAGTTGTTTCGCCTGCCTCCGCATCGTTCAGGTGGCCACCTGAAATCTGCAGCGCGACATTTGACGTCGGCAACCACCAGACGCGGGCAGCGACAGAGTCGAGCGCGCCGAAATCGAAGTCCTTGCGGTTCTCATCCGGCTCGCGTCCGTTGAACGCAGATGTCTCAACCTTCCAACGCTTGCCGTAGACACCGCCCGTGATGACGCCGAAGGACACGTGCGTTGAGTCGAGCCAGTGATGGCTGATCGGTGCCATGGGATTCGGCATGGCGGACACGCGGTGTGGATATGCGACCGGACCCAACGCTGGTTCCGCCGCAGGGCCGCCGAACAGTTGCCACCGTGTGCCGCCAGCAAGCGGCCTGTCGTACTCCGCGGAGATCTCCATGAAGAGGTCGTGCGGGTGCTGACGATCGTGAATCGTCTCGCCGTCACACAACTCTCCTGAGGCAAGCAGATCCGGATAGCCGCAGCCGCGAATCGTCCATGGCTCCGTGCTGACCATCCCGCGCAGCGCGAGATGGCCACGGCCAGCGCCTCGTTCAGCCATCCCCATCAGCCAGTTAATGCTTCCGGTTTGACGAGCGCCGCGGTCACCCGATTCGTTCACGTACTGGAAAAAGGCGTTCGCGTGGCCCATCAGCATCCATGGGCCGTTGAGGCGATGCCGCATGTACAACGGCGATGAATCAGGCAGCCAACTCGTGCCCGATCCCTGACGCGCCATCGCGTTCATATCGTGCCCAGTATCTGCTGCTACCGTCTGACCCGCGTCCTGTGCGGAAACGGACCCGCACGCCAAGACGAGACCGATCGCGGCGCCACCAAGGCGCACACATAGACCACCCATCGACACCCTCTCTGCGGAGAAATTGCGGAGTCGTCGGAGAGGCTGTTCCTAAATGCGAAGTTGTGTGGAGCGGGAGGAGACTAGCGGTGGACCGTGGCCTTGCGCGACTGCAGCCGGCGCCTTTCCACCGGTTGGCGGCGCCAACTCAAAGGTGACGACGATGATTGCGGGGCCGGCGAAAGGCGAGAGTGATTGTGCGATGGCGCCGGGGCTGTCGTCGGAATGACCGCAAAGGTGAGCGCCTGAACTGATTGCTATTTCGTTTGCTGGAGAAGTCTCGTGATGACACGAGTGGTGCTCCCCAGTTGTGCCAGCATTCTTCGCGCGCTCGGCACAGATGCCCTCGCATGCCGTGGTAACGACCGGCGCACCGGTGATGACGAGCGCGGCCACGACGGCAATCAGTCTTGCGACCATTGCTGTGAGTATATGTGAGATCTCCCAGCTCGTTCTGCTGGTGCGCCCCGCCTCGCTTAGAACCAGAACTTCGCCGCGAATTGCACGACTCGCGGGTCGAGCGCCGTCGTGACCGTCCCGAAGCTGGCCGGTCCGAACTGCGCGGCCGGTGCGCCGAAGTTCACAGTGTTCAGCAAATTGAATACTTCCAGACGCAGCTCGATCGCGCGCTCACCGGTTAAGCCGACGCGACGCATCACGGCGAGATCGACATCGCGATACGACGGCCCTCGCACTGGATTACGAGAGGCGGATCCGATCGTGAACTGATTGGCCAAGGCGAACGCAGAGGTATTGAACCAGTGAGCGGGTATCCGCTCCTTAGCCGGCAGCGATGGATCGCCGATCAGATTGGGCCGCTGCGTCGTGAAGCCGGCGTACCCAAGAAAGGCTTTGGTAGTTCGTCGTGCCGACATTGTTCCGGTAGACGCTGACCGCCGTGTACTCGGGATACGGTTTCATGAGCTGCGCCCTGGTGATCGTCGGATCGCCAATCGACGACGAGCGCGGGACGGTCCCAAAAAACGGATTGGAAACCCTCTCGAGCAGCGTGGGGCCAAGTTTTAGCTGCTCCTCCGTCAACTGATTGATATTGCTGTCCGGGATCCCGATGTTCGTGATCTTCGATCCGAGGTACGAGACTTCGACGACCGTGTTCGTCGTCAACTCGCGCTGGACCGATACGTTCCACTGCTGCGCGTAGCCCGACCCCAAGTCGCCGTCAACGGTGAACACGCCTTGTCCGAGGCGACAGCAAGACTCTATAACGCGCTGAAACGATATTCAAATCGTATATAACCGTTTCGAATCGCTCACAAACAGAGGTCTCGCTGAGACGGCCCGCGCGGCGGTTCGGCCACCTCCGACATACGTAAAACCTTCAAAGCCGGTAACTCATTAATACGAAACGAACGTCCGGAAGCTCGCTTGCATGCCCTGATGCCGTGCGGCAACTTCGAGCACTGCTGCTTGTCTTTCTGATACCGGCGTTGTCATTCGCCGGCAGGTCGGATCGGGTCCAGGTGCGAATGGAGAATGTGAACTTTCAGGTGGGACGCGGCGTCGAGCTGCGCGTTCTCCATCTCACTGGAGAGCTGGCGGGTGCCGCGCCTGGCAAGGTCCCCACATTCGATGATGTGAACTCGTACGTGATCGAGATCGAATCGGCACGTGTCGCGATGACTGCCGCCAGTTTAACC